>Ga0209040_10003927_pt1 | contig 11317 bp, 11 predicted proteins | sample BogFormECP12_OM3_FD_188240 | JGI IMG/M metagenome (GOLD analysis project Ga0209040, IMG submission 188240) | Bog forest soil microbial communities from Calvert Island, British Columbia, Canada - ECP12_OM3 (SPAdes) (version 2) | ecosystem: Environmental > Aquatic > Freshwater > Wetlands > Bog ... | reverse complement strand
GTCGAAGGACAGGTCGTCGTACAGGCACGCCAGGTGCTCGGAGTACATCCGCTCGCGGTGCGGGTCGTTCTCCGGCAGGTCGATGAAGTCGAGCACGACCACCCCGCCGGACAGGCCGAGCGCGGTTTCCACTGAGTCGGTCAGCCTGCGCCGCGCGGTATCCTTCACCGCCAGCCGGTCGACGATGACCTCGATGTCGTGCTTCTCGTACTTCTTCAGCGCCGGCAGCTGACCTGCGAGGGCTTCGTCAAGGCGCACGATCGTGCCGTCGACCCGAGCCCGGGAGTAGCCCTTGATCTGCAGCTCCCTGAGCAGCTCGCCGTACTCGCCCTTGCGCCCGCGCACCACCGGGGCGAGTACCTGGAACCTGGTGCCCTCTTCCAGTTCGAGCACCCGGTCGACGATCTGCTGCGGCATCTGCCGCGCGATCGGCCGGCCGCAGATCGGGCAGTGCGGCTTCCCGATCCTGGCGTAAAGCAGCCGCAGGTAGTCGTACACCTCGGTGATCGTGCCCACGGTCGACCGCGGGTTACGGCTGGCGGACTTCTGGTCGATCGAGACCGCAGGCGACAGCCCGTCGATGAAGTCGACGTCGGGCTTGTCCATCTGGCCGAGGAACTGGCGCGCGTAGGCCGACAGCGATTCAACGTACCGGCGCTGGCCCTCGGCGAAGATCGTGTCGAAGGCCAGGCTGGACTTGCCCGAGCCGGACAGCCCGGTGAACACGATCATGGCGTCCCGCGGCAGGTCAAGCGAGACATCCTTCAGGTTGTGCTCGCGGGCGCCGCGAACGACGAGCCGGTCAGCCACTGCGCCTCTGCTCTCTTAGGGCTCCGAAAGTAGGTGGACGGGTCGCTTGGCGATGATAGCCGGGGGGTCTGACATTTCCGGGGGTTCCGGGGGTCGCCCCCCGGGTCGGCACTGCCGGGTCGCCGCTTCCGGGCTCCGCCGCGTCCTATTTTCAAGCACCGAATCAGTCACCGTTATGCCCCTAGCCCCGCCCCCGCTGCCTTCCACGATAGCGAAGGAAGCCAAGATCCGTCCGCAGGTCGCCGGCCTGACCTAGAAATCAGCGGCGGTCCCGGCGCCCAGGCGGCTCGCCTTCTCGTACAGGTAGCTCGCCGCGGCCAGGTCCTCGGCCGCCAGGCCGAGCGACTCGAACAGGGTAATCTCGTCGTCGCCGGCCCGCCCGGGCGCTGTCCCGGTGAGCAGCTCGCCAAGCTCGGCCCGGACCGGGTTGACCACCCCCTCGCGTTCGGCCAGCAGGTAGTCGCCGGCCTCGTTCTGCACGGACTCGCGGCGGTCCGCGAAGATGGCCGCCTCGGCCATCGTCGCGGTGTCGATCTCCCGGTCGGCCGGCACGCACGAGCCGACCGCGTTCACGTGCGTGCCCCTGGACAGCCACTCCCAGTGCAGCACCGGGCGCGGCGCGGTGGTCGCGGTGACCACGATGCCGACACCATCGACCGCCGCGGCCGCGTCGTCATGGGCGGTGACCGGCAAGCCCAGCTGCCCGGCCAGTTCGGCGGCCACCGCGCTGGTCCGCGCGAAGTCGCGTCCGGCCAGGCGGATCCCGGTCAGCGGCCGGGTCGCGGCGATGGCGTGCGCGTGCGCCCGGGCCTGCACGCCGGTCCCGATGATGGCCAGTTCGGCAGCATCGGGGCTGGCCAGCAGGTCGGTGGCGACGGCGGAGGTGGCCGCGGTCCTGATCTCGGTGACCGCGGACGCGTTGACCAGGGCTAGCGGCTCCCCCGTGTCCGCCGCGAAGAGCAGCACCCCGCCCTGGTGCGCGTCCTTGCCGATGGCCGGGTTACCCGGCGTGATGCAGATGGCCTTCAGCCCGTAACCGGGGCCGCCAGCGTAACCGGCCGGAGAGTAGGCAGGCATCAGGCCCATGAAGCCCGCCGCGTCCCGCGGCCGGACGATCGTCCGTAGCGGCTGCTGGATCTGGCCGCGGGCCAGCTCGGCTAGGGCCTCACGCATGACGTCGGCGCACTCGGTGTAGGGCAGCAGCGCCCGCACGTGGTGGCCGGCCAGGACGAGTATCTTCACGCGGGGCCTCCAGCTCGGGTTGGCGTTGACCACGGCGGGCAATGCCGTGGAGGCGGCCGGGGATACTAGCTCCGTTCGGTATAGGGTTTTAAAAGTGACCTATACCGGAGAAGTGCGTGTCGGCGGTCCGTCCGACACGCGGGAGACCGACGGCCTGACCGTGACCAAGATAGCCGTGGGTCCCATGGACAATAACGCGTACCTGCTGCGCTGCGCGAGCACCGGCCAGGGGCTGCTGATCGACGCGGCCAACGAGTCGGATCGGCTGATCGAGATGATCGGCGACACGCCGGTCGGCACGATTGTCACGACGCACCGGCATTTCGACCACTGGCAGGCGCTCCCCGAGGTGCAAAAGCACACCGGCGCGGTGGTGGTCGCGCATCCGGCCGACGCGGACGAGCTGCCGGTGGAGGTCGGGCACCGGGCTGAGCACGGGGAGGTGCTGACCTTCGGCGACTGCGCAGTGTCCCTCATTCACCTGCGCGGGCACACGCCGGGCAGCCTCGCCGTCCTGTACGACGCGGGCGGCAGGCTGGCCGGGGCGCCGCACGTGTTCACCGGAGACTCACTGTTCCCCGGCGGCGTGGGAAAGACGAACTCGCCCGAGGACTTCACCTCGCTGCTTACCGACGTGACCGAGCGCCTGTTCGGCCCGCTGCCCGACCCGACCTGGGTATACCCGGGGCACGGCAACGACACCACGCTGGGGGCGGAGCGCCCGCACCTCGGCGAGTGGCGCGAACGCGGCTGGTGACGCACGTTCCATGATCATGGAATCAGCTTAGGGCGGCCGGGACGGGGTTCCATGGTCTCGCCCGGGTCGGAGGCGCGAGCTACCCCGGCCTTGAGACGGCCGAGCACGGTGGCCCACGCGCCCTCCATGAACTCGGCCTGAGCGGGCGTGTCGACCAGCTGGTGCACCTCGACGTGCGCGCCGTCCGGCCGCGGCTTGATCCGGAGGTAGCCGGTCATCTCGCCGCCCGGGACCGGGATGTTGTCGTCGTCGAAATCCCAGCGCATCACGATCAGCTCCGGCGGGCATACCAGCTCGTACCAGCCGCGCACGCTCGTCCCCCACTCCATCGTGCAGGCGAAACGCCCGTCCTGAAGGGTGACAGGGACGCCGAGCCAGCGGGAGTAGACGACGGGATCGGTAAAGGCGGCGAACGTCACTGCCTGGTTGGTGTCCACGTCGGTGCTGGCCACCACGACCGGTTGGGTGCGGACGTCCGACGCCGCCCGTTCGGGAGTTTTTGGGTCATCATCGGCGTTGATCCATTTCGCCGCACTGCCGAGCGCGGCGCGCAGGCCGCGAAGAGCGTCCGGGCGGGCCCGGTAGCGGCGTGAGGTGCCGACCGCGGTGCTCTCGGCCAGGCCCGCCTGGCGCAGGACGGCCAGGTGCTGGGATATCGTCGGCTTGGTCACCGGGAAGGCGGCGGCGATCTCTCCCGCCGATAGCTCCCGGTCCCAGATCAGCCCCAGGATCTCGCGCCGCACGGGCGAAGTCAGCGCCGCCAGCACCTTCTGGATATCCCGCACCTTGCCTCCCGTACCTGCGAAACTATACGCTTGCGGCTTGTTCGGTCCTTAACTAATTTGGCGTTTACCGAACAATATGCAAGCGCGATGAGGCGCCCGTCCCAGGGGAGGACTCATGGATATCTGGCCGGCGGTGCACACCGAGCGTAAGGCCCTCGCGGACGACCTGCGGGCCCTGAGCGACGAGGACTGGGCTAAGCCCTCGCTGTGCGGCGACTGGATGGTGCGCGACGTGCTCGCCCACATGACCTCCGCCGCGAAGCTGACGCCGCCCGCGTTCTTCGGCAAAATGATCGGCTCGGGGTTCAGCTTCGACAAGGTCCAGGAGAAGGGCGTCGCCGCGCAGCGCGGTGCCACTCCGGCCGATACCCTGGCCAACTTCGAGTCGGTGCTGAACTCGGTGAAGCACCCGCCGGGCCCGAACCCGACCTGGCTCGGCGAGGTGATCGTGCACAGCGAGGACATCCGGCGCGCCCTCGGCATCCGGCACCAGTACCAGACCGACGCGGTGGTCACGGTGGCAGACTTCTACCAGGGCTCCAACCTGCTCATCGGCTCCAAACGCCGCATTTCCGGGCTCACCCTGCGCGCTACCGACGCTGAGTGGAGGCACGGCACCGGACCCGAGGTGTCGGGTCCCATCTTGTCTCTGGTCATGGCCATGACCGGGCGCAAGGTGGCTGACGGCGACCTGACCGGCGAGGGTCTGGAAATGCTGCGGTCGCGCTCCTGACACGCTGGTCGGCGGCTACTGGGCGATCAGGACCAGGGTCACCGCGACTTGCCCTCGTCGGGCCCGGTCCGCAGGACTACGGCCATTCGCGATTAGGTGGCGCGCCCACTCTCGGCGGGCCCCTCGTCCACCGGTATTGTTCGTCTCAGACTGCAGCCAGTAACACTCGAAGGGCAGTTGGACCCGGATGGCTGAAGGCGTCGTAAAGAGCGCGGAGTCTCTTCCCGGGACTCCTGCCGAGACATCCCTTTTGCGCGGCTGGCGGTCGGTCCTGTTCGCTCCGGTCGGCGACGGTCAGCGACGCCGGCGCGGGAGCGACGGAGCACGCCTGGCCGGCGCCATTCTCGCCCTGGTGTGCTGCCTACTCGTCATCCGCTTCAACTCCCGCATCGACGAGGCCATCGTCCAGGTCATCAATCCGCCGCCGCGGAGCATCACCTGGCTGGTGACGGTGGTCTACCAGGCTGGTTCGCTCGGCATCGCGATCTTCTTGGTGGCCCTGGCGCTGGTCGCGCGCCGCTGGGAGATCGCGCGGGACATCGCGTTGAGTGCGGCCGGCACGGCAGCCGTGAGCGGGATCTTGGTTCTTTTGCTCGGAAGCCGCGGCGGAAGGCCGAGTGGGATCGTGATCAACGGCTACGACCTGAGTTTCCCGGTCCTGCGGATTGCCCTCTTCATGGCGGTCACCACGGCAGTGCTGCCTTACCTGGCGCGGAGCGTGCAACGCCTCATCGAGTTGTTCATCGCCCTGGTGGCCTTGGCCTCAGCGGTCGGAGGTCACGGGCTGCCACTCAATGTCCTCGGGAGCCTGGCTATCGGCTGGGGGGTGACGGCGGCGGTCCGGCTCATCTTCGGCTCACCTCTCGGCCTGCCTTCGACCGACGACGTGCGGCTGCTGCTAGAGGAGCTCGGCATCCGCTCGAGCGATGTGCACCCGGTGACCCGGCAAGTCTGGGGGGTGGCGAAGTACGAGGCAACCGAGACGGACCGGGCCGACTCGCCCGGTCGGCGCATCGGCATCGCGGTCTACGGCCGGGATGCGGCCGACGCGACGCTCCTCACCAAGGCGGGCCGGTTCCTGTTCTACCGGGACTCCGGGCCGGCCCTCATGCTTACCCGGCTGCAGCAGGTCGAACACGAGGCGTACCTCACCATGCGGGCTGGCCAGGTGGGCGCGGCCGTGCCGGAAATAGGTGCGGCAGGAACGGCGGGACCGTCCAAGGACGCGCTGCTCGTCTGCCGATTGCCGCCCGGGACGGTCCTGTCGGATGCGGACGCCGCCCATATCAGTGACGTCACGCTTGATGACCTGTACCGGCAGCTACTGGTTCTCCGGCGGGCCCGCATCGCTCATGGCGCCATCAGCGGTGACGCGCTGCTGGTCGATCCGGCCACGCAGACGGTCACGGTGGCGGACTTCCGCAACGCCTCGGCGAGCGCTTCGCCGGATCAGCTTGATCTCGACATGGCTGGTGCCATGGCAGCGACCGCAGTGGCGGTCGGTACCGGACGAGCCGCCGATTCCGCAGCCCGGTGCCTTACGCCGGAGATGCTAGAAGGCGCCCTCCGGCACCTGCATAAGCCAGCGCTCGACCCCGCACTCGGCCGGAGCCTGCGTGGCCAGCGCGGGCTGTTGGAGGAAGTCCGTCAGCGCGCCGCCCAGGCCGCCTCGATCGACCTGCCGAAGCTGGTGGAGCCCCGCCGGGTGAGCTGGCCGACGCTGATCATGATGGTCGGCACGCTCATCGGCGGCTGGGCCCTGATCGGGGTGCTCATCGACGTCTCCAAGTCCTTCGACACCGTAATCGGGGCCGACTGGCTCTGGGTCATCATGACATTCGTCCTGGCCCAGCTGGTCTACGTGGCGTCGGCCGTCGAAGGCATCGGCAGCGTGCCCGGGCCGCTTCCGTTCGCACGGGCGGTGGCCGTCGAGGTCGCCAAGGCCTTCAGCGCGCTGGCCGGCGGGACAGCGGCGGTCTTCGCCACCCGGGTGCGCTTCTTCCAGCAACAGGGCTACGACGCGTCGGTGGCATTGAGCTCGGGCGCCATCATGGCCACCTCCAGCTGGATAGCGAAGGGGGTGCTGTTCCTGGTTTCGCTGCCGTTCGCCTGGGGGGCCATCCACTTCGAGGTCGCCCCCCAGTCGGGCGGGAACTCGAAACTGGTGTGGATCATCCTGGCTGTCGTGGTGCTGGTCGCCCTGGTGATCGGCGTGGCCCTGGCCGTGCCCAGGCTCCGCAGGCTGGCTGCCGAGAAGGCGCGTCCCAAGGTGCGTGACATCTGGGGCAACCTCAAACAGGTAGCCAGCTCCCCGCGCAAGCTTGTGCTGCTGGTGGGTGGCTCGTTTGGCCAGGAGCTGTTCGTGGCCATGGCCCTGTCCGTTTCGCTGCGGGCCTTCGACGACCATCTCCGGCTTCCCGTCCTGATCGTGGTCATCACGCTGGCCGCGATGATCGGGGGCATCGCGCCGTCGCCCGGCGGCATGGGGGTGGTGGAAGCAGGCTTGATCCTCGGCCTCACGGCGGCCGGCGTCTCGGAGGCCGACGCCACCGCCGCGGTGTTCATCCAGCGCCTGTTCACCTCGTACCTGCCGCCGATCTGGGGCTGGGCCACCCTCGTGTGGATGCGGAAGAGAGAGTACCTATAGGCACCGGAGGTGTCGTGGAGAACCGTTCGGAGCCAAGTGCCTCGCTGGACCTCACCACGCGGGAGGGGGGCGTACCGTTCGCGTCGACCTGGCGGCGGCAGCACCTGACCGTCGCTGAGCGCATCGCCAGGGGCCAGGCCGCCCGTAAGCAAGCGCCGCGGTCGGGCCACGGCCGGTGGGAGCCCTCGCCAGACCGTCCCGACCCGATCGCGTTGCTCGAAGAGCAGGCGGCGAGCCGGGTGCCTGAGCTGGTCCCGATCCGCTACGGGCGGATGCTGGTTTCCCCGTTTACGTTCTACCGGGGCGCCGCGCTGATCATGGCCGCCGATCTGGCGGCAACCCCGGTCTCCGGGGTCACCGTCCAGCTGTGCGGTGACGCCCACCTGTCGAACTTCGGCCTGTTCGGCTCGCCCGAACGGCGGATGCTTTTCGACATCAACGATTTCGACGAGACCCTCCCCGGCCCGTGGGAGTGGGACGTGAAGCGGATGGCGGCCAGCTTCGAGGTCATGGGACGCGACCGCGGCTTCGCCCCGGCCGACCGCCGGGCCGTGGTCATGGCCGGGGTCGCGGAGTACCGGGACCGGATGCGTCAGGCCGCCGGGATGAGGACACTAGACGTGTGGTATGAGCATCTGGAGGCCGGGATGCTGCTCAAAATGGTCCGCAATGAGGTCCGGGTCAAGCGAGTCGGCAAGGGCGAGGCCAAGGTGCACGAGGAGATGGTGGCCAAGGCACGGACGCGCGACAGCACCCGGGTGTTCGCCAAGCGGACAGACGAGGTTGACGGTGAACTGCGCATCGTCGCCGACCCGCCGGTCATCATCCCGATCGAGGATCTGGTCAAAGCGGGGTCGGAATGGGAGAACCCCACCCCGCTCATCAAGAAGCTGCTCAGCTCGTACCGGCGCACGCTCGGGCGTCACCACCACCCCCTCGAGGAGTACCGCTACGTCCACGCGGCATACAAGATGGTGGGCGTAGGCAGCGTCGGGACCCGCTGCTACATCATGCTGCTGCTCGGCCGCGACCATAACGACCCGCTGTTCCTGCAGATCAAGGAGGCACAAGCCTCCGTGCTCGAGCGCTTCGTGCCCAAGAGCACCTACCCGCACCACGGCGAGCGCGTGGTAGCGGGGCAGCGACTGATGCAGGCGGCGACCGACATCTTCCTGGGCTGGCAGCGCATCAAGGGACTCGATGGCGTAAGCCGCGATTACTACGTGCGCCAATTTCAAGACTGGAAAGGCAGTGCGGACGTCGACAGCCTTCTCGTGCCGGGAGCCACCCTGTACTCCCGCATCTGCGGAGCGACCCTCGCCCGGGCCCACGCCCGGTGGGGGGACCGGATCGCGATCGCCTCCTATCTCGGCCGGGGAGATGCCTTCGACCGGGCCATAGCCGACTTCTCCGTGGCGTACGCCGACCAGACCGAGCGGGACTACGCCGCGTTCAGCGCAGCCGTTGACTCGGGGCGACTGGTCGCTGAGACCGGCCTGTAGCCGGGTCAGGGCCGAACCGTGAACCTGTCCGAATATCTCATCTTGTTCGTGTTCGTCGCGATCTTGGGAGCAGGCCTGCCGGGCCCAGGCGATGCGTCGCTGATCGCGGCGGGCACGCTGGCCGGAGAGGGCCATCTCAACATATGGATCGTGCTGGCCACGGCCATGGCCGCCTGGATGCTCGGTTCGGTCATTGGATACGAGATTGGTATCCATAATGGACGCCGGCTACTCGACCACCCGGGACGACTCGAGAAATCGCGATTGAAACTGCTCGCCAAAGGCGACCGCGCCTTCGGCCATCATACCTTCGCGGCATCCGTGACGATGCCGGCTTTTGTGTCTGGGATTTTCCGGGTGCGGTTTTACGTATTTATGCTCGGAGCGCTTACCGCTGGCATCGGCTGGATCGGGATGTACGTCGGGCTTTCATACTTTCTCGGCGAAGAGATCGCGAAGCAGATCGGAAAAGTCGGCACGAGAGCGGTGATCGGCGTGATCGTGGTCGTCGTCCTGGGACTGTGTATCAGGGCGGGGGTATCGAGATGGCGCAACACCCGGCGTGCACGATCGGCTGAGCAGGTTACTCCCTGACTGTGCAAGTCGCCGGGATCATGACCCGTTCGCGATGCCCCGGGCGTCGAAGGCGACCCTGATCCGGGTGATCTTGCCGTCCTCGACGCGCATCCAGTTCGCCACCGGAACGGTCTCGGCCACACTGGTGGCCAGGTCGAACCAGGTCAGCACGTCGGGCCCGTCGTGGAACACCTTACGGACCTCGAGGCCGGTCATGATCTGCGCCATGGCCTGCAGTCCCCGCAGGCAGTCGTCGCCGCCCCTCACCCTCCCGAGCGGCCCGGCGAAGTCCACGTCGTCGGCCAGCACCGAACGCAGCCGGGTAAAGTCACGAGCCTGCCAGGCATCGAAGTAGGTAGCCGCCGCGGTCGCAGCGTCCGTCATATTACGGTCCTTCCTGCCGTCGTGCTTGCCTTCCAGCGTGCCGCAGCACAATCTAGAAGTCCAAGAGATAGTTTTTATCGATAGCGGAAGCGTTCGTTATAGCTACTGGTAGGACTAGCGATTGAGGGCGCGCCTGTAGCGCAGTTCGGTGACGCCACCAAGGCGATGGAGCACATTGGTGGCGCCGTCTGGCGCGAAGCCGGCCCGTTCGTAGAACCGCCGGGCCCGGTGGTTGTCCCGCAGCACCCACAGCATGATGGACAGGTAGCCTGCTCCGGAGGTCCTGGCCAGCACCCGCTCCATGAGCGCGCGGCCGGTGCCGGTCGACCACCAGGCTGGGCGGACGTACAGGGCGTAGAGCTCGGCGACGCTGCCGTCCTCGCCGTCCGTGGTCAGCGGATGCGGCCACGGCGCGCTCAGCACATCCCTCTCGGGACCGAAGGAGGCGTAGCCGACGATGCCGGACGCGGTCGGCTCTCCGGCTTGAGCTGGGTCTTCTTGGCCGGCGGCCACGGCCACGAGCATGCGCTGCCAGGGCCGGGTCCGGAACGTCTGCCGCACGCGGGCGCCGTGATCGGGGGCAGTGGCGCGGTCGATGATCTCGGCCGGGATGATGCCCTCGTAGGCGGCGAACCAGCCTTCCCGTTGCACCGCCGCGACCTGCGCCGCATCCGCCGCCGAACTGGCCCGGATCACCACCACCCGGACAAGGCTAGCGAATCCGCAGGGCGAGTAAGAAATCCACCTGGTCGGTCAGGCTGGACAGGTCACGCCCGGTCAGCTCCTCGACCCGCCTGATCCGGTAGCGCACGGTGTTGACGTGCACGTACATCTTCGCCGCGGCCGCATTCCACGAGCCGGAGCAGGCCGAGCATGGTGACAATCGCCTCGGCCAGCTTGCTGTCGCCGGTACGGGCGGCATCGAGCCTGGCCCGCTCGAGCGCCACGTCCGCGGCCAGTTCGGCGACGGACGTTACCGGTGCTTCAGTTAACGGGCAGCTATCGGCTGTTTGGCCGGGCCTGATTGGATGTTCGCATGGCGAACCTGAGCCCGCAGGCGCCCGCGTCTGCCACCCTCGGTTCCTTCAACGCGGCCTCGGCGCGGGACGCCGAGCGCGACGTCCTGGCGTGCTGCGCGTCGAGGGCGTTCGCGAAGGCGATCGCCGACGGCCGGCCCCACCGGGATCCGGCCGCGCTGCTGGCCGCCATCGACGCTGCAGTCGACACTTTGACCTGGGACGATATCGTCGAGAGCATGAACGGGCACCCGCGGATCGGCGATCGTGCCGCCAGCAGCGCGATGTCTGCCGCGGAGCAGTCGGGGGCCGCGGCGGCTAGCGACCAGGTACGGCAGGGGCTCGCGGAGGGAAACCTCGCCTATGAACAGCGCTTCGGTCACATTTTCCTGATCTGCGCCAGCGGCCTGTCCGGCCAGGAGATGCTGACCAGGCTGCGGGCCAGGCTCGGGAACTATCGGGATGCCGAACGGACCGTGGTGCGTGCGGAACTGCTGAAGATAACCCGCCTGCGGATGACGAAGCTGTTGGGCCTGTGACGCTGTCCACGCACGTTCTCGACGCGACGACCGGGCGCCCCGCGGCGGGTATCCGGGTAAGGCTGGAACGCGGCGGCGACGGCGGGTGGGTGCCGTCCGGCCTGGGGCAGACCGGCCCCGACGGGCGGCTTCGCCTGCCCGGCGACGAGAGCGCTGGCCAGTTCGAGCCTGGCATCTACCGCATCACGTTCGCCACCGGGGCCTACTTCGGCGCGCGCGGATCGGCATCGTTCTACCCGGAGGTCACGATCACCTTCGAGATGACCGAACGGGACGAGCACTATCACGTGCCGCTGCTGCTCAGCCCGTTCGCCTACTCCACCTAC
>Ga0209040_10003926_pt1 | contig 11318 bp, 10 predicted proteins | sample BogFormECP12_OM3_FD_188240 | JGI IMG/M metagenome (GOLD analysis project Ga0209040, IMG submission 188240) | Bog forest soil microbial communities from Calvert Island, British Columbia, Canada - ECP12_OM3 (SPAdes) (version 2) | ecosystem: Environmental > Aquatic > Freshwater > Wetlands > Bog ... | reverse complement strand
CCAGAGTCGCTGAGCGCCAACGCTCAACGCCGATGGAGCAAGACCGATGCAAAATGCACTTGACAAACAAACCCCCATACGAGCCCCGCCATGACGATGGGGGGCGAGCCGCGCCCGGACACTATGCCAATATTCCGCGGCGGATCCTAAGTTCCCGTTCGGCAGATGCGCCGAGCAGACGGGCGGCCTCGGCAAGCTCACCTGGTGTTGCCTCGGAAGCAATCGCCATACTCAACAAAGCGCCTAGCTGCGAGCGTGCGGACCGCTCGCGCAGGCGCTCGGCCGCAGCGCGGGTCACCGGTAGCGTGATGTCGATCGTGTCCATGGCCACACCATACTATCAGCGGGCTTCACCCGCGAAGCCGCGCTGCAATGCCGCCAGACTGTCCAGCGCCGCCTGCGGCAAGGGCCCCTTGTTGACCGCCGCCAATGCCTGCTCGAACTCGGCCGGCGTCGCCATGCCGACCAGGATCGTGCCCATCGCCTTGTGGGTGATCGCGAAGCGCACCGCCGCGTCCGCCAGACTGTCCGCATGGCCCTGCTGCACCAATGGCATCAACCGCCGCGCACGCGCCAGATCCGCATCGTACGAGTTGGCGGACCCGATCGGATCGGGCGGCGGGCTGGCGATCGGATGCCGCTCCGCCACGCCGCTCAGTGCACCGCCGGCCAGCACGCGGATGCCGACGACGCCGACCCCGGCGGCTTGCGTATGGTCGAACATCCGGCCGTAGTCCTGCGCCGGATAGCCGATGGGCAACGCATCAGCCGCGCTCGGGTTCAGCATGTTGTAGCTGACCTGCGCGGAGACGAACGCGCGCGAATCGATCACCTGATGCAGCGCCGGCGTGTCGCCGACCGCGGTGATGCCGAGGAACCGCAGCTTGCCCTGGTCGCGCAGCCTCTCGAACGCGGGCACCACCTCGTCCAGTACCGTTTTCGCCGACAGCGACTCTCCGCCGCCATTCGCGGTGATTGCGTTGTGCAGGTGGAAGATGTCGACCTGCTCGCGCCCCATACGCCGCAGACTCGCCTCCAGCGATGCCGCCACCGCGGCGCCGATGCGGCCGAACTCCGCCGATGGAATCCGCACCTTGGTGCCGACCACGACATTCGGCTTCAGGTTCGCCAGGACGCGACCGAGGTTCTTCTCCGACTCGCCGTTGCCATACATCGCCGCGGTGTCGAAGTAGTTCACCCCGGCCTCCAGCGCGCGCGCCACCGCACGTTCCTGATCCTCCGGCGTGCCGCGCACCATCAGTCCGCCAACGGCGCCGCAGCCGAAGCCGAGGATCGATACCTGCAGCCCGGTCCGTCCGAATGCCCGCATTTCCATCGTTGCGTCCTCCTGTCAACCCAACATAAGAATGTCCCCTGGTTCTCCAACGTAGCAATGTCCCCTCGTTGCAAGTCCGACAGGCTCCGGCGTCGACGGCATCATTGGCGCTCTGCCGCCGGGGTGGCGGGGTCAAGCCCCGAAGCCGCGCAGCGGGGCGCCGGAGGCGCCGGGCTTGAGGCCGTCACCCCGGCGGGAGATCATCGATCCAGCCGTCTGTTGGGCGGCATTGATGGCGTCGAGCCTCACGTCCAGCGTCTTCTCGTCGGCCGCAGGGTCGGGGACGGGGTAGGTTCCATATGCGGTCAGCGCCAGAACCCGGTCCTTGTATGTCACGTGCAGCCGGCCATCGGTGAGCTGCCGCACCAGCACCTTCGCGCCGCGCAGCGCGGTGCCTGGTCCATTGGTCTTTACACAATACTTCGTGCCACCGTAACTGAAGGTCAGTGCCTTCGAGAGCGTCCGTTCCTGGTGCCGCGCCAGCATCAGATCAAGCGCGTCCGCCGTCTGCGTCCACGGCCGGTGCGCCGGAACCGTGTCGCGCGGTTCGACAGCAAACCTCGCGTTCCACATCAGCATGAATGACGGCAGAAAGCCCTGCGCCGCCTCGATCGAGCCGATGTCGCGCAACCGCATCTCCTTGATCAGGCGGTCCTGCAGGGTCTGGTTCGCCCGCTCCACCCGCCCCTTCGCCTGCGGGGTCAGCGCGTTGATCAGCCCGATTCCCAGCCTTTCCACCACCCGGCCGAACTCGGTCTTGCCATCGCCGCTCTCCGCCTCTTTGGCGTTGACCCGGAAAATGCCATGCCGGTCTGAATAGAACGCCAGCGGACAGCCATGCGTCAGGACCTGGTCCCGCAGCGTCTCGAGATAGGCCTTGCACGATTCGACCGGCGCAAAACGCAGCGCCGTCAGCCGACCCGTCGCGTCATCGATGAACACGATCAGCGTGCAGCGCGGCCCGCGCCGCTCGAACCAGTCGTGCGGGCTGCCGTCGATCTGCACCAGCTCGCCGAACCGCGGCCGCCGCTCGCGCAGCTGAAACACCCGCTTCACCCGCCGCCGCTTCGGACGCCACAGCCCAAGCGCAATCTGCAGCCGACGCACCGTCTCCGCCGAGACCTTGATCCCGTCCCGTTCCAGCAGCTTCTCCGCCGCCAGCGTCGGGCCGAAATCCGCATACGTCCCCCGCAGCAGCTCCCCGATCCGCACCCGAAGCGCCTCGCTCAGCCGCCGATGCGACAGCCGCCCGCGCTGGCGCGACACCAGACCGGCGTCGCCGTCGCGCCGCCAGGCACGCACCAGTCGCTTGAACTGGCGCACGCCGATGCCCAGCCGCTCCGAGGCCTCGCGCTGGCTCACCCGGCCTTCCACAGCCTGACGCACCAGACACCCCCGATCGCGCTCCGCCGCGCTCATCGCAAGAACCCCCTCCGCCATCCGTCCCCCGCCACAAACCAGGCCCAAAAGGGGACATTCTCATGTTGGCCAGAGGGGACATTCTTATGTTGGGCTAACACATCGTTGCGTCCTCCTGTCGTCAGTGCGAATACAGTCCTGCCGTACGCGCCCGTACCTTCGCCATCGCCACCAGCAGATCGAGCGTCGGCGTCGCCACGCCCACCATCCGTGCCAGTTCCAGCGGCGCGTCGAAGATGCCGTCGATCTCCATCGGCCGGCCAAGCTCGAGGTCCTGCAGGATGCTCGGCTTGTGGTCGATGCCGCGGCTGTGGGCGATGCGCTTGTCATGATTGGCACTGGGATGCGCGCCGACGGCGTTGGCGACCGCCTGTGCCTCCGCCATCACCCGCCGCGCCGCCTCGACGCAAAGCGGCTCCTGGAACAGCTCGCTCATGCTGACCTGAGTCAGCACCGTCAGCGGCCCGACGCCAAGGTTGCCCAGGAGCTTGTTCCAGATGTCGTCGCGGATCGCCGCACTGACCAGGCACTTCATGCCGCCGGCGTCTATGCAGTCCGCGATCGACTGCACGCGCGGTGTTTCGCGGCCGTCCGGTTCGCCCAGCACAAGGCGAGGATCGGCATTCTCCAGCTCGATGACGCCGGGCGCGATCACTGCGCTGGCGGCATATACCACGCCGGCGACCGCCCGCTCCGGCCCAACCGCGCGCCAGAGCGCGTCGCCCGGATCGATCTTCGGCAGCCGCCTTCCTTCCAGCGCGCCGCCGATGCCATGAAAATAGAACCACGGGATGCCGTTCATCACGAACGCGACCGGCGTGTCCAGCTTGAGCAACGGGGCGATCCCGGCAGCCACCGCGGGTAGCGCCGGCGCCTTCACCGTCACCAGCACCGCGTCCTGCGGCCCGAGCGCCTTGGGATCGTCGCTCGCCCGCACGCGGGCGTGCAACTGACCGTCGCTGGTGTGCACCGTCAGTCCATCGCGCTGGATGGCGGCCAGATGCGGCCCGCGCGCGAGCACCGATACCTCGGCGCCGCCGCGCGCAAGGCGCACCGCGAGATGGCCGCCGATCGCCCCGGCGCCATAGACGCACACCCGCATGTCAGCCTCCCCTCTCCGTTGTCGCGAGTCTGGCGAGCGGTTCGCTCTTGCGTCAACCGGGCCTGCTCGCTCAGATTTGCTTTCGGTATCGACTGCCGCTTATTCCACGTCGGCAGCAAAGCCATCGTCCGGAGGGAAACTCGTGCTGCGAACAGGTTACGCTATCTGGCTGCGACGCGGCGTGTCGGTCATCGCCATCATCGGCCTACTGTGCGGCTGCGCGCCAGGTGCCTTCACCACGCAGGCGCAGCGCATCGGCCCCGACGACGGCACGGACGCCTGCCGCCCGCAACTGGTGGCGTTGGACTCTACCGGCAACTTCTTTGGCGCGCAGATCCTTCAGGGCGCAGCAGTCGGTGCCGGCATCGGCGCGCTGACGGGTGGACTGATCGGCGGCCTGGCCACCGGCAACTGGCGCGGCGCGGCGTTCGGCGCGCTGGCTGGGGGAGTCACCGGCGGCGTCATCGGCGGCAGTAACGCTTATTGGAATGCGCTGCAGCAGCAGCGCATGGACCAGGCGGCACTGTATTCCCGCGTCAGCCTCGACCTCCAGCAGGAGAACGTGCAGATCGACAAGACGCAACTCGCCTTCGATCAGCTCACGGACTGCCGCTACCGCCAGGCGCTGGCGATCAATACCGACTACGCGACCCACCGCATCGACCGCGCCACGGCCGAGGCCGCAATGGCGCTCGTGCGCCAGCGCGCCGCCAAGGACATCGCCCTCGCCAAGCTGATCAATCAGCAGATCCAGGATCGCGGCCAGCAATTCGGCGTGGCGACCAGCAATATCGATCCGGGGGCGGCAGCGGCGATCGCCGCCACGACGCAGGCCCCACCACAGCCGGCGATGGTGCGCGCCGCGGCACCGATCAAGCTGCGGCCTGACCCCAGTGCGCCCGATATCGCCCAGTTGCAACCGCACGAGCAGGTCACGGTCAGCTCGGGACGCAATGGCTACGCGCTGGTGCAGACGGCGAGCGGACAGCAAGGCTACATGTCCGCCAGCGACCTGCAAGGCGCCGGCGGCCGCCGCTCGATCAGCGTGCCGAGCTCGGCAACGGCCGCCGAGGCGAGCGACGTCCGTACGTTGGCCGGCAGCAACGCGGCACGGCGCGACGACTTCGCGCAGAGCGTGGCGGTAACCGAGAAGGCGCAGGCGACCGGCTTCGAGCTGGCGGTGTGATCCGCGCCTTCCTCTGCCTGCTGCTGGCGCTGACCGGCCCGGCGCTGGCGCAGACCCCGCCGCAGACGCCGTTCCTGCGCATCGAGGCTGGCAGCCATATCGGCGCTGTGCCACGTTTGGCGGTCGATGCGTCCAGCCGGCTGCTGGCGACCGCGAGCTACGACAAGACGGTCCGGCTTTGGTCGCTGCCGGGCGGCAAGCCGATCGGCGTGCTGCGTCCGCCGATCGGTGCCGAACAGGAGGGTGAGATCTATGCCGTCGCCATGACTCCGGACGGCCGCCGGGTATTCGCCGCCGGCGCCACCGGCGGTTCCTGGGATGGCACGTTCAGCATCTACCTGTTCGATACAAGGCGCGGCGCGATGACTGGCCGCCTGCCAGGCCTGCCTTCGCCGGTATATGCGCTGGCGGTTTCGCCCGACGGCAGTCGGTTTGCCGCCGGCCTGGCTCGGGGCGGGGCACGCGTGTGGGACGCCGCTTCAGGCAAGCCGATCTTCGAGGATCCCGCCTATGCCGGCCCGATCCGCAACCTCGCCTTCGACCCGCAGGGCCGGCTGTACACTGCCTCGGGCGACGGCAAGCTGCGCGCCTATATGCCCGACGGGCGCAAGTTCGCCGAGAAGGAGCCGGCGCCTGGCCAGCGGCCCTGGGGCCTGGCGGTCTCACCGGATGGCAGCCTGCTTGCGGTCGCCTACGAGAATGCCGACAGACAAGGACGGTTGCGGGTCGATGTCCTGTCGGCGCACACCTTGCTGCCGCTGTTCGCACCCGACATGGAAGGGTTGAAGGGGGAAGGCCTGCTGGCGGTGGCCTGGGCAGCCAACGACCATGGTGGCGTCGCGCTGCTGGCCGGCGGCTATGCCCGATCCGGCACGGCAAACGTGATCCGCCGCTGGGACGATTTCGGGCTCGGCCCGACCACCGATCTGCCGGCGTCGCGCGACAGCATTCTGGACATCAGGCCGGTGCCGGGTGGCGGCGCGGTGTTCTCGGCCGAGGACCCTGGCTGGGGGCGGATCGCGCCCGATGGCAACATGGCAGCCCGCCCCGCCCCGCCGATGGCGGATCTGCGTCCGGCACGCGAGCAGCGCCTCGCGGTGTCCGCCGATGGCGCTGTCGTCGAGTTCGCTACGGCCGCGGGCCTGAAACGCTTCGACTCTTCCGTCGGCCGGATCACCGCGGTGACGACGCAAGACGACGCGCTGGCGACCGCCCACATTGCAGTCCCGGGCCTGACGCCCTCCAGCTGGAAGGACTCCTCGGCGCCGCGGCTGAACGGCGTGCCGCTTGTCCTGGACCGAACCGAGTTCAGCCGCAGCCTCGCCATCCTGCCCGACACCTCCGCCGTGCTGCTTGGCACCGACACGCATCTGCGCCTGTTCTCCACCCACGACGCGCACCAGATCGCCGCCGTCGCGGTGCCGGCCGCCGCCTGGGCAGTGACGGTGAACGCCGCCGGGACAGTCGCGGTGGTGGCCTTGCTCGATGGCACGGTGCGCTGGTACGGGCTGTCGAAAGATGCACCGCTCGATCCGCGGGTCGCGCTGTTCGCGCATGCCGACGGCACGCGCTGGGTGATGTTCACCCCGGAGGGTCTGTTCGACCACGCCGACCGTGGCGGCAAGGACCTGGTCGGCGTACACCTCAACCGTGGCCACGACCAGCAGCCGGAGTGGACCAGCTTCTCGCAGGCCTACCGCGCGCTCTATTCCCCGGCCGCCGTGCGTGCGCGGCTGGCCGGCGATGCCGGTCCGTCGCGTGCGCGTCTCGCGGAGCTGGGCGATCTGCGCGCAAGACTCGCGCGCCAGCCGGCGGTGGAAATCGTCGAACTTTGTGTGCCGCTGGCCGACGGCACCTGTGAAGCGCTCGATCCCCATGCGAGCTCGCTACCCCGCCTTCCGACACAGACCAGCAGGCTGCGCATTGGCGTGCAGCTTGCCGACCGGGGTCTGGGCGTCGGCGACATCGATGCCTTCGTGAACGACCGCAACGCCGGACGCTTTGCCCCGCCGGCGGCGGATGGCGGCAAGGCCGCCACGACGATCGACGTGCCATTGGATCCTGGTCAGAACAGCGTGCAGCTTCGCGTCTATGACAAAACCGATACGGTATTCGCCGAGACCACGCCGCTGGAGCTGACCACCGCGGACAGCGGCGCGGCCGAACACGGCAGGCTATTCGTATTGGCAATCGGCATCGATCACTTCGCCGCCTCGACACTGACGCTGAACTTTGCCGTCGCCGATGCGGAGACCTTCGTCCGCACCATCCAGCGCGCCGGCGAGCACGTGTTCTCTACCGTCGACGTGACGCTGCTCTCCGACCAGCAGGCGACGCGATCGGGCATCCTGGATGCGTTCGATCGACTCGCGGCGCGCATCCGGCCGAACGACACGTTCCTGTTCTATGTCGCCAGCCACGGCGTCCGCAGCGAAAGCGACGGCCGCTTCCTGCTGATCCCGCAGGATGTCGCTGATGTGTCGTCATGGCAGTCGTTGGGCAGCGCGGCGATCGACGAAACGGCGTTGATCGGCGCGCTGTCGCGGATCCGCGCGCGCGATGCATTGCTGTTCCTCGACACCTGCTATTCGGGGGCGGTGACCGCGGATGCGCTGGCCAATGTCGGGCACGAGACGGGACGGTACCTGCTCGCCGCGTCGAGTTCGCTGCAGGAGGCGCTGGACAGCTACGACAGCCGCAACGGCGTGTTCGTCTATGCGGTGCGCGAGGGACTGCAGGGTCGCGCGCCGCATGGTGCGGACGATGTGATCAGCGCGCTGGCGCTGGGCGAGTACGTGTCGGGGCGGGTCGGGCAGTTGGCGCGGCAGAAGGGGCACGACCAGGACGCGGTGTTCAAGACCGCGCAGGAGGAGCTGCACTCGTTCCCCATCGGCGAGGTGATCGGGGTGGGGCAGTGAGGGAACAACTATGCCTACGGCTCCCGCGCTGTCCCCGAATTCAGCCGACGCGCCGCTCTGGCCAATGCCTTGTCGAAGCTGACGAAGCCCGCGTGCGGCCGTGCCGCGGCCAGATGCAGCGCATCGGCGAAGTCGAGGCCGCCTGCGGCCCATTCCAGCGCGATGGCAACACTGGCAGTGCTTTCCACCGTTACCCGCGCGAGCCCGGCAAAGTCCCGCAGCGCGCGGGTCACCGCCGCGGGCGCAAAGCCGAAGACACCACGCAGCACCCATTCGGTTTCCAGCAGGACCGTGAGCGGCACGAAGATGTCCTCCCGCTCGAGCAACCGGCGCGCCCGAGCAGCCTGCGCGGCATCGTCATTCACCAGATAGCGAACGACAACGTTAGTATCGACCGCGAGCATGCCGCCGCCGCGCCTCGACTACGATGCCTTGCCGCATCTCGTCCAGGGTCTTCGGCGTTCCCTCGTAACGCAGGCAACCGAACACCTGGTCCGGCGTGGTGAGCGGGAACCGTGGCGCGGGGCGCAGCAGTACGCCTTCCGACGTCTCCTCCACCGTCAACCTGGTTCTGGGGTTCCAGTGCAGTCGCTTGCGGATGGCCGCGGGGAGGATGACCTGCCCCTTGGTAGATACCGTTGTGGTGAGTTTCGGCGCGCCTGGCATCGGCGGGACTTCAGGTAAGATAGCGGCGTTCACACCCCGCGGTCATTCCACGACAATCTCCCCCTCCATCCCGTCCCAATCGTGATCGGCACAGAACAGCCGGAACGCGCCTGCGCTGACCGGCATCAGGTAAAAGATGGTCTCCCAGCCCGGCTGCACCACCACCTCCTTCCCCCCGTTCGCCAGAACACCTGGATCGCGCACGATGGCGTTGGCAAAGAACTCGGGCGCGGTGAATTCGTGCAGGTGCGTGCCGTGGTTTTCCAGATGAAGCGCATATGGCACGCCATGCCGCAGGGTCAGCCGATCAGGCACGAACATGTCGTCCACCATCACGACACTGACCGGCTCCGCGGTCGACCAGTCCACCCCCGGCTGCGCGCGCGCCACCACTGCCAGCAACAGCGCGCCAACGATCAGGACCAGCCGCGTCATCGTCAGCCGGAGACGATAGGCAATCCGACCTGGCGGCGAATGTCGTTGATGATCTGCAGCACGCGCTGGCGATACGGCAGGTACTGCACACCGAATTCCTGCACCAGGCGCGTGTTGTCGATCAGGTAGTTGCCCGACGTTGCCTTGCCGCCGGTCTCGTGCTCGAAGCTGATGCGCGCGTCGGGCAGGAACTCGCGCACAATGTCGGCGATCTCGCCCAGGCTGATCGCGATCCCGCCCGAGCTGTATACCGCATGCTTCGGCTTGTCGGTAAGCAGCACGCGGGTGAACACCTCAGCGATGTCATCGACATGGATCGGGCAGCGCATCGCGTCCTTGTAGGGGAACGAGATCGGCTTGCCCTGCGCCGGCTGGGTGATGATGTTCACGTGATCCACCGAGCCGCGCACCTTGTCCGGCCCGGTCACGTTGGCCGGCCGGATCGCGGTGATCGTCATGCCGTACTTCTCGTTGTAGTCCTGCGCCTGCCATTCGTTGAAGATCTTGTGCATCGCATACTGCACTTCGCCGTGGCGGTAGTCGTCCTCGGTGATCATGCGATCGCCATAGTGCTTCTGCATGCCGTTCACCGCCAGCGAACTGGCGAACACCACGCGCGGCACATCGGCAAGACGCGCCGCCTCGAAGCAGTTATCCATGCCGAGGATGTTGAGCTTCATCGCCACATGCGGCGCATGCTCGCTGCCGAGAAAATACGACAGGTTGATGATCCGGTCCGGCTTCGCGCCGACGGTGGCTGCCATCACGTCGTCGAACTGCGTGACGTCGCCGCGCAGCACGCGCACCTGCTTGCCGAGGTCCTCGAACGAGGCGGCGCGGGGGTTTATGTCCATGCACACGATCTCCTCGCCGTGTGCCGCCAGCAGGCGAATCACCCGAGTGCCGATGAAGCCCGTGCCGCCGATGACGAAGACTGCCATGTCCATTCCCTCCTGTGGCTTGGCGCGAGCCTAGCAACGACGCTACCATGGCGCCAGCAGCAGGGGACGCACCATGCGACCGCACACCGAAGCGAAGATCGCCCGTTTGTCGGAATCCGAGGCGGTGTCGTTCGGCCCGCTGGCACACTACAACAAGCTGACCGGCGACGATGGGCTGCCGATCTTCACCGGCGTGCAGACCTGCAAACCCGGCTACCGGACGCCGCTGCACTGGCACCCTTATGTCGAGTGCCTGTTCATCATCGAAGGCACTATGGAGGCCTGGCTGGAAGGCCACGAGGATCGCCCGGCGCGGCTGGAGGTCGGCGACATGATCGCGCTGCCCGCCTGCGTGCCGCACGTGTTCCGCAATGCCGGTGAGGGGCAGTTGAGGCTGCTCGGCATCCACGGCTCGCCGACGCGGATCGTGCATCGGGTGGAGGAGTAGTCGAGACCTCGGCGCATCGCGGAACGTTATATGACTTCTTGCAGAGTTCAAGAATTGCGCGCCAGCGAAACGTGAAATGCGTTGGGCCGGCGCCGGCCTACCCTTGTGGGCTTTGGGCGCTGCGGCTCAATATGCCGGCACGGTTGGTGCGTCTGCGGAAAGGGGACTCCCGTGGTACCGCATCCAGGCTGGCGGTCCAGAGGGAGCGCTTCCGCCACTTAATACGACGTTTCCAACACAGTGGATGGCAACGGAACAACCCGTCAAGCATAGGCACGGTTATATGGACGACGTCGAAGGAGGCATTTCGTGTGGCGTTTGGCACGCCACCCCGTTCACGATGACACCTCATCTCTACTCGATTAATGAATTCATGCTGGTTCAGTAGGGCTCAGTGACGCTGGTCAACACCAGTGGTGGGGAAATCACGATTCGAGCGGGTGAAAGCTTTGTTATTCCCCAAGGGCGGGACGGCTATTGGAAGCAGCTCGAATTCTTTTGCAAGTTCGCTTTCTCCTTCAGGAACCCTTCATGGCGGAAGCCTACCGACCCCACTACACTCAATGTCGTCAAGCTTGACCACAAGGCCAAGCTGGAGCCGTGTCAGCCACCGGCAGCCGAGCTGTTGTCTGGCCCGCCGCCGGTGCAGCATGCTCATGAGTGGTTTGTTGACGTGAGCGGCCAGTTAACCGTCGGCATCCATGATACCACAACCTTTCATCATAAGCCGATCCGCTCACCGCGGTACGATTGGAGGCATATCCTTGAAGGTATCTGCTCATCCCGGCTGAATGACAGATTCGCCGTCCAGGACGGCACGAATTGCCCGATACGCATCGGTACCCCGTCGTGCTGCGGTGCCAACGA
>Ga0209040_10003925_pt1 | contig 11319 bp, 10 predicted proteins | sample BogFormECP12_OM3_FD_188240 | JGI IMG/M metagenome (GOLD analysis project Ga0209040, IMG submission 188240) | Bog forest soil microbial communities from Calvert Island, British Columbia, Canada - ECP12_OM3 (SPAdes) (version 2) | ecosystem: Environmental > Aquatic > Freshwater > Wetlands > Bog ... | reverse complement strand
GCGAAAGTGTCGGGCTCGATCTCGGCCAAGACAGACCTTGTCGTCGCCGGCCCCGGCGCCGGCTCCAAGCTGGCCAAGGCGCGCGAACTCGGCGTCGAGACGATCGACGAGGAGGAATGGATTCGGCGCTCGGCGGGAGGGTAAATGCGTCTTCGTGGCTCCCTCTTCTGTGCCCTTGCGAGCTACGACAATCACACACCTTCTGGCTCCGATGCCTGACCTCGCCCGAAGGGCCGCAGCGAAACGAAGGACCGGCAGAGCGAAGAGCACGCGGTTGGCGGCGATGGGCCGACCTGGCCCTTAACCAGCCTTAAGTGCGATAAAATGCATCGTCAGGACACGGCGGGGACAGGGTTGAGAAAGGCTCGGGACACGATTTTAACTATAACTTTCGGCAGCGAATCGAGACTTTTCAGAGGCTTGGGCGGGCCGACACGCGGAAAACGATTCTCGGGGGCGCTTCGCTTCTCGAGAGAAGCTATGGAAAGAGAGGCGGTTCGGTTGGGTCATGAAATACAGTACCAAAGATTTCTGATTTAGAGAAGGAAATGTCGTCGACCGTGTATATCGGTGAAGGCGGCTGTAGGGATCACGGTGGGAAGGGAACCTCACACCGACTTCCGCCGCACGATCGGGCACTCGACTTTGATCTGCCGCGGCCGGCCGGAGGAGCCTGCCGCGGCGTCGATGAGGATCTCGGCCGCGATCGAGCCCATTTCGAAATGGGGTAGCAGCACGGTCGACAGCGGCGGATGAAGGTGCTGGGCGATCTCCCGGTCGTCGTAGCCCATCACCGCGACGTCTTGAGGAATCCTCAGTCCGAGCTCGCGCAGCGCCTCGTAGCATCCGACGGCCATCAGATCGTTGGCGCAAAAGATCGCGGTCGGCGCCGCGGAGAGGGCCATCAGCGCCAGCGTCGCCTCGTAGCCCGAGAGCGGCTGCCAGTTGCCTTCGCGCACGAGATCGGGATCGAACGGCAGGTCGGCGGTCGCAAGCGCCTGGCGATGGCCTCTCAGCCGGTGGCGCGACGCCTCCATGCTTGCTTCGCCGTTGACATAGCCGATGCGCCGGTGGCCGGCGCGGATCAAGACATCGGTCGCGGCGTGACCGCCCGCCACTTCGCCGGGAACGACCGAAGTCAACGAACCATTGGCCGCGTGGCAATTGAGCAGAACCGTCTGCGGGCGCATCAGCGCTGCAGGCGGATCGATGAGGCGCGTGTTGATGGTCGCATAGACGAGGCCGAGCAGCGGCTGGGCGGCAAGTTGCGCGAACGCCGCCGCTTCCATCTCGGCGTCGCCCCTCGTGACCATGACGGTCACGGTCAGCCCGTGCTCCCACGCCTTCTCGCGCACGCCGTCGAGGCCGATTGCGGTCCAGGGATCGGTCGAGATTTCGTCGCAGACAAAGCCGATCGAAGCGGCCGAAGCCGCGGCGGGCGCGCCGACGCGGCGTCCCGGCTGGTAGCCAAGGCGCGTGGCGGCCTTCATCACGCGCTCGCGCGTCTCCTGAGAGAGCCGCGCCCCATCGGCGTGGTTGAGAACGAGCGAGACTGTTGTTTGGGAAACGCGCGCTTCGTTGGCGACGTCGATCATGGTCGGCTGACGCGCGGCCGCGTGACGCCGGGCGTAGCCGCGCCTGCCATCCGGCCATCGGCGATCTGCGCCGACCGGCGCGCCGTCTCCCTCCCGCATCGCTTCCTCTCGGTTTTGCAAATATTATTAGCGCACCGAGGTTCTGATTTGCAAGCTGAATTTGAAAATTATCAGCTTGGCCGTTGACAAGTTTTAGCGGAATATTATCATCCCCTGCACTCGGGGGTTCAAACTGGCCGGTTTTTCGCCGTCGCCCCCGAAACGAACGGTCAAGAGGCCGTCAGGACGCGCAAGCGCGCGGTTTCAAGAGGAGGAAACTCGATGCTGATCAATCGCAGACAAGTGCTCATCGGAAGCGTCGGCGCCGCCGCCGGGCTAACCATCGTCCCCGCATTCGGTCAGTTGCCGCCGCTGAAAAAGAAGGACTCCTACAAAGTCGGCTTTTCGCAGGTCGAGAGCAACAACCCGTGGCGGCTGGCGGAGACCGCCAGCATGCAGGACGAGGCTAAGAAGCGCGGCTGCCAACTCGTCTACACCGACGCCCAGAGTTCGGCGGCCAAGCAGGTGGCCGACATCAACAGCATGATCGCCCAGGGTGTCGATTTCCTCGCCTTCCCCCCGCGCGAGGAGAAGCCGCTCATTCCGGCCATCATGGCCGCCAAGAAGGCCGGCATTCCGGTGCTCCTGATCGACCGCAACGTCGATCAGTCGCTCGCCAAGGCGGGCGCGGACTATGTCGCCTTCATCGGCTCGAACTTCGTCCAGGAGGGCCAGCGCGTCGCGGACTGGACGATCGCCAAGACGGCCGGCAAGGGCAAGATCCTCGAACTCGAGGGCACAATCGGCTCGTCGCCGGCAAACGACCGCAAGAAGGGCTTCGACGATACGATCAAAGCCAAGGCGCCAGATATGGTCATTCTCGCGAGCCAGTCCGGCGACTTCGACCGCGACAAGGGACGACAACTCGCCGAGACCCTGCTGCAGGCGCATCCGGACACGACCATCGTCTATGCACACAACGACGAAATGGCGCTCGGCGCGATCGCCGCGATCGAGGCCGCCGGCAAGGTTCCCGGGAAGGACATCCTCGTCGTTTCGATCGACGGCGAAAAGGACGGGGTCCAGGCGATCATCGACGGCAAGTTGGGCGCGACCTGCGAATGCAGCCCGCGCTTCGGGCCGGCAGCGTTCGACATCATGTACTCTTACGCCAACGGCGAGAAAATTCCGCCGATCATCATCAATCCGGACCGCTTCTTCGAAGCCAGCAACGCCAAGGACATGCTGGCGACGGCGTTCTGACGTCGCAGGGACCCTTTTACGCCCTTGCCGAAACCTCTCCCGCCTGCTTCGATGCCGGCGGGAGGGTGTTGTTTGGGGAGGCCAGGCACGCGTCAAATCCGAAAGTTCTGAATGCCGTCGACCGCTCCGCTCCTCGTCATGCGCGACATCGACAAGCGCTTCTTAGGAGTCCACGCGCTTGCGGGGGCGAGCCTCGAAGTCGCGCCCGGCGAGATCATGGCGCTTGTCGGCCAGAATGGCGCCGGCAAATCGACCCTCATCAAGGTGCTGACCGGCGCCTATCCCAAAGACGGCGGCTCGATCGCGCTCGCCGGCGAGCCGATCGACTTCGCCTCGCCCCAGGAAGCCCAGCGCGGCGGCGTCAGCACCATCTACCAGGAAATCAACCTCGTCCCGTTCCGTTCGGTGGCCGAGAACATTTTTCTTGCCCGGGAGCACCGGCGCTACGGCCTGCTCGACTGGGGCCGGATGAACGCGGAAGCGGCCGAGTTGCTGCGGCGCTTCGCGGTCGAGATCGACGTCCGCCGGCCGCTGACGGAGTTCTCGACCGCGATCCAGCAGATGGTCGCCATCGCCCGCGCGGTGTCGTTCAAGGCGCAATTGGTGATCATGGACGAGCCGACGTCTTCGCTCGACGAGCGGGAGGTTGAAGTTCTTTTCGACGTCATGCGCCAGCTGCGCGCCGAAGGCGTCGCGGTGATCTTCATAACCCACCGGCTCGACGAGCTCTATCAGGTGTGCGACCGGGTGACCGTCATGCGCGACGGGCGCACGGTGATGACGAGCTGTATGGGCGACGTCGACAAGCTCCATCTCATTTCGGCGATGCTGGGGCGCGACCTTGAGACCGTCCGTAGCCACGCAACCGGCTTTTCCGCGGCCGCTGCCAAAGCAGGCGATCAGGTGCTCGCGGCCGAGGGGCTTCGGATCGGGCGCAGAGTTCGTGACGCGCGGGTAGAGGTCAAAGCCGGCCAGATCGTCGGACTCGCGGGCCTGCTCGGATCAGGGCGAACAGAAGTGGCGCGGGCGGTTTTCGGCGCCGACCCGCCGGACGGAGGAACGATCCGCCTGATGGGTCGAGAGGTGCGCCCACGCGAACCGTCCGACGCGATCGCGCTCGGCGTCGGCTATTGCAGCGAAGACCGCAAGGCGGACGGCATCATTCCCGACATGTCGGTGCGTGAGAACATCACTCTGGCCATTCTGCCTCGGCTCATCAAGATGGGCGTCGTGGACGAGGCGCGCCAGCGCGCCATCGTCGACAAGTTCATGACGCGCCTCGCGATCAAAGCCTCGAGCGTCGAGCAGAAGATTCGTGATCTGTCCGGTGGCAATCAGCAGAAGGTGTTGCTCGCGCGCTGGCTCTGCACCGATCCGAAGCTCCTGATCCTCGACGAGCCGACGCGCGGCATCGACGTCGGCGCCAAGGCGGAAATCCAGGCGCTGATCCGCGAACTCGCCGACCAGGGCCTCGGCGTGTTGATGATCTCTTCCGAACTCGAGGAGATCGTCGAAGGCGCTGACCGCGTCTTCGTGCTGAGCGACGGGCGCACCGTCGCCGATCTGCCCCGCGCGAAGGCGAGCGCGTCGGCGATTATGGCGGCGATGGCGCACGAAGACGCGGCAGCCGTACGAGAAACTGCTCGTGGCTGACGCGCCGACGATGCCGCAAAAGAGCGCCTCGCCCGACGTCCTGGCGTTCCTGCGGCGCTACGCGGCGCTGGCCGCGCTGCTCGTCCTGCTCGCGTTCAATTTCGCGGTGACGCCGCATTTCGCCAGTCTGCAGACGCTGAACGTGAACCTCACCCAGGTCGCGACCATCGTCATCGTCTCGGTCGGCATGACGCTGGTCATCGCGACCGGCGGCATCGATCTCTCGGTCGGCTCACTGATGGCGATTTCGGGGGCGCTCGCGCCGCTCATCTTCTTGAGTTCGTTTGGCCGCTCGCATCCAGGAATCGGAAACGCCCTCGCCTTCGTGGTTTCGGTCGGCGTCGCGGGCATATTCGGCGCGTTCAACGGCTGGTTCATCACCCGCTTCCAGGTTCAGCCGATCGTCGGCACGCTGGTTATGTTCATTGCCGGGCGGGGCATCGGGCAGGTGATGACCAACGGCAATCTGCAGGTGTTCAAGAACCCGACGTTTCAGTTCATCGGCCTCGGACGCATCTTCGGCGTGCCGTTTCAGGTCATCGTCATGCTGGCCCTGGTCGCCGCCGCGGCCTGGACGCTGCGGCGGACGCTGTTCGGCCGAGAGATCCTGGCGGTCGGTGGCAACGAGAGGGCGGCGCGCCTGTCGGGCGTGCCGGTCAATCGCGTCAAGCGATGGGTCTATGCGATCAGCGGCCTCTGCGCCGGAATCGCAGGGCTCGTTGTCGTGTCGATCAATTCCTCGAGCGACGCCAATCGGGTCGGCCTCGGCATGGAGCTCGACGCCATCGCCGCGGTCGCGGTCGGCGGCACGCCCTTCACCGGCGGACAGGCGAGCGTAGTCGGCTCGCTGATTGGCGCGCTCTTGATCCAGCTCGTGCGCTACACCCTGCTCGCCAACGGCGTGCCCGACGCGGCCGCCCTCGTCGTCAAGGGCGCGATCATCGCCGGCGCAGTCTGGTCGCAGCAGAGAGGCAAATCGGCGTGATGGAAGCCTTTGCTGTCAGCATCCTCCTGGAGAGCCCCCTCCACCGCCCTCCGGGCGGTCCCCCTCCCCCGCGCAAGCGCAGGGGAGGAAATGTCCGGCGCCGCCTTATCCTCCCTGGCGAAGCGGGGGAGGGGGACCGCGCGAAAGCGCGGTGGGTGGGGCGAACCAGAAGGCGATGACTGCGACCTCCCAGAATTCCGACGTCCTCCCCGCGCGACAGAGCAGCCTTGCGTGGGCCGGCCAGCAGCGCGTCCTAATCGCGCTTGTCCTCCTCATTCTGTTCGGCGCGCTTCGCTACGATCATTTTCTCGGCGCCTATAATGTGTTGAGCGTGCTGCGCTACAATTCGATGTTCGCGCTGACGAGCCTTGGCATGTGCTTCGTCATCATGACGGCCGGCATCGACCTGTCGGTTGGAACGACGGCGGCCTGCGCGAGCGTCGTCTCCGCCATGCTCTCCCCGATGGGACTTCTTCCGGGACTGCTGGGCGGCCTCGCCACGGGGGTCGCAGTCGGCGCCATCAACGGCTTCATGGTGACGCGGATGAAGGTCCTGCCCTTCATCGCGACGCTCTCCGGCATGCTGATGGCGAGCGGGACGGGCCTTCTGCTTGCGCACAACCAGTCGGTCTCGGTCTCCTATGACACGAACTTCACCTGGCTCGGCCAGGGCGACTTTCTTGGCTTCCCTGTGCCGGCGTGGATCGCGGGCCTCGTCTATGTCTACGGCTCGATCGTGCTCAACTTCACCAGCTTCGGCCGCTATATTCTGGCGATCGGCGGCAACGAGGAAGCGGCGCGTCTCATGGGCCTGCCGGTCGATCGGGTGAAGTTCTGGACCTATGTCCAGTCCGGCGTGTTCGCGAGCCTTGCTGGCGTCATCCTCGCCGCGCAGTTCGGCGCCGGACAGCCGGCGGAAGGCGTGGGCTGGGAGCTGTTCTCAATCGCCGCCGTGGTCGTCGGGGGAACGCTCTTGACGGGCGGCGTCGGCTCGGTCGCCACAACTTTGATCGGCGTGCTGCTGCTCGGCCTCATCTTCAACGTGCTCAATTTCGAGAACGGGCTCGGCTGGATCAGCCTCAGCGCCTATTGGCAATCGGTGGTGCGGGGCGTGTTCCTGATGGTCGTCGTGATGGCGGGCTCGGGCGCCGCGAGGCGGGCGATCAGGGCGGCGTAAACCTGAGGCGCTCAACTCCGAAACGGAAGATGCCTGCCTCGGTTGACGCTGGACCGGCGTTGTTTCCATAGTGCCGAATCAGCAAAGTTCCAGGGAGGTCGCAAAGGATGGGAATGGGCGAACGCTTCGACGGCACGTCGGCGGTCGTCACCGGCGGCGCTTCCGGCATCGGACTCGCAGTCGCGCGACGGCTCGTCGCCGAAGGCGGACAGGTCGCGCTTTGGGACCTCGACCAAGATCGGCTCGATTCGGCGACCGCCGAGCTCGGCGCCCGATGCCGCGCCGAACGGATCGACGTCACTGACCCTTCGGATGTCGAGCGCGCCACCGCTTCAACCCGTGCGGCGACGGGCGAGATCGATGCGCTCGTCTGCAGCGCGGGCGTGGCGGGACTGAACGCGCTCGTCATCGATTATCCCATCTCCGAATGGAAGCGGGTCTTCGACATCAACGTGAACGGCCTTTTCTATTGCAACCGTCTCGTCGCGCGGCTGATGAAGGCGCGCGGCTACGGTCGGATCGTCAACGTCTCTTCGATCGCGGGCAAAGAGGGCAATCCGACAGCTTCGGCCTATAGCGCGTCGAAGGCGGCGGTGATCGGCCTCACCAAGTCGCTCGGCAAGGAACTCGCCAAGGACGGCGTCACCGTCAACGCCGTCACTCCGGCGACGATCGAAACCCCGATCCTCGCACAGGTTTCGCCGGCGCATATCGCCTACATGCGCTCGAAAATCCCGATGGAGCGCTTTGGCACGGTCGAGGAGGCCGCGTCGCTCATCTGCTGGCTCGCGAGTCGCGAATGTTCGTTCAGCACGGGCGCGGTGTTCGATCTTTCGGGCGGCCGGGCCACCTATTGACGCTCGCCACCCATGCGAGCGGCGACCTTCGCGAGTCCCTGAGTCGCCTCGGCCTCATCGGCGCCGCCGAGATGGTCAGGATTACGCCGCTCGTCGGCGGCGTCTCCTCGGACATCAGCCTCGTCGAGGCCGACGGCAGACGCTTCTGCGTCAAGCGCGCTCTGCCGAGGCTCAAGGTCGCGGCGCTCTGGGAAGCGCCCGTCGGGCGCAATGCGGCGGAGGCCGCCTGGATGCGCGCGGTCAGGCGCTGGCTCCCCAGCGCAGCCCCCGAGGTTCTCGGCGAAGACCGCGCAGCGGGCCTCTTCGCCATGGAATACCTGCCGCCTGCCGAGTATACGCTGTGGAAGACGGAGCTCCTCGCCGGTCAGGTGGACGCCAGTTTTGCGGCCTCGGTCGGCCGCGATCTCGGGCAGATCCATGCCCGAAGCGCGGCGGACCCAAGCTTGAGCGTGGCGTTCGCGAATGACGAAACGTTCGAAGCGATCCGGATCGAGCCTTATCTGCGCGCCACCACCCGCGTGCATCCCTCGCTCGCCACCCGCTTCGATGCGCTCACGAACGCGACGCTTGCGACGAAGCGCGCGCTCGTGCACGGCGACGTGAGCCCCAAGAACATTCTCAAAGGGCCGCGCGGCCCGGTCTTTCTCGACGCCGAATGCGCGTGGTTCGGCGATCCCGCCTTCGATCTTGCCTTCTGCCTCAACCACTTCCTCTTGAAAGGCGCTCGCTCCGGCGCCGACAAGACGCGATACCTCGCCGCCTTCTCGGCGCTGGCTGACGCCTATATCGAATGCATCGACTGGGAGGACGCGAGTGAACTCGAACGCCGCGCCGCCGCGCTGCTGCCCGCCTTGTTCCTCGCCCGGGTCGACGGAAAATCTCCGGTCGAATATCTGACCCGCGAGAGCGAGCGCGAAGCCGTGCGTCGTTGCGCGGCGCCGCTTGTCGCCCGGCCGCCAATGAGGCTTGGGGATGTCGCCGAGGCCTGGAGCGGGGCGGCATGAGCGATCCGGTCATTCAATCGCTGCGCGCTCGACGCGTGTGGGATTCGCGCGGGCGTCCCACGGTCGAAGCGGAGATCGCGCTGAGCGACGGCGCCGTCGGGCGAGGCATCGCTCCCGCTGGCGCGTCGCGCGGAAGCAGCGAGGCGGTCGAGAAACGCGACGGCGGTCCGCGGCTCGGCGGTCTCGACGTTCAGGATGCGCTGCAAGGAATTCGCGCCGAGATCGCGCCCGTGCTCATCGGCGGCGATCCGTTCGATCAGGCCGGTCTCGACCAAAGGCTCGTGGCGCTGGACGGCACGCCGACGCTGATGAGGCTCGGCGGCAACGCGCTCACCGCCGTTTCTCTCGCAGCGCTCCAGGCGGCGGCGGCGAGCCGCAGGGTCCCGCTCTGGCGCTACCTCGCCGGCGACGGGCCGGCGTTGATTCCGCTGCCCGAAATCCAGATTTTCGGCGGCGGCGCCCACGCCGGACGACGGACCGACGTGCAGGATTTCATGATCGTCGCGCCGAGGGCCAAAAGCTTCGCCGAAGCGCTCGAGACGACAGCGGAGGTCTACCACGCCGCCGGACGAATCATGGCCGAGCGCGGCTTGACGCAAGGGGTCGCGGACGAGGGCGGCTGGTGGCCCGCCTTCTCGAGCAACGAGCAGGCGCTCGACGCGCTGATGCTTGCGATCGAACGCGCTGGCTTTGCACCGGGCGAGGACGCGGCGATTTCGCTCGATGTCGCCGCGTCCGAGTTCGGTCGCGGCGGACGCTACCGGCTCGGCCTCGAGAAGCGCGAACTCGACCGGGACGGTCTGGCCGACATGTTGCTCGACTGGTGCGCTCGCTATCCCATCGTCTCGATCGAGGATCCGTTCGCCGAAGACGACGCCGAGGGATGCCGGCGGTTCACCGCCGCGATTGGCGACCGCGTCCAGGTGATCGGCGACGACCTCCTGGTGACGAACGCCGGGCGCGTGCGCGAAGCGGCGCGCAAGCGCAGCGCCAATGCGGTCCTGATCAAGGTCAACCAGGCGGGCACTGTCAGCGACGCGAGGGCGGCTTGCGAAGAAGGCCGCCGCTCGGGCTTCGGAACGATCGTGTCGGCGCGCTCGGGCGAAACTGAGGACGTCTCGATCGTTCACCTCGCGGTGGGCTGGGGCGCCGGCCAGCTCAAAGTCGGCTCGTTCTCGCGATCCGAACGCATGGCGAAATGGAACGAGGTCCTGCGCATCGAGGAGACGCTCGGAGATAAGGCGCGCTTCGCCGGGATGGACGCTCTGCCGTCGTGCGGCCGCCTTGCCCGATGATTTAGCTAAGTGAGCGGCCCGAGACATAGGTGACAGTTTGTACCGGACACATGGGTGACACCTCCCGCCAGGCATGCCTGGCGGCAGGTGTCGATGCCCTGGAAGGAGTGTTCGGTCATGGATGAGCGTTTGCGGTTCGTCGCCCGGCTTCTGGATGGCGAGGCGATGAGCAAGGTCTGTCGCGAGTTCGGGATTTCGCGCAAGACCGGCTACAAGATATTCGACCGGTACAAGGAGCAGGGCCTTGAGGCGCTGAGCGACCGTTCGCGGCGGCCGATCCGCTACGCCAATCAGCTCGCGCCGCAGGTCGAGACTCTGATCGTCTCGTTCAAGCGAGACAAGCCGCATTGGGGCGCCCGCAAAATCCGCGAGCTTCTGGTGCGCCGGCTCGATGGCGACTTTCGCATTCCCGCCAAGAGCACGGTGCACACGGTCCTGTGCCGTCATGGGCTGGTCAAGACGCTCTCTCCGCCGCGCAACCGCGCTGCCGGCACGCCGCTCTCCCAGGGCGGAGCGCCCAACGATCTCTGGTGCGCGGATTTCAAGGGCGAGTTCAAGTTGGGCGATGGGCGCTATTGCTATCCCCTCACCGTCACCGACCATGCCTCACGCTATCTTCTGCTCTGCGAGGCGCTGGAATCAACGCGCGAAAACCTCGCCGTCACCGCGTTCGACCGCCTCTTTCGCGAACGCGGCCTGCCGCTCGCCATCCGCTCCGACAACGGCGTTCCCTTCGCCAGCCCCAACGCGCTCTTCAACCTCTCGAAGCTCTCCGTCTGGTGGCTCAGGCTCGGCATCGCCATCGAGCGCATCAAGCCCGGTCATCCCCAGCAGAACGGCCGCCATGAGCGCATGCATCTTACGCTCAAGAAAGAGGCGACCCGGCCGCCGGGAATGAACAGTCTCCAGCAACAGGCCCGATTCGATGATTTCATGAAGGAATTCAATGAGGAAAGGCCACATGAAGCGCCCGACATGAAACGCCCCGCCCGACCTCTACGCCACCTCGAGCCGCCCCTATGACGGCCTGCCCGACCTCGCCTATCCCCTCCACGATCGGGACGTCCTCGTCACCGCTTGCGGACGAATCTGCATGCATCGAAAACGCATCAACGTATCCACCGTCCTCGCCGGCCAGCGCCTCGGGATCAAAGAAGTCGACGACGGCATTTGGATCGTCAGCTTCATGAGCTACGATCTTGGCTTCATCGATCTGGAGCAGAAAACCTTGCAACCCCTCGACAACCCGTTCGGCCTGAGGTTGTCACCCATGTCTTAGGTACGTTCCGTTACCTATGTGTCCGGGTCGGACAAAGTGTGAACTGGCGCCGCAAGAGGGATTCGAACCCCGACCCCTGAGTTCTGGGGCGAAGTGCAACCCCCGGCGTCACTGAAGGGGCTCGATATTCCTTCTCGCCGAGCCGTCTTTGTCCCCTGGAAACCGAGCAGAA
>Ga0209040_10003923_pt1 | contig 11320 bp, 10 predicted proteins | sample BogFormECP12_OM3_FD_188240 | JGI IMG/M metagenome (GOLD analysis project Ga0209040, IMG submission 188240) | Bog forest soil microbial communities from Calvert Island, British Columbia, Canada - ECP12_OM3 (SPAdes) (version 2) | ecosystem: Environmental > Aquatic > Freshwater > Wetlands > Bog ... | reverse complement strand
CGGCGCGGGTGCGTTCACGCCGGCAATCATCGGCCATGTCGGACTGCTGAACCTCGGATGGACCGTGGGTCTCGTCGGAACCTATGAGATTTTGCGGTACAGCGGGGCGATTACCGCAGAACGCCGCCGGGTGTCTTCGGCACCTTCCCCCGTTTAGAAGCGGCTTTCCCTCTGACACCGGAGCCGAGAATGTTTCCACCAGAGCGCATTGTCTGCCTGACCGAGGAAACCGTCGAAACACTCTACCTTCTCGGCGAGCAACGCCGCGTCGTCGGCATCTCCGGCTATTGCGTGCGGCCGCCCGAGGCGCGGCGGGACAAGCCGCGAGTCTCGGCCTTCACCTCGGCGGACATCCCGAAGATCCTTGCGCTGGGACCAGATTTGGTCCTCAGCTTCTCCGACTTGCAAGCCGACATTGTCGCGGCGCTCGTTCGCCAGGGCATCAGTGTTCACGCCTTCAATCAGCGCACGGTCGCCGAGATTTTCGACATGATCCGCATGCTCGGCGCGATGATCGATGCGGCGGATCGTGCCGATCGCCTCGTCGAAGAGCTGACCGACGGGCTTGTCGCCGCGCGCCAACAAGCCGCGCGCTTGCCGCGGCAGCCGAGAGTTTATTTCGAGGAATGGGACAGGCCGATGATCTCCGGCATCGGCTGGGTCTCGGAGCTGATCGAAGCGGCTGGCGGGGTCGACATCTTTGCCGATCGCGCCAGCGGCAAGTCCGCGAAGGAACGAATTGTCACCGTAGAGGAAATCATTGCGCGCGCCCCCGACATCATTATCGGCTCATGGTGCGGCAAGAAATTTCGTGCGGAGAAGGTAGGCCAGGGTTTGCCCAGTTGCCCGCCGTTCGGAATGGCGGGCTTCACGAAATCAAGTCGTCGCTGATCCTGCAACCGGGACCGGCCGCACTCACCGATGGATTGCGGGCGCTCCAGGACGCCATTCGTCTCTAACGGATGAGGCCCGCATTTCAGGAAGGGCATCGAGACCCCTCCTCGAAGCCGGTTCTCGGGAAAATCCGCTATCAAGAATAAAGGCTCGGCGAACGGCCGGGGCGGAGCAGCCCCTAAAAGGTCATTTGTTGGGCCAGCTGCGCGGCCTTTTTATCGAGCGAGCAGCGGGAGTATCGGGGCCTGTTCAATCCGGGACGAAATTCATCGCGATCCCGTTAATGCAGTAGCGCAGATGGGTCGGTGGCGGGCCATCGTCAAAGACGTGCCCAAGATGGCTGCCGCAGTTCGCGCAATGAACCTCGGTTCGGACCATGCCGAGGGTTCGATCAGTGGAGGTCTCGACAGCCCCCTCGATTGGATCGTTGAAGCTGGGCCAGCCGGTTCCGCTTTCGAACTTCCCTTTTGATTCGAATAGTGCCTGACCACAGGCGGCGCATGAAAACCTGCCGGGTCTCTTTTCGAAGAGCAAGGCGCAGCTTCCCGGCGCCTCGGTTCCGTGAGCGCGCATTACATCATACTGCTCGGGCGTCAGAATTTGGCGCCATTCGGCATCGCCGTGTGTGACTGCGTAGGCCTTACCCGCCATTGTGCGTTTCCTCTCGCCGCGCTATCTGGTGCTCGCATGATAGCATTTCTATGCCGGTTGTTCCGGCGGCCACGTTCGGATGGGCCGACATGGATCGAGGTTGTTGAATTGCAACGCCGCCTCGCGGCCGGCGACGCTTTTGTCCTCATCGATGTGCGTCAACCCGAGGAATTCACCGCGCCCCCAGGCCATTTGCCGGGTGCCGTCAACGCGCCGCTGGCTGATCTGTCACGCCGGGTCGGGGAGCTCGCCGCCCGGCGACAACCGATTGTGGTGGTTTGTAAAACCGATCGGCGATCCAGCCAGGCGGCCACGGGGCTACTTGCCTCGGGCCTCAGGGATGTCGCCGTCCTTCGAGGCAGAACAGACGAGTGGCACCGACAAGGGCTCCCTCTCGAATAGCGGATGTTGGCAGCGCAAAATTGAGCGCTGCATCACGGCAGAGGAAAGATGCTGACTCCAGCTGCGTAACCGTCGGGCAGCGCAAAGCCAGGCTCCAGTCCGTTTCCGCATGCAATAAGCTTCGGCAGCAGATGGGTATGCGGTCCTCCCCGATCTGAACGGACAATCGGTCCAAAAACCTCGATCCGTGCGATCGGCGAGATCACCACCCGATCCGGAGAGCTCGCCAACAGAGCCGGGACGAGACCGATATTGGGATCGAGCGCGTCGAGACCGTTAGCCCGCTGTAAAGCGGCGATCAGCGACGCTTCACCGGTCCGCACGCAGAAACGGATGGTCCTCCGCGTCACCCCAAGATCGAACAGCCGCTCGGTTCTGTGTGCCGGTCCGATCGCCTCCTCGTCAGCACCTAGTTCGGTAACACCGCTTGCCGGCGCCTCCCGCAACCGCGAACGGTGGAGTGCCAGCACACGCCGTTCGAGCTTTCCCGCCGCGCCGACCAACTCGAACATGCGTGTGCCGGGCGGCGGGCGAAGCCGCAGGCTGCCCCCCGATGTGCGCAGGATCGGACCGTCGTCGCCAATCTCGACCTCGGGGATCGTGGCGTTCCTGGTAACGAACTCGGCGACGGCGCCGTAGACGCCAATGCTCCAACCGATGTTCGGCTGCCGTGCAAGATCGATCAGCGCGGCCATCAGGACCTCTCCGGGACCACGACAGCAGCCGAAAGCCCAGACCCAGAATGATCTTGCGACGGGGAAGGTCGGCCCAAATGCGGGCCTGCGCTACGGGCGAAAGTGCGCGCCAGCTGGCAAGCTCGTTCGTGTCGCGGGCACACCCAAGGCACCAGCCTGTCGCGTTGTCCAACCGGCAAACGCCGACGCATGGCGAGGGCAACATCCCCTGCTCCGGCGGGGCTGGGGTCATGCCGCGGTCTCGCCGAGAATCACCTGACGGATCGCCGCAGGGTCGAGCCCGCGTTGGCCGATCACGACGAGACTACCGTTCTGCTGCTCGCCGGCGCGCCAGGGGCGATCATAATAGCGCTCGACCCGGCTGCCGACGGCCTGCACGACCTGCCGCAACGGCTTGCCCGCAACGGCGAGGAAGCCCTTGATGCGAAGAATATCGAAACGGCGCGCAGCTTCGCGCAGACGCGTCTCGATCTGGGCCGGGTCGGCGACCGGCGGCACGCCGATAACAAAGCTCTCGAAGTCGTCGTGTCCGTGTTCCTCGCCGTCATCGTGATGGGATGGACGGTTTAGCAGGTCGTCTTCGGCGCCGATCTCCATGCCGAGGGCGACGACGGGATCAACTCTTCCGTGCGCAGTCCACAAAAGCCGCACCGTGGGCCGCATATGGGGCCGGATTGCCGCCTCGATCCGGTGCAGGTCGTCGGCGCTGACCTGGTCGGCCTTGTTGACCAGCACGAGATCGGCGCAGAGCAGCTGCTCCTCGAACAATTCTTCCAGCGGGCTTTCGTCGTGGCTGAGAGCGGGATCGGCCGCTCGCTGCTGCGCCAGCGCGGCCGGATCGGTCGCGAACCGGCCGGCCAGAACCGCCGGCGCGTCGACCACCACCAGTACCCCGTCCACCGTGACTTGCGCCTTTACTTCGGGCCAGGCGAAGGCCTGCACCAATGGCTTTGGCAATGCCAGGCCCGAGGTCTCGATGATGATGTGTTCAGCAGCCGGGCTACGGGTCAAGATCGTGTTCATTGCCGGCAGGAAGTCGTCGGCCACGGTGCAACAGATGCACCCGTTCGCGAGTTCGATCACGTCTTCTTCCCGGCAGGTCGGAATCCCGCAGCCACCGATAATCGCCCTGTCGATGCCGAGACTGCCGAACTCGTTGATCAAAAGCGCCAGCCGACGACCTCGGCTGTGCTCCAGCAGGTGCCGGATCAGGCTGGTCTTGCCGGCACCGAGAAAGCCGGTGACGACGGTAGCCGGAATCTTCGCGGTCATGACAGTCTCCCATGCGAACCCAGCTGGCCGCCGTTGGGACGCCCGCTTCGAAATGTGAATTGGCTTCGCGGCTCAGCGCGACTGCGGATCGGAGAAGGCTGATACATCGGCATACCCCATTGGTTGGGGGCATGGGCCGAGCGGACGCATGCTGGATCCGGATGGCGAACGCCATCCCTCGCAAGCGACCCACCGGGACACCCCGCCCGAGGACGTTCAACGCGTCGAGGCAGGTCTCCTGGCTCGCGGGTCGCTGCGGCTGTCTGGCCTTCCCAGTGCTTTTCGGCACCAGTGGCACGATTTGACAGACGCTCGCCGCTTACAGTTGCGGGGGCAGCCCCGGCATCGTCGTCTTGCGACGACGCACCGGATTCCCTCTTAGCCGCCGATCCGCTAGCGGATCGACAGAACCACGACGGCTAGACATAAGCCGAAGGCGGTTGCCGCTGTCAACTCACTAGTTCGGCGTTTTGCATCGCACGTTGACGAAACGTCCGATCCGCATCACGCTCCGTTCCGACCTGCAGGAAGGAGTTCGGCTATGCCTGACGAGGTGAAAGCGCCGGCGCCGGTCGAGCGGCGGGTCGCGGCATTGGAGCAGGCGTTCGAGGAACGCAACCTGATCCCCGCCGGCTTCATCGACGACTTTGCCCATATTGCCCAAGAGGATTGGGTTCCGGTCAACGGCGCCAAGGTGGTCGCGCGCGCCTGGACCGATCCGGATTTCAGGCGGCGGTTGCTGGAAAACGGAAAGGCCGCCGTTATGGAGCTCGGCTTCACCATGCCGGAGCATCACAAGCATCTGGTCGTGCTGGAAAACACGCCGAGCCTGCAGAACGTGATCTGCTGCACGCTGTGTTCGTGCACGGCGTTCACGATCATCGGACTGCCGCCGGGCTGGTACAAGGATTTCGAGTACCGCTCGCGGGTCGCGCGCCAGTCGCGCACGGTATTGCGCGAAATGGGGCTCGACCTGCCGGACGAGGTCGAAATCAAGGTGTGGGACACCACCACCGACACGCGCTACATGGTGCTGCCGGTGCAGCCGCCCGAAACGGTCGGGCGGCCCGAGGACAAGCTCGCCGAAATCGTGACCAAGGAGTCGATGATCGGAGTTGCCCGCCTCGAACCGCCGTATCGCTGAGCGGGGAACATTGCATGGACGGCGTGCACGATCTGGGCGGCAAGCAGGGTTTCGGTCCTGTGCGTTGTGCGTCGAGCCGCACCGCGTTCAAGGCGGCGTGGGAGCCGCGCGCCAACGCGCTTTATTCGTTGGGGGTGAGGCTCGGCCTCATCAACATGGACGAATATCGCCACTCGATCGAACGGATGGAGCCGCGCCACTACCTGTCAGCGAGCTACTACGAACGATCGCTTACCGGGTTCACAACCCTCTGCGTCGAAAAGGGCATCGTCTCGCAAGAGGAGCTCGAACGCTTGGCAGAGGGGTTATTTCCGCTCTCCCTGCCGAGCGCCGAGGGCCGGCTCAATGCGATGCCGCGCGAGTCGTTTGCCGTCGGTGACAGAGTGCGGGTCAAGAACGAGTTCGTTTCCGGTCATGTCCGCATGCCGGGCTACATCCGCGGCAAGTGGGGGGTCGTCGTCGGCATATCGCCGCCCTATCCATTTCCGGACGCCTCCGCCCACAATCTGCAATCCCAGGACGAGCGCCCCTATGACGTGAGCTTCAGGACGGAGGATTTGTGGCCGCAAGCCGCCGACCAGGCGACCGTTCATGTCGGCGTTTTCGAGAGCTACCTGGAGCGGGCTCGATAACGGCGGCACGCGATGAAGAAGATCCTGATCATCGGCATCGGCGCGGGCGATCCCGAATACGTCACGATCCAGGCGGTCAATGCGCTCAACCAAGTCGATGTCTTCTTCATCCTCGACAAGGGGCCGAGCAAGGAAAAGCTGACCGCCTACCGTCAGGAAATCTGCCGCCGGTATATCGAGGATCATGACTACCGGTTTGTTGACGCCGCCAGCCCGGAGTGGGAGCGCGGAACGGCGGATTACCGGTCGACGATCGATGAGCTCAACCGCGACAAGCAGGCCGTGTTCGAGCGCCTGATCGGCGAAGGCATGGCGGAAGGCGAATGCGGCGCCTTCCTGGTCTGGGGCGACCCGTCGCTCTACGACAGCACGATCCGCATCGTCGAAGCCATCGCGAGAAGTGGAGCGCACGCCATCGACTACGAGGTCATCCCGGGGATCAGCGCCGCGCAAGCGCTGGCGGCGCGGCACAGGACGACGCTCAACCGCATCGGTGAAGCGATTGAGATAACGACTGGGCGTAAGATCGCCGAGGGCTTTCCGAATAATGTCGACAGCATTATCGTCATGCTCGACGCCGAGAATGCCTATAAGCGGTTTGCCGATCAGGACATCGACATCTTTTGGGGCGCCTATATCGGTACGCCGGACGAGATCCTGATCTCGGGAAAGCTCAAGGAAGTCGTCGACGACATCGAGCGGGTCAGGGCCGAAGCCCGAAAGGCCAACGGCTGGATCATGGACACTTATTTGATGCGCAAGGGCGAGCAAACGAGGGATCGATAAAGCCCATGGGCGCCATCCCGAGCGTCAGCCGAACCTCCCGCCCATGAAGGCCCGCATGTGAAAGCTGCTCTGCTCCCCTGAATAGCGATGATCGGGCGCTATCGGGCAGGCTCGGCGGGCGGCGCAGGCTTGGGTCAGGCAGTCGGCCTCCCCGGCCTCCAAATACCCGCGGCAGGCGGCATAGTGATACGTCCCCTGTGGCGTAAAGGCCGTGACCGGACAGGCGGAAAGACAAGGGCGCTCGTGACAGGAATCGCAAGGATTCGACGCCATTTGGCGGGGCTCGAGTTGCAAGTGGTCACGAAGGCCAAGTGCGCCGCGATAGGAGTGCCAGAGTCCCCATGTCGGGTGGATCAGTAAGCCAAGCGGTGACCGGTGGACCGTCTCCGCCTTCAACGCCCAACGCTGGAAGTCCAACCAAGGTGGCCCGCCGAAGGGATAGAACGCGGCGGCATCCAGGTCATTGGCAATGTAGTCGATCAGCCGCTTCGACCATCGGTTGAGCGGGTCAGGCATGCCATCGTTTGCCTCCGGCGAGCGCGCAAACGCCGGCCACTGTTCGCCGCCGGTCCAACCCAAGAGACATACCGTCAGAGCCGGCGTGCCGTCGGGGAACGCAGGCACCTTGTCATCAGGCTCGGGATGGAACGCGCCTCTCCAGGCAAGGCCTCGCTCCGCGAGCGAGCCCGCTATGCTATCGAGCGTAGACGAAGCCGGTGTGTTCACGGTCGATCAACCCGCCCGCCTGAGGAAGGACGTAGCGATTTTGCGCGCAGCGATGCAATTTGCCTACACCGGTCGAGATTCGGGATGCGGCTGCCGTCCACGCCCGCTCGAATAACTAAGGAAATGGATCGGTTACCGGCCGGGTTGGATCTCTTTTTCAGCCAATGAACAATCCGAGCAGCCATCCGACAGACCAACTCATCGGGCCGGACGGCGTCTGGGCTCTGTTCGACGACCGCAACAAAAGTCGGTCGCACGCCGCGTAGATCAGGAAGGGCGACGGGATGTTTCCAGCAGAGCGGATCGTCTGCCTGACCGAGGAGACCGTCGAAACCCTTTATCTGCTTGGCGAACAAGATCGCATCGTCGGAATCTCGGGTTATTGCGTGCGGCCGCCAGAGGCTAGACGTGACAATGCCGCGCGTCTCGGCCTTTACGTCTGCCGACATCCCGAAAATCCTCGACCTGAAGCCCGATCTGGTCCTGAGCTTTTCCGATCTCCAGGCCGATATCGTCGCCGCGCTGATCCGTCGGGGCATTGCGGTTCACGCCTTTAACCAGCGCAGCATCGCCGAAATCTTCGACATGATCCGCATGCTGGGTGCCATGGTTGGAGCGGCCGACCGTGCCGACCGGCTCGCCGCCGAGATCGCTGACGGTCTCGCCGAGGCACGCCGTCGGGCCGCCCGGTTGCCGTATCGGCCACGCGTGTATTTCGAGGAGTGGAATGAGCCGATGATCTCGGGCATCGCCTGGGTGTCGGAGCTGATCGAGATTGCGGGTGGCATGGACATCTTCTTCGACCGCGCCTGCGGAAAATCCGCGCAGGATCGAATCGTGACCGAGGCGGAAATCATCGCGCGCATGCCCGACGTCATCATCGGCTCCTGGTGCGGCAAGAAGTTCCGGCCGGAGAAGGTCGTGGCGAGGCCGGGCTTCGCTCAGATCCCGGCCGTCCAGAACAACGCCGTTCACGAAATCAAATCGCCCTTGATTCTGCAACCGGGTCCGGCGGCGTTGACCGCGGGCCTCACCGAGCTTCAACGTTACATAGAGGGTGCGGCCCACGCGTGCTAACCCCGCTCGCCAGACAAGCTTTCGCCGCCTTTTCGGCGCTCGTGACGCTTCTGCCGGCCCTGGCGGCGGCTCCGGCGTCAAGGGTCATCTCGCTCAATCTCTGCACCGATCAGCTTGTGTTGGCTCTGGCCGATAGGAGCGCGATCGTCTCGGTGACCTATCTCGCGCGCGACTGCACGATCTCGGCGCAATGCCGCGCAGCGGCATCGGAGCCAATCAACTACGGCACCGCCGAGGAGCTTGTCGCGGCCGAGCCCGATTTGGTCCTCGGCGGCCGCTATACGACTCGTCCGGCAATCGGCATCGCTCGCCGCCTCGGCATGAAGGTGCTTGAGTTCGATCCGCCTTCTTCTCTCGACATGGTTCGCCGGCAAATCCGCGACGTGGCCGAGGCTCTCGGACGACCGGAACGCAGCGAGACGATGATTGCCGCTCTCGACGGGCGGCTCGCCGCTCTGCCTCAAGCGGCACCCGAAGGTGAAAGGCCGGTCGCGACGGTCTACCAAGCCAACGGCATGACGGTCGGTGCGAACTCACTGATCGACGCGGCGCTGCAGGCGGCTGGGTTTGACAACCTCGCGCGCCGGCTCGGCCTCGAAAATTACATGTATTTGCCGCTCGAAACCCTGATCGCCGGCCGGCCCGACCCTCCTGATCCTCAATACGCCGCGAGCGATCTACCCCTCGCTGGCCGAGAGCGTCCGGAGCCATCCGGCGATTGCCGCCGCCATCGCCCTCGATCGGCGCATCATCGTCCCGCAATCGCTGTGGATCTGCGGCTGGCCCGAGATCGGCGACGCTATCGCGCTGCTGGCGCAAGCGCGGGCGCGCCTCGTGACGGCACAGCCATAAACGGCAAAGCGCGCGACGGATTATTGCTGGCCTCGCTGGCGCTGCTGGCCGCCACCCTGTTTGTCGCCTCGGCGTTGATCGGCCGGGTGCCCCTCGCGGTGTCCGCCGCGGTGACCGATCTGTGGCACGGCCGGACATCGCCGGCGGCCCTGATCCTTTTCCAGCTTCGATTTCCGCGCGCGCTGCTCGGTCTTCTCGTTGGCATGACCCTCGGGCTTTCGGGTGCGGTGATGCAGGGCCTGCTGCGCAACCCGCTCGCCGAGCCCGGCGTTCTCGGCGTCTCGGCGATGGCTGCCTTCGGCGCCGTCGTTGCGTTCTATACCGGGCTGTCGTTGCGGTTCAGCCTTGCGCTGCCGTTCGGCGGCATTGTCGGCGCATTCCTGGCCGTGGCGCCGCTTGGCAGTCTCGCCGGAACCCGCGGCAGCATCTTCGTGATGTTGCTCGCCGGGGCGGCGATTAACAGCCTCGCAGGCGCGCTCACCGCGCTTGCCCTCAACCTTTCGCCGAACCCCTATGCGGCCTAGAGATACTGTTCTGGCTGATGGGCTCCTTAGTCGACCGCAGCCTCGATCATGTCGCGCTTGCCGCCCCGTTGATGGCCATAGGCTGGGTTCTGCTGTTGAGCGGCGGCCGCGCGCTCGACGCGCTGACGCTTGGCGAAGAGACCGCGCGCAGTCTCGGCTTCGCGCTGGAGCGCGTTCGCCTCCGGCTGATCCTCGGCACCGCCTTTGCCGTCGGCGCTGCGGTCGCGGTCAGCGGCGCGATCGGGTTTGTCGGCCTCGTCATCCCGCATTTGCTCCGCCCATTGGTCGGACATGAGCCGAGCCGGCTGCTGGTGCCTAGCGCGCTTGGCGGCGGGTGTCTCGTCCTTGCTGCCGATATTGCCGTCCGCTGGCTGCGCACCGGTCCAGAATTGCGGCTTGGCGTTCTTACTGCGCTGATCGGCGCGCCGTTTTTCCTGCTGCTGGTGCTGCGCCTGCGGCGCGAGGCTATCTGATGCGGCTCGAAGCGGAGGGCGTCACCGTCAGGCTCGGGGGACGAACCGTGCTGGACGGGATCGACGCCGCGGTCGAGGGCGGCGAGCTCGTCGGGCTGATCGGGGCGAACGGCGCCGGCAAAACGAGCCTCCTGCGCGTCCTTGCCCATCTGTTGGCTCCCGCGCGAGGACTGGTGCGCTGCGGGGGGAGGCCGCTTGGCGATTATCCTCCCGCCGAGCGCGCTCGCCGGATCGCCTATCTTGCCCAGGGCGCCGAAGTGCATTGGCCGATGGTCGTCGAAAAGCTGGTGGCACTCGGTCGTCTACCGCATCGCGGGTCATGGTCAGGCTCGTCCGACGACAGCAACGCGATCTCGCACGCCATGCGGGCGACCGATACCATCGAGTTTCGTCATCGAACGATGGCGACGCTCTCGGGTGGAGAGCGCATGCGCGTAATGCTGGCCCGGGCGCTTGCGGTAGAAGCACCCGTGCTCCTCGCCGACGAGCCGGTCGCGGCGCTTGATCCCTATCACCAACTGCACGTCATGGGCGTTCTGAGAGAGACGACGCGGCGAGGCAAAGCGGTCATCGCCGTACTGCACGATCTGACGCTGGCGGCGCGGTTTTGCGACCGCCTGGTGCTTCTTCATGACGGTGCCGTTCTCGCCGAAGGTTCACCGCCCGGCGTTCTCACCGAAGGCAACCTCGAGGCTGCCTACTCGATAGCTTTCGTCCGCGGTCGGCACGACGATCAGGACTTTCTCATCGCCTGGGATCGCCGGTCGAGCTAGCGTGCCGATCCGGTTAAAGGGGGACCTATGGACACCGCGGCCCTCGCTGAAATTCTTCGGCGCTACGCCAACGAAAGCGCGGCAAGCTGGAGTTGCGGCTTGTTCGGGGCGATCGCTTGTCGATTGACCTGGACGCGTCGGGAATTCGGAATCGCGGTGGCGGCGACACTCGCCAGTTACGCCCATAATGCAAGAGCGAAGGCCGCTGATGCTAAAACCTTGCGCTTCATCGCCCAGTCCGATTTGACCATTCTCGACCCGATCTGGACAACGGCCTACCTCACCCGCAACCACGGCTACATGGTATTCGACACCCTGTTCGCGCTCGACTCCGCGTTCAAGCCGCAGCCGCAGATGGTCGGCGCCTACGAGATTTCACCGGACAGGCTGCGCTACAGCTTCACCCTGCGCGACGGACT
>Ga0209040_10003921_pt1 | contig 11325 bp, 9 predicted proteins | sample BogFormECP12_OM3_FD_188240 | JGI IMG/M metagenome (GOLD analysis project Ga0209040, IMG submission 188240) | Bog forest soil microbial communities from Calvert Island, British Columbia, Canada - ECP12_OM3 (SPAdes) (version 2) | ecosystem: Environmental > Aquatic > Freshwater > Wetlands > Bog ... | reverse complement strand
CGCCGCGAGTGGATTGGTGCTGGAAGCGAAATTGGATCGGGGCCGCGGACCGGTGGGCACCATTCTGGTGCAGAACGGGACGCTGCACGCGGGCGATAACTTCGTGGTAGGGAACGTCTACGGAAAAGTAAGAGCGATGTTCGACGATCGCGGGAAGCCGCTGAAGGAGGCGCCGCCCTCGACGCCGGTGGAAATCATCGGATTGGAAGGGCTGCCGCAGGCGGGCGATCAGTTCGTGGTGGTCGCCGACCGCGAGAAGGCGCGTGATATCTCGGAATATCGCGAGCAAAAGGCGCGCGAAGCCCAGCTCGCGAAGAGTTCACGAGTGTCGCTCGAAGGCCTGGCCGAGCAGTTGAAGACTGCCGGCATGAAGGAACTGAACATCATCCTGAAAGCCGACGTGCAGGGCTCGGTCGAAGTTCTAGGCGATTTACTGGGCCGCTTGTCGAATGAAAAGGTCCGCCTCAAGTTGCTGCGCTCAGGCATTGGCGCGATTACGGAGACGGATGTGCTGCTCGCCTCCGCGTCGAACGCGATCATCATTGGATTCAACGTTCGTCCTGAACGGAAGGCGCAGGAGCTTGCCGACCAGGAGAAGGTCGACATACGGCTGCACTCGATCATTTACGAATTGCAGGATGAGATCAAGCGCGCTATGACCGGCCTGCTTGAGCCGACCATCCGAGAGGTCTATCAAGGACGCGCCGATGTGCTCGAGACCTTCCGTATCCCCAAGGTGGGAACGATTGCGGGTTGCCGCGTTAGCGATGGATTGATCAAGCGCGATTCCGAGGTGCGGTTACTGCGCGATGACGTGTTGGTCTTCAAGGGGAAAGTAGCTTCGCTGCGGCGCTTTAAGGACGATGCGTCGCAGGTGACCAGCGGCATGGAGTGCGGCATCTCGATCGCCAACTATGGCGACATCAAAGCTGGGGATGTGATCGAGGCATTCGTGACGGAACGGATCGCGGCAGAAGCGATTAAGTAATAATTAAGAATGGAGCGCGCCGGGCGCCCGCCCGCCGCTCCACTTTTACAAGTACTCTTATTGTGTGGCCTGCTGCGCGAAGACCCCTCCTATATCGGCATCTTCCTGCACCAGGAACCCAGTGTTGGGTGAACTAAGGTAGAAGACCACGCTGTTGGTTACGCCGTTGACGACTGCCGCAACGCGGCCATTCGAACCAACCGTATAGGTACCACTAGTGCCAAGGAATGACACAACACCGCTGCCGTTGAAAGAGTTCGCGGTCTGATTCCAATTAAGCCCAGCGCTACCGGCAGGCTGGAAATTTCCCACCCGGTCTTTGAACCCCGCGCTATCGAAACCATCCATGACAAAGGCGGCCTGGCTACTGATACCGGTAAATGGTGCGCCCTGCTGCAGCAAGAAACTGCCATCCTCAACCGCGAGCGTGCTGTTGACGAGGAAGTAAGCGCGCGTTCCGGTCACCATCCAGAAAATCTGTGGACTGATGACACCGCCACTTAGAGTAAGATTCAGCGTCCCGCGGCCATCCGAGGCCAGAGTGTATGTCCCGCCGGAAACCGCGAGATTGGAATTCAAGGTGGCATCCTGCACATAATCGACTGCGCCGCCGGTAGTATTGCCGGCGCCGTTGGAGATAAACACGCCTGCCGAGTGAATGCCGCCTGACCCACTAACGTTCGTGTCGCCGCTGCTGCCGAATACGTACGACGAGCTATTCGCGAGCGTGGCGGCAGAGAAGGGACCGCCGGTTTGCGTTTCCGCCTGGCCGATTTCGAGCGAACTGGTATTCGACATCAAATAAAACTCGTTGGCATTTACGACATAGTACCCAAAGGAGGTTCCGTCGGTAAGTTTGAACGCGCCACGACCCGTCGTCGTGCTAGGCGCACTCATGGCCACCGCGCTGGCGATCGCTTGAGTCGAGGCGAGAGTTCCGAGGCTGAGAAAATCTTCTGTACCGCTGACAGCACCGCCGCTGATCATCATCTGTCCGACCCGCGAACTGGTGTCGAGGTTGTGCGCCTTGAAAACGAACGTCCCGGAGGGCGCCGCGGTAAAGGCGCTGGTGTCCTGGGTCTGGCCGTATCCCGATGAGGTGGCGAATGTATCTCGCTCGATTAGATAGAAATGGTTATCGTCAATCAAGGTGATGGCGTAGAGCGCCTCGCCAAAAGACAGGGATCCCCTCCCATCGCTGTTGATGGTATAGGTGCCGGTTTCAGGGAGTGCCACAATAAATTGTTGTCCGTCCTGATCGAAGTCATCAACGAGAATGTTGAGATTCCCTTGTCCGTCAGCGGTGAAAACGGTGGTTTCAGAAAAAGGATCGTTGGATGTGGCCGTCTGGTTGAGCCCGGTTCCGGTTTGTTGCATTACATATTGGCCCTTTAGACTGGAGGCGCTGAAGCCGCCACCGAGGGGGGTGATGGAATTGCTGCTGGAGCCGCAACCTGCGGTGAAAAGCATGCCGGCTATCGCGGCCACGGCCATGAGCACACCTTTACCCGATTTGGAAACAAGGGAATTCATAAGACACTCCTGTCTTTAATCTTATGATGCGCTAACCCGGCTGGCTGGAAAGAGTTTCTATGAAAAAAATTCATCCTGCCTTTTCAGGTCTTGGCGACTTCCCGGCGTGAAGATGGCGGGACGGGTTGTCGTCGGTTTTCGGACACCCAGATGGCCACTCGGTAGGCGAGCAGGAGGCTGAGCACAACTCCGAATTCGATGGGCTTGCGGACATCGGCTTTCACCAGCCAATAATAGTGCACCACGCCGAGGATGCCGGTGAGATAAATGAGGCGGTGCAAACGCTGCCAATTCTTGCCGCCAAGGCGGCGAATCGACCACGCGGTTGAGGTCAGGGCCAGCGGAATCATCAGCACAAAGGCGGAGAATCCTACGGTGATGAATGGACGCTTGGCGATGTCTTTCAACATTTCGTGAACGTCGAAGAACTTGTCGAGCCAGATGTAAGTCAAGAAATGTAAAGTTCCGTAAAAAATTGCAAACAGCCCGACCATGCGGCGCACGCCTATCAACCAGTATTGATGAGTGATTCGGCGGAGAGGCGTGATGGAGAGAGTGGTTAGAACAAGGATCAGGGTCCAGTCTCCGGTCGAGTGCGTGATGACTTCGATGGGATTCGCGCCCAAGCCGTCATGGAGGGCTTTCCATAGCAGGCGAGCCAGTGGAATCAGGGCGGCGAGGAAGATCGCGATCTTTGTGAGGCGCAGCTTCATAGTCACCATTTTTGCGATTGTCACCTTTGTAAACATTGTCATCCCGAGCAAAGCGAGGGATCTGCAGTTCGCCGCAAAATGCAGATCCCTCGCTTCGCTCGGGATGACAAATCATGATGCAGACACCTAGCTTCACCCAGGAACACAAACGATCAGCGGAAGCAGACCTGCAAATTACAAATTACAAATTGCCCATTACAAATTCTAGAAGTTTCTTTTCAGGTCCATGCCGGAATACAGGCTGGCTACCTGGTCGTAGCCATTGAACATCAGGGTTGGGCGCTTGAGGAATTCGCCCAGGCGGCGTTCCTTGGCCTGGCTCCAGCGCGGATGGTCGACGGTGGGGTTCACGTTCGAATAGAAACCGTATTCCCGGGGAGCGGACTGTTGCCACGTGTTCAGGGGCTGGTCCTCGGTGAAGCGGATGCGGACGATCGACTTGGCGCTCTTGAAGCCGTACTTCCAGGGAATCACGATGCGGAGCGGCGCGCCGTCCTGGTTGGCAAGCTCCTCGCCGTACATCCCGAAACTGAGGAGGGCGAGCGGATGCATGGCCTCATCCATCCGGAGGCCTTCGACGTAGGGCCACTTCAGAACATTGAAGCGCTGGCCGGGCATTTGTTTGGGATCGTACAACGTGGTGAACTCGACGAATTTCGCCTTGGGCAACGGGTCGGCGCGTTTGACCAGTTCGCTGAGTGAAAATCCGACCCAAGGCACCACGATCGACCAGCCTTCGACACAACGATGACGGTAGATGCGCTCTTCGGGCGCCGCTATTTTCATGATCGCATCGACGTCAAGCACCTGCTTCTTCTTGACCAGCCCGTCGATGGTCACCGTCCAGGGACGGGTCTTGAAATTCTTCGCCAGATCGGCAGGCTCGTATTTGTCGGTAGAGAATTCGTAAAAATTGTTGTAGTTCGTAACATCCTTATAGGGCGTTTCCTTTTCCGTGGTGCTGAAGGGGCTTTTCTGAAGGCCGTCAATTTTGGCATTCGCGTGGACGGCGAGCGAGGGATCGACGAGGCCGGCAAAATCGCGGAAGGCGACGGCGGCCGCTCCTGCGATGGCAGCACCGGCGAGAAAATTGCGCCGATTCATATAGATCGCTTTGGGAGTAATTTCAGACGACGGAATCGCCGCCGGTTTCCCAATCAGCATTGCTCACCCCGCATTGCTCACCCCCGATGATTGCACATCCCCACTGAAGCACGTCCGGCGGTCGTAATCTGGATGTCTCCGATGCCGGATGATCACCAAACTACTTACCTTCAGTATAGGACGCCGGGGCGGGGCAAAAGTTGCACGTGCAGCGCAGGGGCCGTAGTCAGTTCGAAGCCGATTTCGCGATGGCCTTAGAGTTCGAGGTTGAATCAGGTGTGGCGGTTCTAAGGCGCAGGACTTCGCGAACTTTTTTGGCCAGATTCTGAAGGGTGAACGGTTTCTGCAAAAACGCCACCGCAGGACCAGCTACGCCCTGAGTGATGACAGCATCTTCGGTGTAGCCCGAAAGGAAAAGCACACTGGTACCAGGCCGCAGGGCGAGCAATTTCTTGGCAAGCTCGCGTCCCCCGATGCCGGGCATCACCACGTCGGTGATCAGGATATGGATCTGATCTTTGAATTCCTCGGCGATTTGTAGACCGGACTCGCCATTTTCGGCTTCAAGGACCTTATACCCACGGGAGACGAGGGTCAGACGCACCAATTCCCTGACGGATTCCTCGTCTTCCACCAGCAAAACAGTTTCGCTGCCGTCGGGTTCGTTGGGCTGAGGCTTGACCGGGCTTTGCTGTTCGGCAGCCTCCTCAACGCGCGGCAAGTAGACATAAAAGGTAGTGCCCGATCCCACCTGGCTTTCGGCAAACACGTATCCATTGCTCTGCTTGACGATGCCGTACACGGTCGACAGTCCCAAACCAGTGCCTTTCCCTTTATCCTTCGTGGTAAAGAAGGGCTCGAAGATGCGGGACTGGGTTTCCTTGTCCATCCCATGACCGGTATCGGAAACAGAGATGACGGCATATCGTCCGGGGTGGATGAAACGGTGTTCGCCCAAATTTTGGCGCACCGTAACATTGGAGCTCTGCACGATGAGCTTGCCACCCTCGGGCATGGCGTCCTTGGCGTTGACGACCAGGTTCATGAGGACTTGCTCGAGCTGACTGGCATCGGCGCGCGTATGTCCAGTGTCGGGCGAAAGTCGCGTGACCAGTTCGATGTTCTCGCCGATTAACGGCCGCAACAGGCGCTCCATGTCGCTGATGACGGCGTTGACGTCAATCACCTTGAGTTCGAGGAGTTGCTTCCGGCTGAACGCCAGCAACTGGCGGGTGAGAGTAGCGGCACGGTCGGCGGCCTGCTGAATAGACTGGACCTTGTGGTGCATTTCGCCGCCCGCTTCCAGTTGCTCCAACAACACTTCGGTGTATCCATTGATCACCATCAGAAGGTTATTGAAGTCGTGGGCAACGCCGCCGGCGAGGCGGCCGACCGCGTCCATTTTTTGCGCCTGGCGAAGCTGCTCTTCGAGCTGGCGGCGGTCGGTGATATCTTCGGCAATCAGTTCCAATACTTCTTCAGATTCCTCACTGCTGGCGGCGCAACCACTGAGCCGCACGATGATGACGCGGCCGTCTTTGCGTTTCCACTGCACTTCCACACCATTCAGACTCCCCGTGCGACGGAGATCATCGGCCAGCCGATCCAACTCCGCGGGATTGACGAAGACTCCGCTACGCGCGTTGAGCTGGAGAAGATTTTCCACCGACTCGTGCCCCAGCATGGTGATGAGTGCCGGGTTAACATCCAGGAATCTTCCGCCGAGCGTGCAGCGGCAAATGCCGAAGGCCGCGCTCAATATCAAGGAGCGAGAGCGAGCTTCGGAGCGGCGAAGCGCCTCTTCGTAGCGCTTGTGCTCGATGGCCGCCGCCAACTGCTGCGAAACAAATTTCAGGATCTCGCAGTCCCGTTCTCCGAAGCGGGCGTTTTCGCTGTAGCTCTGGACGACCAGGACTCCAATGCAGGTCGTTCCGCTTTTCAGCGGGACCCCCAGCCAATCGACGGATAATGCGCCGATTAGTTCTACTTCGCCGCACCGCACCAGTTCCTCAAAGACAGGGGGTGTCGCCAGCAGGGGCTCGCCCGAGCGCAGGACGTATTCCGTCAGGCCGCGGCCGAGGGGCCGCGGAATGGGCTTTGGGTCCACTTCGTCAACGAAGTAAGGAAAGCTCAACAACTGGGATTGCGGATCGTAGAGAGCGATATAGAAGTTGCGGGCATTCATCAAGTGGCCCACGATATTGTGGAGGGCGGCGAAAAACTGCTGCAGATCCTCGGGCGACTGGCTTCGCGCAGCGATCGCATAGAGGGCGGCGTTCAGTTCTTCGGCGCGCTTCGGCTCGGTGATATCTCGATAACTGGCATAGGCTCCAACCCTTCGGCCATTGACCACCACCGGCGAGGTGGAGAGCAGCACCTCCACCAGCGCACCATCCTTGCGCTGGCGGCGCGTCTCCAGTGTTAGTTTGCTCTGTGTTTTAATGCACTCCGTGATCCAGGCGGTCTCGGCGTAGCGATCGGGCGGCACGATCAGCTGATCGAGGCGTTTTCCGGCGGCCTCTGCCGTGGTAAAGCCGAACAGACGGGTAAACTCCCCGTTGATGCGCAGAATGCGAAGCTCGGCATCGACAATGCTGATCGCTTCCGGCGCATTTTCGATAATCTGATCGAAGTAGATCTTCTCCATGGTGAGCGGGACTTCGGCGGCATTCCCATTCGTGGGCGGAGTTGCAGAGGCGAGATTGGAAATAGGAATAGAGACGGGGGTAAGGGTTGACTGCACGCTATTAAGGTCTGACTGCACGCCAGGCTCAACGAGTGTCGCCTCTATCCGCGGCAGTTCACTCGAAGCTGCTGCTGGGCCCGAGGCGATTTTCTCCCCCATACAGTCCTTCCCCACTGCGCATTTAACGATAGTGAAATGGTAAGCGGGCTGGGTTGTTCGCCGTTAGTTACGGCGGTAATGGAGCAAATCGGGATAGAACTGCTCCTTCTCACCGTGTAAACGTCGGTAAATGGACGTGACAGATGACGGCAATGGCGGCTACCATTGAAAATGATGCTTCTGGCTCAATCGGAAGCCGATGAAGCTGCCCGGGAGTCATCTTAAATTCCATGTCTTACCGCTCAAATGCTGCCAAAACCTGGTATCCCGACCCGGAATCTACGGCGGAATCGCAGGAAATCACCCTGGATTTGCTCCCGCCGACAAGCCTGACACAGCCCCTATGGAGGTCGCTGGTTGGTAATCTGCGCGATACGCTGGCGCCGGAAAAATTGCCGCCGTTGCAACTTACTTCGCGGCCCATCGATGTCGGCCTCGCGCTGGGCGACCGTCTGCGCCTGCCCTGGTATCGCACCGTATTTAGCAACATCGGGGACGTGCTTTCGCCAGAGATGTTACCGCCGCTGGAACTCGAATCGCGGCCGGTCGATGTCGGCGAACTCCTCACCGACCAACTCAGTCATTTCTGGTGGGCATCGCTGCTGCGGAATCTGGCCGATCGAGTCGCGCCGGAATCGCAGCCAGCTCTCAATCTGACGGCCAAACCAATTCTGGACATCATTCCGAAGTCGTGGATCCTGCTGCCCTTGTGGTCGGAAGTTGTCGACACGCCGAAGGTTTTTTATCCTGACAAGCCTAAGCTGGCCGAGAGCGCCAGGCCGTTCAATCTGCAGGCAGTGGCGGCGCAGGTGGAAACGCGAGATCGCGTACTGGAACCAACCGCCGCCGATCTGCTGCGCGATATTCGGCGCTCGCGGATTCGCCAGCGCATCTGGATCGGGCTGGCCACCGCGCAAATTCTCTACATGGTTCTGGTCGCAGCCGGAAAACTCTGAATCGTTAGTCCGCAATACTTCTTCACCACGAAGGCACGGAGCCACCGAGAAAATTTATTTCTAGATTTTCTCTGTGCCTCTGTGCCTCTGTGCCTCCGTGGTGAAATGTTTCAGCGCTGCTACTGGCGCAATCCCATCCAGCCTTCGGCAATCACCATGGAATTTCCGGGATTGCGAGAATCGTACTTTACGGATGTATGCAGCCCGAGCCGGCAGGATTGCAGATTGATCCATTGCCGAAGGTAGGTGACGTCCTGGGAGGCCTCGTAGGAAACGCCGGCCACATCATACTGGTAAATCAGCATCGTGGCAGGCCGGTTCACGGCAGTAGTGATCTCCTGCACATCAATCACGGTGCCATCGGTGATACGCCCAACTGTGTTCAGCCAGGTGCGGCGTTCGCGCTCGATGTCGTCGGCGGTCTTAGGTTTGCGGCGCAGCAGAAAATAGCCCACCAGGGCCAAGCCGATCGTGCACAGCGCAAAGATGTAGAGACGAAGCGAAATCGCGGACAAAACGGAACCTTTAACCTTTCGAAACTCCATTCAGCATAAGCTGTAACCTCTTCGACCGCCAAGGGCACTAAGGTGCGAGAATTATGCACGGCAACTGTGGACGAAACTGCTGGCCTGATTTTTTTGCCAGGCGCCGCCTCGGGCGCGGCTTTCGTGGTCCCGCCACGGAGTCAGCACCTTGTAGCGCGGTGGGGCAGTGACAGTTTTCTTGGTTGATGCCAGCAATTTTCGTTTGAGCGCTGTGACCAGCGATGTGGAACACCTCGGTAACGTGACCTGTGTCTTAAATACATGAAGCCATCCTGCAATCTAACTTAAAATGTAAAGAGGAGGGACCAACCACCCCCCGAGCTAGGGCCGACAGGATTGCAGTTTGCCGTTGAAGCTTCCCATTCCCGCGCGGATTCCGCTCCTTCACGTCATTCTGAGCGTGCGATTGGCCATCAGTGTGTTCCCCATGTACCTTTACTCGGTGCAGATCGAGCACATGGACCGGGAACGCCTCAAGACCAACGAAATGTTGCCGCAAAACACGGTCACGCGCTCGCCGGCCGATGGCATTTTCCAGGAGGCACGCCATCCGGTGGAAGCTCTGCGCATCATGCAGCATTCATATTCAGAAATCACTAACGGAGAAATGCCACTCGAATCGCCGCCTACGGTCGCTTTCGGGTGAAAAATGGCATCAGGGCTAACGTTATGGATCCTTTGGAAAAAGCACAGCACTCCATTCGGCGCAGCACTCGATTGCCGTTGGAAGTCCCGGTGCTGTTGACCAGCCTTGACACTGCCAATCCGTTTTCCACTACTGGCAAAACGACCCTGGTAAACGCGCACGGATGCGGAGTGATCGCGGTACGCGAGTTGGCGCAAGGCATTAATGTGCAGATCGAGATCGTGTCCGCGAAGCGGCGCACGACAGCGCAGGTCGCGGTAGTGGTTCCGCTGGGAGGTGATCCCGAGACGTGGCTAGTCGGGTTGGAACTCGATGTTCCGGGCAATTTCTGGGGAATCGAGTATGCGCCTTCGGACTGGAAGATTGAGGAAGGGTCTTCGCCCGGCGCAGACCAGCAACGGGCCGATCAAGAACCGGGCGCGGCGTCTAAACCGGCCCAATCGACACGCTGGCGCCTGACCGACATCAGCGAGGGCGCCTGCTACTTGGAGACGGCTGCGCCGTTTCCCACCGAGACGCCGGTACTGCTGAGTATTCGGGTGTTGAACACGGAGTGTCTGCTGGACGGAGTAGTCCGCGTGTCACATGCGCAGACGGGAATGGGAATCGAGTTCACGGGAGCGCCAGAGCACGATCAGCGGGCGAAAGTAGAAGAGCTAGTCGCGCGACTGCTGAGCAGCCGCGAGGTGCCGCGAATTTTGGCGGGAAGGAAAGAAGGCCAGCACGCGACTCTGAATCCGTCGGCCTACGCGGCGCAGGATGTCGAATCCCCCGACCCACTGCTGGACCTGGTTCGCGACGGGCAGTCGTTGACGACCGAGCAGTTTCTGAGCGATCTGCGAGCGCAGCGGCTTGGTAAGCGCCGTGATCCACGGGTTCAGATCGCGTTGCCGGTGCTGCTCAGTGGGGCCGACGTCACCGGTCGTCCTCTGGACCAGAGAGTAATGACCATAAATATTAGCCGACGTGGCGCGCTGTTGGAGGGCATTCACGGAATACTTGGGACAGGCGACGAGATTTCTCTCGCCCGTGGAGACAAGCGAGAACAGTTTCTAGTCGCGTGGGTAGGGGGACAGGACAGTCCAGGGGACCAGATCGGCGTAACCGCCCTCGATCCGAATACTTCGTTTTGGGGTGAGGTGCTGGAAGCGACGCCGCCGTCAGCGCTCGACGAGAGCGGCAGCGCACATTCGACTTTGAAATGACGGCACACCAGGCTGTCGCTGTTTCAACCTGCGTTGCTAAAACGACGTTCGCCGTTCCACTCTCAAAACGGAACGTGTGAAGACAGTTGGCATAAGCAAGGCTAGAAACCTATCTCATAAATGCCTCAGAAGGGCTAAGGAAGCGGCCAGCACACCAGCGGCTCATTCCGTTCAACGGCAGGGATGGCGAGCAGCAGCCGGAACGAAGGGAGAGCGCAGCAGCCGGGATCTAGCCAACGTGATTTCTATCACAGACTTTAGTTGACCTCTTCTGCTAGATGTGCCTGCGGAGGTGAGTTATGAGCGGCGGGATCAGTCTGCCGAAGCCCCTCCGAAGCTGGCGCGGATTGTACAAAGCTGCCTTGTTCGAGACCGACGCGAGCAAGCTGCCATTGCGCATCGAAGAAGCCCGGCGGGCAATGGTCTTTCGATCCCGAGAGCTTTTTTGCAGCTTCTCCCAGTGACGACGGCGAGACCGAGGCTATCGAGAATGCCCTCTATGCTCTCCACGCATTGGAGAATTGTTTGAGATTGAACACAAGAGATCGCAGGCACGCTCCGCGAGCCTCTTAGAGTTCTGCCACACGGTGTCTGATGGAGGGGTACTCCCATGATAGCCAAGTCACGATCTAGGCAACCTCGCGCAGCCAAAACTGCCCAATCAACGGACATCGAGGATCGCATCCGCCACCGCGCCTATCAGTTGTACGAGCAACGCGGCACCGTTGATGGCTTCGCCTTGGATGACTGGCTTCAAGCGGAAGCAGAGGTATTGAGAGCGCAGAAGCAA
>Ga0209040_10003920_pt1 | contig 11325 bp, 10 predicted proteins | sample BogFormECP12_OM3_FD_188240 | JGI IMG/M metagenome (GOLD analysis project Ga0209040, IMG submission 188240) | Bog forest soil microbial communities from Calvert Island, British Columbia, Canada - ECP12_OM3 (SPAdes) (version 2) | ecosystem: Environmental > Aquatic > Freshwater > Wetlands > Bog ... | reverse complement strand
GGTAATCACAAGGAACTCGTAATCGGAAGGAAGGCGGTCGATCATCGGCGCCTGCGGAGCTCGGAACCGCCCTTCCTTCGCATTATTTTGGGGTCGTCCTCACAGCGAGTCCAGCCAGCTCAGGAGATCAGCCTTGCGTCTCCATCGCGGCGGCTTGTCCGGTCGTGTTGTCTTGCCGAGCTTTTCAAGTGCCCTCCGTTTTGTCTCCAGGTTGGCTCTGGCGTAGTGATTCGTCGTGTCGAGACTGACGTGGCCAAGCCAGTTGCGGATCACAGTGACATCGACACCAGCGGACACCAGTGCGACTCCCACTGTATGTCTGAAGGTGTGCGGAGTGATCCTCTTCTTGACGAGAGTGGGCAACGATTTCTCTGCGGCGTCCACATATTGATCCAGCCTGTAGCGAACGCCAGCAGCGCCAAGCGGCTGCCCGTACCGGTTCACGAAGACTCGTTCGTCCTCGCCGCGCGGTATTCGCTTGAGTAGCGCAGCGAGGAGCTGCGCAGTCTCATCCCAGATCGGGCAGACTCGCTCTTTGCGCCCCTTTCCAATGAGGCGAACCTGTGCAGGCGCCTTGAACCGTACGTCCATCGGACGCAGGTCGAGCGCCTCCTGGATCCGAGCTCCGGTGTTGTACAGGAGTGACAACAAGGCGTGGTCTCGCTGCCCCTCAGGCGTTGAGCGATCGGGCTGGCGAAGGATCGCAGCCACCTCCTCTTCGTCCAGATAACATACCTCCCGGCTGCTTGTCTTCTTCGTCGGGATGCGCAGGATCGCTGCGCACTGTGAGCTCGTGGCAGGCTCTCGCTCGGCGACGAAGCGGAAGAAGCTGCGTATGGCGGCGAGGCGACAGTTCCGCGTCCCAATGGACACGGACCTCGTGCTTTCGATGTGCTGCAGGAAGGCAAGCACCTCGGCCTCAGCAAGATCCTCCAACTTCAGCGCAGCGACAGGACGGCCGACATGCCCGGACACGAACCGCAGGAACAGTCTCCAGGCATCGCGGTACGAGGTGACGGTTTGTGGTGAGAGATTGCGCTGATGGCCCATCCAGCTGTGGAAGAACGCCTGTAGCAGGCTTGGCAGGGCATCGGTTTTCATGGCCGGCCTCCGATCGCCCGCTGCGTGGCGTCGCTGTACTGCTTGAAGCGCTCGCTCGCGTGTTGGAGCAGCTCCTCGGTGGCCGTCAGGTACACGAGTGTCGAGCGGATATCCTTGTGACCCAAGTAGGTCGCCAGGTACGGCAGACGCGACTGCGTCTCAACGCCACTTCGATACCATGACAGCATCCGGTGAGCCACGAACGAGTGACGAACGTCGTGAACGCGCGGTCCCCGGCAACCGTGGACAGGCTTGAGACCGGCGCGGCGCATAATCTTCGTGATTAGCTGTTGGATGGTCACCTTCGCGTACGCGCCATGGAGGTGCTCATGCCAGAAGAGTCCAGCGTCCTCGTGCAGTGGTGCGCCCGCAGCCCGGCGTGCCTCGACATACCGTCTCAGCAGTTCAACTACATCCGGAGCGAGTGGCAACCGCCGAGACTTGAAGAACTTCGTTCCTCGTATCTCCAGGGTGCCATTGTCGAACGACACGTCTGCAAGCCACAGGCGCGCAAGTTCCCCCACCCGTAGCCCGGCGCAATACAGTACAGCCAACATCGTGTAGACGGTCAGGGGACGAAGCGGCGCTTTCGGAGAGGCAAAGGAACGCGCCGCTTCGAACAATTGGCCCACCTCGGATTCCGTGAACACGTGGGGTCGCCTGTACTGACGCACGACGCGCCGGCGAAGATCGCGGTCTGCGCGCAGGATCGGGACCGCAGGATCGAGTCGATGTCGCGCTTCGGACAGTACCTCGCCGCAACGTTGTGCATCCAGTACGTGGCGCGGGCCACATCCGGCCTCAGACCACGCTTGAACGAGCTTCGGAAGGGGCTCGTTCTGCAGGTCAGGACGGCGCTGCAGGAATCGGTCGAATCGCAGCAGCATCGCCTTTCGCTCCTCGGCCCGGTATCCGAGGGACCGTAAGAGCTGCACGTGCCGCCTCATTTCGGGCCCGAGTGCACTTCCGAACTCGGGAAGAGGACGAAGCCGCTCCAGCTCGTGTCCGGGATCGTCGCTCAACAGTGCGCGGACGATCGGTGCTGTAAGGCTACCGTACCTCTCCCGCAATTCCGCAAGCGGATTGCGTGCGACGACATCATGAGCCTTCGCCCAGTCGAGATAGCGGTCGACCAGCCGTGCCCGATGGATCACGAGGGACAGTGGCCACTCCAGTATGCGCTGCCTAAGCCAGGTGCGTATCGTGTCCGCAGAGACCTGGGCATCCTGCTCCGCGAGATGCCGATGGAAGCCTCTGAGGATGCAAGCGTACACCTTGTATGTGTCACGACACCGAGGGCATATCGTCTTGAGGAACTGTGCGATCGGATCGAGGGATGAAGGGGAGTTCATGGTGTAACTCCCACCGGCAGGTTCAACGCCACAGTCCGCAGGTCGTCTATCGCAAGCCTCAGGTACGCGGCCGTTGACTCCGTTGAACGGTGTCCTAGCACATCACCGATCTCTTTGATCGTCACGCCCCGGCGCAGCAAGCTTGCCGCGCGAGCATGGCGGAAGGCGTGCGGTCCTCGGCGTCCCGGCGAGGTCGCACCCACGACTGCGAGCCGCTCTCTGATCTGGGTGGTTAGAGCAGCGAGCCCGGTGTAGGGTGCAACGGTGCGCACAAAGACCTGCCGAGCACCCGTTTTCGGACGACCGTGTCGAAGGTAGGCCAGGATTGCGTTGCCTGGGTCGGGTAGGAGCGGGAGCTCCGCGTACGCACCCGACTTGCCTCGCCGCACTCGCAGGATGTCGTTCTTCCAGTCGATATCTTCAAGACGGAGACCGATGACCTCGCCGGCTCGAAGCCCGTAGGTCGCCAGAAGCGTCAGGATCGCGTAGTCTCGCCTGCCAATTGCCGAGTGATCGGCGCGCGTGGCCTCCAACACCTTGTCGACGTGCTCGGCGCGCAGCTCCCGCGGAAGATCCTCAAGTTTGTAGCACTTCGGTACGAGGATCTCGCCGCTGAGGTCGTTTTTGATCCATCCGCTGATCTTCAGGTACCGCAGGAAGCTACGAAGATCGACAGTTGCCAACTTCAGCGAACCTCGTGTGCGTCTCGAGAGTGTGCGGGAGGCGACATAGCCGTCGATGCCGGAGATGGAGACGTCATCGGACCAGGCGGCACGGTCTTCGATCCGAAGCAACGACTTCATGAATCTCAGCGCTTCTGCGATCCGATTCTCTCGCGTGCTGAGGCACAGTCCGCGGATCTCGCGCATCCACTCGTCGTAACCGCGCAAAACCTCATCCAGCATACTTTCGGGCGCGGACTGCGGTATCGGCGATGGTGGCCACTGCCCGCGCAACACGCGGAGCAGCATGTGTATCGCGGACGCCTCCCTCGCACGCCAGCTCTGGGGATCGCTCGGCGACCGACCGTGGCGGCGCCTGTACTTCGAAAGCCTCCGCCGCTGAAACCTCTGCACGTGTTCCGATTGAACGGTGTCTATCGAGATTCTGACGTGTCGAACGTAACGGAGAAATTGCCTCGCGATAGCCTTGTAGTTGACGATAACACTTCGCCTATATCCCTTCTCGCTCATGCGGGCGGCGAGCAGCGCGAGCTCGGGACATTCGTAGTTGTGGTTCTGATCGTGCATGTGCTTCTCCCTGGTGTGCGGGCTGATCGCACATGCAAAATAATGCCAAGCAGCGCAGACCGGCTGCAGGCAAAAGCAAGGGGTGGGGCGCCTTCCTTCCGATTACGAGTTCCTTGTGATTACCGCGCTAATCAGAAGCTTCCTGATTAGCGTGGCAGACCACGCTTCTGCATCGCCTGTGACAAGCCGTGTGCAATGTTCTCTGCACATTCGGACAGGTACCACTGCAGATGGCAGGCCAGCCGCGAGCGGTCGTCGAGCACGCCGAACAGGATCGGCGTACGCCATTCGCCGCGCGGCGTCAGCACCTTGCGCGAACCGTAATGACAATCCCAGTGCCAGAGCCCGTTCACATATGCGGCCTCGTAGCCGCGCACCTCGCGTGCCTCGAGCCGGGCTACAGCGGCCAGCGCGCCAGGGGTCTGGCGCGTTGTCGTCGCGCGGCGCCTGGTCAGGCCACGGGCGGCGAGGAACCGCCGGACCGTCGCATAGGATGGCACCGGCAGCAGCTCGGGCCTGGTCTCGGCCAGAGCGACCAGATTGTCGTGATGCAGCTGAGCACTCCAGCTCTTGTGGGCGTCATACTGGGCCAGCAGGGCCTGGCGCAGTGGGGCGGTCATCGATGCCTGCTCGTCGGCGTCCCGGCGCCGTTTGCGGCGCAGCACGCTGACCGGGTCATGCCGCTCCTTGCGGGCACGGTAGAACCATTTAGGCGGAGCTCCGCCTAAATGGTTTTCAGCGGAGGAAATTGTTTTGCGGAGTCAAGGCAAGAGAATGGCCAAAGATTCGTTGATGATCAACAATATGGCCGGTACGAATGGGTCCAAAGTCTCCGCATAATAATTGATGCTCGTCTCCACGGCGTCGATCACCGACGCCATGGAGGAGAGCCCTATGTTGACGACGGTTTTTTCGCGTCCGGCCTGGCTATCGCTGATACGGTCCACGCCGGCGCTACCGCTTCTTGACGATTTCATCGCCACGATGGCGAAGGCTGGCTACCACACGATCACGATCCAAAATCATGTGCGGGCGGCGGCGCATCTCAGCCGCTGGCTGGAGCATCGTGGGCGAGCGCTGACCAATCTCGACGCGAGCGACGCCAGGGAGTTCAAACAACATACCGCGACGTGCAGGTGCACCGGATTTAAGCGCAGAGCCAGGGGTGATAGCCGTGGCGCCGACCTGTTTCTGCGGCATCTGCAGGGCATTGGTGTCATCATCCTGCCAGACCCGCAGCCACCGCCGCAGCCACAGCTGCTCTTGGACTTTTGTCAGTGGATGCGACAGCATCGCGGTGCGAAGGATGCGACGCTCAAGGCGTACGGGCGCATCATTTTGGATGCGCTACAGTCGCTCGGAGAGGATCCGGCGCGATTTGACGCCGGCGGTCTTCGGGCATTTGTTTTGGACCGGGCACCACGATGCGGCCGAAGCAAGGCCAAGCTCGTAGTGACCGCGCTGCGCACCTTCATCCGCTATCTCACCGCACAAGGGCTTTGTCCCGTCGGTTTAGACGAGGCCATCCCGACCATTGCCGGCTGGAAGCTGGCCGCCCTGCCTCGGTACTTGCCCGCAGCTGATGTCGAGCGCGTTTTGGCCGGCTGCGATCCGGTGACGGCGATTGGCGCTCGCGACCGGGCAATCTTGCTTCTTCTTGCCCGCCTGGGGCTGCGGGCCGGGGACGTATCCAATTTGCGTTGGCAAGACATTGACTGGGACCAGGCCACGGTGGAGGTCATGGGCAAATCGCAACGTGCCGCGCGGCTGCCGTTGTCGCAGGAAGTTGGCGATGCCCTTCTCCACCATTTGACCAATTCGCCCGGCGCCGTTCGTTCGGATCACGTGTTTCTAAATGTGGCGCCACCTTTTGGGCGGGCTCTCGGATCCTCCGGTATTTCATCCATTACCGGGCGCGCCATTGCGCGCGCCGGTGTGCAAGCACCCGCCCGTGGCGCTCATGTCATGAGGCATTCGGCCGCAACGTCGCTGCTGGCGGAGGGCGCGTCGTTGCAGAGCATCGGCGTGCTGCTGCGCCATCGCTTGCTCGATACCACGAGGGTGTATGCCAAGGTCGACTTCAAAGTTCTGCGTGGATTGGCACAGCCGTGGCCGGAGGTTTCGCCATGATGACGCCCCTCCTTGACGACTACATGGCGCTTCGTCGCGCGGCGGGATTTCAGCTACGCGTCCAGGAAGTGCATTTGCGCAACTTTGTGAAGTTCGCGACTGAGCGTGGAGAGGCTTTTGTGCGGACGCAAACCGCTCTTGATTGGGCAGCCCTGGCACCGTCCGCCGGTCAGCGCGGCAGCCGACTGGACGTGGTCCGTATCTTCGCACGTTTCGCGCGGATCGAAGATTCACGCCACGAAGTTCCGCCCGTCGGGGTGTTTTCCAGCCGGCGCCTCCCTTACCGCCCCTTCATCTTTACCGCCAATCAGATCCGCTCGGTCCTGGAATACGCTGCAAGATTGCCGCCCGCCGGCTCATTGCGTCCATGGACCTATTGCACGTTGTTCTCGCTTCTGGCGGTCACCGGAATGCGGATTTCCGAGGCATTGGCCTTGCGCTTCGACGACATCACGCCGGACGGATTGCTGATCCGGAAGACCAAGTTCCAGAAGAGTAGACTCGTTCCCCTGCATCCAACCACGCAAGCCGGCCTGGACCGATATCTGCGGCGGCGCAGACATTTCGGCGGCGACGACGATCACGTCTTCATTTCCCTACGCTACCGTCCGCCGCATTATGCCACCGTGCTGGCGACGTTTCTGCAGGCGGTCCGCGACATCGGACTGCATCCTGGTCCTGGCCAACGAGGTCCTCGATTGCATGATCTGAGGCACAGTTGGGCCGTGTCCGCGCTCGAGGCATCCCCCCTCGGTCACGATCAGGTCAACCAGCATGTGCTCGGCGTATCGACCTACCTTGGTCACGCCAAGCTCGCCAGTACGTATGTGTACCTGCACACCACTCCGCATCTGCTCGCCGATATCGCCGCGCGGTGTGAGCGGGTCGCGGGTGGAGTCGGGCCATGACTTCGCTCGCCACCCACGTCACCAACTTTCTGCGCGAGCGTTTGCCGCGCGAAAGCCGAGCCAGCGAACGCACCTGCGAGACCTATGCTCTGGCCTTGCGGTTGTTCTTTGAGTTCACCGCGCAGCAACTGAAGGTACGCCCTTCGGCACTGCGTCTTGAGCAACTCGATGCGCCACGAGTGCAGGCGTTTCTTGAGCATTTGGAGACGCAACGACACAACAGCCCGGCGACCCGCAATGTGCGGCTCGCCGCGATCCGCACCTTCATGCGCTTCATCGAACACCGCGAACCGGCCGCATTGGAACAGGTCCAGCGTATTCGGGCCATCCCAATGAAGCGCGCTGACACTCGGCTGGTCAATCACCTCAACCGCGAGGAGGTGCAAGCTTTGCTTGACGCGCCCGCGCCGGACACACGCGATGGCATTCGCGATCGCGCGATGTTTTACCTCGCCTATTCAGCCGGCCTGCGCGTCTCCGAGTTGGTCGGTCTACGGATCGATGACCTGACCTTCAATCCCCATGCTTGCGTTCACGTTCTTGGCAAGGGTCGCCGGGAACGCGCGTTGCCTCTATGGCGAGAGACGGCATCAGCGCTACGCGCCTGGTTGGCACAACGCCCACCAGGACGGGCAACGGAAGTCTTCCTCAACGCCCAAGGCGAAGCGCTCACTCGTTCCGGTTTCGAGTACATTCTGGACAAACACGTTCAGACCGCGGCCAGGCGCTGCCCAGGTCTTCTGACAAAACGTGTGTCGCCACACTGTCTCAGACATTCGTGCGCTCTCCTGATCCTTCAGTCGACCGGTGACATCCGCAAGGTGGCGTTGTGGCTGGGGCATGCCAGCACGCAAACAACCGAGATGTATCTGCGGGCCGACACCACAACCCTTCTCGAGGTCATGAACAGCACACCACCACCGTCGCTGCGTAAGGGCCATTTCCGTCCACCCGATCAGCTCATCGCGCTTCTCAGGGCTGAAGAGTAGTCGATATTGTTATGCGGAGCGGACAACGGAGTTCGGCCAGCAATCGTCTGACCCAGTGCCGACCCGCTCCGCAAAACAATTCGCTCCGCTGAAAACCAACGTTCCAGGGTTGAGATGCCAAATCGGACCGGTGCACCGGTGATCGGGTGCCGCCATTCGCGAGCGGCCAGTTGCTCCAGCGCCGCGCGCAGCGCACCTTTGGGCGGCGGCGCGGCCAGCAATTGACCGATCACCGAGAAGCGCAGCTGCGCCCAGCGCTCATGCCCCCGCGATCCGCCTCGCTGTACCACGCCCGCCCCCGCCAAATGAGCGCGCCGACGGTAAGCGCCCCGGCCGATGGCCGGCGATGCGCATCCTCTGCGGGTTGGCGACGCCCGTCAGAAAGCGCGTGTCGCCGATGCGCCGCCGGTCAGTGGCCCAAGGAACCGCAGCAAGGCGATGAGCCGCTGATCGATGGCGCCGGCAAAGCGATCGAGCAGCGTGACCGGCAGGCCGGTGACATCGAGCGGCGGCATGAAGGCAGCCGCGGCGATCGGGCGGAACCAGCCGGCGGTGAAGGTCGAACGCCACCAGGCGCGCCAGCGCACCAGGGTCCGCCGATCGATCCCCGGCACCGTCGACAGACGCGCCAGCCGTGCCGCCGTCGTCCCGTTCAGCATGGCCGCGATCAACGTCACCACCGTGGCGAGATAGACTTTGCGGCCGAGAAAGCGCAGCGAGGCTGGCGTCGCCCGCTTGCGACAGCCATCCACCGCACAGCAGAAGCTGAAGCGCTGGCGGTAATCCTTGCCCAAACCGGCGGGGCCACCGCGCGGTTTGCGGGCAAACTGCGCCGAATGCAGCGTGCCGCCGCAGAGGCGGCAGCCCGCTCTCCGAGCGGTTGCCGAAAGGTCACGGTCAAAGACGAGGAGTTGCTCGTGGAACTTGGCGTCGGCCAGCACAGCTTGGTACAAGGGGGTTCGTCCTTTGAACTGACATTGGCGAGATGGCCAAAATCGGACGAAATGATCTCTGCGCCTGCGGCAGCGGCAAGAAATACAAACGCTGCTGCCTGACCAACGATGAGACGGCCGCACGCGCGACCCTCACCGCCGCCAATGCGGCTGCTGCCGACGTCACGCCGCACCAGCATGCACACTTCTGCCACGACTGCAGTGATCGGTTGGACGACGCAGCCAATGCCGCGTTCGCCCTCATTGAAGCCAAGAAATTCGGCGAAGCCGAGCAGGCCGCCCAAGATGTGCTGACACGCTTCCCCAGCGTGCATGACGGCTACGAATGTCTCGGTCGCCTTTACCAAGCCAAAGGCGACCACAGCCAGGCGGCCGACTGCTACCGCCAGGTCATCGAGTTCGACCGCAGGGAGCCGCACCTCTACGACCCGGAGTTCGTGGACCACTTCCAGGATCTGATCGATCGCCTTGAACCACAGGGCGTCGCCGAGTGCTCGACGGCGTCAAGGCATCCACGCCTGCGGCGCGGAGCCTCCTTGACCCCATCTGCGCTCCCGGCGGTCCTGAACGCAGGTCGGCGCCAAGGAATGGCCTCTCAGTCTCACCAAGGAATGTCCAAAAGAAACCGCAGCGATCACTCACGATTGGCGAGGGCTCACTTCGCATGCCCCTCAAAATCCGTGATCAGAAAACACAGAAAACCCATCACCTTGCTTGCACAGGCTCACAGCAGCAACCTGCGCAATGCGATCACGTTCTTCGGTAGTGCAGCAGGATCGAGTGGCGTTGGCATCGACGAATCTTCCATCAGCGATTCGCGTCGCGCCGAGCACTATTTGACTTCATCCAGCCATCTCCGGATGCCATGTCCGCACCGGCATACGCCAGTCGAGACCTTCCAACGAGGGCCTTCAGGAATATCCCCTCTGGTGAGTCTGACGAATCATTGGCCGAGGTGATTCAGGTTCTGGATCCACGCCACTCTCTCTATGGGCGATCCTTCCGCGTAATCCGTCGCTCAGCTCATCGAGGAGGCAATTTCCCGGCGTCATATGAAGTCGAGTATCGGAACGGGGTAAGTCTATTAGTCCCGATATCAGTAACGTACAGCGTTTTTTGCTTGGCGGCGCGGCGCACAGGCCTCTCCACGAGAGCTCGACAGTTGGATCCGCGCCGGTGAGCGAAAAACGTGTTGGGCTAAGCCGCCCTTGGTGCCGCCAAGGCTATGGGCGTTGAATGGCGTCGGATCTTTTGCCGATGCATCGTCGGAGCATTCCGAACAGTGGCTTGAAGGCACGGACCGCGACAGTCGGGCCTTCGGACCAGCATCGCAGCCTGGACCTGGCCGTTTGGCGCGTGGTCGAGGACCCCGATGGCTGTCGCTGCACAAACGGCCCCACTCCGACCTAGCGGGCAATTCGGCTTCATGCGGTTGGAGCGGCGATACCGGGTCATGATGTATCCGGAACAGGCTGGCAGATCTTGGGCCGTGCGATGCAGTCGATCATCACCATGGTGCCGATATGGCAGTGAGGGCATTCTCGCAAAGACCGTCCCGTCAGCGCCTCGAAACGGTCGCGGTAGTCAGCGGGAACCTCAGCCGCCGGTCCGGCCGGTGCCATGCCGATCAGCTCCCGGCAGCGCACGAGCTTCTGTGCACGATGGCAGTTGCCGAGGAAGCCGTAATAGCGAATGCGGTGAAACCCGTCTGGCAACACATGGATCAGGAAGCGGCGGATGAACTCCCCGGCCTCGAGGGTCATGGTCTTCTGGCGGTTGTCATCCCGGTAATCCTTCCAGCGGAAGCGGACCTTGCCGTCGTCCATGGAGACCAGGCGGTTGTTGGAGATGGCGACGCGGTGGGTATACCGCCCGACATAGTCGAGGACCTGTGCCGGTCCGGCGAACGGCCGCTTCGCGTAGACGACCCAGTCGACGTTCCAGGTCGGTGCCAGATAACGGCGGAATGCGGCGGGCTCATGCAGATGACGGTACGCGGCGAAGAACTTCAACTCGCCGGCGGCGAATGCTTTCTCCATGTAGCGCAGGAACAACCCGCGAAACATCCGCGACAGCACCTGGACCGGCAGGAAGAATCCCGGCCGACAGGTGATCCAGCTTTCACCGTCCGGCGCGATCCCGCCGCCCGGAACCAGAAAATGAATGTGCGGATGGTGCAACAAGTTTTGTCCCCAGGTGTGCAGCACACCCAGGAAGCCGATCTCTGCGCCCAGATGCTCCGGATCGGCGGCGATGGTGCGCAACGTCTCTGACGCCGCCCGGAACAGGATATCGTAGACCACGGTCTGGTTCTGGAACGCGATGGTGGCGATCAGGTCCGGCACGGTGAACACCACGTGGAAGTAGGGCACATCGAGCAGTTCCGCCTGACGGTCCTCGAGCCATTGAGCCCGCGCGAGACCCTGGCACTTAGGACAATTCCTGTTTCGACACGAGTCGTACGAGACGCGCTGATGCCCGCACTCGTCACAACGATCGACGTGACCACCGAGCGCGGCCGTGCGGCAACTCTCGATCGCGGTCATGGCGCGCCGCCGCGCGGCGGACAGCGACGCGCCATGCTGATCACGGAAAGCCGGGCCGAAGTGGCGGAACACATCCGCCACTTCCAGCCCCTCGCG
>Ga0209040_10003919_pt1 | contig 11326 bp, 8 predicted proteins | sample BogFormECP12_OM3_FD_188240 | JGI IMG/M metagenome (GOLD analysis project Ga0209040, IMG submission 188240) | Bog forest soil microbial communities from Calvert Island, British Columbia, Canada - ECP12_OM3 (SPAdes) (version 2) | ecosystem: Environmental > Aquatic > Freshwater > Wetlands > Bog ... | reverse complement strand
TTGATGGCCTGCCCGGCGCCGGTCCACATGAAGGCCGCGATCACCGCCAGCCACACCACAGTGACCATGTTCCCGCCGGTCCCGGTCACCGCGCTGGTAACGAACGGGATGACGAACAGGCCCACGGCGATCACCCGGCCCGCCCAGGCGGCGGCGATGGTCGAGGTGGACGGGCGGCCGGTGAACTTCCAGATCACCGCGCGCAGCATCCGGCCGCCGTCCAGCGGCAGACCGGGCAGCAGGTTGAAGATCCCGACTATCAGGTTGGCCCAGGTCAGGAGGTGGACCAAGGTGCCGCCGACGGTGTCCGCCGGGACCACGTGCATCAGGCCGTACCCGCCGGCCGCCAGGGCCAGCGACAGGGCCGGGCCCGCCGCGGACACACCGAACTCCCGGCCGGGCGTCGGCGGCTCCTGCTCGATCTCGGAGAACCCGCCGAGCGGGTAGAGCAGGATGCGGCGCACCGGCAGCCCGTAGCCGCGGGCGACCAGCGAATGGCTCAGTTCGTGGATGAGGACGGATACATACAGCAGCACGACGAAGGCCGCCGCCACGATGAACCTGGTGGAACCGTGCAGGGTCGAGGCCAGTTGGCTGGCGTAGATGAGGATGAAGACGCCGGCGATCAGGAACCAGTAGGGCGAGACGTACACCGGGATGCCGAATGGGCGCGCGATAACGATCCCATGACCGGTCTCGCGGCGCTGGGGTGGCTTGCCCGCTGTCGCAGGCGATTTCTCCGGCGTCGTGCTTGCCACACTACCGATGCTACGTGCACCACAGGTCGTTCGGGTCGATGGAAGGGCCCCCGAATGTCGGTGCCTTGCCCTACGGTGGCGCTGTGGAGGAGATAGCTGTGGGCATAGACACGTTGCCAGCCGAGCCTGCGGAAGTGGCAGCCGAGCCGCGTGGCCCGGCGCTGTCGCCATCCCGGGCGGCGGATTTTATGACGTGCCCGCTGCTGTACCGGTTCCGGGTTATCGACCGGCTGCCTGAGCCGCCTACCACGGCGACCGCGCGCGGGACGCTGGTGCACGCCGCGCTGGAGCGGCTGTTCGACCTGCCGGCCGCCGACCGGACCCCGGCGGCCGCCCGGGCGCTGCTGACCCAGGAATGGGACCGGCTGGCCGGCGAGGAACCCGATCTGGCCGCGCTCTTTGACGATGAGGCCGAACGATCCGGCTGGCTGGCCTCGGCGACGGCGATCGTGGACGCCTATTTCACCCTCGAAGACCCGCGCCGGCTCGAGCCCGCCGAACGCGAGGCCTACGTGGAGACGACACTGGAGTCGGGGCTGCGGCTGCGCGGCTACATCGACCGGCTGGACGTGGCGCCGAGCGGCGACATCAGGATTGTGGACTACAAGACCGGCCGCGCCCCCCGGGAGGCCTACGAGGCCAGCGCGCTGTTCCAGATGAAGTTCTACGCGCTGGTGATCTGGCGGCTGCGCGGCCAGGTGCCCCGGCTGCTGCAGCTCATGTACCTGGCCGAGGGGGAGGTGCTGCGCTACTCCCCCGACGAGTCTGACCTGCTCGCCACCGAGCGCAAGGTGGCGGCGCTGTGGAAGGCCATCGAGCGGGCCAGGGACGCGGGCGACTGGCGGCCGCGGCCGAGCAGGCTCTGCGACTGGTGCAACCACAAGGCGCTGTGCCCCGAGTTCGGCGGCACCCCGCCGCCGCTGCCCGAACTGCCGCCGGGCAGGTGCAAGACTGATTGTCAGAAGCTGGCTCACGGACACCTGTGGGAGGCACACGTGACAACTCCGCCAGATTTCGGAGGCCGCGAAGTTGAAGAGGGAATGCTGGAAGATCTGGGCGGCCCGCGGCAGGAACATACCGTAGGTCACCAGGATGAGAACGACTCGATGTGGAGCGACAACGAGGCGCACGCTCCGGGAAAGGTCTGCGAGCTGTGCGGTGCGGTCATCACGCCCGGCCAGGATGTGCGGCGGCGGGCGGACGGCCAGTGGATGCATGAGATCTGCCCCTGACCTGCAGTTAGCGCGGATAAGCCTAACGCGGTTGCCCAATGGTGGTCACCCGCGGACCTCTTGATCCACAGGCGGTACACGTCACGACGATGGTCGACTTAGACGGCTGGTTGCTGCGATAGCTCCGGGAACAGCATGTCCCGCTGGGCTCGGGCGCATGGCGCCACGCTGCCGTGAGCGCAGCGCAGATACCGATTTACCACACTCACTCAGCCGATTGCGGGACTTCCTCGGGAAGCCGCGGGGTACCCGAGGGAAGCTGTGGGGTGTTCTCGGGGAAGTGGCAGGCGACGCGGTGACCTGGAGCGAGCTCGGCCAGCGGCGGCTCGTGCGTCCGGCAGATCTGCTGCGCCTTCCAGCACCTCGTGTGGAAGCGGCACGCCGGGGGCGGGTTGAGCGGGCTCGGTACGTCGCCCTCCAGCCTGATGCGCTGACGTCGCTCCCGCTGGCCCGACGCACTGGTGAGCGGTTCCGGCACCGGAACCGCCGAGAGCAGCGCCACCGTGTACGGATGCCGCGGCTCGGCGTACAGCTGGTCCCGGCTGGCCTGCTCGACGATCTTGCCGAGGTACATGACCGCGACCTGGTCGCTGATGTGCCGGACCACGGACAGGTCGTGCGCGATCACCACGTAGGTCAGCCCCAGCTCGTCCTGCAGGTCCTCGAGCAGGTTGACGACCTGCGCCTGGATCGACACGTCCAGCGCGGAGACCGGCTCGTCGGCGACGATCAGCTTGGGCCGCAGCGCGAGCGTGCGGGCGATCCCGATGCGCTGCCGCTGGCCGCCGGAGAACTCATGCGGGTAGCGGTTGTAGTGCTCGGGGTTGAGGCCGACGAGCTCGAGCAGTTCCTGCACCTGGCGCCTCGTCCCGCCAGCCACCTTGACCTTCTGCAGCCGGTACGGAGCGCCCACGATAGCGCCGACCGTGTGCCGGGGGTTGAGAGAGGAGTAGGGGTCCTGGAAGATCATCTGGATCTCGCGCCGGAGCGGGCGCATCTGGCCCTGCCGCAGGTGGGTGACGTCGTGGCCGTCGATCACGATCCGGCCGCTGGTCGGCTCGTCCAGCCGGACCAGCAGGCGGCCGGTGGTGGTCTTCCCGCACCCCGACTCGCCGACCAGGCCGAGGGTCTGCCCCTTGGAAACCGACAGGTCGATCCCGTCCACGGCCCGGACCGCGCCGATCTTGTGCCTGAGCACGACCCCGTGGGTGACGGGGAAATGCCGGACCAGGGCGGTAACTCGCAGCAGCGCGTCGTCAGCCTTTTCCATGGCGTCCCCGTCCGAAGAGGCCTGCGGCGTCTGGATCTGCTCCGTCACGCTTCCACCTTGCCTTGCGACACCGAGCCTTGCGACACCGGGCCTTGCGACACCGGGCCTTGCGACACCGGCTCGCTGGCATCGTCCGCAACCTTGCCCGCCGAAAGCGCAGCCCACTGACGCGCCCTTTCCTCGGCCGTCAGATGGCAGGCCGCCGCGTGTCCCGGCGTCACCGCCTCGTGCAGCTGCGGCACCTCCGTGTCGCAGCGCCCGCCGGTCAGATGGGTGTAACGGCAGCGCGGGTGGAACGGGCAGCCTGACGGGACCCTGATCAGGCTGGGCGGCGTGCCAGGGATCGGCACCAGCCGGGTGGTCCGATCCCGGTCCATCCGCGGCATCGAAGCCAGCAGCCCCCAGGTGTACGGGTGGTCCGGGCGGCCGAAGATGTCCGCGGCGGACCCGTACTCGGCCACCCGGCCCGCGTACATCACCAGGATGTCGTCGGCCAGCTCGGCGACCACGCCAAGATCGTGCGTGATGATGATGACCGCCGAGCCGAACTCCGACTGCAGGTCGGAGATCAGGTCGAGGATCTGCGCCTGGACGGTGACGTCGAGGGCCGTGGTGGGCTCGTCCGCGATCAGCAGCTCGGGGTCGCAGGACAGCGCCATCGCGATCATGGCCCGCTGCCGCATGCCGCCGGAGAACTGATGCGGGTAGTCATCCACCCGAACCGCGGGCTGCGGGATACCGACCCGGCCGAGCAGGTCAATGGCGTGCTGACGGGCTACCTTTTTTCTCACGTCGTTGTGGATCCGGTACGCCTCGATGATCTGGTCGCCCACGGTGTAGTAGGGGTGCATCGAAGAGAGCGGGTCCTGGAAGATCATCGCCATCTTGCTGCCGCGCAGCTCCCGAACCCTGCCGGGGTCCGCGGTGACCAGATCCTCGCCGTCCAGCCGGATCTCGCCGGTGATCTCGGCCTTGGTCCCTTGGTGCAGCCCCATGATGCCCATGCTGGTGACGCTCTTGCCCGAGCCCGACTCGCCCACGATGCCCAGCGTCCGGCCGCGATCGAGGCTGAATGAGACTCCGTCCACGGCCCTGACCAGGCCGTCGTCGGTCTGGAAGTGGATCCGCAGATCGCGGACCTCGAGCATGGAGCCTGCCATCAGAACCGCACTCTCGGGTCGATGACCGCGTACAGGATGTCCACGATCATGTTCGCGATGACGATGAAGAACGAGGCGATCATGACCACGCCCATGATCTCGGGCAGATCCTGGTTCTGGATGGCCAGGATGGTGAACTGGCCGAGACCGGGCAGGGAGAAGGTCGTCTCGGTGAGAATCGCGCCGCCGAGCAGCAGGCCGAGGTCCAGGCCGAAGATCGTGACGATGGGCGTCAGCGCGGCCCGCAACCCGTGCTTCACCACCACTTGCCGTTCCGGCAGGCCCTTGGCTCGAGCCGTCCTGATGTAGTCCTCCCCCATGGTCTCCAGCATTCCCGCTCTGGTCAGCCGGGCATAGAGGGCCGCGTAAAGGAAGGCCAGGGTGACCCAGGGCAAGACCAGGTTACGCGCCCACAGCAGCGGATTCGTGGTGAGGGGCACGTAGTGCACGTTGGGGAAGATCGGCCACTTGTAGCTGAACAGCTCCAGTGCGATCAGCCCGGTGAAGAACACCGGCAGCGACACCCCGGCGAGCGCGACGCCCATCGAGAACCGGTCGAAGATGCTGCCGCGGCGCAGCGCGGACAGCACGCCGATGGACACCCCCCCGATCAGCCAGAGCACCGACGCCCCGATGGCCAGCGACAGCGTGACCGGGGCGTCGCTGATCAGCTGCGGCCAGACTGGCTGCTGGTTGCGGAACGAGTAGCCGAAGCACGGGAACGGGCAGTAGCTGACGTCGGTGCCGTTGTTGTAGTGGATACCGAACACGATGCCCTTGAGATACCGGCCGTACTGCAGGTACAGCGGAGCGTTCAGGCCGAGCTTTGCCTCGACGGCCTTGATCTCCGACGGGATGGGGTTGCGCCCCACATACTGAGCTGCGAGCTGATAGGCGGACTGCCCGGCCAGCCGCGGCACCAGGAAGAAGATCGCGAACGTGATCATGCTGACCAGGATCAGCAAGAACACCGTCATGAAGAGGCGCCGGATGATGAAGAAGATCATCGGGTGCGCCGCCGCCGCCGGACGGGGCTCTGGGGTGCCCGCCCGGCGGCGGCGCCTTCACCTGCTCTCTGCACTTCGACCTGGCTACTCCAGTTCGGCTGTCGTCTTCAGTTCAAGACTTCACGCCCAGCACGGCATAGTCATACATGCCGTAGGCCGACCACGCGAAGACATTGGTGAGGCTGGGCGGCCGGTAGAGCAGCGCCCTGGCGTACACCATGGGCAGCACGGCGGCGTCCTTCATGGTCTGCGTGTCGATCTGGGACCAGATCGCCGTCCTGGCGGCTCCGGTGAGCGTGTTCGACTTGGTGAACAGGTTGTTGATCACCGGGTCGTTGAGTTCCGCGACGTTGGTGTTGCCGGTGGACACGATGGTGTTCCCGGCCACGAGCTCGTCGAGGAAGCCGAAGCCGTTCGGCCAGTCGGGGATCCAGCCGCCCATGGCGATGCCGATGTCGTGGGAGTGCACGTAGGCCGGCGCGCCTGCAAAGTCGGTGAAGTAGCTGCCCGACGGGAACCCCTTCAGCGTCACCTTGATCCCCACCTGCGCCAGGGAGGCCTGTATCGCGGTGGCGGCCGCGGTCTCCTTCGGCCGGTCAGCGCGGTAGGACAGGTTCGTGCTGAAGCCGTTCGGCTGGCCGCACAGCGAAAGCTGCTGCTTGGCCGCGGTGATGTCGCCGTTCGGCTGGGACAGCGCATTGTACAGGTCAAACGACTTGTAGCCGATAGTGACGGGCGTCATCAACGTGGTCGCGATCGCCCCGCCCGCGACTGGGCCGCCCCACGCCGTCTGCACGGTGGTCTTGTTCACCGCGTACTCCACCGCCTCACGGCAGTGCACGTTGTTCATCGGCGCCACCTTGGTGTTCAGGTAGGCGAACCAGTTGCGCCCGGTCAACGGGGTGTCGGCGTAGGCCTTCAGCGTCGGGTTGGACAGGATCCTGGCCTGGGCCGCCGCCGCCACGCCGTTTCCTTGCGAGTCCACCTGGATATCGCCGGCCAGCAGCCGGTTGTCGATGTCGGCCTGGTTCACGTTCAGGTTGACGATGATCTTGCTGGGCAGCTGCTTGGCGTTGGGGTCTGTCGCGGGGTTCCACTGCGGGTTCGGCACCAGCGTGAGTTGCTTGTTGAGCTGGTAGCTCTGGAACATGTACGGGCCGGTGGACAGCGGGTGGAGCTGGTAGTTGCTGCCGGTGTCCTTGGCCGGCGGGACCGGGGCGGTGTTCGGGAACGCGAGCACGTACGGCAGGTCGGGGAACGGGGCCAGCAGGTGGAACACGATCGTGGTCGCGTTCGGGGTCTGGACCGAGGTCAGGCCCATCAGGTTCTTAGACCGGTCCTTGTACGGGCCCGGGTAGGTCGGGTCCGCGAGCAGCACCTGGTAGTAGGTCGGACCGTTGGCCATCACCGACCGGTCATAGGTGCGCTCGATCGCGTACTTCACGTCCTGCGAGGTGACGACCGTGCCGTCCTCGAACTTGACGTCCGGCTGGATATGGAACGTCCAGGTCAGCCCGTTGTCGCTCGTCGTGCCCATGTCCGTCGCCAGGTCCGGTACGAGCTGCAGGCCACAGGATCCCGGGCAGGCCTTGTAGGTAAACATCGGCATGGTGAACAGATTGTCGAAGTTCAGCACCCACGCATAGTAGGTGTTGCCGGGGTCGAACGAGTCCGGCACGCTGTTGTTGTCGAAGGTCAGGGTCCCTCCCTTGGCGCTGGAGGGGTTGAGCACGCCGGTCGTCCCGGCGTTGAACGCCGCCGCCCCGGACGTCGATGTCGGACTGCTGCCGCTGCTGCTACTGCTGCTGCTGCAAGCACTGATCATGAGTGCCGCGATCGCGCCGACCGCCGTCGCCGCGAAGATGCTGCGTCTCTTCATGCGCTGAAACGCCTCCTGTTAATGATTCACGTCAGGGCCGCGTGCCGTTGGTCACCGGGTCCTCGGATCCAGCGCATCGCGCAGTCCGTCACCGAATAGGTTGAACGCCATTACCGTGATGAAGATCGTCAGCCCGGGTACGAGCATGTACTCGGGATCGATGTAGTAGTAACCGTTCTGCACCGCGCTGGAGAGCATCTGGCCCCAGGTGGGCGTGGGCACGTAGAGGCCGACGCCGAGGTAGTCAAGGGCCGCCTCGAACAGGATGTTGGTCGGGATCAGCAGCGTCGCGTAGACCAGGATCGGCGCCACCAGGTTCGGCAGCAGCTCGCGGAACAGGATGTAGGGCCCGCGCGCACCCAGGCTGCGGGCCGCGTCGACGAACTCGCGCTCACGCAGGGACAGCGTCTGACCCCGGATGATCCGGCCCATGTACGGCCAGGCGAAGAAGCCGATGACGAAGATCAGGACAGCGATCCGCAGCGAGTTCCCGGACAGGCCGAACGCGCTGTCCGGAATGACGCCGGCCAGCGCCAGCGCGAACACCAGCAGCGGGAAGGCGAGGAAGACGTCCATGGCCCGGGCGATCAGCGAGTCCAGCCAGCCGCCGACGTACCCGGCCACGACGCCGAAGAAAGTGCCGATGACTACCGCAAGCACGGTGGCGAGGAACGCGATGAGCAGCGAGTACTGTGCGCCGACGACGATCCTGGCGAGCACGTCCCGCCCGGTCTCGGGCTCAACGCCGAGCGGATGAGCCAGGCTGATCCCGCCGAACGCGCCATTGGGGCGCAGGAACGTGGGGTTGATCAGATTGGCGTGATATGCGTCCGGGTTCTGCACAAGGTGCGGGCCGGCGATAGCGACCAGGACCAGGAACAGGACGACGATGCCGCCGCCCATCGCCACCTTGTCACGGCGGAACCGCATCCACGCGATCTGCCCCAGGGACCGGCCTTGGATGTCCTTGCCCGGTACGGACAACGCCGCCTCAGGCGCCCCGCCCCCGGGGCCTGTCCCGACCTCAATGGGCACAGCCATCGTGACACCCTACCTGTTGCTCGGATTAACGGCACCGCCGCGCACGACTCGTTCCTCGGTCCCCTCGAGACACGGTCATGGACGCCTCAGCCGGTATGTAGTGAGGTTGCGCCATTTCGTGCACGGGTGCCAGACCTGCCCGGCACTCGTAGCTTGATCGTGACTAAAGTCGTGCCGTTTTGTCATGAATGTTATTTTCGTGACCATGCGAGACTACTCAGGTCAGTGATTTCAGATGTTCTACAGGGGGCTGTTGTTACTAGCGTCCATTTTTGACGCGATAGTACTCAATAAACATCCCGTAAAAAAGGCGATGCGGGAAAACTTCGGCTCAGGTGATGCCGTGCCGACGCAAGATGTCCGCGACGTCGGCGAGGTCATCGTCGTCGTCCTCCGCGCTCTTGCCCTTGCGCGCCTTGGCCGATGACTTACCGGCGGGCGCCGCAGCCGGCGCTGGGGCGGCCGGGCGGGTGGCCAGTTGTCCCCCCGCGGTCCGCGGGCTGGCGGTCATGGCCCCGGCCGGGCCGGCCGCAGGCTCGGCGGCCCGGTTGTCCTGGCCCCCCTTCACCCTCCGCCGCCGCAGCGGGCCGGACACGATGAACAGCACGGCGGCCAGCCCGGCCACCGCGATTCCCGACCACACCCGGGGCGAGAAGACGAAGCCTTTGGCGAAGTCCCCGATCGCGACGCCCATCTTCCAGAACATCTCGGTCGAGCCGGTCAGGTAGGCGGCCAGCGGCAACAGCGACCAGGCCGCCCCGCGCAGGCCGGCACCGATACCGCGCCGCCGCATCGCGAGGTAGCTCAGCACCAGGCCGAGCCCAGTCAGCCCCGCGCACAGCGGCAGCCATTCGATCGTCTGATAGGACACGCGCACCTCCCCGCGGCTCTCATTTGAGTCTAAGCGGTGATTGGCGCGCCGGCTCTGGGGCTAGCCCCCGGGATCGGCATGGGTGCTAGCCCCATGGCTCCGGGCTAACCCCGCACCGACAAGCCCTCGAGGGTGGCCCGGAGCTCGGTCAGCGAGCGGACCACCGTCCGGCCCGGCGCCGGCCCGATCGGGACCAGTGACGGGACCGCGATGACCCGGCACCCGGCGGCCTCGGCAGAAGCCACGCCGTTGGGCGAGTCCTCCAGGGCGAAGCAGCGGGCGGGGTCGGCGCCGAGCAGCTTGGCCGCGAGCAGGTACGGCTCCGGGTCAGGCTTGGTCACGCTGAGGTCGTCCGCGCACACCAGCGCGTCGAAGCGCAGGCCGGTGCGGGCCAGCACCGCGTCCATGAACCGGCGCTCGGAGGAGGTCACTAGCGCGGACGGCAGGCCGGCCGCCTTGACCCCGGCCAGCAGTTCGCGAGCGCCCGGCCGAAGCGGCACGCCGTGGTCGCGGACCTGCTCGGCGATGCCGGCCATGAGCCACTCGGCGACCACCTCGGGCGGCGCGGGCTTGGCCGCCTTGGCCAGCAGGTAACGCACCGTGCGGTCCAGACTGCCGCCGAGCAGCTGCGTCTGATCCGCCGTGGTCCAGTCGGCGCCGAGCCTGGCCATGACGGCCGTCTCGGCCTGGAGCCAGAGCGGCTCGGAGTCGACGAGCAGCCCGTCCATGTCGAACAGCACCGCGACACGCGCAGCCTCGCCCCGATCGGTCATACGGAGAAGTATTTGGCTTCGGGGTGATGGAGGACGATCGCGTCGGTCGACTGCTCGGGATGCAGCTGCATCTCCTCGGACAGCTCGACGCCGATGCGGGACGGCTCGAGCAGGCGGACCATCTTGGCCCGGTCGGCCAGGTCCGGGCAGGCCGGATAGCCGATCGAGTACCGCGCGCCGCGGTAGTCGACCCGGAAGAAGCCGTCCAGGTTATCGGGATCGGACGCGGCCAGGCCAAGCTCGCGCCTGACCCGTGCGTGCCAGTACTCGGCCAGCGCCTCGGTGAGCTGGACGGACAGCCCGTGTAGCTCGAGGTACTCGCGGTAGGCGTTCTTGGCGAAGAGCTCGGCGGTCGCCACGGAGACCCGCCGCCCCATGGTGGCGAGCTGGAATGCGACCACGTCGGTCTGCCCGCTACCCTGCGGCTTGAAGAAGTCCGCCAGGCACAGCCGCCGGTCGCGCCGCTGCCGGGGGAAGGTGAACCGCTCGAGCTCGGTCACCCCGTCGGGGCCGAGAACGATCAGGTCGTTCCCCGAACTCACACACCGGAAGTACCCGTAGACGACGGCCGCCTCGAGCAGCCCCTCGGTTTGCATCCGCTCCAGCCACATCCGCAGCCTGGGACGACCTTCGGTCTCCAGCAGGTCCTGGTAGCTTGCGCCGCGCGCGGGGGGTGCCAGGGGGGTCGCCTCCCCGTGGCCAGCACTGCCGCGCGACGGCTTGAGTCCCCACTGGCCCATGAACAGGGCGCGCTCGTCGAGATAGGCGGCGTACTCGGCCAGCGGGATGCCCTTGATCACCTCGGTCCCGAGGAACGGCACCTCCGGCACCGGCCCGTCGGTGTTTATGTCCGAACGGGCCTGGCTTTCCGCCTCGGTCCCGTTCTCCGGCCCGCGGGCGGTCGCCGTGGCCCTGACCTTGCGCGTCCGCAGCTCGGGGAGCCTGGCTCCCGGCTCGCCGCGCTTGACGGCCATCGCCGCGTCCATCAGCCGCAGGCCCTCGAACGCGTCCCTGGCGTACCGGACTTGCCCGTCGAACAGCGCGGCCAGGTCCTGCTCCACGAAGGCCCGGGTGAGCGCGGCCCCGCCGAGCAGCACCGGCCAGCGCCCGGCCTGGCCCCGGGAGTTCAGCTCGGCCAGGTTGTCCCGCATCACCACGGTGGACTTGACCAGCAGCCCGGACATCCCGATGACGTCAGCGTCGTTCTCCTCGGCCGCCGCCACGATCGCCGAGATGGGCTGCTTGATCCCGATGTTCACGACGTCGTAGCCGTTATTGGACAAGATGATGTCGACCAGGTTCTTGCCGATGTCGTGCACGTCGCCCTTGACCGTG
>Ga0209040_10003918_pt1 | contig 11328 bp, 8 predicted proteins | sample BogFormECP12_OM3_FD_188240 | JGI IMG/M metagenome (GOLD analysis project Ga0209040, IMG submission 188240) | Bog forest soil microbial communities from Calvert Island, British Columbia, Canada - ECP12_OM3 (SPAdes) (version 2) | ecosystem: Environmental > Aquatic > Freshwater > Wetlands > Bog ... | reverse complement strand
GTATTCAGATGGCGCGCAGCAACCGGCCGGACGTGATCCTGATGGATATCAATCTGCCTGGTATCAGTGGCATCGAGGCTCTGAAAATCCTCCGTGAAGATCCCGCAACGGCGCTTATCCCCGTGGTTGCCCTCAGCGCCAATGCCATGCCTCGCGATATCGAGAAGGGCCTGCTGTCGGGCTTCTTCCGATATGTCACCAAACCCATCAAGATCGCTGAGTTCATGCAAACGCTGGACCTCGCGCTGGAGTTCGCGGAGCAGACCGCCCGGCAGGGCAAATCTGTGAAGAGCGAAGGCTGTCCTCCAGCGTAGCGATTGTGCGCGTGCCGTTTCCGAAGATGCGAGAAGCGTCGGCGGTGATAACGTGAGCGAGGGAAAGCTCCCCCTGCATGCCGGTCGATCCGTCGCGCGCCGCACTCTTTGGGCCCGGCCAGAGATATGAGCCGCTCACCGTGGCCCCTCGTGTGCATAACCTCGTGTGCATAACAACGCCGCCGCCATGAAGAACACTCCTGCCTTCCACTGGACGATGACCGCTTGTTGCGTGCTCGACGTCCTGCTGCTGTTTTGGATGTTTAATCCGTTCTCCGGCCGGATGAAGCACCTGCGCTGGTACCCGGAAATGGCGGACCGCGCTCCCGCCGCTGAGGGGAAGCCGACGCCGCTGGGCGTCGTCGCGGTGCGTGCAATGTTGCAGCGTCCTCGCTGATGGGATCCCGTCCCCACCGGCGGAAAACAAACCCCGATCGCGGAAGACTCCACTGAGATTGGTAACGCTATACGGTCACGTGACCAGATGCGGTCAAAATAGCCACGCGCATGCTGCGTGCATCGACTCACTCGGCCAGCCAGGGGAGTTTTCCGCCGTGGACTTTGGAATGCACTAACTCAATTTGAAATCGAGGTAATCGGAATGAAGGTAACTCAAATCTTAGGTAGAACAATGCTGGTTCTGCTTCCCATCGCGCTTGTCTGCGCCCAGGAAAAACGCGAGGAAGAGAAGAAACCAGAGCAGAAGCAGCAACAGGCCAAACCAGTGCAGCAGCAACGCGCTCAGCAACAGGCCAAACCGGCGCAACAAGCCAAGCCAGCTCAGCAGGAGCAACGCGCTCAGCAACAAGAAGCCAAACCCGCTCCGCAATCCAAGCCAGCTCAGCAACAGCAACACGCTCAGCAGCAAGAGGCCAAGCCGGCACCACACGTTCAGCCGCAACAAGCGCAGCACTCTCAGCAACAGGCCAAGCCCGCGCAGCAACAGGGCAAGCCCGCGCAACAACAAGCCGGCAACCGGGCACAGCCCGCGGGGGGCCACGGGCGTATCCCTGACGACCGCTTTCGTGCCAGTTTCGGCCGTGCTCATACCTTCCACGTGAACCGCGCTAATTTCGAGGGCTCCTCGCGGCGCTTTCAATACGGCGGCTTCTGGTTCAACGCGATCGATCCGTGGCCGGTGGCATGGCTCTACAGCGACGACGTTTACGTTGACTACATGAACGGCGGATATTTTCTATGCGATCCGGTCCATCCCGGCGTGTATCTTTCCATCAGCATCGGCTAAACGGCGATCAGCATCGGCTGAACCGACGGAAAATTCTCAGAGATCGGTACGGGAGATCCCCAGCTTCTTCATCATGGCGTTCAACGTCGTCCTTGGTACGCCGAGGCGAGTTGCCGCCGTGCTGACGATGCCTCCGGTCTCCCGGAAAACGCGCAGAATGTAATCTCTTTCCACTTCCTCGAGCGTAGAGCCGCCAGCCGTGTCCACTGCGGCGGCGATCAATTCGCCCACCGGAGCGCGCAGATTGGGGCCGCGGGAAAGAATCACGGACCTTTCAATGAAGTTTTCCAGTTCCCGCACGTTCCCGGGCCACGGCCAGCTCACCAGGGCTCGCATCGTCTCCGACGGGATCTTGTCGATCTGGCGGCCCATCTTCGCGGCATACTTCTTCGTAAAGTGCCGCGCCAGGACCGGGATATCTTCCGGCCGATCGCGCAACGGAGGCGTCGTGATCGGGAACACTTTCAACCGGTAGTAGAGATCGCTGCGGAAGAGTTTGTCCCCCATCATCTGCGCCAGATTGCGGTTGGTCGCCGCTACCAGCCGGACATCGATTGGGATGGTCTTGGTGCCGCCCAATCTCTCAAACGCCTTCTCCTGCAAAGCGCGCAGCAACTTTGGCTGCAAGTCCAACGGGATGTCGCCCACTTCATCCAGGAATAAGGTTCCGCGGTGAGCCATTTCGAAGCGCCCGATTTTTTGCGACAAGGCGCCGGTAAAAGCACCCCGTTCGTAGCCGAACAATTCGCTCTCCAGCAGCCCGGTCGGAATCGCCGCGCAGTTCAAACTGATGAAGGGAAGATTCCTGCGGGGACTGATTCTGTGGATGGCGCGCGCAATCAATTCCTTCCCCGTGCCGGTTTCACCCAGAATCAGTACGGTGGCGTCGGTAGGCGCGACCACTTCCACCTGCCCCATCACCCGTTTCATGGCCGCGCTGGTTCCAATGATCTCCTCAAAGTTTTGCGTGACTTCAAAGGCCTGTTCGCCGATCTCTTCCAGCCTGTCGCGCTCCCGCAGGTCCTGAACAAATGTAATCCAGCGGAAGGGAGAAAGCTTTAGGACGGCCGTGGCGACCAGAACGGGAATCCGGCTTCCGTCTTTGCGGATCAACTCTTTTTCAAACGGCGTGCACGCTCCAAACCGCAGGCCTTCTTCGTGCGCCAATTCGTCCAGCGCGACGTACTCCGGCGGCGTGAGATCCGGCCAGTGTAAAGCGCCGCTTTGCAAGTCCTCGCGGGAGTATCCCAGCAGTTCCAAAAAGGCGTCATTGGCCTCCGGAATCCGGTCAAACTCGCCGGACACGATGCCGGCGATGGTGGAATTCTTAGGAAGGGGCTGGAGATGCCCGCGGCTGCGCCGCAGCTTTTCGTCTCTCTCGTGACGTTCGCTAAAGTCGCGGACCACCCTGGCAAACCCTTGCAAGTTTCCGTGGCTGTCTTTCAGAGCCATGGTCATGACGTTCGCCCAAAATCGCGACCCGTCCTTTTTCACGTGCCAGCATTCCGCGCCGGCGTGGCCTTCGCCGGCAGCCCTTCTCAATTTCTCTCTTAACGCGCGGACCGCATCGTCTCCCGGGTATAACATCGACACATGTTGGCCGGTAACCTCGCCGCTCTTGTAGCCGTAAATACGCTCCGCTCCCGCATACCAGGCCGCAATGCAACCATCCGCATCCAAGAGAAACAACGCATAGTCCTGGACCCAGGCCGGAACATCCGTGGGCGCGTTTTTGTCGCGTAGAACCAGAACGTGGCGAACCGGCAACACGTTCCCTTTGGCCAGGTATTCGACGTCCCGCGGACCGCCATCCGGACCCACCACCAATTGCAACGTGCCTTCCTGTTCGCCTTCGTCCAGAAAGGCGCGCCAGAGTTCCGAAAGCACCGGCTTAAAGCTGGGTTTCGCAAAATCGTCCAGACTTCGCCCAATGATCTTTTCCCGCGGAAGTCCTAGCAGCTTGCTTGCGCCGACACTGGCCTCGCGATACTGGCGATTGTTGTCCGCCAGCAGGATAGGAGTGGAGGGTTGGAACACGATCGCCCGGAAGAGCAGTTCCAGTTCTTTAGGACCATGCTCCAGCAGCCAAGCATCGGTTTGTGGCTGAGAAGCCAATGCGCATTCCTCCTTTCTCCCCGTCGATCTTGTAGGCCGGTAGCTTGGAGAACACCTTACGGAGTGTCCGGCAAACAGACGAGAGTCGAAAGAGGCGGGTCAACTGATTCTAGCATTTTTGACGATAGGCGGTCACTCGACTAATCGCCGCAGCTTCAGCTTGCGCTTGCTGGAAGCACTGGAGAACCAGCAGCCCGATGCCGCGCTCAAGTGCGGGCATCGCAGCACTGAGCTTGGCTGGCTCTCCGAAGAGTCCTGGGTCCGGCGGATACATTGACGTCGGTCAGGCGAAGTTGACGTTGTTTCGCAGACCGCTCTCGCCGGCACGATCGAGAAGCCGAAACAACGCCACGCGTTCGTCTCCACGGGTTTTGCGACGAATCACGATGACGACGCCATGATGTGGCTTTCGTCGCTGCGAGCTGCAGAAAGTCGTCCCGGTTGCAGGTGAGGAGTATGCAATTAGCCTCGTGGGCAAACCGGAGAACGGCCTCGTCGGAGGAATCGCCCGGAAGGGTCTTGCGCGGCAACGTGACATCGTGGCCGAGTTGCTCCAGCAAATAGCTGAGGTCATCGGGGACGTCATGATCGAGCAGGAACTTCACTCCGAAGCTGGGGACATCTGGCGCGCAACCAGCAAGTCGATCTCTCCCCGGTGGTCTTCATAGTAGGCGAGGCATTCGTAAACCTGAGATCTGGTCAGTTGCGGGAAGCAGTTTGTCCTCACCGTGTCAACTGTCTCGCCATTCTGAAGCAAGCCGATGACGTCATGCACGGCAATCCGGGTGCTCTCCACTATCGCGTTCCCACTCCGCACGCCCGGCGAACGGACAATGTAACGATAGGTTTCCGAGGCTGAGCCCATACCTGAATGGTACGGTTACCCCGATGGGGTGTCAACTGCTCCGCCGAGTGAATACAGTAGCTCCCCCAGGGCCTGAATACAATGCTGGCCCTCCTTGTCGAGTTCAAGGAGGGCCAGCCGGCGGCGCTGCGCCGCCTCGGAGACTAAGGTTACTATTTAACGGACTGCGACGGGCTGGCCAATCTGCGTGCCGATGATTTCACCGGAAATCACGAGTTCCACCCGGCGATTTTCCTGCCGGCCGGCGGCCGTATCATTCGAAGCGATCGGCTGAGTCTTGCCGAAGCCGCGCGAGCTAACCGAATTGGGCTGCATACCTTCCTTAGTGAGGTAGTCGCGCACAGAATCGCCGCGTTGCTCCGATAACTTCTGATTGTAATCGTCGCCGCCGACGTTATCGGTGTGGCCTTCCACGTCCAGCCTCAAACCAGGGTGGCCCGAGACGATTCCCGCCACCTTGGCGAGCTTCTCGCGAGCGAGCGGCCGCAACGAATACTTGGCGGTATCGAACAGCACGTCCGACACATTCACGATTAACCCGCGCACCGTGTCGCGAGTCTGAAGAATCGCGTTGAATTGGTCCAGCAATTGGGCGCGAAGTTGCGTCCTCTCGGCTTCGGCTTGCGCCCGATCCCTGGCTGCGCGATCCAGGTTGTCCTGCGCCGCCAATCTCTGCGCCTCATTCTCCTGTTTCAGGCGATTGGCTTCCGTTTCGGAGGCCGCCAGCCGCGCTTCGTTCTCGCGCCTTAGACGATCTGCTTCGACCTGCGCCGCGGCGGTTTGCGACTCGTTCTCAAACTTCAAGCGTTCGGCGTTTGCCAAAGCGGTCACGCGAGCTAGCGCGGCCTCTCGCTTAACCCGGTCGGTTTCAGACTGCGCTGCGTCGCGGTCGCCCTCGACGCGCGCTTGCCGCTCCGCTCCCAACCTGCGCTCGTCCGCCAGTTGCTCTTCTTCGATCTTCTTTACGGTGATGATGCGGGCGTCCTCTGCCATTTGGACGGATTCGCGCGCCACGGTGCCGATCGGTTTCTTGCCGGCCCTGCCGATCAGATAACCTTCGGCATTCTCCAAACCATCGACCGCCTTTTGGAACGTGTCGGCGGCATATTGTTCGGCCCCAGTCCAACGGGCGATTTGCACGGCATTGCGCGCTTCATACAGTTCCAGCGGCACCTTCGGGTTTAGGTCGCGGGACCGGATCTCGCCGGGCTTCACATTCAACACATACTGTCCTCTTTGCAAAAGCTCGTATTTCGCGTCGACCTCCTCAATGGTGCCAACGGTATCCGTACGGACGAAGTTCTCCATCACCACCGCATCGCTCGGCTGTGTGACGGCGAAGTAAGGTTCCGCGGTCACGATCAAGCCGAAGGACTGCAACTCAGTGGTCGCATCCAGTTTCGTCTTGCCGCTGTGATTGATCAGCACTTCGCCGACGTTCGTCGCGCGGCCTTCCGGCGTGACGGCCCACATAACATACGTCAAATACTCCGGACCAAACTGAGTCGCCGGCCCGAGGTTTTCCATCTCCGCGTCGATCTTGATGACGCCCTGCTTGCTCTCCACCTTCGCTTCGCCGTGCGCGTCCGGCATTAGCTCCGTGCCGCGGAAGCCGATCCTGGTCGATCCGCTGCGATGATTGTAGTTGATGGCTTTGGTAGTCCGCCCAACCACCGTGATGCGAAAGATGGGCCTTCCGCCGCCGTTATCGATAACCTGCTGATTAAGGTGTTGAGTTGGGTTCGGAGCCTGTGGCGCCTGGGCCCACGCGAGTCCGCACACTGTCAGGAATGCGCTAGCAATCTTCATCTTTCGAAACCTCGATTCTCTCGATGGTGTGCACGAGCCGGACCCAACGCCGCTTCGTCCGTCGATCTGTTGCAAGGGTTGGCTGGCTAGTCCTGATATTCCCCGATTGGCGGCGCCGCGGAGTTCATGAAAAGTAACCATATACCGTCAAGTGACCGGCTGTGGTCAATCACGGAGGATAAGACGCTGCGGTCTTGGCCGCCACGAAGAGAACTGGAAGGATCGGCCCCGTACATGCTAGCTATGTTCGGCATGCGCCCGGCTGTACTCGAGTCTCTTGCTGTGAGCTTGCCCCGGAGGCCAACCACGAACTGGCTCAGGTTTGTGGTCTCCCAAGCGCTACTGAGACGAATCTTGTGGTGGACGCAGTGCGTATTCCTGGCCGGCGCCGTCGCTATGCTTGCATATTCCGGATTCGGGTTAATGAACGGGGGCCGCAGTGGATGAATCTTGTAAGGCGAAGGACCAATAATGGAGCTGGCGGAGGGAATCGAACCCCCGACCATCTGATTACAAATCAGATGCTCTACCAACTGAGCTACGCCAGCTTGAGGACCGACTGATTACTCCATCATAACAAGCAGCGTGCTCGGCCAAGCCTGATCCCAGGCGTCCCAAGCAGCCGAAAACGCCCAACCCCAATTTTTTCTCGTCACTTTTCGCGCCTTCCCCAGTATTAGACTGTATGACCAGTCTCCTGGCAGACCTGCGCTTCTCCTTGCGCGCCATCGGACGCAATCCCCTCTTCGCCACCGTGGCGATTCTTTCGCTCGCCTTGGGGATCGGCGCCAACACGGCCATATTCACCCTGATGGATCAACTGATGCTGCGGCGCTTGCCGGTAAAAGATCCCGACCAGTTGGTGATGCTCTTCCAGCGCGGACCGCACAACGGGAGCAACATGGGTCCCCGGATGCATTCCTATCCGCTGTACCAGGATCTGCAAAAGAAGGCCGCGCCGTTCTCCGAGGTGCTCTGCCGGCGCGAGATTTCCGTCTCCATCGCCGCCGACGACCGGACGGAGCGCGTGCGGGCGGAAATGGTGTCGGGAAATTACTTCACCATGCTGGGTGTCCGGCCTGCCGTGGGGCGGCTGTTCAGCTCTGCAGAGGACGACCGGGTCTACCAGGGGCACCCGGTTGTGGCGCTGAGCTATGACTATTGGGTCACGCGCTTCGCCCGCGATCCGCAGGTAGTCGGCAAGAAGATCCTGGTGAACAACTATCCGATGACCATCGTCGGAGTGTCCGGCCCGGGCTTCACTGGCCTCGATCCGGTGGAGTCGCCACAAATCCGGGTCCCGATTCTGATGAAAAAGGTAATGGTTCCGGAATGGTTCTGGCTGCAGCCGGACGACCGCCGTAGCCGCTGGGTGCAGGTGTTTGCGCGCCTCAAGCCGGGCTACACAATGGAGTCGGCCAGCGCGCCGCTGCAGGGTTTGTATCACCAGATCCGGGAGTATGAAGCCACGCTGCCCGCCGCCAAGGATTGGTCGGCCTACTCACGCAACGCTTTCTTGAAAGGAACCATCCACCTGGACCGCGCCGCGGCCGGCTACTCGGAGTTGCGCAACAGCTTTTCCACTGCCCTGATTGTGCTGATGTGCATGGTCGGTCTGGTGCTGCTGATCGCCTGCGCCAACGTGGCCAATCTGCTGATCGCGCGGGCGTTCGCGCGCCAGAAGGAGATCGCGGTTCGGTTATCGCTGGGGGCGTCGCGCGGCCGGCTGGTCCGGCAACTGCTGGTCGAGAGCTTGGTCCTGGCGTTGGGTGGCGCAATCGCAGGCATCGGAATCGCCATGGCGCTCACACGCGGTTTGCTAGCCCTGATGCCTTCCGAAGGTAACCCGCTGCTGATCGAAGCCAGACCAGACTTGCGGATTCTTTCCTTCACGCTAGCGCTCACTTTCTTGACCGCGCTGGTATTCGGGCTCGCCCCGGCGTTGCGCGCCAGCCGCCCGGATTTGTGGAGCACGTTGAAGGACGCCGTCGGATCCATCGCCGGTTCAGGTGGATCTTTGTTCTTGCGCAAAGGCCTGGTGTCGGCGCAAGTGGCGCTCAGCTTTCTGCTGCTCTTCGGCGCTGGGCTCTTTGTGCGCAGCCTCATGAACCTCAAAGCCACCGATACCGGCTTCCGCGATCCCGAAAACCTGGTCACATTCCAGTTGTCCCCTGCCCTGAACGGCTACGACGTGCAGCGGACGGTCAATTTCTACGACCAGTTGCTCGATGGCATCCGCGCGATTCCAGGTGTCAAATCGGCCGCGCTCGCCGCGGTTGCGTTGTTGCACGGCGACGAGTGGGACAGCAGCACTTCGGTAGAGGGCCATCCAGCCAAAGACGGCGAAGACATGCAGGCGTTCATGAACGCGCTGTCGCCGGGCTACTTTGAAACCATGGGCCAGCGGTTACTCGCAGGCCGCGATTTCGACCGGCGGGATATGCGGGATAACTCCCACGTGGCGATTGTCAACCAACATTTCGCGCAGCACTTCTTCGGAAATCAGAGCGCGCTGGGACGCCACATCGGCCGTGGCGTCGGGCCCGGCACGAAGATCGATATCGAGATCGTCGGAGTAGTCGCGGATTCGCTCTATGAAGGCCCACGCGAGGGCGTGAGGCGGCAAGTGTTCGTTCCCAACTGGGGCAACCAAACCGGTGCGTTCTACGTACGAACCGCTTTGAGTCCGACGTCGGCATATTCTGCGATCAAGAGCGAGGTGAGCAAGCTCGACGCCGCCATGCCGGTCTACGAGTTGAAGACGCTGGGCGGTCAGTTGGACGAAACGCTGCTGACAGAGCGCTTGATCGCGCTGCTCTCCGCCGGCTTCGGCTTGCTCGCCACGTTGCTTGCGGCCATCGGGCTTTACGGCGTGATGGCATTCGTGGTGGCCCGGCGCACCAAGGAATTGGGCTTGCGGATGGCGCTGGGCGCGCAACCCGGTTCGGTAATCTGGCTGGTGATGCGTGAGGTGCTGATGCTGCTCGCGATCGGCCTGGCCATCGGCGTTCCGGCGGCCATGGGGCTGGGTCGCTTTGTCACGGCGCAGCTCTATGGCATCAAGCCCGGCGACCCGTCGATCGCGCTGATGAGTGTCGCCGTGCTGATTGTAGTAGCGGCGTTAGCGGGACTAATCCCCGCGCGGCGAGCCAGCCGCATCGATCCCATTCTGGCGCTGCGCTACGAGTAAGGCCGGTTTTCAGGTGCGTCGGTTCGCGCCAGGCCCGCCAGGAAAACGCAACCGGAACTGCGCGGCAATGCTGCGGAGCATGGCGAAAGTCGGCATGCCGGCTCTCCTTGACCATCGGTCGTGCTCGGTGTCGGCGCCTGGTGTACTCGCCGAAAATCCGTTTCGCCTCCACCGGCAACTTGGAGGAAGTACTTAGTGTGCTTGATCGCCTCTTGCTTCGAGCTTGCCTGAATTATGGCAATGCCGCCAATCACTTGCTTGGTCTCCGCAAAAGGTCCGTCAGTCACCGCGATGACTGAAAATGAAATTGCCCGGCCATGAGAACCGTCCGGCGCCCTGTACGTCCGCAAGCTCGAGGTGCACCCTATCAAGACGTCTGAACTGAGGCTCCCCTGGGTATCCACAAGGACCGCTCGATGGAGTCGACGCAGACATAGTTGGGTACACTCGCGAGGTCTTCTATGACACGCTGCTTGATTTGTTCGAGAAGGCCAGTGCCTCGGGACGAAGCGCTATCTGTTGTCTGCACCCATGCTCCAGCCATGACCGCAAACACCAGCAGAACACGCACCCGTCCAGTTCATCACTGCGGTAAGTGGCAGTCAAGCTGGACGGCGCATTCTTTGTCAACGACACGCCGGCCACGGCTAACGCCTTGATATCGCGGCGCCAAGCAGCAATAAAACGACTACCCACGCGCACTGCGGCTCGGGAACCGCGGTTCCGTCGATTTCAAAGGCGGCCTGGGTGGCGGTTGTGGCCGACCAGTTCGGAAACATCGGAAGATTGCGGTCGGCCACTACACCAGGAAATAAGCCAGTAATAACGTTAACTGGCGAATTCCAGGTTGCATTATTTCCAGTATCTGCCGGGTCGATCGCGGCTTCCAGCCAGTAAGTTGCGCCCGATATCAGGGTGGGTTGGAGCACCGAATCGCCCGTGTAGAGCTCACTCCCGTTCGACAACGAAATGTCAATCGTTTCAATTGGCGACCCGGGCGAACCGCTCGCATCGGAAGCAAGCGTGAAATCAACTTCGGCTGCCGAACCGGAGAACGTCATAGGCACAACAAACCCGGTGAAGACAAAGTTTGGCCCGGTAGGGATGGTGAAGGCCATAGCCCACTCAATGTCTTGAGAGAAGAATGGAAAGACAGCTGCCCGATTAATTTCGTAGCCGCTGGCCGCGTTGTATCCGGGCGGCGTGGAGGCAAATGTCGAAACGATCGTTGCTGCCTTCACTGTGCCGAAGCTCGGCAGAACTGCTAAAATGCCAACCATCAGGCGTCGCATACCGGTCCCCGCAAAGAATGTTTTCTTCGGCCAGAACCGAGTATACAGCAACTATATTTTGGCCGTCAACGGCCGGGCACAAAATTGGACTTCTCAGTACAGCGGGTACTTCTTGCTATATAGCAGGTGCTTTGCGAGCCTTTGCCGGGATTTCCGGTCATACTGAAGGGACACATGCGCTCATCAGAGAATAGAAACCATGCTGGCTCGCCGCGTGGTTCTCATCCTTTCGGTTTTTCTTCCTGTCGGCCTTTGCCAAGAACCGCGCTTTCTCGTTGAAGGCGTAGACAGCGCTTTCAGGTTCTCCGATGCGGAACTTGCCAAGTTGCCGCGACGGACTATCAAGGTCCACGATAGCGGAGCCGTCGTCAGGTTCCAAGGCGTTCTTCTGGCGGATGTACTCGGGAAGGTCCGAAGACCGGCTGGCGACGAAGCAGGGTCGCACTTCCTGATCGCCGAAGGCAGGGATGGACATCAAGCGATGTTTTCGTGGGTTG
>Ga0209040_10003917_pt1 | contig 11328 bp, 10 predicted proteins | sample BogFormECP12_OM3_FD_188240 | JGI IMG/M metagenome (GOLD analysis project Ga0209040, IMG submission 188240) | Bog forest soil microbial communities from Calvert Island, British Columbia, Canada - ECP12_OM3 (SPAdes) (version 2) | ecosystem: Environmental > Aquatic > Freshwater > Wetlands > Bog ... | reverse complement strand
TGATCTCGCGCACCATCGCCTTCGACGCAGCGGCATCCAGGCAGCGCACGGGCGAGTCGTCGACCACCGCGAAGTCCGCCTCGGAGAGCGGGCGCTCGCGCTCGGGCGCGTGCACGGAGGCGATCTGGATCGCGTGCGAGCGCACGCTCACCCCCAGCGCGCGCAGGAACGCCTTGCAGACGCCGCCGCCGGCCACGCGCGCCGCGGTCTCGCGCGCGGAGGCCCGCTCGAGGATGTTGCGCACGTCGCTCTGCTTGTACTTGAGCGTGCCCACCAGATCGGCGTGCCCGGGACGCGGCAGGTGCACCTCGGCGGCGGGGTGGGCCGGATCCGATACCGGCCAGGGGTTCATCCGCTCCTCCCAGTTGGCGTAGTCGCGGTTGGCGACCTGCAGGGCGATCGGACCCCCGAGGGTGCGCCCGTGGCGCACGCCGCCGGTGATCTCGGCGCTGTCGCGCTCGATCTTCATGCGCCCGCCGCGGCCGTGGCCGAGCTGGCGGCGGCTCATCTCGCGGCCGATCGCCTCGGGGTCGAGCTCGATGCCCGCGGGCAGGCCCTCGAGGATGCACGTCAGACCGGGGCCGTGGGACTCGCCGGCGGTTATGAGACGGAGCGTCACGGCTCCTAGCTTATTTGCTGGGTCGCGAGCCCTTTTGTCCGCGCCCGGGACTCAGCGGCCGCGGTGGCGCGCGGCGGCGGCGTGCGCGCCGGGCGCGGGGTGCGCGGCGAACACGAGCACGCCGGCCTCGCCCGAGAAGCGCAGGCCGGCGGCCTGCAGCGCGGTGCCGTTGGAAAGCGGGCCCGAGCCGAGCATCGCCTGGGCGTGCTGGGCGCTGCGCAGCGAGGCCGAGGAGGCCTTCGTCGAGGCGATGCTGACGACGCGCAGTTCGTAGACGACCTGCGTCCCTGCCGCGGTGATGGCTTCGAGCTGCTCGTCGCCGCCTTCTTTGACGTCGATCACCTGGCATTGCGTGGGGCTCGGCAGGCAGGCGGCGGAGCCGTGCAGGATCACTTCGCCGTCGACGGCGAACGCCGCGCTCACGCTCGCGTGCGTGACCGTCACGCCGACGAATTCGATCAGGCGTTCCTTGCGCGAGGGCAGCGGGGTGGCCTTGGTGATCGCCGCGTAGGGCTTCAACAGCGCGCTTTCAGGCGCCGCGCCCGCGGGCACGGGGCCGAACTCGAGGGCGACGCTGTAGATCGTCTTCGGCTTTGAAGGCGTTGATGGAGTGGGGGTCGCGCTCGGTTTGGATGAGCTGCTGCTCGGAGACGTGGTTTCGCTGTTGGAGGCGCTCGAGCTCGTGCCGCTCGATTTCGAGCTCGACGAGCTGGGGCTGGCGGACGCCTTGCTGGTCGCGGCGGCGCTGGCTTTGACGGCGACGGCGAGCGCGGCGAAGGGGTCGTGCGCACTGCCGCGACGCTGGGTCTTGACCCCATCGGTCGTCTCGGCGATCGCCTGGCCCGCGCTCGGCTGGACTTCGGTGATCGCGATGCCGCGAGCGCCCGTGGGCGCGGGACCGCTCGCCGAGGCGGTGGGCGCGGAGGAGGAGCCGCCTCCAAGCACCGCGTAGCCGATCGCGGCGAGGAGCGCGACGAGCACGAGCGCGACGATCGGCAGCAGCCGGCGGTCGAGCAGATCGGCCTTGACTGACTTCAGCATCTCGGTCACGGGGTCACCTCGACGACGGCCGGCGTGGCGGGGGCGCTGGAGCCCCTGGCGCTGGCCGTGGCGGTCGCGCCGGCGGGGGATGACGGGCTGGCGCCGGCCGTGAGACCCTGGCTGGCGGGCAGGACGTACGCAGTGGCGGTGATCGTGCCGGTCAGCTGGACCGGGCCGCTTGACCCCGCAGCGGTGCCGACGGGCGTGAGTTTGACGCTCTGGATCGTGAGCAGGCGCCCGCTCACCTGCAGCGAGCCGGAGGCGGTGCGCAGGGTGAAGCGGTTGAGCTGTTCGAAGAGGTGTTCGAGGTCGAAGTAGGTTCCGTCGAAGATGAACGTGAAGGGCATCTGCGAGAAGCCCGCGCTGCTAGCTGCGCCGGCCGCGGCGCTGGTCGCGGAGCTGCCCGCGGAGCTCGAGCCCGTACCCGATCCGGCCGCGCTCGAGACGATCGACGTGAATTCGACGTTCTTGCTGTTCGATGCCCGTTCGAGCTGGTAGATCAGCGACGGGACTTCGTCGGCGGCGGGCACGGCTTTGCCGAGGCCGACGATCGAGGCGTATGCGCTGACGTACTGGGCCTGCGCCGTGCGTGCGCTGCTCAGCTCGCCTTCGGCCGCGCTCAGCGCGGACTGCGCTGCGGAGACTTCCGTTCCGAGCTTGCTGGCTTTCTCGCGCTCGGGGGAGACCAGGAGCAGCCAGCCGGCGACGAGCACGGCAAGCGTCGCGACGACGATCGCCACCACGCGGTCGCGATGTGTCATCGGAGCGCTCCCGCTGCCGGGCCTGCCGCTGCCGAGGCGCTCGGGCCTGCCGCTGCGGCGGCGCTGGAGGAGTGCGCCGCGACGGTGCGCGTGGTCGCCGCGGCTGCGGCGGCGCTCGTCGCCGGCAGCGGCTGGAAGGCGACGCTGAGGGTGAACGTGGGCGCGTTGGCGCCGCATCCCCCGGTGCCCGGAGTCGAGGAGGTCACCCCGGAGCCGGGCTTCGTCGAGTTGGTCAGCGCGACGCTCGAGACGCCGTTGATCAGGCGCAGGCGGTCGATCGTTTCCGCGACCGCGTCCTGGGTGCTGGCGCAGCCGGTGACGGCGAACGTGGGCACGCTCCCGGGCGGCGTCACCGAGCTGACCGAGGCGCTCGAGCCGGCTCCGGCGGTCGCGCTGGAGCTCGCGCCCGCGCTCGGGCTCGCGCCCGGGCTCGTGCCCGCGGCCGAGCCGATCGTCCCCGAGACGCTGCTCAGCGACGCGTCGCGCGGTAGCACGCGGGCGAACTCGTGGAGCGTGTGGGCCCAGTCGAAGCGCGAGTCGACGAGCTGTTCAACGGCCGTCACGCGCGCCTGGCGCATCGCGACGAAGCTCGTGTAGGGGGCGAGCTGCGCGGCGCTTGCCTGCTCTGCGCTGGCGCGTGCCTGCAGCGAGGCGACCTGTGAGGTGCGCGATGTGACCTGGTGGTGGGCGATGCCATAGACGAGCGCGAGCACCGCGATCCCGGCGAGCAGCGCGAGCACGGCGTAGGCGACGCCGCCCGAACGCCCGGCGCCGACGGGGGCTCCCGAGCGCTGCTCGGCGGGGATCAGGTTGACGGCTCTCATTGCGGCGCCTCCGCCGCGGCGAGGCCGGCGGCGATCGCGAGACGGTGGGGAGAGACGCTCCGCTGCGCGCGCTCGTCGACGAGGCCGACGGACATGCTGCGGACTTCCACGCCGAGCGCGAGCTCGAGGCCCTCGGCGAACCCGGGGAGCTCCTCGGCGGCGCCGCTCAGCACCACGTGCGAGACCTCGCCGCCGCCGTCCTGCGAGCGGTGGAAGTCGAGCGAGTTGCGGACCTCGCCGGAGATGTCGCGAATGCCGTTCTCAACTACGCCGCGAACGTCGAGATCGACGCCGTCGAGCTCCTCGCCGGGCGGCTCGTAGCCCTGGCCGGTCTCGTACTCGTAGTCGTAGGCCGCGTCGTGCTCTTCGCCTGCGGCTGCGCCCGACTCGGGCGGCGCCGAGGCGTCCTGCGGCTCGTCGGCGGCGGGCTGCGAGTCGCCCGCGTGCTGCGAGCCGGTCGCTTGCTTACCCTCCGCGGCCGGCTCAGGAGTGTCCTGCGCCTTCGACTCGGGCTCGCGCGCCGGAACGGGCGCGGCGGCCGGCGCGGGCGCGGCGGCCGGCGCGGGCGCGGCGGCCGGCGCGGGCTTTGCCTCCGGGCGGGCACTCTGGCTCAGGTCGACGGCTGCGATCAGATCGCGCGCCTCGGTGAGCGCGATCCCACGGCGCTCGGCGAGCTCGATCGCCATTCCCTCGAGGCCACCGCCGACGACGCGCGTGAAGCGGCAGACCGTGCCGTCGGCGATCGCCAGGTTGGCGAGCCCGTCGACGTTGAGGTAGAGCACCCGTCCAGACTGCTCCGGTTCGCGGCGGTAGAGCGAGCGGATCAGGGCGAACGCGGACAGGTCGACGCCTTCGGGGGTCAGGCCGGCGCTGCGCACTGCCGAGAGCAGTCGTTCGACCATGTCCCGCTGCGCCGCGACGAGCACGACGCGCTGACGCGGTCCGGCGGGCGTGTCGACGACTCCCAGCGGGTGAAAGTCGAGGACCGCGTTGTTGAGCGGCATCGGCACCTGGTCCTGGGCCTGGAACGCGACCGCGGCGGCGAGTTCCTTGCTGTCGGTGACGGGCGGCAGCTCCAGCGTGCGCAGCACCGTGCGCTGGTTGGCGACGCCGACGCGGACGCGGCGGCCGAGGCCGCTGTCGCGGAAGAGGTCTCGCAGCGTGTCAGCGAGCGCGACCTCGTCGATCACTTCGCCGTCGCGCATCGTGTCGGAGGGCAGCGGCGCCGCAACTGCACGCTCGGCGAGGATCGAGCCGTTGACGCGCGCGTGGACCGCGGCGACGAAGCCCGGCTGAATGTCCAGCCCGACGAGGTCGCGCGCGGCGGAACGACGCCCGAGACCGGGAAGCCTGACGTTCACCTGGGGAATTGCTGAGGGCAGTTTCATCACTGGGGCGCGCTTGCGGGGGGGAATCCGTTCGCCGCATGGCCCGTATCGGCGGGGAGGCGGGATCGCTTTAGCGAACGAAGTGATTGAGGTAGAGATCAACGATCTGCGCGCCTGCGAAGACGGCCACGAGCGCGCCGAGCGCGAGGAACGGCCCGAACGGCACGGCCGTCTTACGGCCCTCCTGCGCCCCCTTGCGCGCGATCACGACGACGCCGACGACCACGCCGGCGAGCAGCGCGATCAGCAGCGCGGGCGCGACCGCCGCGCCGAGGCAGAGTCCGAGCGCCGCCGCCAGCTTTACGTCCCCCATGCCCATGCCGCCGGGGTAGAGGAGCGCGGCGATCAGCAGAAAGCCGCCCGCAGCGAGTCCCGCGATCAGGCGTTCGGGCTCCCCGGAGGGGTCCAGCGCGAGGCCGATCGCGATCGCGAGCACCGCCCCGGTGGCGGTGATGCGGTTGGGGATGATGCGGTGCTCGAGGTCGATCAGCGCGACCGGCACGACGAGCAGGATCGTGAGGATCGCCAGCGCGATGCCTGCGGCGGAGTCGTGGGCGAGCACTGCGCCGATGCAGAGCACCGCCGTACACGCCTCCACGAGCGGGTAGCGGGGAGAGATCGGCGCTCCACAGCTGCGGCAGTGCCCGCGCAGGGCCAGCCAGGAGAGGATCGGGATGTTGTCGTAGGGCTTGACCGGGGAGCCACACCCGGGACAGTGCGAGGCCGGCGTGATGAGCGACTCGTGACGCGGCAGCCGGTAGGCGACCACGTTCAGGAAGGAGCCCACGATCGCACCGAGCACGCCTGCGAAGGTTGCAGCCTCCATGTAGTCGTGATCGACCTGCGCGGGCGGACACTTGAGCCCGCCGTCGGCGTGACCACAGGCGCGCCCCCAGGCGCCGCCCCCACCGCCTCGCGCTACCAGGTCCCGCCGGCTGCGACGGTGTAGTTCGGACAGCCGCCCTTGTTCGATTCGTTGGCCGGCTTACACGTGCGTTCGACCCCGCTGCTCGTGCGTATGACCGTGAACTTGTCCCCCGTGGAGACCGATTCGGACGTCACTTCGTAGGAGGTCTTCGTAACCGTGCCCACGCTCAACTTGGCCGCGCTCGTGTCGTTCAGCGTCGGCTCGATCGCTTGCAGCTTGGCCAGGTTCATGTTTTCGTATTCGCCGTTGTTGTCCGTCGAGTAGGTCTCGGCGGCCGTCTCGGCGGTTACCGCCTGGGACTTCGCGGCCGCGTCGCTAGCCTTGTTCGTCTGGCTGAGAAAGGTTGGGATCGCGATCGCCGCGAGGATCGCGATGATCAGGACCACGACGAGGATCTCGATCAGCGTGAAGCCGCTCTCGTCGCTCGTGTGCTTGAGGGTGACCGTGTGCATGCCTGCATCCATCGGCATCGCGTTCTGACACTTGAGGGGCGACGACGCCGCTGCTCGGCGTGTCCAGCGCCCGCCGAAGCCGTGCCCGCGCCCGAACGCAGGGAGGCGGCCTTCGGCCGCCTCCCCACTGAGTCGGTGTCGCCGTTGGAGGCGCTCAGGTGGTGCTTACCATTCGCCGGGCGTGCCGACTTTGCCTTTCGGGCAACCGCCTTTGTTCGCTTCGGCGGCCGGTTCGCAGGTGCGCTTCACACCGCCGCCCGCTTCACGTTCGATCCAGAATTTGTCTTTCGTCGCGTTCGAGACCGATTCGACCTTGTACGAGGTGGCGGTCGGCGCGCCGACCACTTTGAACGTCGCCGAGGTCACGTCGCTCAGCGTCGACTCGATGGCCTGGAGTTCGCCCGTGGTCCCACCGGTGTATTCGCCGTTGTGGTCGGTTGAGTACGTCTCCATGGCGGTCTCAGCGGTACGAACCTGGGACTTGGCTGCGGCATCGTTCGCCTTGCTCTTCTGGTTCAGGAAGGCAGGGATCGCGATCGCGGCGAGGATGCCGATGATCAGGATGACGACCAGGAGCTCGATGAGGGTAAAACCACTCTCTTCCTTCGAGCGCTGGCGCAGTGAGTACAACATTGAATCCTCCTGGATCCGGTTACATGGGCGCCAGCCCTCGGTAATCGCCCTATTCGGCGATGCGTCCCCCTTGCGAGATCCGCCGGCTTTGCTACGCATTCCGTGAATGCTCTGCCTTGGCACCTCGGTCTGGCTATTTCAGCCGGACCATCGACCCTCGGGCGAGCGAGCTTTATCGCTGCATAGATGCTTGGACACATTGCCCGAGCGCCGTCCACGGGCGATTCACCTCGCCGCTCGCGGCGGTGCCAGGCGCTAGGGGGAGAGGTCCTTCGCACGGGAGCGAAGGATGCGGGCCCTCACCCGGCGCGCCGGGCCGCCGCCGGGCGAGGGATGCGCGTCCTCACCCCATGCGCCGGGCCGCGGCGCGAGCGCGCGGGACGCGGATGCTCCCGCCCGCTAGGCAGCGGTGTCGTCGCCCGAGGGCGAGCCCTCGGCGGGCTGCTCGCCGGCATCGACCCTCCCAGCGCCAGGCTCTCGAGCGGCGCCCTCCGAGCCCTCGGGCCGTTGACCCCCGCCCGGCGCACGCTCGCTCTCCCGGGTCTCGGTCGGGGCCTCTGGCTGCTCGCCCTCGCCCTGCTGGCCCTCGGCCTGGGCCTGCTTGTCCTGCCGAAGGGAGGGCTCGCTCCAGTGCGCCTGGGCGTCGATCCCCGGGACGCGCGTCCCCGAGCCGCGGCACCACGGACAGCTGACCTGGCGCGCGGTGCCGCCGAGGTTGGATATCACGTGCCCAGTGCCTCGACACGCCATACACTCCCGCGGCTCATGGGACGCGCCTTGCCGATCGTCGCTGTCGCCCTCTTCGCTGGCCACGAGCCGATGAGACTAGCGTTCCCAGGATGAGGGCACCGATGCGCAGGTGGGAGTGGGCCGCGATCACTGCGATCACGGTCGCTGCAGCGGTGCTGCGGCTGGTGGCGCTCGCGAAGGTCTCCCCGGACCCGTTCTACGACGCGGCGGTTCGCAGCATGTCGACGTCGTTCCACAACTTCTTCTTCGGAGCGTTCGAGCCCGGCGGCAGCGTTTCGATCGACAAGCCGCCCGTGGACCTGTGGCTGCAGGTCGCGAGCGTGAAGCTCTTCGGCTTCTCGTCGACGACGCTCAAGCTGCCCGAGGCGCTCGCCGGCACCGCGTCGGTTCCGCTCCTGTTCGTGGCCGTCCGCCGCATGTTCTCGCCGGCCGCGGGCCTGGCCGCGGCGGTCGGCATGGCGGTGCTGCCGGTGGAGGTGATCACGGCTCGCAGCGACACGATGGACGCGGTGATGATGACGCTGCTGGTGCTCGCGCTGCTGCTGCTCGTGCGCGCGGTGGAGACCGACCGCAACGTGTGGCTGCTCGCCGCGGCCGCGACGCTTGGCCTCGCCTTCAACGTCAAGCTGCTGGAGTCGTTCGTGGCGCTCCCGGGCCTCGCGCTGTTCGCCTATCTAGGCCTGCGCGGCTCGCGCGTGCGCCGCCTCGGGCGACTCGCGCTCGCGGGGGTGGTCTACGTCGCGGTAGCGCTGTCCTGGTTGACCGCCACGCTGATCGCGCCCGCCAGCCAACGACCCTGGGCGATCGGGTCTACGAACGGCAGCGCCTGGAACGCGGCGTTCGTGTTCAACGGCACCGACCGCCTCGGCGGCAAGTCCCCCGAACCCGGCGGCACGGTCTATGTGACCGGCCACCACTACCCGCAGGCGACGCAGTCCGAGCGCGACCGGATCCCGATTGTGCCCCCGTCGCCGACCCGCTTGCTCGCTCGCATCGGGCCCCTCTCGGGCGAGCGCCTCGGGATGGAGGTCCTGGTCGGCCTGCTGCTCGGGATCCCGGCGCTGTTTCTGGGGCTGCGACTCGCCGCGCCGGCGCGATCCCGGCGCCGCCGCGCGCACTCCCTTGAGAAGGACAGCCCTGCGGGCACACACTCACGGGCATCCGCCGCGGATGACGCCGCGCTCGCAGGGTCGGCCACCGACCAGGAGGGCTCCGCGCTCACAGAGGCCGACGCGGGTGGCGAGGACCGCGGCCTCGCGGTCGGCGTCGCGGCTGCTCCGTCGGCTCGAAAGGACAGGCCCTCACCCGGGGCGGGCTCGAGTGAGAGCTCTCCGAGCTCGAGCGGGCACCCTGAAGGGCACAGCCTCGCCCTCCCTTCGGAAGCACACCCTGGCGGACCCACCCTTGCCGGCACACCCTCACGGGCGCACCCTGAAGGGCACACCCTGACGGGCGCACCCTCGCGGGCACAGGCAGGCAAGCAGGCAGGCGGGCAAGCGGGCGCATCCTCACTGGCACAGGCACCCTCACCGGCACAGGCAGGCAAGCAGGCGGCGAGCGAGCGCGGTGTGGACGGACCGCCCAACGGCGAGGTGCGGGCGGACGACGAGGAGATCGGGCGGATGCGCCGCGCGAGCGCGATCGGCCTGTCGGTGTGGATGCTCAGCGGGATCGTGCTGTTCAGCAACATGGCGCGCCTTCACCCGCGCTACGTGGAGGGCTTCACGCCGGCTGTGGCGGCGATGTTGGGGATCGGCGTCGCCTGGGCCGCGGTGCCGAGAGGACGCCTGCGCCTGGCGGCGCTCGGCATGACACTGCTCGTGACCGTCTACTACGCCGAGCGCCTGCTCTACGGGCGTACGGCGACGTGGTGGATCACGCTGCTCGCGGCGGCAGGAGCGTTCGCGTTCGCGCTGCTCGCGCGGATGGCGCTGGATCGCCCCGCGCTCCGCCGCATCCTGGCGCCCGCTGGCGTGATCGAGCTGACGCTCGTGGCCGTGCTCGCGGTGCCGCTCGGCGCGGACGTGCAGGCGATCCGCGACCACGTCACGGACGCCGGCTACGTGGGCGCCCTGCCGAGCGAAGAGCAGAGCCTGCTGAGCGCCTACCTGCGCGCCCACCAGGGCAGCGCGCGCTATGAGGTGGCGGCGGAGTCGGCCACGGGGATCGGCTCGCTGATCGTGAAGGACGGGCGACCGATCGTCGTCCTGACCACGTACAACGGACGCGTGTTCACGACCGTGGCGCAGCTGCGGGCGCTGATCGCCAAGGGCGAGGTGCGCTACGCGTTCCTGAACTCCTACTGCGGACGCTCCGGGCAGTCGACGAACCCCGCGTGCTCGGCGCCCGCGAGGTGGGTGCGCGCGCACGGCATCGACGTCTCGCGCCGGGCGGGCCTGCGCCAGGGCAAGGTGCTCTACCTGCTGCCAGGTGCGGACCCTCCCGCCCGCCCTCCGTCCGAAAGGACACCCTCACCCTCCCTGCGGGAGGACACCCTGTCGGGCGCGAGCAGGCGGGCGCACCCTCACGGGCGCACCCTGACGGGCGCACGCAAGCAGGCAGGCGGGTGAGCATCGCGGTCGAGCACGGCCGCCTGGTGGCGCTCGTCGACGGCGCGCGCGCGGCCGGGCGCATCGCGGTCGACACCGAGTTCATGGGCGAGGGCCGCTACCGCACGCTGCTCTGCCTGATCCAGCTCGCGATCCCCGAAGCGGCCGACGCGGCCCCTTCCTTCGGAAGGACACCCGCGCGGGCGCACCCTCTCGGGGACAGGCAGGCAAGCGAGCGGATCGTGCTCCTGGATGCGCTCGACGAGAGCCTCGACGGCGCGCCGCTGGCCGACGTCCTCGCCGACCCCGCGATCGAGGTCGTCGTACACGCGGGCCGGCAGGACATCGCGCTGCTGCGCAGGCGCCTGGCGACGGACGTGCGCAACGTGTTCGACACCCAGGTCGCGGCGGGCTTCGCGGGCCTGGCGGCGCAGTCCTCCTACGAGTCGCTGCTGGCGGAGATGCTCGGGCTGCGGGTGGCGAAGACCGCGAGCTTCACGCGCTGGGACGCCCGCCCCCTCTCCCCCGAGCAGCTCGCCTACGCGCGCGAGGACGTCGTGCACCTGCTCGAGCTCGCCTCCGAGCTGCAGCGGCGCCTGGCCGGCAGCGGCCGCCTCGAGTGGGCCCGCGAGGAGTGCGAGCCGCTCGCCCGATCGAGCGACGAGCGCGATGTCGAGGCGGTCTTCGCCCGTCTGCCCCGGGTCAGCTCGCTGGCCGCGACCGCGCGACCGGTGGCGCGTGCGCTCGTGGGGTGGCGCGAGCAAACGGCAGAGCGCACGAACCGTCCCGTCCAGAGCGTGCTCGGCGACGCGGCGCTGCTCGAGATCGCCAAGCGCAGGCCGGGCACGCGCGCGGAGCTGGGCCGTATCCGCGGCGTCGGCTCCGCAGCCGGAGGCCGTCGCGCCGAGGAGGTGCTCGACGTCGTGCGGCGCTCGCGCGAGCTGCCTCCCGACCCGCCTCCCGAGCGCCACCAGGGCCCCGCGACGCGGCCCGCGGACGCGCCCTTGGTCGCTCTCGCCGAGGCGCTGCTGCGCGCCCGCGCCCGCGAGGCGGGCCTCGCCTATGAGCTGCTCGCAACGCGAGCGGACCTGCAGGCGGTCGTCGCCGGCGAGCGCGTCGGGCAGGAGGCCGACGCGCGCCCGCTGCGGGGCTGGCGACGCGAGCTCGTGGGCTCGGAGCTGCTCGAGCTGCTGCACGGCGCGATCACGCTGTCCGTGCAGGCCGACGGCGATGCGCGGCGCGTGGGCGTGCAGCGCGAGCCTCCGCGCGGCTGAGGCGCGAGCCTCCGCGCGGCTGAGGCGCGCGCCGCCGGCGTCGCGGCGCATTACAGGCGCGTTCTGCCTATTCGATGTGGTTGTAGACTTCGAACAGCGGCAGGTACAT
>Ga0209040_10003916_pt1 | contig 11330 bp, 14 predicted proteins | sample BogFormECP12_OM3_FD_188240 | JGI IMG/M metagenome (GOLD analysis project Ga0209040, IMG submission 188240) | Bog forest soil microbial communities from Calvert Island, British Columbia, Canada - ECP12_OM3 (SPAdes) (version 2) | ecosystem: Environmental > Aquatic > Freshwater > Wetlands > Bog ... | reverse complement strand
GACGGTCATCACGATTTTGATGCGCCCTGGAACCGCGGTCGAGCTGAGCTGCGGAGCGGTGGCGACGAATCCGCCGATGCGCAGCATCGGCCACCAAAACTTCAGCGCCGTTTGCGATAGATCTCCGACATTGATGACGAGCGGTTGCATGGTGCGCCGCCGGCTAACCGATCATCGCCGGAATGCTGGCGTACAAATCGCGCGTGAAATCCGTCAACATGCGCAGCATCCACGGGCCCGCCGCAAACAGCGTGAGCACGAGCAGCATCAGTTTCGGAATGAAGCTCAATGTGGCTTCGTGAATCTGCGTCGCCGCCTGCAGCATGCCGATCACGAGCCCGACGATCAGGGACACGAGGAGCAGCGGCGCGGCGATCATCGCGGTGATCAGCAGCGAGTGGCGCGCCAGGTCCATGACGGATTCGGGAGTCATTGGTGAAAGCTCGCCGCGAGCGTGCCCATGAGCAGCGTCCAACCGTCGACGAGCACGAACAGCATGATCTTGAACGGCAGCGAAATCAGCATCGGCGAGAGCATCATCATGCCCATCGACATCAAAATACTGGCGACGACCAGATCGATGACCAGGAACGGAATGAATATCATGAAGCCGATCTGAAACGCGGTCTTCAGCTCGCTCGTCATGAAGGTTGGGATCAGCACCGTCATCGGAACGTCGTCCGGCGTCGCGAACTGCGACTTTCCGGATAGCTTCGAGAACAGCTGCAAATCGTTTTCGCGCGTTTGAGCGAGCATGAATTTCTTGAGCGGATGAATCGTGCGGTCGATCGCGATTTCGCCCGCCAATTGTCCGTCGATGTACGGCTTGATTCCGCCCGAATAGGCCTGATCGAGCGTCGGCCCCATGACGAAGAAGGTCATGAACAGCGCGAGACCCGTCAGCACTTGATTCGACGGCGTCGTCGCCATCCCCAGCGCTTGGCGCAATATCGACAGTACGATGATGATGCGCGTGAAAGCCGTCATCGCGAGCAGCATCGCCGGCAGCAGCGTCAGCACCGTCATCAAGATCAGCACTTGCAGCGTCAGCGAATACGTCTGGGCGCCGTCCGCCCCGGTTTTGATCGCGATCGCGGGCAGCGCGATCTGTGCGTGGACCGCGACGACCGGAAGGACGCCCAGCAGCAAGGCGGCGAGCGCGGTCAGGCGGCGCGCGCTGCTCATGCGCCGCTTCCCGGGCGCTTCATGAGCTCACGAAGGCGGTCCGCGAACACCGGCGCGGGCACGCTCGGTTTGAGCGCGATCGGCGTCGTCAAGGGCGTCAACGCGACCATGCCGCCGGCGCCGACTCCCACGAGCACCTGCGAGTCGCCGACGCGTATCAGCACGATGCGCTCGCGCGGGCCGACCGCGACTTGGTCGAGGACGATCAACTCTCCGCGGCCGGCCGGCGCCGCGATCCGAAACCGCTTGAGCAGCCATGAAATCGCGAATATCAGGCCGACGATGAACAACAGGCTCAAGGTCAGCTGCGCAAGGCTGCCCGCGGACAGCGGCGAAACCGGTGCGCCCGCGCCCATTATCCGACCTGTTCCATGCGCTCGGCGGGACTGACGACGTCGGTGAGCCGGATGCCGAACTTTTCGTCGACGACGACCAGTTCGCCGCGCGCGATGCGCACGCCGTTGACGAGCACGTCGAGCGGTTCGTTGGCGAGACGATTGAGCTCGACGATCGCACCGGGAGCGAGCTGCAGCAGATCGCGCACCGACATTTGCACGCGGCCGACCTCGAGCGAGAGCGTCACCATGACCTCGAGGATCAAATTCAGATTCATTTCCTGGCCCGCAACTGCCGGAGCATTCGGACCCAAGTCGCCGAATTGTGCTCGCGCGGCCGCGGTCGCCTTTGGATCGGGAGTACTCATGCTGAACCTCGTGAAAGAATCTTTAACGCGTTGCGCCCCTGGGAGACGCCGAATTTGCCGCGGTACAGCGGCACATCCCCGGCGAGCAGCGTGACCTGCTGGGGCGCCTCGATCGGAATCACGTCGCCCGGCACCAAGCGGACGAGGTCGCCGAGACTGATTTGCGCTTCGGCCAAGATGGCTCGCGCCTCGATGTCCGCACGCTGCAGCATCGCACCGAGCGCCGGGGCCCACGCGGTCTGCGGGCGCACCGCCGCCTTGCCGCTCTCGGAGGCCAGCGCTTCGCGTATCGGCGCGAGCAGCGCCTCGGGCAACAGCCAGTCGATGCTGCCGGTGGTCGCTCCGAACGTGACGACGAATTTCGCGGCGATCATCATGCTGTTCGGATCGCCCATTTGCGCAAAACGCGGATTCGTCTCCTGTTTGACGAGTTCCAGCTCGACCGGCGTGATCGGCGCCCAAGCGGCGGTCAAGTCGGCCGCGAAATTTCTGACGAGCAGCGCGAGAAACCGCTGCGCCGCCGGCGCCGCGGCGGCCTGAGGATCGCTAGTCGTGCGGCCCTGTCCGCCGAAGAACACGTCCAGCAGCACGAGCAGCAAAGCCGGATCGACGCTCACGAATCCGAGTCCGGGCAGCGGTTTGATGCGAATCACCGCGAGGCTCACCGGAAACGGCAGCGCGGCCTGCAGATCCGCCGTCTTGGCGCTCTGCAGCCCATCGAACTGCATCGTCACTTCGCGGCTCACCAAGGTCGACAGCGACACTGCGACGCGCTCCGAAAAATTCCGGCACAGAAAATCGAGCATCGGCAGCTGCGTACGACTGATGCGCCGGGAGGACAAGTCGAACGGCACGACGCGATCGGCCGCGTCATTTTCGAGCAACGCCGACACTTCCTCCTCGGAGATCGCAGCGCGTCCCGGATCCGCGCCTAGGCCCGCCTCATTGGACTCCTCGGATTGCGCGCTGGCTTCGGCCATCACTGCACCACGAAGCTCGTGAACAGAAGATCTTCGATCGGTGGGCTGCCGTCCTTCTTCTGCACGGCGCGCACTTCGGTGAGCGCTTCCTGCCGCAACTTTTCCTTGCCCTCGCGCGACATCAGGCTCTGGTAGTCCCGATTGCTCATGATCAGCAGCAGGTTGTTGCGGATCAAAGGCACGTTCTTTTGCACGCTATCGATGGCCTTTTGGTCCCTCGACATCGCCTCCATCGTGATCTGCAGGAAACGAACCGCGCTGCCGTCCTCGAAATTCACGACGAGCGGCGGATCGATCGCGAAGTAGATCTCGGGCTTGGCCGCGGCCTCCTCGGCGGCGTGGCTCACGGGTATCGGTTTGATGGCCGTGATCGTGCCGTCGGCGCCGAGCTTGAAGTCGGGCATTGGATGCAGGGCGGAGTTGATGTATCCGCCCGCAACGACCGCGACCAGCGCGAGTGCGAATATCCCGGATCCATTGATCAATTTGCCCACGAGACCACCCGATTTGGGCGGGGCGCTGCTTGCTGCTTCGGAGGCTTCAGCCATGATGTCGATTCCTCGTACGGGGCGTAAGTGCCGCACGACGGAATGAGCAAGTTCTATGCCAGCCGCTTTCGGTGGGCTATTTGTCGATATGGTTCAGGGGTTTAGGGACGCCGGCAAGAATTGCGGCAAAACCGCCTCGGTGGCGGCCGTCGGGTTTTTGACGTTTTCCGCTTCAGTCGCGGAGCAGCGCAGCGGCCCGCCGCACCGGCGCATCGGCGCCCTGCGGGGTGCCGCATCGTTAGAATTTCAGCGCGACCCGCAAGCCGGGCCCCGCGTCATCGAGCACCAGCCGGGCGCCGTGCAGCTTGGTCACGGCCGCGACCAGGGACAGCCCAAGGCCGGAACCCGGCAATTTTCGCGCTTGATCGAGCCGCACGCGCCGTCCGAGCACGATTTCGCGCTTGTCGGCGGGTATGCCCGGGCCGTCATCTTCGACGATGACCTCGGGACCGGAGCCGGCCTGGCGCAGAAAGACGCGAATGTGACCCCGTTCCGGCGTGAACTTGATCGCATTGTCGAGCAGGTTTGCGAGCGCCTGTGCGAGCAGCTGGCGGCTGCCTTGCACTTGCACGCCCGGGATGACCGAACTCTCGAGCCGGATGCCGCGCTCTTCGCTGACCGGCGCGTAGAGGTCGACCATGCTCGCGACGAGTTCCGAGAGGTCGACGGCCTCGCGCGCCACGGTGCCGGTCTCGGCAAGCGCGATGCGGAGCAGCGCGTCGAGCGTGCTGCGCATGTGATCGACTTCGGTCGTCACACGTTCGAGGACCCGCCGCTCGGGGGATGCGGGCGCGAGCTGGCGCATGCCCGCCTCCGCGGTCGCCTGCAGGCGATTGAGCGGCGTGCGCAAATCGTGCGCGGCGCTGTCGAGCACGGTGCGCATGCCGAGGGTGAGCTGCTCGATCTTGTCGAGCATGCCGTTGATCTCGCGCGCGAGCGTATTGATTTCGTCCTCCGCGTCTCGGACCGGGAGGCGCTGCGACAAATCGCCGCGCATGATTTGGGTTGCGACCGCGGATATCGCGCCTGCCTGAGCGAGAATGCGCCGGCCCATCCAGAAGCCGCCTCCCAGGCCAAGCAGCATGGTCAGAACGACCGCGGCAATCAGGCCGCGCATCATCAGGTTCTTGACGTCCTGGCGCTCCTGGACATCGTGCCCGACGAGCATGCGGTACCCGCCCGGCAGCGGAAATCGCTGCGCCCGCATTTCATGCTCGCGCGTCTCGTCGCCGAATGGGACAGAGACCTTGAACTGGATCCATTTGCCCTGATCGGCCGCGATCTTCGGCCAGGCCGGCACATTGCCGGCGACCGGGCGCAGCTGCGGATCGACCATCAAGTAGACGGCGCCGCGCACGTCCTGGTCCTGCGAACGCTGCTCGACGAGTTCGATGAAATCGCTGCGCGAGAGCACCAGCACCTGCTCGCGCAGGCCCTGCACCTCGGCCTCGATGAGATTGTCGGTGCTGCCGTCGACGACTTGGGAGACAGCGAAATAGACGGCCCCGAGCAGCGCCGCCGCTCCGAGCGCGAAAGCGATCGAATAGACCATGCTGATGCGAAACGGCGAACTTCCGAGCACGCCGAGAAACCGCTGTTCCTGGTCCATTATTCGTCTTCGCGTAAGCTGTAACCCGCTCCCCGCACCGTATGCAACAGCGGCTTGTCGAAATCCTTGTCGATCGCCTGGCGCAGGCGGCTGATGTGCACGTCGATGACGTTGGTCTGCGGGTCGAAGTGATAGTCCCAGACGCCTTCGAGCAGCATCGTGCGCGTGACGACCTGACCACTGTGTCGCATCATGAATTCGAGCAGTTGGAATTCCCTCGCGGTCAGTTCGATCTTTTTGCCGCCGCGCGTTACGCGGCGCGTCATGCGATCGAGTTCGAGGTCGGCCAGCTTGAGCTTGGTATTGGCCTCGGAATTCCCCGAGTCGCCGCGCCGCGCGAGCGCATCGACGCGCGCCAGGAGTTCCGACATGTGGTAGGGCTTCGTGAGGTAATCGTCCCCGCCGGCGCGCAAGCCCGTGATGCGGTCGTCGACTTCGCCGAGTGCGCTCAGGATCAGCACCGGCGTCTTGCGCCCCGTAGCGCGCAAGGATTGCACGAGCGCGAGTCCGTCGAGCTTGGGCAGCATACGGTCGACGATTGCGATGTCGAGCGCGACCGAGGAGGCCAGGTGCAGCCCCTCGAGTCCGTTGTCGGCGACGTCCACCGTGTGGCCCGCCTCTCGCAAGGCCTTGGCCAGATAATCGCGCGCGACCTGGTCGTCTTCGACGATGAGAATGTGCATAGGTCCGTAGTTTACAGGCGTTGGACCGATCTTTGTCGCCGCGATAAACTGCCGCCCGTGTCGAGCGTGTCCGCCGGTTCTTGCGATGTGCTGGTGATCGGCGGCGGCCCCGCCGGTTCGGTGACGGCCGGCATGCTCGCGAAGCGCGGCTTTCACGTCGTGCTGCTCGAAAAGGAGCGCCATCCGCGCTTCCATATCGGCGAATCGCTACTGCCGGCCAATCTGCCGCTGCTCGAGCAATTCGGAGTCGCGAGCCAAGTCCGGGCCATCGGCATCGAAAAATGGGGTGCCGAGTTCATTTCTCCGTGGGACGGGCGGCAACAGGAATTCGAATTCGCGGGCTCCTGGAACAAATCCATGCCCTTTGCTTATCAGGTGCGTCGCTCCGAGTTCGACGAAATCCTGTTCCGTCGCGCGGGCTTTCTCGGTGCCGAAGTCGTCGAAGCCTGCCGCGCGACCGATGTGGAATTCAGTGAAGCCGGCCGCGACGTGCGTGTGCTCGCGAGTCTCGAGGACGGGAAGCGCTGCGCGTGGGCAGCGCGTTACGTCGTCGACGCGTCCGGCCGCGACACCTTGCTCGGCAATCGTCTGCACTCGAAGCGGCGCAACAAGAAGCACAACAGCGCGGCGATCTACGCGCATTTCACCGATGCGCGCCGGAATAGCGGCAAGCGCGCGGGAAATATCTCGATCTTCTGGTTCGATCATGGCTGGTTCTGGTTCATTCCTCTGGCGGACGGCGCGACCAGCGTGGGCGCGGTCGTCTGGCCGGGCTATCTGAAGACTCGCTCGAGCTCGATCGAGGAATTTTTTCTTGCGACGATCGCGAAATGCGCGCCGCTCGCCGAGCGCTTGGCCGGGGCGCATCTCGCGACCGAGGTGACGGCCACCGGCAACTATTCTTACGCCTGCGACCGCACTTGCGGCAGCAACTACTTCCTCGTCGGAGATGCCTATGCGTTCATCGACCCGGTGTTCTCCTCGGGCGTGATGTTCGCCATGCAGAACGCCATGGCGGCGGCCGACGCGATCGAGATTTGCCTTCGGGAGCCCGAGCGCACGGCCGCGGCGCACCGCGATTTCGACCGCTTGATGCGCCATGGACCGCGGCAATTTTCCTGGTTCATCTACCGGATTACGAATCCGACGATGCGGGAGCTGTTTCTCGATCCGAAGAACTTCCTGCGCATGCAGGAGGCGCTGCTGTCGGTGCTCGCCGGCGACATCTTCGGTCGCACGCCGATCTGGACCTCGCTGCGGCTGTTCAAGTTGCTCTACTACCTGTTATCGCTCGCACATTGGCAGCGCACGCTGCAGGCATCGCGGCGCCGGCGCTCCGATATTCGACCCGCCGAGCCCGAACAAAGACCCCCCAATTGAGGGCCGCGCCAACGATCGGCCGCCGTCTCGCGTGCGCTGCGGCGCTGCTCGGTGCTTGCACTTCGCGCATCGCCGGCGCGGCCGAGGAGCCGCTCTGGGAGTACGGGCTCGGCGCAGGCGTAGTGCTGCTCAATGATTACCCCGGCGCCGCGAGCTCTCACGTCTATCCGGTGCCGTGGGGCTATCTGACCTACAACGGCAAATTCCTCAGGGCGGATCGCGACGGTGTGCGCGGTCTGCTGGTCAATCGTCCTTGGATCGAAATCAATCTGAGCGCGAATCTCACCGCGCCGGTGCGCAACAATGCGGCGCGCGCGAGTATGCCTGACTTGCGTTCGACCGTGGAATTGGGTCCTTCCCTGGATCTGCACCTCTATCGCAGCGAATCGGCGCGCGTCAAACTGGATTTGAATTTCCCGATGCGCGCCGCAGTGACGATCGAAGCACGTCCGAACGAGATCGGTTGGGTGTTCGAGCCCACCGTCAATGTCGACATTCGCGCGGTTTTTGGCCGGCCCGCCTGGAATCTCGGCGTCGCGGCAGGACCTCGGTTCGCCGATACGCGCTATGACGCCTATTTCTATTCGGTCGCCCCGGAATATGCGCTGCCGACGCGACCCGCCTACGAGGCGCGCGGCGGCTACTCGGGCTCGAAAATCGTCGCGGCGATTTCGAAGCACTCGCCTAGGTTTCGCTTCGCGGCCTACCTGCACTACGATACGCTCGCGGGCGCGAGCTTCGCGGATAGCCCGCTCGTCGAACGGCGACACGATTGGTCGGGGGGATTCGGCTTCGCCTGGATGATCTCCAGATCGCATCAAGTGGTCGATGTTCCGGATTGACTCAGGGCCCCGATGACGCGCCGCTTCAGAATTCTCCACGAGTACTTCGCGCTCTACTGCTCGCTGAGCCTGCTCGCGATCCTGTGCCTGAGCTGGTCGGTGGTCGCGCTGCCGCTGTATTTCGTGCTTCCGGAGGACCGCGGCACGGCGGTCGGCCGCCGCGGTGTCATGATCGTATGTCGATTTTACGCATGGTCGCTGTCCGTCACGCGCGCCTACCGCCTCGATTTGAGCGATCTCGATCGCTTGCGCGGCGGGCCGCCCGTCGTGCTAGCGCCGAACCACCCGAGCCTCATCGATGCACCGCTGATTTTGACGCGCCACCCCGATATCGCCTGCGTCATCAAATCCGAGCTCATGAACAACGTGTTTTTCGGTCCGGGCGCGCGTTTGGCGCGCTACGTGAGCAATGACTCGACGCGTCAAATGATCAAGCAATCGGTCGCGAATCTGCGGCGCGGCTGCGTGCTGCTGCTCTTTCCCGAAGGCACGCGCAGCAGGCGCTCACCGATCAACAACCTCACGGCCAGCGTCGGATTGATCGCCAAATATGCCAACGTGCCCGTGCAAACGCTGCTGATCGAGACGGACTCTCCGTTCTTGAGCAAGGGATGGCCGCTCTATCGCAGGCCGTGCCTGCCGATCACCTGTCGGGTGCGTCTCGGCAAGCGATTCGATCCGCCCGAGGACGCAGCGCGCTTCACCGAAGAGCTCGACCATTATTTCCGGCTCGCGCTCGCGGACGCGCCGCAGTCTCGTTGGCTCACCATGGCCGAGTCGAACGCGTGAGCTCGACGACCCATCTCGTGATCATTCCGAGCTACAACCCGGGCCCCAAGGTGTACGAGACCCTGCGCGCGGCGCGCGCCCAATGGTCGCCCGTATGGGTCGTCGTCGACGGCAGCACCGACGACTCGCCGGCGAGAATATCGGCGATGGCGGCGCAGGATCCCGGTTTGCGTGTGCTGGTGCTCGCACCGAATCGCGGCAAGGGGGCGGCCGTCTTGCACGGCCTCACCGAAGCGCGCGCGCGAGGCTTTACCCATGCGCTGACGATGGATTCGGATGGGCAGCATCCGGCCGATCGTATCGTGGACTTCATGGCCGCCTCGATCGCGAGGCCTGCGGCAATGATCCTCGGCAAGCCGGTCTTCGCCGCCGATGCGCCTCGATTGCGCGTCAAGGGCCGTAAAATCTCCAATTGGTGGGCCAATCTCGAGACCCTCTGGGCAGGCATCGACGATTCGCTGTTCGGCTTTCGCGTCTATCCGATCGAGCCGCTGATCGCCGTCATGCAAGGCCAGCTCTGGATGCGCCGCTTCGACTTCGACGTCGAAGCGGCCGTGCGCTTATGCTGGCGCGGCGTCCTGCCGGTCAATCTGCCGGCCGCGGTTCGCTACTTTGCGGCGGCCGACGGCGGCGTCTCTCATTTCAATTACTGGCGCGACAACGCGCTGCTCAGCTGGATGCACCTGCGATTGATGGCCGGTTTCGTCATTCGCCTGCCGCTGCTGCTGTCGCGCCAGATGCGCTCCTGAGGGTCAAAGGCGGGTGCGGCGCCGGCATAATTCATTATAATATGCCGCATGCTCGATAAAGCGTCGCTATTACAAGATCCGGCGCCGCTCGCCGACGAAGGTCTGCAGCGGGAGATTGCCAGCCTGTTCGTCCGGGCATTGAATCTCGACGTGGCCGCCGAGGACATCGATCCGGATGCGCCGCTGTACGGCGCGGGCCTCGGCCTGGATTCGATCGACATCTTGGAAGTCGCCCTGATCGTCTCAAAGCAGTACGGCATTCAACTGCGTGCCAACGCCGACGAGAATCAACAAATTTTCCGCTCGTTGCGCCACCTTGCGGAGTACATCGCCGTACAGAGAACGAAGTGATTGCGCGGCGGGCGACGAGGCTGCCGTACGCCGCGGCCCCAATCTGCATCCTTGCCTACGCCGCGCTCTGTCACTACACCAATTCGATCGCGGGAGCGCCGCGCGAACTCGGCGCCGCGCTGGCCTTGGCACCGCTCACCGTGATCGGCACCGGTCTCGCCTGGCGATGGGCCCATCCGCTCGCGGCACTCGCGGTTCTCGCCTCGATGGGCCTCGCGATCTTTGCGGCCTGGCCGCTGCTCGAGAAGAATTTCTCTTGGGTCTATTTGCTCGAAGAATGCAGCCTCTACGGACTGCTCGCGCTGAGCTTCGCGCGTTCCTTGCTCGAGGGCCGCGTGCCGATCTGCACCTTGCTCGCGGATCAGGTGCACGGACCACTGACGGCGCCGGAGCTGCGCTACACCCGGCGCATCACCGCGGCCTGGGCGCTGTTCTTCGCGCTGCTCGTCGCGACGACGCTCGGCTTGTTTCTTTGGGCGCCGCTGCGCATCTGGTCGTTGTTCTCCAACTTCTGCGCGCTGCCGCTCGTGCTGCTGATGTTCATCGGCGAATATGCCGTGAGGCGCCGGGTATTGCCGATGTCGTCGGGGGCCGGATTCGTCGCCACGCTGCGGATTTACTTTGCCGGCTCCGGTTGAGCAGTCACCCGTGGAAGCGATCGCGCTCTTGTCCCATGAGTCGCCGTCCGCGGTTCTCGCCTATCGGGGCGGCGAGGCGATCAGCGCCGGACGCTTCCTCGCCGATGTCGCGCAGCTCGGCGCGCAGTTGCCGGCCGGCTCCCACGTGCTCAATGTCTGCACAGACCGGTATCGCTTTGCGGTCGGGTTGGCGGCCTGTCTCGCAACCCGCAGAGTCAGTCTGCTGCCGTCGACCTACACACCGGAAGTCGTGCGCCAATTGGTCCAGTTCGCGCCCGACGCGTTTTGTCTGACCGACGATGCCGACTGCGCCGTCGAGCTGCCGCAGGTTCACTATCCTGAGACCCGGCCGGGCCGCGAGCCTTTATGGCCGGCGCCGCGCATCGATGCGGCGCAGCTCGCGGCCATCGTTTTCACGTCCGGTTCGACCGGGGTCCCCCTGCCTTACCGCAAGACCTGGGGTCGTCTCGCGCGCTGCGTTCAAAGCGCGGCTCCGCGTCTGGGGCTTTCCGGCGGCCGCGCGCACACGCTGGTCGGCACCGTGCCAGCTCAGCACATGTACGGCTTCGAATCGACCGTGCTGCTCGCGCTGCAAAGCGCCAGCGCGTTCAGCGCCGAGCGGACCTTTTTTCCGGCCGACATTTGCGCCGGCCTCGCGTGCGTGCCGCGGCCGCGCATCTTGGTTTCCACTCCGATTCATCTGCGATCGCTGCTCGCCGACGACAGCCGCTTGCCCGGCGTCGACTTGATCGTCTCGGCGACGGCGCCGCTCTCGCGCGAGCTCGCCGAGCAGGTTGAACGGCGCTTCCAAACCGCCCTCCTCGAAATTTACGGCTCCACCGAGACCGGGCAAATTGCGACCCGGCGTACGGC
>Ga0209040_10003914_pt1 | contig 11334 bp, 5 predicted proteins | sample BogFormECP12_OM3_FD_188240 | JGI IMG/M metagenome (GOLD analysis project Ga0209040, IMG submission 188240) | Bog forest soil microbial communities from Calvert Island, British Columbia, Canada - ECP12_OM3 (SPAdes) (version 2) | ecosystem: Environmental > Aquatic > Freshwater > Wetlands > Bog ... | reverse complement strand
CATGATTCAGGAGGAGAAGTTTCGGGAGGATCTGTTCTACCGTTTCAACGTTTTCCCGATCGAGATTCCCCCCCTGCGCGAGCGGCGCGAGGATATTCCACTCCTGGTGAACTACTTTGTCTCGAAGTGCGCGGCTCGGATGCACAAGCAGATTAGCTCGATCTCACGGGAGGCAATGGACAGGTTAACGAGCTATGCATGGCCCGGCAACATCCGGGAATTGGCGAATTTCATCGAACGGGCTGTGATATTTACACGAGGTCAGGAACTGCACGTGCCATCAGGAACATTTGGCTGCCTCTTCTGAGACGGTTGTTGCTGTTGGCTCGACCTCTACGTTCAAACAAGCGGAATCGAGTGTAATCATCGGAGCATTACGAGCTGCAGCGGGGCGGATTGCGGGCAGGGGAGGTGCCGCCGAACGGCTCGGACTCAAACGTACGACCCTACAGAACAAAATTCGCCGACTTGGCATCTCGAAAGTTCAATATCAGAACTAGCGAATCTCCATCATTTGTATCTATTCAACGGAGGGAAAAGGAGTTCAATATGTCGTTTGAGGCGGTGTGGGGATTCGACCCCGATAGGGTGATTCAAGCTCAGGGTGTGCCACCGTCCGACATAGAAACGGACAAACTCACCTATAGCGCAGAGGAGCAGCGAGCTGCGCGCATACCGTCTGATCTGCACGCGCAGGTTTATGAACTCCGCCGAATGTATCGATTGTGATGTAGTTGGTCGACAATTTCCTCACGTAGCCCACCGATGTACTCCCCTAGGCGGCCATTTCGATAGATGGCCGCCTCTCCTCATCCCAAGGCCGAAGCAGATCCAGACTCTAAGTTCAGGTTTCAAAGCCAAATGACTCCGGGTGCAAGCCATGCACGAGGAGAACTAAAAGGTTGCGCTGTGACGCTCATGGGCTGGCGGATCCCAACGAAAGGGCCGCGCAGGCATTTCAGTACGCCGCAACGCCATCAGCAAACAAAAGAGTGCTCCACCCTGCCATCATCATGAAAGCACCGCCCCTTCGACGCTCACTCCGCGCGGTTCAGCGCCCTCTCCACCCGTTTTTCCCGCGCAACTCCTGTTGACCGCGAGTGGAGGGTTCCAGAGCACACGTTGGCGGCGGATTTCCTGAACTGGTTAAACAAGAATTTCAAGGCGGTTATCGCAGCCGTGCAAACTTCCTGGAGCAACGGTCAGACTGAAGGCCCGATCAACCGTCCTCAAGGCTATCAAGCGCCAGATGGATGGGGCGCGCTGGCTTCCAGTTACTGCGAGCACGAGTCCTCGCGTACCACGCCATGGCACCGTAATCTGCGCCGAAAGTGCGGACGATCCCATTCTCACTTTGCGCTGACATCGTCGGAAGTCCCATTGTCGGAAGTCCCGTTTGACTTGGTCCGATACGGCTGATATATGTGGCTACTGCCGAACCATTGTTCAAAGCGGGGGCGATGTCTGTTCATGGCGGGGGGCTATTCCGTCTGAAAGGGGCTTTGAATGCGACGGTCTCCCAAATGCAACTTTCTTCACTGCGCACTGCTCGCCGTTCTGTTCTCCGGGCCGACCTTCGCGCAAATGACAACCACAGGGACGATAGAGGGAACAGTGATGGACCCGTCCAGAAAGTCCATACCGGGTTCCAAAGTAACCATCATCAGTGAAGCTACCAAGGATAATCGATCCCTGGCCAGCAGTGAGGATGGGACGTTTAATTTCACGGCGGTGCTGCCCGGCTCGTACACACTGAAGGCCGAACACGCCGGGTTCAAGACGTTTAAGCTCACCGGTGTAGTGGTCACCGCCAACGAACACGTCGCCCTGGGACAAATCGCGCTACAGGTAGGTGCATTTACGGAGACAGTGACAGTACTTTCCAAGGCCGCGCGGGTGGAAACCGACAGCTCCGAGTTATCTGAAGACATTACTACCTCTCAGCTTGGGAACCTGACGGCGCGCGGGCGGGACATGGTCTCACTTCTCCGAACGGTTCCGGGAGTCAGTTATCTGGCCGATGAGGACTCCCCCGGTGGGACTTACGGCACGAGCACTCCTTCGATCCGCGGCGCCAGCGCCAACATGAACATCCTGTCGGTTGATGGAGTCGTCAGCAACGACATGGGGGCGCCGAGCGTGTTTTCGAGCCTGACCACGATGGACGCCATCGGCGAGATCAAGGTGATTCTGAACTCGTATCAAGCCGAGTATGCCGGCAACGGCGGCACCGTCGTCGAGGTAGTGAGCAAATCCGGCGGCAGCCAATATCATGGCACTGCATACTGGTTCGTGCGGAACGAGGATTTCAATGCCAACGATTTCTTCAATAACCGGAATAGCGTACCGCGTCCCGAATATCGCTATAACACGGAGGGCTTCTCGCTCGGAGGTCCGATCTACATTCCCAAACACTGGAACCAGGACCATACGAAACTCTTCGGCTTCTATAACCTGGAGATGCTGCAAAGCCGCATACCCGGAAACCTCGCCCAATACAACATGCCGACCGCACTCGAACGTGAGGGAAACTTCTCGCAGAGCTACGGTACCGACGGACAAGTCATCCCCATCTACGATCCATTCAATGGTAAAACGCCATTCCCGGGGAACATCATTCCCCCCAGCCGTTTGGATCCCAATGGTTTGATTCTGCTGAAAATGCTGCCCTTGCCAAATTTCGTCAATCCCACAATCACCGGCTACAACTACAATTATCAGATTCAGGAAGTCCAGAACTTTCCAAAGCGCACCCAGTTATTCAGGATCGACTACGTGCCGATGCAGAACGACCGGATCTTCGTGCGCGGAAAGACCTATCTTTCCGAAGATCAGGGTTATGCGGTCCCGGGCGGTGCCACACCCGTGGGCTTTTTTGCGCAATGCTATTGCTTCTCCGAAGAAGGCCTCGCGACGGGTTGGACGCACATCTTTTCGCCGACAATCGTTTCGGAATTTCAGGCTGGTGTCCGCGGTAATCACGAGGGCTGGAAGCCATTCAACGACACCCTGACTCCCACCCAACAAGTTCCGGTGCCGGGCAATCCCCTTTCCACTGTCTCGCGGGTGGCACTGGGATACACGGCGGGGCAATGGTTTCCTTCGGCCAATCAGGACGATATTATCCCGAGATATTCCTTCAATGTTCAGGATCCGCCGAACGTCAGTTTTGATGACCGCTTCCTAAAGAACGGCACCGACTTCACGTTCAACCTGAGCGACAACATTTCCTGGACGAGAGGCAAGCACGCGATCAAGTTTGGCGGCGATGTTTACCGCATCAGGGAGTACGAGGGCGAGCGGAGCCAATTCGACGGCACGTTCAATTTCAGCACGGACGCAAACAACCCGCTCGACACCAATTATTCCTTCGCGAACGCGGCGCTCGGCACCTTTGATTCCTATCAGGAATCCAACGCGCGTTATGGCGCGAACGAACGCCAGGCGCTAGCGGAATGGTTTGTCCAGGACGCCTGGAAAGTGACCAAGCGATTCACGCTCGATTACGGGATGAGGTGGACGTGGGCCAACCAGATGTATCCGCACTATGCCGGTCAGCAGTCTGCGTTGGCGTTGGGACTTTACAATCCTGCCCAGGCACCCCTTCTTTACCAGCCGGTGTTGTCGAACGGCGTCCGGATGGCAGAGAATCCGCTCACGGGAGCGTTGCTGCCTCAGGCCTTTGTCGGAGTGTTCGTTCCCGGAACCGGGAACCCGGCGAACGGAGGTGTGTCGTCTGGCGCATCCAACTATCCTCGTGGGTTCATCAAGACGCAGCCTGTTCACTGGGGTCCGCGCTTCGGATTCGCCTATGACGTATTCGGAAATGGCAAGACCGCCATACGGGGCGGTATTGCCATCCTCTACAATCCGCGCTTGTCCTATTGGTCCTCGACTACCGAAAATCCTCCGGCTATCGAGACGCCGATCACGTATTACGGGCAGATCAGTACTTTAACCCAGACCGCCGGCTACTTTGCGCCGAACGCCACCAACGCTTTCCAGGTAAACGCCAAGACGCCCCGAAACTACAACGGCTCATTCGGCGTCCAGCAGGACCTCGGACAATCGTTCCTGCTGGACGTTTCGTACGCGGTGGTGCTCGGGCGAGACATCCAGCAAAGCCGTAACATCAACACGGTTCCCTATGGAGCGGAGTTCCAACACACCGATCCCACCACTGGCAAGCCGCTGCCTGACATTTTCTTCGCGCCCTACCCAGGTTATTCCACCATCACTTATTACGACGATGCTTATAGCTCTAACTACCACGCGTTGTTGGTCAGTCTGACGCGCCGATTTCACGCTGGCCTTCAGATGGGCGTATCGTATGCCTATTCGAAGTACATGGACTTCACCGGCATCCCGGAGTACGCGAATCTACGTTCGTATGCATACGGCCTGGACGGCTCCGACCAGACCCATAACATGACAATCAATTTCACCTACAACCTGCCGAATGCCACCAGGCTTGTGAACAACAGGGTGATTGCTTTTGCGTTTGATCACTGGGTGCTGTCGGGCATCAGCCAGTTCGCCAGCGGTTTCCCCGCCGCGATCAGTTTCACGACCACAAATTCGGAAAACCTTAATGGCGGCGGCGATCCCCAGCGCGTGGATGTTGTCGGCAATGCATTTTCAGGGAACATACACCACTTCACGCAGTGGTTCAATACATCAGCTTTCAAGTTGCCCGGAATGAACGACCCGGGCAACGCCGGCAAGTATAATGTCCGGGAGCCGGGGGTCAACAACAACGACATTGCGATAGCCAAGAACTTTCCGCTCAAAAGCGATAAGCGCATTATTGCGTTCCGGTGGGAAGCCTACAATGTCTTCAATCACACGCAGTACGCGACCGTCAACACGGCTGCCAGGTATACGCCGCAGGGTGTCCAGACGAACGCACTCTTCGGACAGGTGGTTTCGACTCGGACGCCAAGGGTGATGCAGGGGTCGCTGCGGTTTACTTTCTGAGCGACAAAGGCGAGGTTGTGACGAGTGGCTATTGCTGCAATCATGCCATCGACGAGGGCCAAAGTTATTCCCATTTGCTTGGCGGCTCCGGCTTAGGCGTCCCGACACGCTCGGGCAAGTTTTGGCCTCGGCCGCGGGCGGAATGAGTCCGGCAAACCATGAACGCATACTGCAAAATCTATTGGGGCGATCCTCCTCCCGTTGTTTGGGAATCAAGCGGATGCGATATGGCTCCGGAGCATTATGACAAAATATGGTAGTCACGCAGATGTCACCGAAGCGCATGGAAGGACATTCCGGCTGGGTTACTTCCGTGGCATTCTCTCCCGACGTGCACTCGGCGACCTTCGAGGAGCAGGCCGAAGAAGCCACTCCCTCCTGCGCCCGAAGGCAGTAACATAGATGATGTCCATGCACACCCGGCAAGTTCCGGTGCTCCGCTTCCTTGCCGCGCTCTTGTGTGCCAACGCATTCGCACTGGGCCAAATTCAAAACGTTCCCCCGAACGCAATCAACCCTAGGGAGGTGTCGCAGGCGCACGTGGATCCTGAGTTTATCAGGCTACCCGTGATCGATGGGACGGATATCAAGTTCACCCGCCTCTCAAAGGAGGATGGCTTGTCGCAAACAAAGGTTATGCAGATTGTGCAGGACAATCAGGGCTTTATGTGGTTTGGTACGCAGTATGGGCTTAACCGATACGATGGCTACAGTTTCAAGGTGTTTAAGCACGAACCGGGACGTACCAACAGTCTGAGCGGAGTGTACATTTACGCTCTCTTCAAGGACCGTTCCGGCTCCCTTTGGGTTGGATGCGGCGAATTCCTGGACAAATTCGATCCGGTCACCGAGTCATTTACTCACTACCGCGTCGCTAAAGGTACAGAAGACGAAGCAGTCCCCGTCATCCACATCAGCCAGGACCACACTGGCATGTTGTGGCTGGCAACCAGCGACGGCCTTTACAGATTAGATCCCAATACCGGACAGACCATCCGTTATGCCCACGATCCCACGAATCCACTCAGCTTGAGCAGCAGCGAGATAAAGTGCACTTACGAGGATAAAAAGGGTACGTTTTGGGTGGCCAGCACCGCCGGAGTGGATGTGTTCGATCGAACCGCAGGCAAGGTCACACTGCACATTCCATTGTATGAGCCCGGCGAGATGTCGCTCTATGAGGACAGCACGGGCATATTGTGGATCACCCATTACTCTGGCGAAGGGATTGCGGTTTTCGATAGGAAGACGACTACTCTTACTCACTACTCGTTCCACAGCAAGCGCGTTGCGGCTTTTGGCCCCACTGGAGTCATGACGATGCTCGAAGATCGACACGGGACCTTGTGGTTCGGTACACACAGCGATGGCCTGCTCAAGTTCGACCGGAAGGGCCGGAAATTTATTCGTTACCATAACGAGCCTGGAAACCCCGACAGTCTCACTGAGGATAGTTTGTTCCAGCTGTTTGAGGACCGCGAAGGAAACATTTGGGCCAGCCTGCGCCTGATGGCACCCGTCCGCTTCACCACTCGACCGCCACTGTTTGAGAAGTTTGAGCGCGAGCCAGGTAACCCCAACAGTTTGAGCCACACTATGACGGACGCCATCTATGAGGATCGCGCAGGAACTCTGTGGATCGGGTATGATGACGCCCTCAGCCGCATCGACCGCAAAACGGGGCGGTACAATTTCTACCGGACCGAAGGACCGGTACCCATTGGGGAGGCGATTTCCATCATCGAAGGTCAGGCGGGTGTTCTGTGGGTTGGCACCCACGGCTATGGGCTGAAACGTTTCGACTATAGAAGGGGACTGTTAAAAACGTTCCGGCACAGCCTAGCCGACCGATTCAGTCTGAGCAATGATAAGGTGACTCGGCTGTTAGTCGATCACGCCGGTACACTGTGGGCCACAACGTTCGACGGCCTCGATCGTTTCGATTCCGCGAATTCGCGTTTCACCGCATACAAGCCCGACAAGCAAAGAGCTGCCGCGTATATCGAACTCAAGGAAGACCGCCAGGGAGCTCTCTGGATGGGGACCCTCTTTGCGGGGCTGCAACGGTTCGATCCAACCACGGGACAGTTCACCGTCTACAGGCGCAACTCAAATGATTCCAACAGTTTGAGCGACAACCGGGTGAACTCCGTGCATTTCGATCAGTCGGGCGCGATGTGGGTTGGCACTCAGAACGGCCTGGACAGATTTGATCCCGAGACACACAGTTTTGCGGCCTTCTATGAGCGGGATGGTCTTCCCGGGAACGTGGTGAGCTGCATCCTTGAGGACAAGCGGGGCACCCTTTGGATGAGCACCAACCACGGGTTATCAGCGTTCGACCCGCTGAGAAAGACCTTCAAGAACTACTCCACGGGTGATGGCCTTCCGGGCGATGACTTAACGGGCTGGGGTGCGTGCTATAAGAGCGCAAGTGGGGAGATGTTTTTCGGGGGATTCAGCGGTGGTGTCGCCTTCTTCCCGGACAAGGTTGCGGACGCGTCATACACGCCTCCAATTGTTCTCACCGATTTCCGATTGTTCGCAAATCCCGTCTCGATCGGTGGCAAGTCCCCTCTCCAAAGGTCTATCTCTTACACCAGCTCCATAGATCTTTCGTACCGGCAGAATATTTTCTCTATCGAGTTCTCGGCACTTAGTTATGCCGATCCGGCGACTAATAGGTATCGGTACAAATTGGAGGGGTTGCAAACGGAATGGAACGAGGCCAGCAGCCGCAACCGTACCGTGAACTACACTACCCTCCCGCCTGGTGACTATAGATTCCGCGTGCAGGGTGGCCAAAATCGTGGTCCTTGGAACGAACCGGGCGTGACGCTCGGCATCAAAGTGCTACCCCCGCTTTGGGGCACGCGGTGGTTCCAGACGCTTTGTGCCGCATCGATTTTGGTCTTGCTCTGGGCGCTGTACCGCTACCGCCTCTACCAGTTCAAACACGAATTCAACACGCGTCTGGAAGAGCGGGTAAGCGAGCGCTCACGGATTGCTCGGGACCTGCACGACACACTCTTGCAAAGTTTTCAGGGTCTCGTCTTGCGCTTCCAGGCGGTTCGCAATCAGCTCCCGAATCGTCCCGAAAAAGCATGTGAAGTTCTGGATAGCGCGCTGATTTCAGCAGATCAGGCAATCGCGGAAGGCCGTAGCGCGATTCAGGAACTGCGTTCGGGGTCATCCCAGGAAAGCAACCTCGAACAGATGCTGCTGGCAATGGGGCGCGAACTGGCATCCTCACAGAATGGTGGCGACAGTGCTCCGTCTTTGCGGGTGATTGTCGAGGGCAACCGACGAGCGAAACGGGCGATGATGAGGGAAGAGATCTATCGAATCGCACGAGAGTTGGTGCGAAATGCCTATCGCCACGCACGTGCCCGGAACATTGAAGCCGAGCTACGCTACGACGATGACGCTTTCCTGTTAATCGTACGCGATGACGGAAAAGGAATCGATCCCAAAGTGCTGAAAGACCATGGCCGCGCCGGCCATTGGGGCTTGCCCGGAATGTACGAGCGAGCAGAAGGAATTGGAGCCCGATTGGATATCTGGAGCGAAACAGGCGCCGGCACAGAAGTTCGGTTGACAGTTCCAGGCGCCATCGCCTATGAAAAATCTCGAGATGGCGGTAGATTTAAGCTGTTCCGGAAAATGAGGATTTATGAGCACCGGTCGTAGTTCGATTGGAGGTTCGATTCGGATCATGACGGTTGATGATCATCCTCTCTACCGTCAGGGCATCGCGACCCTCATCGAGCCTGAGGAAGATATGGCACTGGTAGCAGAGGCGAATGACGGGGAGGAAGCCATCGCGCAGTTTCGATTGCACCGCCCCGACGTGACCCTGATGGACCTGCAGATGCCGAATGTGAATGGTACCGAAGCGATCAGCCGGATTAGAAACGAATTCCCTGATGCCAAGATCCTGGTGTTGTCGACCTATGCCGGTGATGTTCAAGTCTTACACGCGATCAAGGCGGGTGCGCGGGGTTACCTGCTGAAAGGAAACGTCCGCACAGAACTGCTGGAGGCAATCCGCACGGTCCACGCCGGGCGCAAGCGAATACCGCCCGAAATTGCGGCGGAACTGGCTGAGCACGCTGCCGACGATCAGTTGAGTTCGCGCGAAATTGATGTCCTTCGTTTGATTGGCGCCGGCAATGCCAATAAACAAATCGCCGACAAGCTCTCGATCGGAGAAAGCACTGTAAAGAACCACATCTCCAACATGCTCTCCAAGCTGGGCGCCAACGATCGGGCGCATGCCGTTACTATCGCGCTCCAGCGCGGGATCATCGAATTAGAAGTGCCCAAAAGTAGTCCTCAAAAACCCCACTTTTAACCCTTTCAATGTCTTTCAAAGATCAACTAGCATGAGGCCAGCAATGGGAGAACGCGTCTGCAACGTCTCTTTTCCACATTCGCCGAAGGCTGGCCTGGCGCTGGTCTTTTGCTTCAGCGGGTGCTGACGAGCACGATTCTGCTCTATTGCGGAGCCTCGCATCTCCTTGAAAACGCTAGATTGGCCCCGAGCCTCCCCTATCTGATTGCGGCTGTTGCGGGCGTATTTCTCCTTCTTGGGCTCTGGACGCCAGTCGCGGGAATTACGATTGCAACTGTCGAGGTCTGGATATCGTTGACGTGGTCGGGGAATTCGCTGATTGCCATCGTGCTGGCTGGCCTGGGCGCCACGGTGGCGATGATCGGACCCGGATTGTGGTCCATTGACGCCCGACTCTACGGAAGAACGCACCTTCAAGACCCGCGACGCTAGACAAGGTCCCATCCTCCAAAAGTACTGCTGCTCGCTCGCCAGGAAGTACAAACCCGCGCCCCCACAATGTTCCCTCACCACAATCCCCCGATTTGACCTTGTAACAAAAGCGAACTCATCGCAGACTCTTCTCCATCATGAGATACATCGTGATGCAATTGTAGAGTGGGGAGGGAACTATGGCGTGCGCGAGTATTGCTTTCACAAACCCCGGAGACCTCGTAGGAACCAACTTCCCCAAAGTGAGCAGGCTCGAAGCCGATCAGTTCTATTTCGAACCAGAAATCAGCTCTGAGCACTGCTTTGAAGACATCGTCGGCAAGAGCGCAGCCCTCCGGAAAGTGCTGGAACAAGTCGCGATCGTCGCGCCCACCGATTCCACCGTCCTGCTTCACGGGGAAACGGGCACAGGCAAAGAATTGGTCGCACGCGCCATTCACAACCTCAGCACCCGCCGCCAGCACGCATTTGTCAGACTGAATTGTGCCGCCATTCCCTCGGGCCTGCTGGAAAGTGAACTGTTCGGGCACGAGAAGGGAGCCTTCACCGGAGCCGTGATGCAAAGAAAGGGACGATTCGAACTGGCGGACGGAGGCTCGCTGTTTCTGGATGAGATCGGCGACATCAGCCTGGAACTGCAGCCGAAACTATTGCGTGCCATCCAGGAGCAGGAATTCGAGCGCCTCGGAAGCTCCAGGACGATCAACGTGAACGTGCGGCTGATTGCTGCCACTCATCGTGACCTTCCCGCCATGATTCGAGACGAGAAGTTTCGCGAGGATCTCTTCTATCGATTCAACGTCTTCCCGATTGAGATCCCGCCCCTGCGCGAAAGGCGCGAGGATATTCCACTCCTGGTGAACTACTTTGTGTCAAAGGTAGCGGGGCGGATGCGGAGACAGATAAAGTCCATCCCCAAACGCGCAATGGAAATGCTGACGAACTGTCCGTGGAAGGGGAATATCAGGGAATTGGCAAACATCATCGAACGGGCTGTCATTCTCACACGTGGTGAGGAGTTAGAGGTGCCGATAGAGGAACTTCGCAGTTCTTCCGAAGTTGTTTTTTCTGCGGCCTCGCCCCCTAGCTTTCGGCAAGCGGAACGCAGTGTGATCGTTGAGGCATTGAGATCTGCTTCGGGGCGGATCGCAGGCAAGGGGGGCGCCGCCGAACGGCTCGGACTAAAACGCACCACCCTGCAGAACAAAATTCGCCGCCTCGGCATCGCAAAAGCACATTACCAGAACTAGCCAGACTGAACTCAGGGTGTAGCCGTGCACGCGAAGCGCTAAAAGGCATCATCGGTTTTGACGCTCTCGGAAACGGAGGTAGAAGCCATGACTGAAAAAAAGTATAGAGACCGAGTGATGGCCGAAATCACACTTTCACATCTTTTGCGACTGGCCACCGAACAAGGCTTCCCTGTGAGCCGGGAGCAAGCTCTCGCATTTCTAAATCAACGCGGACGCGCGTACGAGATGTGGAAGCACATGATGCAGGCGGGCGAGGACTTCATTGTACGGAGCTTATGGGGAGCTGATGCGTTACCCCCGAGTGATACTCTGGCGGCA
>Ga0209040_10003912_pt1 | contig 11340 bp, 8 predicted proteins | sample BogFormECP12_OM3_FD_188240 | JGI IMG/M metagenome (GOLD analysis project Ga0209040, IMG submission 188240) | Bog forest soil microbial communities from Calvert Island, British Columbia, Canada - ECP12_OM3 (SPAdes) (version 2) | ecosystem: Environmental > Aquatic > Freshwater > Wetlands > Bog ... | reverse complement strand
CGAGGCGATCGCCATTCACTCCACCGGGGTGTTGGGGATGAGCTGGGACCACCGTGCGGTGGACGGCGCCTACGTCTCCTCCTATCTCAGGCGCGTGGCCGAGCTGCTCGGCAGCCGCGACTGGGCCGCCGAACTGTAGGGCAGTGCTCCGGGTCCGCCGGCTCGGCCGGGTCCCTTACGACGAGGCGATGGCTCTGCAACGGGCCCTGGCGACCCGGGCACCCGACGACTACCTGCTGGCCCTCGAGCATCCTCACGTGTACACGCTCGGTGTCCGGGCCGATCCCGCCCACGTGCTGGTCGACCCTGCGTCGGTCGGGGCGACGCTGGTCCACACCGACCGCGGCGGCGACGTCACCTACCACGGGCCCGGACAGCTGGTGCTCTACCCGATCCTCACGGTCCCCGACGGACCTTCCGCCGGGCCCGAGCACGTGGCCCGGCTCGAGCAGGTGGTGCTCGACGCGCTCGACGACCTCGGTGTCCCCGACGCCGTCGGGGGGGTCGGCCGGCTTCCCGGCTATCCCGGGATCTGGATCGGGGCCGACACGGCGCGCCCGCGCAAGGTCGCTGCGGTGGGGGTCCGCACCCTGCGGACCGGCGACGGGCGGCGCCGCACCCTGCACGGACTAGCGCTCAACGTCGACTGCGAGCTCTCGATGTTCGGCCACATCGTGCCCTGTGGGATCAGTGAGCTGACGGTGACCTCCCTGGCGGCCGAGGGCGTGGCGCTGGGTGCCGACCGGGTGACCGTGGCGGTTCTGGACCGGGCAGCGGCGTGCTGGGGCGGCGACGGGGTGGACCGCCAGGCTGTGGTCACCGGCTCGGCCGACGTGGGGTCCGGTCCCGGCGAGCGGCCCCTGCTCCGGCGGTTGCGCCAGGCCGGCGTGGACCCGGACGACACCGTGGACCTGCGGGCCCGCAAACCGGAGTGGCTCCGGGTTCCGGCCCGGATGGGTGAGGACTACCGCCGCCTCGGTCGGACCATCCATGATCTCGGCCTGGTCACCGTCTGCGAGGAGGCCGGCTGCCCCAACATCTACGAGTGCTGGGCCGACGGGACCGCGACCTTCATGGTGAACGGGGACCGCTGCACGAGGGCCTGCGGGTTCTGCCTAGTCGACACCCGCCATCCCCTGCCGCTCGACCGGACCGAGCCCGAGCGGGTCGCCGACGCAGTGGCGCGGATGCGGCTGGCCCACGCGGTGGTCACCTGCGTCGCCCGCGACGACCTGGCCGATGGCGGGGCGGGCGCCATCGCGGCAACCGTCGGGGCCATCCGCCGCCGCCGCCCCTCCACCACCGTGGAGGTCCTCATCTCGGACTGCAAGGGGGACGAACGTGCCCTGGGCTCGGTTTTCGATGCCCGCCCGGACATCGTCAACCACAACATCGAGACGGTGGCCCGGCTCCAGCGGGCGGTCAGGCCCTCGGCCGGCTATGCCCGGAGCCTTGCCGTGCTGTCCCGGGCGGCCGATGCCGGCCTCACCGCGAAGTCGGGATTGATGGTCGGCCTCGGTGAGACCGAAGCCGAGGTGGTCGCCACGCTCGCTGACCTCCGGGCGGTGGGTGTGGCCATCGCCACGGTGGGACAGTACCTGCGGCCGTCCAGCGCCCACCTGCCGGTCGCCCGGTGGTGGGGGCCCGAGGAGTTCGAGCGGATCGGCCGGGCCGGCCGGGCGCTCGGCCTTGCCCATGTGGAGTCGTCGCCGCTCACCCGGTCGAGCTACCACGCCCGCGATGCCGCCGTCGCGTCGGGCACGGTCGGGCCGGGCGAGGCCGGGGGCACCGCCGTCCCGGTGCGGCTCTCGCTGCGGGCCGGCACAGGGGGCTGACCGGACCGCGACGGGTGACGGGTCACGTCGGGCGGGGCGTGGTGAGGAGGAGTCGACGTGTGCGCTGCCTGGTGCCGGCCCGAGCGGGCTGGCGCGTCAGGACCGCTGGGCGACGTGCTGGGTCCAGGCGCTGCCGTCCCAGTAGCGGAGCGTGTTGGGCGCGCCGCTCGGGTCGGGCAACCAGCCGGCCGGGGTACCAGGGGCCGGCGGTGCCGCTGCTGGCGCTGGCGCTGGCGCGGCAGGCGCGGCCGCTGCGGCCGCCGGGGCGGCAGTCGCAGCGCCGCCCGAGAAACCGGCGAACGGGTCGGACTGGGCGGCCCCTCCGCTCGGGGCGTAGCCGGGTTGCTGCGAAGCCTGCTGCGCGGGCTGCTGGAGGTCCGCGTAGTACGAGGTCGGCGCCGCTTCCTTTGACGCCTTGCCCCCCGGATTCTTCTTCCGCTGGTTGAGCACGATCACCGCGATGATCAAGGCGATCACGACCACGATGACGATGATCTCCAGGATGAGCACGGTACCGCTCAGAGCGGTGAGGACTGCATTCAGCGTCATTCCCATGGCACGCAAGGTACTTCGGGGCGTCTCCGGGGTCAACGATGCTGCCCGACCAGGCAGGAGCAGGGGCTGCGGGATCCGACAACCGGCCGACGACGCCGAACGGTTCAGGCCGGTACCGCGGTGTACCGGGTCCACGCTGTCCCGTCCCAGTAGCGGATCCGATCCCCGCTCGCGGTCGGGTCCGGCAGCCATCCCGGCGGCGTCCCCGGTGCTGGGACCGGTCCGTGGTCGGCCGGCCCGGACGTGGTCGGCCGGCCCGGCGCCGCGCCCGCCATGACCGGGACCGGGACCACGCCCTGGACGAGACCGCGCGGCGTTCGGTGGTGTCGCGGGCGCCGTCGGGCCCACCACACGACGACCGCGGCCAGTGTGAGGGCCCCCACCCCGAGTACCACGGCGCTCCGGCCGACCGCCGGGTCGCGCCACCACGCGCCCGGCGTGGTGCTGTAGGGCGATGCCGCCAGGAGGCGGTGCTGCTCGACGGCCAGGGTCGCCATCGGCCCGGCCACCAGGGTCGAGGCGGCGCCCGGCTGGCTGGCGCCGATGATCACCGCGGTGCGGGCCACCGTGAACAGGGCCACCCGCTCGGTGGCCGTGGCCGCCACAGAGTACGGCGACGCATAGCTGACGCCGCGCGCCCCGGGCACGCCGGGCAGCGACGCCGGGCCGAGCTTCGTGCCCTGGGGCAGCGAGGCCTGGGCCGCCGAGACGTAGGCGGTCGCCTGGGCGGGACTCGCAAACGCGACCACCACGTCGCCCAGGGCGGTGCCGGCGGTAGTCCCGGTCCAGGTGCGCAGGTACGCGTCGAACCCGCCGCCCACCGTCAGCCGGCCGAGCGCGGCGGTGGTGGCGGCCGGGTCGGGGTCGTAGGTGGCGAAGCGATGCGCGCTGAGCGGCCCGCTCGAAGCGACGGTGAAGCCCGGCACCGAGGTGACCACGTAGGACGACAACGGGGTCGTGGCGGTGTCGGCCGAGGCGCTCGGGCTGGGACCGGCGGCCCCGAAGGACGCCGCCAGGACGACCGTTGCTGTCCGGAGGGTCAGGGCGAGGGTCCGGCCCGGCGGCCGGCGGCCCCTCATGCCACGAAGTACTTGGCCTGCGGGTGGTGGCAGATGATGGCGTCGGTGGTCTGCTCGGGGTGCAGTTGGAAACCGTCGCTCACCGTCACCCCGATCTGGTCGCCCCCCAGGAGCTCGACGACCTTGGCGTTGTCCTCGAGGTCGGGGCACGCCGGGTAGCCCCAGCTGTAGCGGCCGCCCCGGTACTGCTGGCGGAACAGGCCGGTGAGGGTCGGCCCGTCCTCGTCGGCGAAGCCCAGCTCCTCGCGGATCCTGCGGTGCCAGTACTCGGCCAGGGCTTCGGCCATCTCGACGCCGAGCCCGTGGAGGAAGAGGTACTTCTGGTACTCGTCGGCCGCGAAGAGCTCGGCGGCGCGCTCGGAGACCCGGTCACCCATGGTGACGAGCATGAACGAGGCGAAGTCCTCGCCGGCGCCGGCCGGCCGGAAGAAGTCGGCGATGCAGAGCCAGGGGGCCTTGCGCTGGCGGGGGAAGGTGAAGCGCATCCACTCGGCGCTGCGGGACTCGTCCTTGTAGACGACCAGGTCGTTGCCGGCGGCGTTGGCCGCGAAGTGCCCGTAGGCCACCTGGGGGACGAGCAGGTCCTGCTCTTTGGCCCTCGCCAGCTGCTCCCGCAGGACCGCCCGCACCCGGTCCTTGAAGGCGGTGTCGTCCTCGCCGGCTTCGGGGCGGAAGCCCCACTGGTTGCGGAAGAGCGCGGTGAGGTTCAGGTACTCGGCGATGTCGTCGAGCGGGATGCCCTTGGCCACCCGGGAGCCCACGAAGGGCGGCGGGAACAGGGGGTTGTCGGTCGCCACATCGGACGCCCGGTCGGGCTGACCCTCCACCGGGGAGGTGTCCTGGTCGAGCCGGCTGCGCTTGGGGACCCGCTTCTCGGAGACCTCCCGGCCGAAGTCCGGGTCGTTCTCGCCCGATTTCTTGAGCTCGACCAGGCGGTCCATCGTCCGCAGCCCCTCAAAGGCGTCGCGTCCGTAGAAGACCCGGCCGTTGTAGACGTTGCGGAGGTCGCGCTCGACGTAGGTGCGGGTGAGCGCCGCCCCGCCCAGCAGCACCGGGAGGTCAGAGAGCCCGCGCTCGTTCAGCTCCTCGAGGTTCTCGCGCATGACGAGGGTGGACTTGACCAGGAGGCCGCTCATCCCGAGCGCGTCGGCCCGGTGCTCCTCCACCGCGGCGACCATGTCGGCGATGCCGACCTTGATCCCGAGGTTGACCACCTCGTAGCCGTTGTTGGTGAAGATGATGTCGACGAGGTTCTTCCCGATGTCGTGCACGTCGCCCTTCACGGTGGCCAGGACGACCTTGCCCTTGCCACCCTGGTCGGCCTTCTCCATGTGGGGCTCGAGGTAGGCGACGGCGGCCTTCATCGTCTCGGCCGACTGGAGCACGAAGGGGAGCTGCATCTCACCGGAGGCGAAGAGCTCGCCCACCGTCTTCATCCCGGCCAGCAGGAAGTCGTTGACGATGGCCAGTGCGGTGTGCTCGCCGAGGGCCTCCTCCAGATCGGCCTCCAGCCCGTTGCGGTTGCCGTCGACGATCCGCTGTTCGAGCCGCCGCTCGACCGGCCAGTCCAGGTGCTCCTCGGGCTCGGCGGTCGTCGCCTTCGCCCCTTCGAAGAGCGACAGGAGCTCCTGGAGCGGGTCGTAGCCGTCGGTGCGCCGGTCGTAGACGAGGTCCAGGCACACCTCGCGGGCCCGTTCGTCGATCCGGGAGAGGGGGAGGATCTTGGAGGCGTGGACGATGGCGGCGTCCAGGCCGGCCTCCACGCACTCGTGGAGGAAGACCGAGTTGAGGACCTGGCGGGCCGCCGGGTTCAGACCGAACGAGACGTTCGAGAGCCCGAGCAGGGTGGAGACCCCGGGCAGCTCCTCCTTGATCCGGCGGATCCCCTCGATCGTCTCGATCCCGTCCCGCCGGCTCTCCTCCATCCCGGTCGACAGCGGAAGGGCCAGGGGATCGAAGAGGAGGTCGGAGGGCTCGAGCCCGTAACGCTCGACGGCGATGTCGCGGATGGCCCGGGCGGCCCGGAGTTTCCACTCGGCCGTGCGGGCCTGGCCCTCCTCGTCGATGCAGGTGCACACCACGGCGGCGCCGAACTCTCGGGCCAGCCGCAGGAACGTGTCGAGGCGAGTGCCATCGGCGTCACCCTCTTCGAGGTTGACCGAGTTGAGCACCGGACGGCCGCCCAGCCACTCGAGGGCGGCCCGGGCCACCGGGCCCTCGGTCGAGTCGACCATCAGGGCCACGCTGGCCTGGGTGGCCAGCCGGCTTGCCACCTCGGTCATGTCGTGGACCCCGTCGGCGCCCGTGTAGTCCACGCACACGTCGATGATGTGTGCGCCCTCCTTGATCTGGTCCCGGGCCATGGCCACGCAGGTGTCCCAGTCCGCCACCAGCATCGCCTCGCGGAAGCGCTTCGAGCCGTTGGCGTTGGTCCGTTCTCCGACCACGAGGAAGGAGGTGTCCTGGTGGAAGGGCACCGCCGTGTAGATGGAGGCGGCCGAGGGCTCGTGGACCGGCTCCCGGACGGCCGGTGTGGCTCCCGAGCACCGCTCGACCACCGCCGCCAGGTGCTGGGGCGAGGTGCCGCAGCACCCGCCGACCACCGAGACGCCGAGCTCGGTCACGAAGCGGTGCAGATGGTCCGCCAGCTGCTCGGGGGAGAGGTCGTAGTGCATCCTGCCATCGACCACCGACGGGAGCCCGGCGTTGGGGATGCACGAGATCGGGACGCGGCTGTGGGCGGACAGGTGACGCAGGGGCTCGCCCATCTCGGAGGGTCCGGTGGCGCAGTTCAGGCCGATCACGTCCACCTGCATGGCGTCGATGGCGGTCAACGCGGCCCCGATCTCGGTGCCCGGCAGCATGCGGCCGGTCAGCTCGATGGTCACCTGCACCTGCAGGGGGACGTGGCGGCCGAGGGCCGCCATGGCCCGACGGGCCCCGTTGATAGCCGCCTTGCCCGACAGCAGGTCGAAGACCGTCTCGATGATAAGGAGGTCGACCCCGCCCTCCAGCAGGCCGGTCGCCTGCACCTCGTAGCCGTCGCGCATCTCGGCGTAGGGGATCTGGCCCAGGGTCGGGAACTTGGTCCCCGGGCCCATGCTCCCGGCCACCCAGCGGGGCCGGCCGCCGGCCGCGTACTGGTCGGCCAGGCCCCGGGCCAGGACGGCGGCGGTCCGGTTGATCTCGCGGGCCTGGTCGCCCAGGCCGTACTCGGCCAGGGTGACCGGCAGGCCCCCGAAGGTGTCGGTCTCGATCACGTCGACCCCGACGTCGAGGAACGAGCGGTGCAGCGTCTCGACGGCCTCGGGCTTCGAGAGCACGAGGTGCTCGTTGCAGCCCTCGAGCTCGGGTCCGCCGAAGTCCTCGGGCCCGAGCTCCTGGAGCTGGAGATTGGTGCCCGTGGCGCCGTCGAAGACGACCACCCGCTCGCGCAGCGCGCTCAGGTACGCCGAGGTCTCCGGGTCGACCCGGCCCGGGAGGAGGGGAGAATTGGCCATCGGCCCTAGAGGCTACCGGCGCCGCCCGGTAGCCTCTGCTCGCCGCTTGGCAGAGGAGCATCCCGTGCGCATCTACACGAAGAAGGGCGACGACGGATCGACCGGCCTCCTCTACGGCGGCCGGGTCCGGAAGGACTCCCCGGCCATCGAGCTGAACGGCGCCGTGGACGAGGCGCAGGCCGCGCTGGGGGTTGCCCGGGCGGAGTCGGGCCCGGGCTCCGAGCTCGACGACCTCCTGGTCGACCTGGAGCGCCAGCTCTACGTCTTGATGGCGGAGGTGGCGACGGCGCCGGGCAACCGGCCCAAGCTCGAGGCGGGGACCACCCTGGTGACCGCCGTGATGGTGACCTCCCTGGAAGCCAGGATCGACGACCTGTCCGGTCGCTTCGAGATGCCGGCCGAGTTCGTCGTGCCCGGGCAGAACCGCATCGCCGCCGCCCTCGACGTCGCCCGGACGGTCGTCCGCCGGGCCGAGCGGCTGGCCTCGGCCGACCCGGTGGAGGGTTCGCTGGTCGGTCCGTACCTGAACCGATTGTCGGATCTGGTGTGGACGATGGCACGCTGGATGGAGGGGGATGAGCACATGCCGGCCCGGAGGAATTGAGGGGGGACGCAATGGGACTCACCGTCGACCCGGTCGCCACCGAGGCGACCATCGACGAACTCGTGGCCGTGGGGGTCCCGGTGCTCGCCGGGCCCTCGGGGCCCGAGTTGCCGGCCGGGCTCCCGACCGCCGCCTGTGGGTTCGCGCTGCCCGGCGTGCTCGACCCGGCCTGGTGTGCCCGGCAGGGCTTCGCGGCGTCGGTGGGCCAGGTCCTGGTGCTCCGGGCGGCCGACGGACCGGCCCGCATGCTCGTCGGGCTCGGCTCGGTGCACCCGGTCACCCCCGAGCGCTGGCGCCGGGCCGCCGCGTCCTTCGTCCGCTCGGCGGGGGAGTCGGGGACGGCCGCGTTCGTCATGCCCACCTTCGAGCCCGACGTCCCGCAGTCCGAGATCGGGGCCGCCATCACCGAGGGGGCGGTGCTCGCCGCCTACCGGTTCGACCGGTTCAAGTCCCGGCTCAAAGGGGGGTCGATCACCCGCCTGGTCGTGGCCCAGGGGCACTCAGGGGTCGGCGACGTCGACCAGTCGGTCAGCGCCGGCATCCGCCGGGGCTCGCTGATCGGCGGCGCGGTCTGCCTGGCCCGCGACCTGGTGAACACCCCGCCGAGCAATCTCACCCCGACCCAACTGGCCAAGCGGGCGGTCGAGATCCTCGGCCAGCGCCCGTCGCTCAGGGTGCAGGTGTGGGACGAGGACCGGATCACCGAGGAGGGCCTGGGCGGCCTGATCGGCGTCAGCCGGGGCTCGGCCGAGCGGCCCAAGCTGGTGCGGGCCGACTACGAGCCGGTGCGCGCCCTCGAGATCGGTGGGCAGGTGCCGCACGTGGTCCTGGTCGGGAAGGGGATCACCTTCGACTCGGGCGGGCTGTCGCTCAAGTCGGCCGACGGCATGATCACGATGAAGACCGACATGAGCGGCGCCGCCGCCGTGCTGGCCACCCTCTGGGCCTGCCGGGACCTCGGCGTCGAGATCCACGTGACGGGCCTGGTGCCCATCGCCGAGAACATGCCTGGCCCGAGCGCCCTCAAGCCGGGGGACGTGGTCACCATCCGCAACGGCATGACCATCGAGGTCCTCAACACCGACGCCGAAGGCCGCCTGATCCTGGCCGACGCGCTCTGCCTGGCCAACGAGGCGAAGGCCGACGCCATCGTCGACATCGCCACCCTGACCGGGGCGGCCACGGTGGCCCTCGGTCCGCTGGTGGCGGCCCTCTTCTCGAACAACTACGAGTTGATGGGCAAGGTCCGTCAGGCCGGCGGCCGGGCCGGTGAGCAGGTGTGGCCGCTGCCCATGCCCGAGGACTACGCCGAGTACCTGGACTCCGAGGTGGCCGACATGAAGAACACCGGGAAGGCGGGCCAGGCCGGCGCCATCAGCGCCGCCATGCTGCTGGCCCGGTTCGTCGGCGACACGCCCTGGGCGCACCTCGACATCGCCGGCCCGGCCCGCTCGTCTGAGTCGACCGGCTACCTGACCAAGGGCGGGACCGGTTTCGGGGTGCGGACCCTCCTCGAGTTCCTCTCCTCGTACGGCCAGGCCGCCACGGACTGAGAGGGGCCCGGGGTCGCCGGCCCCGGGGTCGGCCCGGTCGCCTGCAGCACGGCGAGGTGGCGCGCCCTGGCCCAGGCCGAGCACTTGTGGGCGACTGCCGGGTGCAGGCCCGAGCCCAGCAGGTGGCCTTCGACCCGGCCGGGGTCGGCCCCGGCCGCCAACAGGTCCAGCGCCATGAGGCGGCCCCGGACCCGGACCCGGCCGGCCGGGGCGCCCTGGGCCGAGTCGGCCCAGCGGCGGTGGGCGTCTTGCAGTCCGGCCGGGAGCCGGCGCAACTGGCCCTCGGGGACCGGGGCGACCCACCGCCGCACGGCCAGCGTCGCAGGCCCGAGGTGCCGGGCCAGTCCGTAACGGCAACAGCGCAGGATCGATCGGCGGAACGGCGAGTGGCCTCCGCCCGACCCTCCCAGGCCGAGGGCCCGGGCCGTGGCGTCGAGGTCGAGATCGAACCCCCCGGGGGGTTCGATCGAGCCCGTCGGCCAGCCGTCGAAGAAGGAGGGTGGCGGACGGGCCGAGCACCGGCAGCCAGAAGCGCTCGACGTAGTCCGAGCGCGGGTCGAGCCCCACGCGGTCCACGACCGGATCCTCCCAGGCCACCACCCGCGGGGTCGGGGTCAGGGCCCTGCTCCCCGCAGCACGCCCGTTGACGGTCGCTCCGTCGGAGGCGGCGCGGACGGGCGACAGGGCCATCTGGGGGATCGTGGCGGGCCGACCTTGCCGAGGACCTCTCCCGCGGATCTCGGACGGCGACCGGGCTACCACCGACCGCGGTGCAGGCGTGAGCCCCCGTTGCCGGCCGGGCGGTCGAGCGAGGCCGAGCGGTGGTCCGAGCCCCCGGGGTGCCCGAGGAGCACGGCGCCGAACAGCCGCCAGCCCCCCGGCACCCCGAGGGCGCCCAGCAGCGCCGTCTCCCCACGGAAGTTCCCGAGGAAGCATGCACCGAGGCCCCGGTCGACCGCCCCGAGGAGCAGGGTCATGGTGGCGAACGCGGCGTCCCCGAACCAGTACGGGACCGGCCACGCCGGCTCCCCCCCGCCTCCGGCTTCGGCCGGCCCGAGGCCCGAGGCCGCCTTGTCGCCCTCCCCGTAGCGCTCGACGTAGGCGCGGGGGGACGCGAGGGAGAGGGCCACCACCGGGGCCCTCGACAGCCCGGCAGACCGGGAGGAGGTGGCCCGCCACCCGGCCGTGGTCGCGTGCTCCCAGTAGGTGGCGGTCTCCTCGGGGCCCTGAAGGACCAGCCAGGACGTGCCCCCGGTGTTGCCCGCCGTGGGCGCCCGCAAGGCGTCGGCCACTAGCCCGTCCACCACGGACGGTTCGAGCGGCGTGGTGGCGAAGCTCCGGACCATGCGCCGGCGCCGGACCGCCTCGGTGAGCTCCATCGATCCTCCCTGGTGGGGGTGCTGCGGCGGCCCGCGGTGGGCACCGGGTGGCACCCACGGGAATGTTGAGTGCGCTGGTACGGTTTTAGCGGAGCAGAGGCACGAGAGCCCGGAGGTCGCAGTGCCCACACCCCGAGACCTGCTGCAGCAGGCCAAGGACCGCATCACCGAGATCACCACCGAAGAGGCCGAGGGCAGCCTCGGCCAGGCGACGTTCCTCGACGTCCGAGAGCCCGACGAGTACGAGCAGGGGGCGCTGTCCGGTGCCGTGCCCCTGCCCCGGGGGCACCTGGAGTTCCAGGTGGAGGGCAAGCTCCCCGACAAGTCGGCCCCGATCGTGGTCTACTGCGCGGGCGGGACGCGGTCGGCCTTCGCCGCCGACACCCTGGGCCAGCTCGGGTACACCGACGTGGTGTCGGTGGCCGGGGGCTTCAACCGCTGGAAGGACGAAGGGCGGCCGTGGGCCGCCCCGCGGACCCTGACCGCCGACCAGCGCAACCGCTACCAGCGCCATCTCCTGCTGCCCGAGGTCGGCGAGACGGGCCAGCAGAAGCTGCTCGATGCCCGGGTCCTGCTCCTCGGGGCCGGCGGTCTCGGGTCGCCGGCCGCCCTCTACCTGGCCGCGGCCGGGGTCGGGACGCTCGGGGTGATCGACATGGACGTGGTCGACGAATCAAACCTCCAGCGCCAGATCCTCCACAACATGGAGCGGGTGGGGGAGCGCAAGGTGGACTCGGCCAAAAAGACGCTGACCGGGATCAACCCCGACGTCGACGTCGCGACCTACGACGTGCGTCTCGGGGCCGACAACATCCTCGACATCATCGACGGCTAC
>Ga0209040_10003909_pt1 | contig 11348 bp, 8 predicted proteins | sample BogFormECP12_OM3_FD_188240 | JGI IMG/M metagenome (GOLD analysis project Ga0209040, IMG submission 188240) | Bog forest soil microbial communities from Calvert Island, British Columbia, Canada - ECP12_OM3 (SPAdes) (version 2) | ecosystem: Environmental > Aquatic > Freshwater > Wetlands > Bog ... | reverse complement strand
GTCGAGATCGGCAGCGAGGTCGCCGACGACATCGACCGCAGCCTGATCCGCCAACAGGTCGAGATGGGGGTCGCGGTCCGCATGGCCTGCCTCGAGATCTTGACCCGCGATCTCGGCAACGGCCCGCCCGTCCTGTGAACCGTCTGCTGTTCCGGCGCGCCCGGTTGCTCGACCCAGAAAGCGGGCTCGACGCTTGCGGCGATCTGCTCGTCGAAGGCGACCGGATTGCCGCGGTAGGCGGGGATCTCGCCGCAGCAGATCGCGGCGCGGAGATGGTGAACGCCGACGGGCTATGCTTGGCGCCGGGGCTGGTCGACATGCGAGTCCAACTGCGCGAACCTGGCGCCGAACATATGGAATCGATCGAGACCGCCGGGCAGGCCGCCGCCGCGGGCGGGGTCACGACGATGGTCGCTCTGCCAAACACCAACCCGCCGGTCGACGACGTCTCGGTCGTCGAGTTTCTCGCCCGCCGCGCACGCGAAGTCAGACTCGCCAAGATCCACACTTATGCCGCGGCGACCAAGGCAATGGCGGGGCGGGATCTGACCGAGATGGGCCTGCTCGCCGCGAACGGCGCGCTCGGCTTCACCGATGGCGTGCAGGCTGTAGCGGACGCGCTGGTCATGCGGCGAGTGCTCGCCTACGCTCGCACCTTCGATCTCCTGGTGCTGCAGCATCCCGAAGAGCCGAGCCTCGCCCGCGCCGGCGAAGTCAACGAGGGCGAGATCGCCACGCGGCTGGGGCTCCCTGCTATCACGCCGATGGCCGAAGTCATCATGATCGAGCGCGATCTGAGGCTCGTCGAGATCACCGGCGCCCGCTATCACGCCGCTCACGTCTCGACCGCCGTCGGGGTCGAGGCGGTGCGGCGGGCGAAGGCGCAAGGGCTGCCGGTGACCTGCGATACCGCCCCACCCTATTTCGCGCTGAACGAGACGGCGATCGGCGACTACCGGACTTTCGCCAAGCTTTCCCCGCCATTGCGCAGCGAGTGGGACCGGCGGGCCGTGGTCGAAGGCTTGCGGGATGGCACGATCGATGCGATTGCCAGCGACCACGCCCCCTGGGACCAGGATTCGAAACGCCTGCCCTTCAGCTCTGCAGCCTATGGGATCGTCGGGCTGGAGACTCTGCTGCCGCTGTCGCTCGAGCTCTTCCACAATGGCCATCTCGGCCTCATCGAGCTGATGCGGCGCCTGACCTCGAACCCGGCCCGCATTCTGCGTCTCCCGGTCGGCCGGCTGGCCCCCGGCGCCCCGGCCGATCTCGTTCTTTTCGACCCGGATATGCCCTGGCGCATTTCCACCGACGATTTCCGCTCAAAATCGAAGAATGCGCCGTTTGACGGACGCCCGGTCCAGGGCCGGGTGCGGCGCACGATCGTCGATGGCCGCACGATCTTTCAGGCAAGAGACTAGGTGCCGCCGACTCGCCCTCACCCTCCCACGCGTTCGGCGTGGGTCCCTCCCTCTCCCGCAGTGCGGGAGAGGGGCTGTATTCTGTCGCAGGGAAAGGCCCCTCTCCCGCGGTGCAGGACGGGGATCCAAGCCCCTCTCCCGCAATGCGGGAGAGGGCGCCGAGCGTAGCGAGGCGGGTGAGGGTTGGTCGCTGCGGCCGTACTTGGTTACCTCCTTGGCTCGATCCCGTTCGGGCTAGTGCTGACCCGGCTCGCCGGGCATGGCGACATCCGCCAGATCGGCTCCGGCAATATCGGCGCCACTAACGTCCTGCGCACAGGCAGCAAGGGACTCGCTGCCCTGACCCTGATGCTAGACCTGGCAAAGGGCGCGGCCGCGGTGGTGATTGCACAACGCTGGGGGCACACCGCCGCGCTGGTCGCGGCGGGCTGCGTGATCCTCGGCCATATGTTTCCGGTCTGGCTGGGCTTTCGCGGCGGCAAGGGTGTCGCCACCTCGCTCGGCGTCCTGATCCCTCTCGCTTGGCCGGTGGCGCTCGTCACAGCGGTCCTTTGGGTGAGCACCGCCCTGCTGTTCCACTATTCCTCACTTGCCGCGCTGGTCGCCGCGGTCGCCGGCGCCGTGCTCGCCGCTATTGTGGCCGACAAGGCGACGGCGCTGCTGATCGCCGGTATCGCGTTGTTAATTATCGTGCGGCACCATGCGAACATCCGCCGCCTGCTGGCAGGCACGGAGAGCCGGATCTCTTTGGGTAAAAGCTGAGGCACGCCGCTGGCCGCACGCGAACTCGATCCGCAGGAGCGCCTCGACTGGCTGCGGCTGTGCCGCACCGAGACGATCGGACCGGTCAGCTTTTACGCTATGTTGCGCCGCTTCGGCTCGGCGCGGGCGGCGCTCGAAATGGTGCCGCAGCTCGCGCGACGAGGCGAGCGCTCCAAGACCGTGACGCCGGTCGCGCGCGCCGACGCCGAGGCCGAGTTCGCCGCAATGCACCGTCTCGGGGCGCGGCTCGTCTGCTGGGGCGAGCCAACCTACCCGAGCGGGCTCGCGGCAATCGAGGACGCGCCGCCGATCCTGACCGTGCTTGGGCAGGCCGAGTTGTTGACCGGGCCGATCGTGGCGGTGGTCGGGGCGCGCAACGCCTCGGCGAACGGTCGGCGTTTCAGCCGCGACCTTGCCGCCGCGCTCGGGCAGGGCGGCATCGTCGTCGTTTCGGGCCTGGCCCGCGGCATCGATGCCGCCGCGCATCTGGGCGCGCTCGAGACCGGCAGCGTCGCCGTCGTCGCCGGCGGCATCGATGTCGTCTACCCCGAAGAAAACCGTGGACTGTACGAGGCGCTGGTACGCCAGGGTGCGATTGTTTCCGAGCTGCCGGTCGGAACCGAGCCTCAGGCGAGGCATTTCCCGCGCCGCAACCGGATCATTTCAGGCATAGCTCTCGGGGTGGTCGTGGTCGAGGCCGCGGCTCGCTCGGGTTCGCTGATCACCGCTCGATTCGCATTGGAACAAGGTCGCGACGTCTTCGCGGTGCCCGGCTCCCCGCTCGATCCGCGCTGTCGCGGCTCGAACGATCTGCTGCGGCATGGCGCGATCCTGACCGAGAACGCCGAGGACGTGCTGTCGCAGCTCGGGCCGCAGCGGAGGGGCCCGGCACCGCCCCCGCGAGCGTCGGCCCCGCCGCCGGCCGCGGTTGATTGGCCGCCAGTCAGGGCGCAGGCGCCCGTGGCAGATGACGCCGCGCTCGAACTGATCATTGAAAGATTGGGACGGACCCCGGTCGCGGTTGACGAACTGGTGCGCCAATGCCACTTGTCAGCCGCCGCAGTGGCCATTCTGCTCCTCGAGCTGGAACTTGCCGGCCAGGTCGAACGCCACCCCGGCAATCTCGTTTCCTTGCGCTGAGTATTTGCGTCGCTTTGATTGCGCCCCACCTAAGCTGTCCCGCAGGGGCGACCTTGCGCCATAGAGCGGATTGATGAAAGTCGTTGTCGTCGAATCGCCTGCAAAGGCTAAAACCATCAACAAGTATCTCGGCGGCGATTACAAGGTCGTCGCCAGCTATGGCCATGTCCGCGACCTTCCGGCAAAGGATGGTTCGGTTCTGCCGGAGTCGGACTTTGCGATGTCGTGGGAGGTCGACGGCAAGTCCGAAAAACATCTGAAAACGATCCTCGAAGCGGTCCGCGGTGCCGACCGTCTTTTTCTCGCCACCGACCCGGATCGTGAAGGCGAGGCGATTTCCTGGCACGTGCGCGAGGTGCTCAATTCCCGCCGCGGGCTGAAGCATCTCGACATCAAGCGCGTCGTCTTTAACGAAGTGACCAAGAACGCGGTGCTCGATGCGTTCACTCGCCCTCGCGAGATCGACCGCGAGCTGGTTGAGGCCTACCTCGCCCGACGAGCGCTCGACTACCTCGTCGGCTTCACCTTGTCGCCGGTGCTGTGGCGCAAGCTCCCGGGCAGCCGCTCGGCGGGCCGCGTCCAATCCGTCGCGCTGCGCCTGATCTGCGAGCGGGAATCCGAGATCGAGGCGTTCAAGTCGCGCGAATACTGGACGATCGAGGTTGAATTTAAAACCGAGGCCGGCCAGACCTTTACGGCGCGGCTGACCCACCTCGACGGCAAGCGCCTCGAGCGCTTTGATCTCGACACCGAGGCCAAGGCACGGGCCGCCGCCGACGCGATCCTGCGCGCATCGGGTTTTACCGTCGCCGAGATCGACAGCCGGCAGGTCCGCCGCAATCCCTTCCCGCCCTTTACGACCTCGACCTTGCAGCAAGAGGCCTCGCGCAAGCTCGGGCTGTCCGCCAACCGGACGATGCAGATCGCGCAGCGGCTCTATGAGGGCATCGAGCTCGCCGGCGAGACGGTGGGGCTCATCACCTATATGCGTACCGATGGTGTGGCGATTTCGGCCGAAGCGATCGCCGCGGCTCGTCAGCTGATCGGCGGCGAGTTCGGAGGCCGCTACCTGCCCGACGCGCCGCGGGTTTACCGCAGCCCCGCCAAGAACGCGCAGGAAGCGCACGAAGCGATCCGGCCCACCGATCTTGCGCGCAAGCCCGCCGATGTCGCCTCGCGTCTCGACCGCGACCAGCTTCGACTTTACGAGCTGATCTGGAAGCGGACCGTGGCGAGCCAGATGGCCTCCGCGCTTCTCGAACAGGTCGCCGTAGATATCGCCGATGCAGCTGGGCGGCTCCGCCTCCGCGCGAACGGCTCGGTCATCCTGTTCGACGGGTTTCTCGTACTTTATCAGGAGGACCGGGACGACACCGCGACCGAGGAGGAGGGCGAAGGCGGGCGTCTGCCGGCAATGCGAAAAGCCGAACGGCTCGCGCGCGGCGAGGTTACGCCGAGCCAGCATTTCACGCAGCCGCCGCCGCGCTATACCGAAGCGAGCCTCGTCAAAAAGCTCGAAGAGCTCGGCATCGGCCGGCCCTCGACCTACGCCTCGATCCTTCAGGTCCTGCAGGATCGCGACTATGTCCGCCTCGAAAAACGGCGCTTCGTGCCGGAGGACCGGGGCCGGCTCGTGACCGCGTTTCTGACGAGCTTTTTCGAGCGCTATGTCGAGTACAACTTTACCGCCGACCTCGAAAACCAGCTCGACGACGTCTCCGGCGGTCGCATCGACTGGAAGGAAGTGCTGCGGAACTTCTGGCGGGATTTTTCCACCGCGGTCGACGGCACCAAGGATCTGACGATCAGCCAGGTGCTGACCGCCCTCGATGAGGCACTCGGGCGGCATTTTTTCCCCAATGACGGCTCCGGGAGCGACCCACGTCTCTGTCCTGTTTGCGGCGCCGGCAGGCTCAGCCTCAAGCTCGGCAAATTCGGCGCCTTCATCGGCTGCTCCAATTACCCGAACTGCCGCCACACCCGGCCGCTCGCGGTGGAGAACGAGGCGGACACCCCCACTCCGGAGACTGCGCTGGGGACCGACCCCGGGACCGGACTGCCAGTTACACTAAAGAAGGGCCCCTATGGCCATTATGTTCAGCTCGGCGAAGGCAATGGCGAGTTCAAGCCCAAGCGGGTGGCCCTGCCTCGCTCCCTGAAGCCGGCCGACGTCGATCTGGAGACCGCACTGCGGCTGCTCGCATTGCCGCGCGAGCTCGGCCGCCATCCCGAAACGGGCGAGGCGATAATCGCGGGCATCGGCCGGTTCGGCGCTTACATCAAGCATGGAACCACCTTCAAGTCGCTCGGCGCCGACGACGACGTGCTGACGATCGGGCTGAACCGCGCAGTGGTGCTGCTGGCCGAACCGTCTTCCGCGCAGCGCCGCGGGCCGCAGCTGGTCCGCGAAATCGGGGCTCACCCCGAAGGCGGCACGGTCGGCCTCTATCGCGGACGTTACGGCCCCTATGTCAGCCATAACGGCGTGTTTGCGTCGCTGCCGCGCAGCGCCGATCCCGCCGTTTTCTCCCTCGCCGAGGCATTACCGCTGCTCACCGCCCAGCGCGACAAAGGCAAGAAGCGCGGACGCAAGACCACCAAATCGGTGAAAGCAAAGGCCGCGAGTAATGGCGCCGCGCGAGAGCGTGCGGCCGCCGCGGCCACGAAAGAAACCGGAACGGCGAAAAAGCCCGGGACACGCAAAAAAACCGCGCCAACAAAGACCAGCGCCAATCGGTCGGTGGCTAAGACACCCCGAACTCGACCTGGGACAGCGCCTGGTTAAGTGGTGAAGTCCCGCGCAAATACTTTTGGAAAGCAGCGCAGCCGCCGCGGGCAACTCTCTTCAGGTGCCAAGCTGCCAGAGGGGGCAAGACGCGGCGTCAATCGGCGCTTTGTCGCCGCCCCGCCGCTCCCCGAGGTGACCGTCATCGAGCGGATTGGCAGCGATGAAGACGGCACAGCGCTCGCACGTCCTGTCGCCTGGCCCGGTGCGGAGCCCGCGCCGATCTTGCGCGTCATCGAGACCGGAACGAGCGAGACGTTAAAGGTCGGCGAGCGGGCAGCGGCACGGCTCGTCCGGCTCGAAACCGGCGACATCGAGGCGCGGATCATCCGCAGGCTCGACAGCGCCGGCGAGCGGATCATCGGGATCCTTCAGAACATCCGCGAGGGCGGCAGGGTGGTGCCAGCCGACCGGCGTGACCGCAACGAGTATCGGGTCGCGGCGCGCGATACGGGCGGCGCCGGCGATGGGGAATTGGTCGTTGCCGAGCAACTCTCCGCGGGAAGGCTCGGCGCGCCGCGAGCCCGTGTCGTCGAGCGGCTGGGTCCCGCCTCGGACCCCGGCGCGATAAGCCTGCTGGCGATTGCCGCCTACGACATCCCGACCGAATTTCCCGCCGCTGCGCTCGCCGAAGCCGAGGCGGCCCTGCCGGTGAGCCCGGCTGAGCGAGCCGATCTGCGGAATATCACGCTGGTCACGATCGACGGCAGTGACGCCCGCGATTTCGACGACGCGGTGTGGGCCGAGCCGGATCTCGACCCGGAGAACCGCGGCGGCTGGCACCTCATCGTCGCGATCGCCGACGTCGCCTGGTATGTGCGGCCCGGCAGCGCCCTCGACGGCGAGGCCGAGCGGCGCGGCAACTCGGTCTATTTTCCCGACCGCGTCGTTCCGATGCTGCCCGAGGCATTGTCGAACGAGCTTTGCTCGCTAAAGCCCGGCGTGGACCGCGCCTGCCTCGCCGTCCAGCTGTGGATCGACGCCGCGGGCCGCAAACGGCGGCATCGCTTCGAGCGCGGCATCATGCGTTCGGCCGCGCGTCTGACATATGAAGAAGTCCAAGCGGCACGGGACGGCCGAGCCGGTTGCGCGCCGGCGCCGGAATCGCTCGCCGCTCTCTATGGCGCCTACGCAGCCCTCGCCGAGGCGCGGGCGGCGCGCGGGGCACTGGAACTGGACCTCAGCGAGGATCGGGTCGTGCTCAATGCCGAAGGGCGGCCGGCGGCGATCGTACGCGCCGAGCGGCTCGACAGCCATCGGCTGATCGAGGAATTCATGATCCTGGCGAATGTCGCCGCCGCCGAGGAACTTGAAGCGCGTCGGCAATCTTGCATGTATCGCGTGCACGACGCGCCCGATCCGGACAAAGCGGAGTCGCTGCGGGTATTTCTGGAGGAGACCGGCATTCCCGGCTTGGCGCTGGCCAAGGGTCAGGCGATAAAGCCGGAGCTGTTTAATCGCGTGCTGCGCCGCGCCGCCGGCACCGCGGAGGCCGCGCTGGTCAACGACCTCGTCCTGCGCTGCCAGGCGCAGGCTGCCTATAGCCCGAACAATATCGGACATTTCGGTCTGGCTCTGCGCCGCTACGCCCATTTCACCTCGCCGATACGGCGCTACGCCGATCTGTCGGTGCATCGGGCGCTGCTCGCCGGTGCCGAAGCCGGCACCGGCCGTGATCAGCTGGAAGCGATCGCAGAACATATCTCGGCGACCGAACGACGGGCAGCCGAAGCCGAGCGGGCGGCCATCGACCGCTACCGGGCGACCCTTCTCGCCGGATCGGTCGGCAGCCTCTTCAACGCCGATATCAGTGGGGTCGCGAGTTTCGGATTGTTTGTGAGATTGCGGGAAAACGGCGCCGACGGGCTGGTTCCGATATCGACCCTGCCCGGCGATTATTATGTCCGCGACGAGAGAGCCCAGAGGCTGGTCGGGCGCGCTACCGGCCGGGTCTACCGGCTCGGCGAGGAGGTCCTGGTGCGCCTCGTCGAAGCCGACGGGATCGGCGGGCGCCTGGTGTTCCGGATAGAGGAAGAGATACTCGCCCGTCGCAGCCCGGCAGCCGGCCGAGGCCGGGGGCTCAGGTCAAAGACCGCCGGGCCCCGCCATCCTCGCTGATATCTGATAAATACAGCCAAGGAATCGCGCATGCAGGGGCCGGGGCCGTTGATTGCACGGCGCGGGCGTTCTACTGTGCTCGTTACAGCCGAGGGGATGCCGCCGAAGCTGACGGATCGGGTTCTGCACGTTGTTGGGGGGAGAGTTTGGGGCTTCCTCTTTGGAGAGTAACTGCTGTGTCGCTGCGTTCGGCCGCTGCGCTTTGGCGAGCGTGCAGCCTTGCCGTCCTCGTTGCCTGCGCGGCCTGCGCGGAACGCCAGGCGTTGCCCAACGATCCGACGGGACGGCTGTTCGCACGAGGTCTCGACGAGATAACTGATCTTTATATCGCCCCGGTTTCCAGCCGGAAACTCGTTCTGGCCGGGGCTGCGCGCTTGCCGCGCCTCGACGACAAGTTTTCGATTTCGGAGACCCCGGGGCCGGATAAAACGCAGCTCGTGCTGGCTTATGCTGGGCGCGAGATAGCCGCCTACCCGACACCCTCGCATGACGAACCCCATGATTGGGGAGCCTTGATGGGCGAGCTCGTGACCGCCGCAAAGGCTGTATCACCAAGTGTTGCGGCGCTTTCGGAAGACCAGATCGACAAGACGCTGTTCGACGGCGTCACCGCGGCGCTCGACCGCTTCTCCCGCTACTCATCGCCCGATGTCGCCCGCGATCAGCGCGCCGTCCGGGACGGCTTCGGCGGAATTGGGGTGACCCTCGACGTCTCGAGCGAAGAATTTCGGATCACTGCGGTCGCGCCGCACGGTCCGGCGGAACTCGCCGGCATAAAGCCTGACGATAGGCTCGTAGCGGTCGACAAGGTGCCGACGACCGGACGCTCCCACAGCGATGTGGTTCACGCGCTCCGCGGACCGATCCTCAGCCCCGTCGAGATAACCGTCTATCGCCCCGGCATCGCCCAAAACCGAACCTACCACCTACAGCGCGAGCTGGTGATCCTTCCCACGGTGACGGTGTCGCGCGACAGCGGGATCGCGGTCTTTCAGGTTACGAGCTTCAATCAGAACACGACGCAGCAGATTGTCGAAGCCCTTGGCAGCCTGAAGCGCGATTTGGGTCCGCGGCTGCGCGGCGTTGTGCTCGACCTGCGCGGCAACCCGGGCGGGCTGCTCGATCAGGCGGTAAGCCTCTCGGACGTGTTCATACCCAATGGCCCGATCGTTTCGACGGTCGGCCGCCACCCAGCGAGCCGGCAGTTTTTCGAGGCGTCGGGCGACAGTGTCGCGCCGCAGATACCGGTCGTCGTTTTGATCAACGGTGGCTCCGCCTCGTCCTCCGAGATCGTCGCGGCGGCTTTGCAGGATGTCGGACGCGCGGTCATCATCGGCAGCGCCTCCTATGGGAAAGGCACCGTGCAAACCGTCTTGCGGCTGCCGAACGATGGCGAGCTCACATTGACATGGGCCCAGCTCGTCACCCCGTCGGGCTATTTTCTGCACGGGCACGGTGTCGTCCCGACACTGTGCACGAGCGATCTCGGAGACGATGACGGTTCCGTGCAGATCGCAATTCAACGTGCTGCCGCATCACCTCCGGGCTTGCCGGCAGCAGCGCGGGCGCGGGCGCGGGCGTCACTCGACGAAAATGCCTGGTCTCAACTGCGCCGCTCTTGTCCGGCCCGGCCGGGCGACCACGAGATCGACGTGAAGGTGGCAAAGCGCCTCCTCGCCGACCCCGTACTCTACAGTCAGGCGGTGCACGCGATCACACCCGGCCAAAACCTGGCGTCCGCGCCGGCCGCGGCGGCAGCGACCCCTGGTGAGCCCGCCTTGACAGGAGCCGGCCCCGCGTTATCTTCCAGTCCACGCAACCCCTGAAGCGAGGGTCGTCCGATGGCCAAGACAAATACTGTCCTCATCAAGCTTGTCAGCAGCGCTGATACCGGTTTCTTCTATGTCACCAAGAAGAACCCACGGAGCAAAACCAACAAGCTCGAACTAAAGAAGTTCGACCCGATCGCCCGCAAGCACGTCGTATTCAAGGAAGCGAAGATTAAATAACGCTACAAGTATCGGCTCATGCGACGGCTCGAGGCGGAGCTTCGGGTGAGCGCACGGCTACTCGATTCCGTCCTTGGTTCTTGGCTGTATAAAGAGCCATATCAGCGCGCTTTAACATCCTCTCGCGGTCATCATCGCCCGTTGCGGCAGACGTCACACCGATGCTGATTGTCACCGAGAGCTTTTGACCGTCGGCCTTGACGGTGAACGGCTCCCGCGCCACCGCAGCGCGCAGACGTTCGGCCACAGCTGCGGCGATGGCGAGATCGGTCTCGGGCATGACCACGACGAACTCCTCGCCCCCTTGCCGCGCTACGAGGTCGACGGTGCGCACGCTGTTCGTTGTTCGGGCGGCGAGTTCTCTCAGAACATCATCCCCTGCGTCGTGGCCATGTGTGTCGTTCACTCGCTTGAAATGATCGATATCGAACATCAAGACGGCTGCATTGATCCCGTCCTGATGCACGCGTTTGATCAGTTCGTCAAGGTGACGGTCTAGATATGCCCGGTCGTAAAGGCCGGTCAGCGGATCCGTTAGTGCGAGTGCAATGCACCGCTGATAACTCTCCTGCAAGCGGTCTTGCAGCCTTTTGCGGAGGATCTGAGTAGCCGTCCGCGCCAGCAACTCGTTTCGATCTACCGGGCGTGTTACATAATCATTCGCGCCCAAGTCGAGCCCCCTGGCAAGACGAGGCAGGTCCCTATCTTCGGCGACCAATAAAATCGGAAGTTGGCGTAAAGCTTCGTTGGCGCGGCACTGCGAAACGAACCGCAGCGCGTCGCTGTCCACTATTGACAAGCTGGCGATGACCAGATCGGTGTCGCGAGCCAGCAGCATCCATGCTTCCGTGCAGTTCGAGGCGCGAGTTACCTTGGCGATCGACGACAAGGTCTCGCTCATTCGGGCGAAAGCGAAGTCATCGTCGTCGACAATTAATAGCCGAGCGGCGCCGACATCTTCGGCGACGGGAGTGTCGCGGCCGCCGAGCTGACGGCAAATGTCTTCGCGGACGCGGAGTTCCTCCCACATCCGCTTCAGCCGGACGAGCGAACGCACGCGTGCGAAGAGGGCGACATCGTTGACCGGCTTCGTCAGGAAATCGTCGGCGCCAG
>Ga0209040_10003908_pt1 | contig 11348 bp, 7 predicted proteins | sample BogFormECP12_OM3_FD_188240 | JGI IMG/M metagenome (GOLD analysis project Ga0209040, IMG submission 188240) | Bog forest soil microbial communities from Calvert Island, British Columbia, Canada - ECP12_OM3 (SPAdes) (version 2) | ecosystem: Environmental > Aquatic > Freshwater > Wetlands > Bog ... | reverse complement strand
AAGCGCTATGAAAGGAACTGCAAAAACATACACCACCCGCGCCCTCCGAGCGCGGCACGAAGATCCTCGCTTTTCCCTTGACTTTACTTATCATGGATGCCAGCCAGGATGTCCAGACGCCGTTGCTCGGCGAACGCCCGCGCCACGGCAGCGGGCGCCACTTCTGCAAACCCAAATGGATGGCTCTCTCCATCGGAGAGACGGATGTACCTAGTAGCCTGCGTACGGACGGCGAACTCCATATCCTGTACGCCGTCTGGCAAAGGCACGAAATGCTCGGCCGGGAAGTGAACCGTGAGCGGAGAGCCTATGCGCGCATCGCCCACCGGCCTGCCGTTGACGAAGATCTCGTACGCGTTTTCCGGGAGCCAGACAACCAACCCCATGGCCGGGCGACCGGCCGGAAAGCGCAGGTGCAGGCGGTACCAGACAAACCCGATCGGCGGATCCACAGGGGCTGCCAGCGACACAACGGGCCACGAGCTGTCGTCAAAGACCGGTTGCGCCCACGCAGGATCATCGCCGGATTTCATCCGCCAGCCGTCGTTGATGTTCACCCAGCCCTTCGGCCATGCGGTGATCTCCTTGACTGAACTGGACGGCATCTGGGCGGGAGCCAAGGCACAGAAGGACAACAGAAAAGCAATTAAGAGAACAGTTCGGCGAAACAAGGATCTCCTGCGGAACTAAGGGGTGTTGGGTGCATGATTTCACACGCACACAAGCCGCGCAACGGATTCTCGCCCGGACCGGTCTTTGATTTGCGTGCTCCTCTCGAGATATGGCGGAGGCCGTCTATTCACCTCCCAGTGCTTCCCGACTTCCGAGTTGCGCATGGGTCTTCGACCCACCCATATGGACGAAAACGGCGAGTTTCGACGGAGTAGGCGGAGACTTGCCCAGAATCGCCCGTAACGTGTACCAGCGCCTTTTCCGGTGTTATCGTTGACGTATTCTCCCAGGAGTCTGTTTGGGTTCTTATCGTTTTCTTCCCTGTCTGCCAGGGTCGCGTCGGAGTCTGCGCGTGGCCGTTCTGATCGTGGGCCTTGCCGTTGCCGTCCTCGCGCCTGAAATCAACGCACAATCCCCGGCCTCTCATCCGCATGCCTCCGGCCCCGCCGTCCAGACCATCGATGTCGCCAGCCTTAGCTCCGTGCTCGATCTCGACGGCCCCTGGCGCTTCCACGCCGGCGACGACCCTCACTTCGCCGACCCCGCGCTCGACGACTCCGCCTGGCCCTCGATCCGCCCCAACCAGCCCTTCCAGGCGGTCGGCATCCCATCTCTGCCCGCCGGGTATCTCTGGACCCGCATCCATCTCCACGTTCCCACGGCCGCTGGCCCCCTGGCGCTTGCCGTCTATCCTTACTTCAGCGTGCAATACGAGATCTTCGTAAACGGATCGCGGATCGCCTCGACCCCGGGTATGGCGACGCGCACACTCAGGCTTGTCCCGTCCTTTCCGGTGGCTTTGCCCCCGTCCGGGGACATTGTCCTCGCCATCCGGTTCTATTGCGGCAGCGTATACCCCCTTCAATCTCTTCCCCTCACGCGAGTCAGCCTCGGCTCCTTAGGCACGATTCGGATCGTCACCGAGCTCGATCACCTTCGCGCGTTCAACAACGGCCTCCTCGCGGCCTACGCCTGCCTCTGCGTTTCCCTGCTGATTGCCATCACCGCCATGATCCTCTACAGGTTGCAGCGCGACCACGATGAGTATCTTTCCTTCGCCAACTCATGGCGGCCATCGTACAGATCGGCAGCGGCGACGCACTCGGCTCCGGGAAGCTGGATTGCGGTTCCAAGCAGCCCGGAGCCCTCCATGCCGACACCGACGATGCCGAAGCGAATGCGGTCACTCGCCGCAACCGGCGGTGCGGCAGCGAGAGATGGTTCAGAATCGAGGAAAACAGGTCCCCCAATCAAGGAAGCACCCGCGGCGCCCGCAGACGCCTGCAGGAACGCGCGCCGCGACAACGGTGCTTTGTTCATCGTCTGAATTCTCCTCTGGGGTGATTGATCACCCCCAGTTGAATGTAGTCCGAACCGGAGGCCTGTGCACAACGGGACCCTCATAGCCCTAGAACTGATCAACCCGGCGCGGATGTCGAAGTGGCGCACCGTCAGCCCTCGCGAGTTCAGCCGGAGCAAGATATGAAAAGGCTTTACTGTTGTACTGTTGGCCCGAGCACATTGATGTGAACCAGAACGGTCAGACGGTCGCGCTGAAGGAGCTGATTTGCTCAAGGATATTTTCTTCAATAGTCAGTCCGTCGTTTGGCTCGCTGCTCTATTCGCTGTGCTTTGTGCCGGTCTGTTTTTTGCCGGCTGTTGCTCTCTTTGGAAAACGGATATACATCAAGGTTCAGAGGGGCGATCTCGATATGGCCGATGCTACCTCGCCGCAGACGTTGACGAGGCCTTCTCCGCGGCTCGTTTCCCTCGACGTAGTCCGAGGATTGACGGTCGCATTCATGATTCTGGTCAACAACAACGGGAGTGAACGGCTTGCCTACTGGCCTTTGAAGCATGCCGACTGGAATGGGTGGACTCCGACAGACTTAGTCTTTCCCACATTTCTCCTTCTGGTCGGCATCGCCATCGTCTTCTCGACTGCGTCGCGGATGGCTCGAGGTGAGACCACTAATGTCCTCTTATTGCACACGATCCGGCGGGCTGCGATTCTGTTTTGCCTGGGCATCCTCATCCACGGATTTCCCCACTATCCTCTGGTAACGCTGCGCATCTACGGTGTGCTGCAGAGAATTGCAGTCTGCTACCTGGTGGCGTCTGTGCTTTACCTGTGGGACCGTCGGGTGGTCACTCTGGTGAGCGTCTCAGCGGCGTGCCTGTTGGGATATTGGATTCTCATGCGCTGGGTGCCCGTTCCCGGATTCGGCATGCCGGGGCGCGACATTCCCTTTCTCGATAAAGACCTGAATTGGGTCTCCGTGGTCGACCGGCGGCTGTTTCCTGGGCGATTGCTGGAGGACACTCGTGACCCCCTTGGTTTGATCAGCACCATCCCGGCGGTGGCAACTTGCCTGCTCGGCGTGCTGACGGGGCTTTGGCTGCGCACGCAGAAGGGAATGACTGCGAAGGTGTCCGGGCTGCTGGCAGGCGCGGCCGCAGGACTGGCCCTGGGAGGTTTCTGGGGCATCTGGTTTCCAATCAACAAAAGGCTATGGACTAGTTCCTACGTCTTGTTTGCCGCGGGGTGGACGCTCCTGGTTCTCGCCACCTGTTATTTTGTGGTCGAGATAAGGAAACACGGAGGCGGATGGACCTACCCGTGGAAGGTCTTCGGATCGAACGCAATTTTCACGTACGCCTTCGCTGAATTGCTGTCCACCGTCCTCGAAGTCATCCCTATTGGACCGAACGGTCAGGCGGTCACTCTCAAGGATTGGGTCTACGCGAGGATATTCTCACCCATTGTCAGTCCAGCATTCGGCTCGCTGCTGTATTCGCTGTGCTATGTACTGGTCTGCTTTCTGCCGGCCGTTCTCCTCTTCAGGAAACGAATCTTTCTCAAGATTTAGCCCGGGAGGAGTGAGAAGCATCTCATAGCCAACTCTGCCCCTGCACGACGACGTCTTCGATCGCGAGAGTGGAGCAACCTTGCTCCCAGCGAAAACGTATGAGGTCGGCGGGTGCGCCGGCGTTGAGAGCACCGCGTTCGCCTGCGAAGCGGCCGGGGTTGGCGGTTGCCATGAGCACGGCTTCACCGAGGCTGAAGCCGGTGTTGTTAGCAACGTATGCAATTGCATCCTTCAGCGTAGAGGTTGCACCGGCAAGATAACCGCTGCCCGCCACGTTGAGGCGGCCATCCGGATGAAGATCTACCTTGCCGCCCACGGGCGTCAGATACTCTCCGGGCGGAAGCCCTGCGAGCATCACGAGATCCGAAACGAGAACGGCGCGCTGTACTGTTTTGGCGCGCACCATGACGGTGAGCGTGTCCGCCGGAAGATGATGGCCATCGGCGATGAAAGTGGCGGTGAGGCGATTCTCCGCCAACTGGGCCCAGATCAAATTTGGATGGCGTGGCAGCAGGTTTGCCACCCCGTTGCCAAGATGGGTGGAGAGACGCGCACCGGCAGCAACGGCCGCATGAATCTGGTCCGCACTCGCGCTGGTGTGACCGAGCGAGATATGGATCCCGCGTTTAGCCAGGGCGCGAATGTACTCGGGCGTGCCGGGGTAATGTGGCGAGAGCGTCACCATGCCGACAAGATCGCCGGAAGCAGCCTGCCAGCGCATGAACTCGGAGACATCAGGCGGACGCACATGCTCGAGGGGATGAGCGCCGCGTGGGCCGTCCTCGGGCGCGATGTGCGGGCCTTCGACATGCACGCAGGGGATCATGTGCATCAGCAGCGGGTCTGCCTCGCGCGCTGCGGCGATGATGCGCAGGTTACGGATGATCTTCTCTTCGGAGGCGGTGATGAGCGTGGGAAGAAACGTGGTGACGCCGGTGGAAAGCATGCGGCGCGCGAGGCTTTGGATTGTATCGATGGTGAGATCGTCGGAATTGAGATCGTCGCCGCAATAGCCATTTACCTGCAGATCGATCAGCCCGGGGGCGAGCCAAAGGGTTTCGCAGGGCGGTTCCTGCTCGATGGCTTCAATGCGGCCGTTGGCATGATGCACGATGAGCGACTCTCCGGTCGACGGGTCGCGGCCTGTCAAAGACTTCATTCCAGAAATCGTACCCTGTTCTGGCTGCGAGGCTCTGGTTGCAATCCTTCTTCGGTGTGGATGCTTTGCATCACCTTCCAGCTTGTGGCGAGAAGATTCTCGCAGAGCGGATCGGCGCTCATGCGAGGGGAACATCACTGGCAGAGTCGGGATCGAGATACAGGGTGCAACGCGGATGCAGGCGCAGCGCGCTGGCAGGGCACATGGGGTCAACAGGACCTGATAGTGTGCGACGGACAGCCTCTTTCTTGAGGGCTCCGGGTACTGTGCAAAAGAGTGCGCGACCGGCGAGGAGTCCAGGCACGGTGATCGTGAGTGCGCGGCGGGGTACATCGCCGAGCGCGGCGAAACATCCGTCATCCACCTGCTGTTGGCGGCACTGCAGATCGAGATCGACGATTTTGACGGTAAGTGGGTCTTCAAAATCAGCGGGTGGGTCATTAAAGGCAAGATGGCCGTTGGAGCCGATGCCGCAACAGACGATATCGATCGGCGAGGCGCACAGCTTCGCGGCATAGTCGGCTGCGGCCTGTGCCGGATGGTCGCCAGGCTCGAGCAGATGCACGGCGGCAAAGGGCAAACGATCGAAGATCGCGCGCCGAAGCCAGAGGCCGAAGCGTTGCGGCGCGTCCGCGGGCAGGCCAAGGTATTCGTCCATGTGGAAGGCGGCGACGCGCGACCAGTCAATATCCTTCTCCTCGCGAAGCGCGGCGAGCATCTCGCTTTGGCTGGGCGCTGCGGCAAAGACCATGCGCACATCGGGTTGTTTATCGAGACGCGTGCGGATCTCGAGCGCGATATCCGCGGCTGCATGCTCACCCATCGCGGTGCGGGATTCTGCTACGTGGATGTTCAGTGCGTTGAGTGTGGATTCTTTCAGAGTTGACATCCCAGACCTCAGAATACCTGCCGCGAAGTTTCATCGCGACGCTCAATGACAGCGAAGCTGTTCGTCCGCAGTGAAGTCCCGATGGATGCTCTCCAGCAGAGCGGCGGCGGCTGGTTTGGTTTTGCGGGTGAAAAGTCCAACGACAAGGTAGAGAAGCAGTGCGACGATGACAGGGCCACCCACGCTGATGGCCGTGGCCATGTCGCCTGCGAAGCTGGCGATCTTCGCAGAGAAGACGAACTTAATGAGCATGAAGGTGAGCACGCCGCCACTCCATGCGGCAAGCGCGGCGGCCGGGCCACAGCGGCGAAACGGGAGCAGCATTCCGAGCAGCATGGGAATCGCAATCGGGCCAAGAAGTGCAGCGAACCAGAGAATGAGCAGGCCGAGCACGCCGCCGAAGCGATTCGCATAGATGGCGATAACCATGCTGAGCGCAAGGAAGACGAACGTGCAGATGCGGCCGGCGAGCAGTTGCGCTGTACCGCTTAGGCGGAGGCGGTCGCGGCGCAGAGTGGGAAGGATGTCGCGCACCACAACGGCGGCGATGGCGTTCGCGTCGGAAGAAGTCATCGCCATGGTGGACGCGAAGAGTCCTCCCAGTACTAGGCCGAGGAGACCGCGCGGCAGCATCATCCGGGCCATGAGCGCATAGCTTTCAGCCGGGTCGGCGATATGCGGAAGCAGCAGCGGCGCGGCCCACACCGGAAAGAACAGCACCAGCGGCCAGACGAGATAAAGAGAAGCCGAGAGCAATGCCGCCTTCTTCGCTTCTTTCCCCGTGGATGCGGCGATGAATCGCTGTGCGAGGTTCCATGTGCCGCCGTTGTAAGAGAGGGTATTGATGAGAAGGAAGACGGCGGCGAAGAGTGGCGTGTATGGAGCGACAAAGAGCTGCGAGTGCGAAGGCGGCAGGCGGCGCCATACCGTCCACAAAGCGGAGAAGCCGCCCAGATGCGAGAGCGCTTCGATGAGCATAATGAAGCCGGCAATAAGTTGAATGCCGAATTGGCTGAAGTCTGTGAGCGCATTTGCCCAGAGGCCTCCGCTGACGGCGTAGATCAGAGTGACGCTGCCTGTCAGCAGCACGCCATAGATAGGCGGTACGTTGGCAAGCGCATGGAGCAGGATGGCTGTGGCAGTCCACTTGGCGCCGATATCGAAGATCTTCAGCAGGGCCCCGCTCCAGGCCAGTACCTGTTGGGTCGGCAGGTTGTAGCGGACCACGAGGTACTCAAGGGGGGATATCATGCCGGTACGCTGGCGCAGGCGCGCCCAGCGTGGCGGAAAGACGCGGTAGCCAATCAGCATCGCCAGAGTGATGGTGCAGGCCCACCAGATGTAGATGGTAAAGCCGACGGTATAGGCAATCGCGGCATAGCCAACAAAGGCCGCCGAACTGTATCCGGACATATGATGCGAGATGCCGGAGAGCCACCAAGGCATGGCGCCGCCGGCGGTAAAATAGTCATTCGCATCCTTGATTTTGGTCCGCCCACACACCCACGCCGATCATGAGCGCAAAATATGCGCAGAGAACCGCCCAGTCAAAAAAACTCATTCCCATAGGCATTGGAACCCATACATCTTGTCATGCTCCCGGCTGGATAACCATCCAGGCGAAGAATACAGAGGGTATCCGCATTTTGCTGCGATCGATCCACGAGGGGATACGATCATAGCAAAACGCGCTGGGCTGGATGGTTAACTGGAGCTGATAATGTTCATGCGGGTCTTGCAGCCTGCATAAGTTGATAGAAGCGATCCGGATGACTGGCTAAAGAGGCGGAATAGCCCGTCGCACGCTTCCACTGGAAGAGCAGCTGATCTTTCGGCTGCAAGTCAAAGACAGGTTCCAGCTTTGCGGCGGAATCGGGGAACCGGCCGCTGTCCCAATCCTTGGTCAGTGCCGCTGCAAGATCCTGATCGCGTTCAGCGATCGTACGAATGAGCAAGTCTGTGCCTTCGCGATCCAGAGACTTCTTGGCGGCCTGTTCGACGACTACCGCCTCACGCCAGAACATTTTGTCGAGATACTCGACGCAGAGCTCAAAAGCTTGAAAGTCTGCGAAATTCTTCAAGACCAGCGGCTCTAACTGGACTAAAAGGCTGCGGATCCGTATAAAAGGATTGGGGCGAGGCGATGGATCTTTCAGTAAGGATGCCAGCTGCTCATCGTTACTCCATGGAACAGGCAACGTCAAACCCATCCAGGAGGCTCTGTCCCGATCCTTCATATAAGGCGCCGCATCGTAGATCATCTGGAATACTTCATCCCACATCTCGTTCCAGTCAGCTCGATAGTGCTTTTCGACAAAACGGCGGAATCCTGAGGTCTGTGCTATCGCAGTACCTTCGTTGAAAGCAACGGCTGCGTATGCGAATCCATCCCAGATTGAATTCTGAACGTAACGGCTGGGTATCCAGTTTGTCATGATGACGCCCAGGGAGTTGGGATCGTTCACTTCGAGGTAGGCATCTGCATAGGCATCGATGTTCCGCAGCTGTTCAGTGCCAACCCGCGCGCCCCACTTATAGCAAGACAGGCCGGGCGCTCCGATTCCGCGAGAGCCGTTGGCGCTAACTTTCTGAAAGGCCTTGCGGAATGTGGCTGAGCTGTTGTCTTCGTAGTTCCAATCCATAACGATAATGCTCTTGTTCAGCTGCCCGAGAATCGCCGGCTCTTTGTGGAGAATAATGTCGGCCCAAACGATAAATTGTTTTCCGAGCCCTGCTGAGATTTGATTGAGTGCGTTCAGGTACTCTGCCCAGATTTGCGCTCGGGTCTTCGACTGAAGCGCTTTGCGGGAGAGCATTGAGCCACCCCAGTTCACTTCATCGCAACCGCCGTGAAGATAGATCGAAGGAAAAATCTCGGCAACTTCGCGATATAGCTTCTCAAATAATTGCAGCGATTCCGGATCCACAGGAATAATACCTGTGAACTCAGAGGATCCCGCCGGATCCCTATCCAATAAATGAGCATAGACGGGAGAGCGGGTAATATATCCGGTGTGTCCGAACGACTCCAGCTCGGGGATCAAATCGACACCGTGGCTCCGCGCGTACTGTGCCACCCCTTTCAATTGTAGTGGGGTAAATGCATTTCCATGAGTCACAAGATCGGGGACCGAAGAGAAGCGCATTGCACTCCCCTGATCGTCGGCTAGGCGGAACTGGAGTGTATTCAGTTCCCAATCCGCACAGAAATCTATGACTCGTTTGTAATATTCCATGGTCTCCGGGACGCGGCCAGCGTCTACCATAAGGCCGCGCATTTTTCCCCGAACCGCGGCTTTCCGCGAATCTGATTCACCGGTTCCTGCCTGAGATGTCATCGGCGAGTATGGGCCGCCTTCGGCCGCCGGAAAATCTGCATCGATCCTGGAATTGATCCTTGAAGCATCCGCCAACAAGAGTGGGCTCGCAGCTACATTGGTTATTACGACGCCCATCCCTAAAATAAATTCTCGTCTATTTCTATTCCTCATACTCAAGCTTTCACTCCTCTCGCGCGATCAAGGATATCGTCGAAACTCGCTGGATTGGCGGATTTCTCATGTTGCCTGCAATATCTGAATAGCGAACCGGTGTGGATGGATTGTACTGTTCGCCTTCAGCCATCGTCGTAAGCGTTCTTGAGCAGTTCTTCAAACGCCTTGGGCGCAGCAGGGTGCTCCGGGAAGAGCTTCGGCGTGAGATCCGAGTCCGACATGGGTTCACGCCAAATTTGGAAAGCGTTGGCACAATCTTCGGAATGAACGTCATGTCTCGCAAGGATCGCACTGAGCTGTCAACTGTTGAGAACAGCCTGTTAGCGCCAACTAGAATCGAAGGTTTCTGATTTGTCCCGCCTGAAGAGGTTTGTTATTCCTATTCGGCTCTCAGGGCCACAATTGGCTCGACGGCCGCGGCGCGAGCCGCCGGGAGCAGGCATGCGATAGCTCCGACAACTACCAGCACGCAGATTGTAGCGGTGGCAACGATGGGATTGTAGGGGCTTACGTCGAACAGGAGGTTTCCTATCACGCGCGCAGATAGAAAGGCCACCCCGATTCCCACGACAGTCCCGATGAGGACCGGAGTCAGACCGTCGCGGAGCACCAGCCTGTAGATATTCGTCTTCTGCGCGCCGAGGGCCAGGCGGACGCCAATTTCGCGCCGCCGCTGGACGACGGAGTAAGTGACGACACCGTAGACACCCAATCCGGCGAGAAGCAGTGCGCTGATGGCGAACAGCAACAGGAGATCCTTTTCGAAGCGGCGGTTTGCCACTGAGTCTGCGACGATGCCGCCGAGCGAGCGCACTGTCGGCACAGATACGCCGGGATCCACACTCCAGACTGTCTTGCGAATCGCATCCGCCATGCTGGCCGGATCCTGCTGCGTGCGGACGACGAGCCCGCCAGTGAGTTCGCTGCGATACCAGTAAGGCATGTACACCATCATCGGATCGGATGTCGCCAGCGAAATGGTACGCCCGTCCCGGACCACGCCGATGACTGTGAAGGGAGCTTCATTCATAATTCCAGCCCGGTGAAACGTTTGACCGATGGGATCCTTGCCCGGCCAGATTGTGCGAGCCGTCATTTCTGAAACAAGCGCATAGTGCTTGCCTTCGTCACTCGCCGACAGGAAGCGTCCTTTGATCAACGGCAAATGAATGGCTTCAAGATAGCCGGGGCTCATCCAGCGGAAGTGCTGAGTGGGAATCTGCATCACAGGCCGTGCGTCGCCAGAAATGCGGATCGTGTCGATCCATGTGTCTCCGGATAGCGGTAACTGGCTCACCACGCCCGCGTGCTCAATTCCCGGCAGTTGATTCAGGCGACTGAGGAACTCACGATAAAACGATGCGCACGCCTTGTCGCTGGGATAGGACTTTGTCGGCAAATTGATCATCGCAGTGATCGTATGGTCTGCTTCAAAACCGCGGTCGATGCGCATCAGCCGAAGGAGGCTGGCTGTCAGCAGGCCGGTCATCAGCACCAAGGCGACGCTGACGGCGACCTCCACCGCGACCAGCACCCTACGAAATCGCTTGCTGCTGCGCGATTCGCTCGCAAGCCTCGACTCACTGTGCAGCACTTCGTGCGGTTGGGTAGCGGAACTGATCCATCCCGGCACTGCGCCGGCCAGCAGTGCTGCCGCAACCACGAGCAGGAAGGCACACGCAGCACCTGTCCAATCAAGATGCAGGGCGCCGCGGAAGTCGAGCTGGGTCGGAAGGTAGTGTTGCATCAGCGGCACAAGAAAGGCGGCGAGCAGAATGCCAAGCAGGCCACCTGCTACCGCAAGCACCGCTGTCTCACGCATCGCCATGCGCAGCATTTCGGGGCGGGGCGCCCCGAGGGCAGCAGCGATGGCCATCTGTTGCCTTCGGCCCACGGCGCGGGCCAGCAGGAGATTCGTAATGTTGATGCAACCCACCAGGAGCAGCCCCGCCACGGCAGCAAGCAGAATCATGAGAGGCATACGGTTATTACCGACCAGCACCTGCTGGAACGGAGTCAGCTCAGCAGAAAGAGTGCCCTTTTCTTCCGCTGAAAGACCGGCCGAGATCGTGTGCTGCAATGCGTTGATCTCCGCATTTGCCTGCGCCACAGAAACTCCGGGCTTCAACCGGGCGAGTCCGAAATAATCGAAGTCCCCCATGGCTTCTTCCAGGCGGTCTTTGGAAAGAGCCAATGGAACAATGGCTTCCACTGGTTTGCCGCGATCTTTCTCCGGACCGGCTATCGTTTGCACGACAGGGAGG
>Ga0209040_10003907_pt1 | contig 11350 bp, 13 predicted proteins | sample BogFormECP12_OM3_FD_188240 | JGI IMG/M metagenome (GOLD analysis project Ga0209040, IMG submission 188240) | Bog forest soil microbial communities from Calvert Island, British Columbia, Canada - ECP12_OM3 (SPAdes) (version 2) | ecosystem: Environmental > Aquatic > Freshwater > Wetlands > Bog ... | reverse complement strand
AAGCCCGGCTGAACAGAAAACGATGGCACCTCCCGCGCCGGGCGGGCAGGCAGAACCGGGCATCTGCGCGCAGCCGACAGCGGAACTGTAACGCTCGGCAGCGGCACGGCGCCTAATGTGCTCAGCAAATCTAGGCCGTCAGCATCTTGCCTGGCCCGGCCGTCCCGGTTGGGACCGCGGAGTCGATGCTGCACAGACAACCGCCGGTTCTGGTAAGCCGACCGCTCAGGCCGATCCGCGTGCATGGGCCACTGCGGTCGCTGACCTGAGTCGTCAGGAGTTTCCGTACCGCGATGCCACCGGTCCGGACAGGTTAGCTCGCCCGGGACTGGATGGAACCTATGCTTCCCCTTCCGGCTGGCCGTTCTGGCCGAGTGCCACCTGAATGCTGCGTTCGTCGGTGCCGCGCAGGACGTTCAACTCGATGGTGTCGTCGGCCGCTTGGAGCGCGCCGGTCAGGTCGTCGACGGTGCGTACTGGCTGGCCGGCGGCCGCCAGGATCAAGTCGCCGGGTGCCAGGCCAGCGCGCCCGGCTGGGCTGCGCTCTTCTACCCCGTGGATGAGCAGGCCCTCGACGTCGGGGAGGCCGACGGCGCGCCGCAGCCGCCTGGCCACATGGCCGGGAGTGATCGTGATGCCAAGCTGTGGTGGCGTGACCGATTCCCCGCGGGCGAGCGCGTCGACTCGGCGGCGCAGCGCCTCGCCGGCGGGTATGGCCAGGTAGAAACCTTCACCGAGGCGGTTCGTGTTGATCCCGAGCAGCTGTCCGGCCGCGTCGAGGACCGGCCCGCCCGAGGAGCCGGGCAGCAGCGGGGCCGTGTGCTCGAGGCTGCCCGTGATGCGCAGGCCGCGCGGGCCGCGGAAGGTCCGGTCGATACCGGAAACGAACCCGAACGTCACCCGCAGCCCGCGTCCGCCTGGGTTAGCCAGCGCGAAGACGGGCGTCCCGATGGCGGGCGCCGTGGTGGCCCACGGCAGCGCCGGGGCCTGGCCGGTGTCGGCCTCGATGACGGCGAGGTCGCCGTCGATGTCGTGCCCGGCCACGTTCCCCTCGGCCGTGCGCCCGTCGGCGAAGGTGACCGTCACCTGACTGCCGCGTACGTTGTGCGCGTTGGTCAGCACCTGCCCCGTGCCGAGCACGACGCCCGAGCCGACGCCCCACCGTTGCCCGATGCCCGTCACCGAGGCGCCGGCGTCCTGCGCCAGCCGCGCGATGCTGACCTGAATCTCGTCGAAGATCGTCATGGTAGCTGGATCCTTCCAGTGAGTAGTAACTTGCAAGTTACTACTAACTACGGAGATGTCAACGCGGCGGCTACCATCGTTTTATGGCCCAGAGCGAAACTGCCTCCTCACCGCTGGCCGAGGCGCTATCCAGGGTTGGCGACCGGTGGACCCTGCTGGTGGTGGAGGCGCTGCTCACCGGGCCGCGGCGGTTCAACGATCTGCTCGACCAGATCCCCGGTATCGCGGCGAACATCTTGTCCGAGCGCCTCAAGCGGCTCGAACGGGAAGCTCTGCTCGTGGCCCGGCCGTACTCGGAGCGGCCGCCTCGGGCCGCCTACGAGCTGACTGCCGAGGGCAAGGAACTCGCGGGGGCGCTCCGCCTGTTGGCGTACTGGGGGTCCGGGCACGCCGACCCGGCGCAAGCGCCCCGGCACCCCGCGTGCGGTACCCCGATCGAGGCCCGCTGGTACTGCCCGACCTGCGACCATCTCGTTGACCACGGGCCGGACCAGGCCGAGTTGCATTTCGTCTAGCTAGCCGGCCAGCGCTGGCCCGCGGTCAGGTCGGTGTCACCTTCGTCGCGACGCCACCACCTCGGCCGGGATGCCCACCGCCTTAGCCTGGTACAGCTCCACCGCGTCGCTCCTGCAGTCGGCGGAGACGAGCCCTGCAAACTGTTCAGCCAGGTCGGCCGGCAAGGCTCGGTAGCTGTCGTCCACCCGGAACGAAGGCTCGTAGAGCGGCAGGTGAGTGATTGCCGGGCTGCTGGCAGCGGCTCCAGAAATGCTCCAGGGCAGGCTCTTCCCAGGCCAGTCCGAAAACGAGAGATCCGGCCCACCGAGCTCAGGCGGAACCCGGAAAATCAAGTCAGCCCGAAAGGCCATGGTGCCTGCACCGGGCCCGGCTCTTTGCTCACGCCGCCAACTGCGCCAAATTGGTCGCTCGCTCATGCCAAATAGCGGGCGTTGCTCGAACGCATATTCATGCGTCGCTTAGCATATTTCAAATCAAGGCTTGATGGCCGCAATGATCGCTGGCTCGACTGCGTCATTTCGTTATCAGACAAGCCGAGCGGCTATGCGCTGTTACCTCGATGGGTGTGAGGTGCGGCGTGCCGGCGCATCCTTACCGTGTCGGTGACTGGTGCCTGTGCCGGTTATCCCGGGCCTTATTTAGTTAGGCGCTGCGGTCGGCCACGACGTCGCGGACCGCGTCCCGGACCAGGGAGCCGAGTTCGGCGCTGGAGACGTTGTCGAACGCGGCCCCGGCCATGAACAGCCCCCCGAACACCGCGCCCAGTGAGCACGCCATCCGGACCCGGTCGCGCAGTGACAGCGACGGATCGGCGAGTGCCTGCCGGAACCGCTGCTGGATGTCGTCGTGCTCGTCGTCGTGGTCCTTGCTATGCAGTTTCTCCAGGGCCGCCTGGTTGCGCTCGTGCATCAGGAAGATCTTGCGCTGGGCCAGCATCTGATCCAGCAGCTCGTTGAGCAGCGAACCCCAGGTCTGGAGCGTCACGGTCTGGCCTGTCAGACGTGCGAGCGCCTCCTTGCCGAACTCGTGCAGGCGCATGTGCAGCGCCATCAGGATCTCGTCCTTGGAAGCGAAGTGGTAGTAGATCGCCGGCTTGCTGATGTTGAGCCGCTCCGCGATCTCGCGCATGGAGGTGCCGTCGAAACCCTGGTCGGTGAACAAGTCCAAGGCGACGTCCAGGATCCTTTCGCGCGTGGATGCGCCGGCCTGATCACCGCTGGGCTGGTCGCTGCTGGGGTGATCATCCTGGGCCGGGGCGCCCGCGCCCGCGAGTGCTGCATCTGCCTGTGTCACGGACCCATCTTAGCGCCGAGCCGGGCTCTTACCTAACGGTCGGTCAGCATGTTATGCTAGCGCGTACTTACCGACCGTTAGGTAGAAGAGATCGATAAGCTGCCAGGGGTGACCGGCGATGGCTGACACGATGATCGAGGCCGACGGCCTGTTCAAGAGCTACGGCGAGACGCGCGCGCTGGCTGGGGTCAGTTTCTCCGTGCCAGCCGGGAGCGTGCTGGGGCTCCTCGGCCCGAACGGAGCCGGGAAGACCACAGCCGTGCGGATCTTGACCACGCTGGCGCTGCCGGACGCGGGCCAGGCCCGGGTGGCCGGCATTGACGTCCTGGCTCACCCGGCCGCTGTGCGCAGGCAGATCGGCGTGGCCGCCCAGGACGCCACCTTGGACGGACTGCTGACCGGCAGGCAGAACCTCGTGCTGGTCGGCGAGCTGAGCGGCATGCGAACGGGCCAGGCTCGGACCAGGGCCGCCGAACTACTTGAGCTCTTCGAGCTGGCCGACGCCGCCGACCGGGTGGTCAAAGGCTACTCCGGCGGCATGCGGCGTCGGCTGGACCTGGCGGCCAGCCTGCTGATGCGGCCGCCCGTGCTGTTCCTGGATGAGCCGACCACAGGCCTGGACCCGGTGAGCAGGCAGCGAGTCTGGGAGGTGATCAGGGACCTCACCGGCTCCGGTGTCACGCTGCTGCTGACCACCCAGTACCTGGACGAGGCGGACGCCCTGGCTGACCGCATCGTGGTGGTCAATCACGGCCAGGTGATCGCCGACGGGACGCCGCGCGAGCTGAAGGAGCGCAGCCGGAGCGCGCACGTCGAGGTGACGCTGGCCGAGCCCGAGCCGGGAGCCGCCGGGGTGATCGCGCCCCTGGTGGGCGGCCGGGTATCGGTCAGCGCCCACGGGTTGCGCCTGAGCGCTGCCGTGGACACCGCACCCGGCCTGGCGACTGCACTGGTACGGGCGCTGGACCAGGCGGGGATGCTCGTGGACAACATCGAGGTCCGCCAGCCTTCGCTGGACGATGTCTTCTTCGCGCTCACTGGCGCGAATGTCCCCGGTCACGACAACGGATCAGGCGCGACAGGGACGAGCGCCGGACTAGGCGGCCCGGGTGCGGGCGTGGCGGAGCTCGAGAGCGAAGGGGCGCAGGCATGACACCGGCCATCGCGCAGCGGCCGCGCGACGCGGCCGGGACCCGGCCGATCACCCATAGCGCGGCCGAGCGGGTCCGGAACGTGGTTTCGATGACGCGCCGGAACCTGGTGCACATCTCCCGGGAGCCGATGCAACTCTCCGACGTCACGATCCAGCCGGTACTGTTCACGGTGCTCTTCATCTACCTGTTCGGCGGCGCGATTCCGATCCCCGGCGGCGGCAGCTATACCGATTTCATCCTGGCCGGGCTGCTCACGCTGAACCTGGTCACGTCCACCATGGGCACGGCGGTCGGTTTGGCCACCGACTTGCACGAGGGGATCATCGAGCGGTTCCGGGCGCTGCCGATGTGGCGGCCCGCAGTGCTGGTCGGCCGATCCCTGGCGGACTTGCTGACGGCCTGCCTGTGTGCGCTCGTTGTCGCCGTCACGGGGCTGGCGGTCGGCTGGAGAACCAGCGCGGGCCCGCTGCCGATCATCGCGGGATTCGCCCTCGTGCTGTTCTTCGCCTACTCGCTGTCGTGGGTTGCCGCATGCGTCGGGCTCAACGGCAAGAGCCCGGAGTCGGCCGCCTCGTTCGGATTCATCGTGCTGTTCCCGCTCGCGTTCGTGTCCAACGTGCTGGTGCCGACCCAGCACATGCCCGGCTGGCTGCAGGTCATGGCAGACTGGAACCCAGTCAGCGCAGTGACCGCCGGAGCCCGCCAGCTCTGGGACAATCCGAACCCGTCCGCGTCGATCGCCGCCTGGCCGATGCAACATCCCATCGAGGCGTCGCTGGCCTGGTCGGTGCTGATCCTCGCCGTGGCGGCGCCACTCGCGTCCCGATATTTCCGGCGCCGGACAACCGAATAGCAATAATCTGAGCCAGCCACAGCCGTGGATGCGCGCCACCTATACCCGCACCGAAGGGGTGCAGCATGCATGGCCGCCCACTCCACATTCGCTTTGATGCAGGACGCTGACGAAGGCGCCATCGCCGCAGCGCGCGCCGGCCACGCGCCGGATGACGCCAGGCTCGGGGCCTTGTATTGCTTCGCGCGTGCGCTGGTAGCACGCAGGGGCCACATCAGCCAGGCCGAAACCCGGGCACTGATGAACGCCGGCTACTCCAGTGCCGCGGTGCTCGAGGTCGTTGCCCAGGTCGGGTGCACGACCCTCGCCAACCTTACTCACAACATCAGCGATGCCCCGCTCGATGCCGCCTTCGAGCCGCAGGCGTGGGCCAGGGCTGCCGCCTGACGCCGCCAGGCAGATGACCGCGGTCTCGGGGTCCGGATCGGCCGCCCGCTGCGCACCCGCCACATCCAAGGGCCACCGCCGGACCCCGAGACCGCGACCGGGACAAACCCCGCGATCACCTGGGCCATCAGGCTCCACGCGTAGTCGGGTGCGGCGGTGCCGGGCGGTCTGCCGACCTTCCGGTGGTGGCCGTACGGGTCTGTGATCCAGCCGAGGTCCGGTTGATGCTCCCTGGTGGCGGGGTGGATCTCTGACGCGCCGTCCGGCCCGGGGCCGGAGTTCCCGTGGGATGGCGGCTCGTCCTCGACGCCCCGTGAGGAGGTCTTTCCGGGTGCGGTCATGGCTTGCTTCCGTTCCGGCCTCCAGGCTCGTGGTCAGTCGGCGCCAGCCGTCACATCACCAGCTGCAAACTGGCTGCGGCCCGCGATCGCGGACAGGGTGTCGCCTGGCCGGACGGTGTAGATCTACTTTTCCGCCGACCTCACCCCCGCGCAGCGTAAGCAGTTGGCGAAGACCGTAGCAGAAGAACTCGGCACCGCGGCGCCGGGTGCGGCCTCGCGCGGCGAGATGACGGCGGCATCCATCGTCGCCCGGCGCGGATTGCCATCGCGGCAGGAAGTCGAGCACCTGACCCTCAGCGAACTGCTCGCCGAGTAGGGCACGTCCGGAGCGGACGTCGCACATCCACGACCTGCTCGACGATCCCGCCGGTGGGCTGCCGTGCCAGGCCCGCCTCATGAGGACATGGACAACGGATCCCAACGCCCACAGGCTCTTTGGCTCAGGATGCCGGATCTGGATGGCCGACGTCTTGGGTCACCATCGGGACTGCGCTTTGCCGGGCCGGCGATCCCGGGTTCGATCCAGCGAGCGTTTCGACCAGCCTGCATAATTCAGCCTGTCGCATAAATGGCTCAAGGATCGACTCGACCCTATATTTGGAACCCCCGCTCCCAAGCAGCCCTAGATTTTGTGGCGCCGGAGCTTTGATGGGTTTGTGCGATAGCCTGAATTATGCATTGCCTCTCTGCGCGGAGAACGCACTCATTTGCCGCGAAGGGCGCCAGTGATCTTCGGGTCATATCGTGCCATGCTGATAGGCGGCAGCCCGGCAGGGCGCTAGCATGAGGTTCGTGACCGCGCTGCCTGCCGACCCGCAGCACCAGGACCCGCTCGACCCGGAGCGGATCCTGCGGGAACTGCCGGAACGGGAGCGGGAGAACTTCCTCAGCCAGTACCGCGAAGCGCTGGACGGCGCCCGGGATCCGGCCGGTTGGAAGCACCTGCAGCGCGTCCTGCGGCTGTGGAGCTGGATGGTGGTCATGGCAAGCGCCGCAGTACGAGACCGCCCAGGATTGGTTCGCCGCTCATAGTTGGCGACGCGATGAGAAATAAATAGACACTTTTGCCCTCCGTGACATCAACGGCGTCTGAGTGACTACCGCGGCAGCTCGATAGATCCGCCGCTGAGCACGCTAAGCCGCGAGAGCGTCTCCCGTCTAAACCGCAACGTGAATGTCCTGTCCCAAGCAACCCGAGTCATCGACGCTCGATATTGCGGGCGTGGTTCATGTTAATGGGACGGTTTCCCAGACCGGATCGTCCCGCCGATCTGAGTCACGCGGTGCTTCCACGTGCTCGACGGCAATTGCGTCCGCGGCTGTCGATTGGATGGTTTCGGGCAGGTTCCAGGCACGGCCGGGCGAGAGTGGCTCGAACTCGAGGCGGCGGGTGTGCTGTCGCCATTCGAGCAGCGGGTCGGCTTGGTCCCGGCGCCAGCCGGTGCGTGACTAGTTGTCCCAGACGTAGTCGGGGGCGCCGATGACTCAGGTCAACGGGACCAGCGATGACGCGCCAACCAAGACCATCCCGTGTATATCCCGCACCTCCCTTCTCGGGGAGACTGGCCGCGACCGCCCCTAGGGCCTGGACTGGCCACACCTCATAACGGCTCGCACAGCCTCTGGACGAGTACCCAGATGGACCCGGACGGGCAGGGCAGCTGTATAGCAGGCTGCGGCTGGGGGTTTGAGGCTGACTTAATCCCCGCCCATAGTCCGATGATGAGCAGGACCATGATGATCCATCCAATCCCAATCCACCGATTCACTGGCTTCCTGGGCGGCTCCGGCGATCGCTTCGGCAGGCGTTGCGCGAGCAGGTAAACGAGGCCCCCGACCACGAGCAAGACGCCGAGCAAGATCGCAATCAGCACGACCGAGGCCGCAAGCCCCTCCATGTCCCGAACGGTACACCGTCCACAGCGGACTGGGGCATGTCAATATTGCTGGCCCCTGGTGCTCGTCGTCATCCAGCGACCTACGCATTACGAGGGTGTTCTCATGCGTTGCTCGTGGCTTCAAACCCTGCGCTAGCTTCATGTCCGCGGGTTGCTGCTGGTGGCGATCGTTGGCTGTTGATGGCGGTTCGGGGACATCTCGGGGACACATGCCAGTGATGCTTAGGCCCAGGTTCTCGGTCCAGTGGCACCGTCTCACGGCCGTCCGCTTTTCAGGCCGGGCATATCTCATGGACGCTTCAGGAACCTCAAACCGAACGCCGCGAACACCAGGACGATCCCGACGTTTACTATCAGCCGCTCCCAGAGCTGGTGCCTGAAGAACAGGACGTCCACACCGACCACGACGGCTATCAGCGCGAGCACGTAAAGTACGACGGCTGCCTGTCTTCCCATCGTTCCTGTCTACTATGTGCGACGGAGTGGAGCAAGAGCGCGAGTTCCCTCGGTTGGCTCCTCCATCGGGCACGCAACGGGCGCGCGACTTTTGGTCCGTCCGGCCCGGTTGGATCAGGTTGTGCCCCAGCGCTGCTGGGCGGCCTGGCGGGTGATGCCGAGCCGGGCGCCGATCTCCTCGTGGACCAGGTGCTCACTGTCAAGCGCAAGCACGATCGCCGCTGGAGACGGGGTGGATCACCAGCTTGGAAGGTTACAGCGCACGGCCGGGCTCAGGTAAACGGGTCTTTGGCCCTAACCCGTGAGCCCGGCGCGGAAGATGCTCGTACGGTGATGGCTCGTTCTGCCGTATGACCGGTGGATGCGCTGTCTTTGATCGGGACCTGCGGGTCGCTTCGCGGCGATCCCCGGTGGAATCGGAGAACGCGGGACCGAACCGGCATACTTGGCGATTAAGGCGAGCGGGGCGGCCATGGCAAGTGCAAGCGGACGAGAAGGACAGCCTGTTCACCGGGGGAAGTTCGTGAGCTGGCTGTCGAAGGTGTTCGAGTTCAACGTCGCGGGGCTCAACTGGCCGCGAGCGGTGATGTTCCTAGACGTCGCGCTGGTGCCGCTGGTCGTCTTCTGGGCGATCGGGCACGAGGAGTATCTTCTCAGCGCGCTGTTCGGCGTGCTGTTTGCGGGGCTGGCTGACCCGGGAGGCGGCTACGGGTACCGCGTGTCGCGCATCGCCGTCTTCGCGCTGATCGGCGCAGGGCTGACCGCGCTGGGGTTTGGCATCGGCGGAGCCGCCTGGGGCTGGCTGGTGCTCGCGGCTTTCGCGGTCACGCTGGTGGCCGGCCTGGCGGTCGCGTTCGGGGTGCGCAGGTTCGTTACGGCCTTGCTTCTCAACTTGTGGTTCATCATCGCCCTCGGGCTCGCGTTCAGCTTTCATCATGACGCTCGCATCACCAGCTACACCTGGGCTCAGGTGCTTGCCTGGGCCGGGGGGTCGGCGCTGTGGATCGTGGTGACGTTCATTGCGTGGCTGATCCGCGGGCGCGAGGACCGGCCCCAGCCGGTCGCGGAGCTCCCTGGTGACACCTCGCGGCGGAAGCTGACCCGGCCGCTGATCATGTTTGCGGTGATCCGCGCTGTCGTCATCGCCGGTACCGTGGCGCTTGCGTTCGGACTGGACTTGTCGCACGGCTATTGGCTGCCGATCGCGGCCATGGTCGCGATGAAGCCGAGCCTGGAGCAGAGCACGCTTGTAGCCGTGCAGCGCCTTGCTGGCGCGCTGATCGGCGCCGCCGCGGCCGCGCTGCTGCTGCTGATACCCGCCAGTGAACACGGACTGAGACTGTTCGCGGTCGAGCGCGGACTGGAAGTGGTTGCGCTTGTCCTGTTGATGCATGGGGCGGCGATCCGCTTCTGGAACTACGCGCTGTACTGTGCGGCCATCGCCGCCGGAGTTCTGATCTTGGTGGACCTTCCGCAGCCCTCCAACTACGGCGCCGAGGGCTACCGGGTGCTGTGGACGCTGTGCGGCGTCGGAATCGGTGTGCTCGTCATGCTGCTCACGGGTCTGCTCGCCAGGCGCACCGCCACAGCGCCACCACAACCAGCCCCGCAACCCGCCTGAACGCGTGGAGCGCGGGGATGCCAGATCCCCGCTGCACTCATCGTCTGACGCGCGAGTTGCCTTGACCTGCGCGCCCTAGCGGTGTGGCCCGGCTTGCGCCGGGCGGGCCTCCCAAGGCCAAGCCCGGCGCAAGAGCCGGGCCAGCGGCGCCGCAAGGCGCCGCCTTGTCGAGCGGCTTCTGACGGTTCGGCAAGCTGCCGAGCTGCTGGGTACCAGCGAGCGTTTCCCTCGGCGCCTGATCGCTGAAAGGCGCATCCGGTTCGTACGCGTCGGTCGGCACGTGCGTATCCCAGAATCAGCGCTCGGCGAGTTCATCGCGGCGGGGGTCGTTGAGCCGGTCAGCCGTAAGCGGAAGAGGGTGGCGTGATGGCTTCGCGGCGCCGCTTCGGCAGGGTTCGGCGGTTGCCGTCCGGCCGCTATCAGGCGCGCTGTCGAGGGCCGGACGGTGTGGACCACCCGGCGCCGGGCACCTTTGCCACCAAGACCGATGCGGAAAGGTGGCTTGCTCGTACCGAGGTCGAGATCCACGATGATCACTGGCGGGACCCCGACCTAGGCCGGGCGAGTTTCGCCGAATACGCTGCATGCTGGGTCAAGGAAAGACCAGGCTTGCGGCCCAACACCGTGCAAACGTACCAGTACATGCTGGCGCGTCATCTTTTGCCGTCTTTCGGCAACCGGGCTGTCGCCGACATCAGGGAGGCTCATGTCCGGCGATGGCGCGGCGAGCTGCTCGACTCCGGCGCCAGCGCTGCCACAGTCGCCAAGGCTTATCGGCTGATGAGGGCCATCATGAGCACGGCGGTCGATGACGGCATCGTGCAGCGGAACCCCTATCGCCGCAGTCGCGTGCGCCTGCCGACTCGCGACCAAAGATCGCTAGGAGCGGCCGACGAGCCAGGTCGGCCTAGCAGCTGGCCTGCGCAGATCATTCATTACCGTGCTCATCATTAGCCAGATTCAACGTGATGATCCGCCGGGGTGACGGTTACCGGATCGTCCTGGTTGGTTGTCGGCTGGTATGGCCTGCAGCGCGCGGGACGCGGGCAGAGGCCGGGAGGCGTCCTGGCGGGTCTGCCGGCCTGGTGCTCGCGTCCACGGCGGTCAGTAGGCCCGCACGCTGCGCACGTCGAGGTTACGGAACTCCGGCTCGGTGCGGCAGATGGACTGCAGCTCCTTGAGGAACGCCGCGGTGGCCGGATGACCGGAGTTGGCCATCGCCTCGGTGTAGCCGGGGAACTCCACCACGGCGATGTGCCGGCCGGGCCGGTCGCGGTCGGCGCCGAGGAGGGACCAGCGCACGGCGCGCTGGGTCCCGATCGCGCCGGCCCACCGGTCCGCGATCGCGTCCCATTCTCCGATGCGGTCGGTGTCGAACTCGATGAGCTGGACGAACGCTCCCGGCTGGGAGAGGGCCGGCTCGTCGGCCAGCATGCCGCGCAGATGGTCGCGCAGCTTGGGGGTGTCGGCGTGCCCGTGCCCTGTGACCGCGTGCTGCGCGGCCGCGGTGATCAGCTCGCCGGGTTCGCCGGTGATGGCCAGCGTGCAGCCCACGTCGTTGGGCACGGCGCGGCAGTCGATGATCT
>Ga0209040_10003906_pt1 | contig 11357 bp, 9 predicted proteins | sample BogFormECP12_OM3_FD_188240 | JGI IMG/M metagenome (GOLD analysis project Ga0209040, IMG submission 188240) | Bog forest soil microbial communities from Calvert Island, British Columbia, Canada - ECP12_OM3 (SPAdes) (version 2) | ecosystem: Environmental > Aquatic > Freshwater > Wetlands > Bog ... | reverse complement strand
CGGTAGACCGCGGTATCGTCGTTGCGACCGCGCGGCATCTGCCCGGGACGGCCCGGGCGGCCGGGATCATCGTCGCTCGAACCCGGCATCATTTCGCCGTCGCCGGCTTCGGCGGCGTCCTGCGCGTCCTCGGCCGCACCGTCGGCGGGTGAGCCCTCGTCGGATGGCTGGGCGCCCGCAGTGGCACCTTCGCCCTCGCTCTGGTTTTCGCTTTCCGATTCTTCGCCGCCTTGCTGCTCTTCGGTGTCCTCCGACTCGTCAGCCTCGCCAAAATCGATATCGAGATCCTGAAGCAGCCTGCGGGTTGCCCGCGCATAGGCGTCCTGATCGAGGATCGCCCGGTCGAGTTCGGCGAAATCCTTGCCGATCTTCGATTCCAGCCAAGACCGCCACAGGTCGACGACACGCCGCGCAGAAGGAGGGGGGCGCTCTCTCGTCAATGCCTCGCGGGTCAGCAGACGCACCGCTTCGGCCATCGTGCTTTCGGTGCGCTCGGTGATCCGCTCATAGCCCTGCCGGCGGTACTGCTCGTCGAGCATCGCTTCGAGATTTGAAGCGACTCCGACCATGCGCCGTGAGCCGAGCGCCTCGACCCGGGCCTGCTCGACAGCGTCGAACACCGCCCTGGCGAGCGGCCCGCTCGGCACACGCTTGCTGTGCACCGCGTCGTCGTGATAACGCAGCCGCAACGCGACGCTGTCGGCGGCGCCGCGCAACTGTGCGGCCTCCTCGGCCGGGAGGTCGCGCGGCGGGTTCGGCAACCGCACCCGGGCGCCGCTCTGGCCGGCCGGCTCCGGCCCGAACCCAACGGTCACATCGTCGCGCTCGGCGATCGCCCGCAACGTCGCCGCGGTGGCGCGTTTGAAGATCTCGGTCGGGGAAAAATCCTGCGCCATTTAGCACCCGACCAGAAACGCCGCGCGTGTATCGCTCGTCGTTACCCCCACGCAAGCGGGGGTCCAGAGCCTGCCCCTGGCTTGAACAGGGGGCAACTTGGCGGCCTTTGGGGCGCTGGATTCGCGCTTTCGCGGGAATGACGGAGGACCAACGGACACTCGCTGCTCCTACATCAACGTGGCGTTGACGCCGGTTTCCGCTAGCTCGGTGCCGAAGCAGCGCTGGTAGTATTCGGCCACCGTCGGGCGCTCCATCTCGTCGCATTTGTTCAGGAAGGTGAGCCGGAAACCAAAGGCCAGATCGCCGAAAATGCGGGCGTTCTCGGCCCAGGTCATAACCGTGCGCGGCGACATGACGGTCGAAATGTCGCCGTTGATGAAACCGGCGCGGGTCAAATCGGCCAGCGCGACCATCGCGCTGATGGTCCGCCGGTCTTCATCATTGTCGTAGCTCGGCACCTTCGCCAGCACGATGTCGACTTCAGCGTCGTGCGGGAGGTAATTCAACGTCGCGACGATATTCCAGCGGTCCATCTGGCCTTGGTTGATCTGCTGCGTGCCGTGATAGAGCCCGGTGGTGTCGCCGAGGCCGACCGTGTTCGCGGTGGAGAACAGCCGGAAATTTGGGTGGGGCCGGATCACCCGGTTCTGGTCGAGCAAGGTCAGCTTGCCCTCGACCTCGAGCACGCGCTGGATCACGAACATGACGTCCGGCCGACCGGCATCGTATTCGTCGAAGCACAAGGCCATCGGATGCTGCAACGCCCAGGGTAAGAGGCCCTCGCGGAATTCGGTGACCTGCTTGTTGTCGCGCAAAACAATCGCGTCCTTGCCGACCAGATCGATGCGGCTGATGTGGCTGTCCAGGTTGACGCGGATGCAGGGCCAATTGAGCCGCGCGGCCACCTGCTCGACATGGGTCGATTTGCCGGTGCCGTGGTAGCCCTGGATCATCACCCGACGGTTGAAGGCGAACCCGGCGAGGATCGCCAATGTCGTGTCGCGGTCGAAGCGATAGGCGTCGTCGAGATCGGGAACGTGCTCGCTGGCCTGGCTGAACGCCGGGACCTGGAGCTCGCTGTTAATTCCGAAGGTCTGACGGACCGAGATCGTGATGTCGGGTTTTTCCAAGGGAAAGGCGGGGGTAGGAGCCGTTGGCTGGACGGATGGCATTATTCTCTTTGATCCCAGTGGTGGAGCAGGAAGGGTTCTGTGCGCCGTAGCGCGATGCATCATGCGAAATAGCTGGCCTTCAACGTGGCGTAAGCCTGGTTGATGATCTTCAGCTTCTCCTCGGCAGCCTTGTCGCCGCCATGGGCGTCGGGATGGTGCAGCTTGACCAGGGTCTTGTAGCGCGCCTTGAGGCGCACCAGGGTGAAGGGTGGGTCGATTTCGAAGACGGCGAGAGCCTGCTCGCGTGCCGACAGCGCGCGCCGCACGGGATCCCGCCCATGGTCGCCGTTGCGCCGGCCGCGCTCCCCTGCGCCTTCCGGGCTGCCGGAGAACACGCCGAAATGGTCGCGGACTCGATTGGCATAACCGGGGCCGTGGCGATCACCCAGCCGCCAGCTCGGGCGCTGCCAGACGGTGTCGTGGCGGATCTCGGCCTCGATCTCGGCATCACTCATCCCTGCGTAATAGTTCCACGCAGAGTTGTAGGCGCGCACGTGCTCGAGACAAAACCAGTAGTAGTCGTGCAGATCGAGCCGGGATTTCGGCGCGCGATGATCTCCACCGGCGATGCAGCCGGGGTGATCACAACACCGCACCGGCGCGTCGGCCGCCGCCTCAAGAATCGGATCGAACATAAGACGCCGCATCGCGCTCCAGTATGGTCAGAGCGCCGCCGGCTGGCAAGGATGCGGCGCGACGTAAGAGCTGGCGGCTCGGCCAAGCAGAGCAGGGTTGCGGCAGGCGCAGGCGCCGAATGTCGCTAACGCCGCAGGGCCGGGTCGGACCAGTCGCCGAATTGCGCCCGCGGATCGGCCCATCGCAGAATGGCGGCGCGCATCTCGCGCGGCAGGCGATCAAAGGCGGCGCGACGCCGGTTCTCTTTGACCGGGGCAAACAGATCGAGTAGCGGCACCGGCTCCGGTTCTCGGGCGATCGCGATGCTACCGTCGATCAGCCGCGCGAGCTTGGTCCCGCCGATCGCCGCCACTTCGATGATCGCGTCGCGCCAATACCGGTAGCGTCCCGCCACGGCGACGACAAAGGGGCCAAGGATGGCGGTTCGCGGTCCGCCCGAATTCAGCCAGGCGATCGTGCATCGCGCCAGCTTCTCGTCGGCCCCGCACCGCGTCAGGATGGCGATTTCGGTGCCTTCGTGGTGGTTCTCGGCAGTCGCCTGCGGGGCGAAGCGGCCAACCACGATGCCGGGGCGGCAATAGGCGGAGACGGCGAGATACTGTCCGCTGCTCGGCAGTTCGAGAATACGCCAGCCGCGATCGTGAAAAACCGTCGCCGGCGGCGGCCGCCGCGCGGCCGCCTCCGCCGGCGGTCTAGCAGTGCCGCGTGACGGGAACGGAATGACTTCGCCCATTGGATCTCCTCGCTCCGGCACGCAAAACAAATGCCGGGACAGGATCGATCCAATTCGCGCTTTATGCAACCCATCCTTGTGCTTAACAAACCGCAGCCGGCGCTGCTCGCGCTATTGGCGTCCGGCTGGGTTACCCCGATTACCTCGTTAGGCTTGAATTCGAATTTGAGATCCGGGCGAATTCCGTAGGTTCCACCACGCGACTGCCCGCGATCGCGCAAAAAGAGAGCCGCCTGCCCACGGTTTGGCGCAGGAAGGCGGCCCGAGACATCGTTATTGCTTCTCTCGGCGGGAGCGCAGCTCGAGACGAGAGGTCGGTGCGGGTGGTCGGTGGCGGCTCAGAAGTCCATTCCGCCCATTCCGCCGCCGGGCGGCATTGCCGGCGGGGTCTTCGGCTCGGGCTTCTCGGCGACCATCGCTTCGGTGGTGATCAAGAGGCCCGCGACCGACGCTGCATCCTGCAGAGCATGCCGCACGACTTTGGTCGGGTCGATGATCCCCGACCGGATCATGTCGGTGAATTCGCCCTTCTGAGCATCGTAGCCGTAGTTGTGGTCTTTGCTGTCAAGCAGCTTGCCGACGATGATCGAGCCATCGGTGCCCGAGTTCTCGGCGATCTGGCGGGCCGGGTATAACAGTGCTTTCTTGACAATATCGATGCCCACTTTTTGGTCGTTGTTCGCCGGCTTTAGGTGGTCCAGAACGTGGGCAGCATACAGCAGTGCCGCGCCACCACCAGCGACGACACCCTCCTCTACCGCTGCGCGCGTCGCGTGCATCGCGTCATCGACCCGGTCCTTCTTTTCCTTCACTTCGATCTCGGTGGAGCCGCCAACGCGGATCACCGCGACCCCGCCGGCGAGCTTGGCAAGCCGCTCCTGCAACTTCTCCCGGTCATAGTCCGAGGTCGTCTCTTCGATCTGCTGCTTGATTTGCGCGATGCGACCCTGAATGTCGTCCTTCTTGCCGCCGCCGTCGATGATCGTCGTATTCTCCTTTTCGACGCGCACCCGCTTGGCTTGACCCAGCATGTCGAGCGTAACGTTCTCGAGCTTGATCCCGAGATCCTCGCTGATCACCTGCCCGCTGGTCAGGACCGCGATGTCCTCGAGCATGGCCTTGCGGCGGTCGCCAAAACCCGGTGCCTTGACCGCGGCCACCTTGAGCCCGCCCCGCAGCTTGTTGACGACGAGGGTGGCGAGCGCCTCGCCCTCGACATCCTCCGCGACGATCAGCAGCGGCCTGCCGCTCTGCACTACCGCTTCGAGGACCGGTAGCATCGCCTGCAAGCCGGACAGTTTCTTCTCGTGGATGAGAAGGTACGGGTTCTCAAGTTCCGCGATCATCTTCTCGGCATTTGTGACGAAATACGGCGAGAGATATCCGCGGTCGAACTGCATGCCCTCGACGATGTCGAGTTCTGTCTCGAGGCTCTTTGCTTCCTCGACGGTAATCACGCCCTCATTGCCGACCTTCTGCATCGCCTGAGCGATCATCTCGCCCACTTCGCGCTCGCCATTGGCCGAGATCGTGCCGACTTGCGCGATCTCCTCGTTGGTGGAGATCTTTTTTGAACGCTTCTTGATGTCCTCGACGACTGCTGCGACGGCGAGGTCGACCCCGCGCTTCAAATCCATCGGGTTCATGCCGGCCGCGACCGCCTTTGCCCCTTCGCGCACGATCGCCTGAGCCAGGATGGTGGCGGTCGTGGTGCCGTCGCCCGCCTGGTCGCTGGTCTTAGAAGCCACTTCCCGCACCATCTGCGCGCCCATATTCTCGAACTTGTCGGGAAGTTCGATCTCTTTGGCGACGGTAACGCCGTCCTTGGTAATGCGCGGCGACCCGAACGATTTGTCGAGAACGACGTTTCGGCCCTTGGGGCCCAACGTCACCTTGACAGCATTAGCGAGAATGTCGACGCCGCGCAGCATGCGTTCGCGTGCGTCGCCGTGAAATTTGACTTCCTTGGCAGCCATTTCTCTATTTCTCCTCAGGCGACTTTCTTGGCGGCGGCGCCGTGATCGACCACGCCCATGATGTCGGACTCTTTCATGATGATCAGCTCTTCGCCGTCGAGCTTGACTTCGGTGCCCGACCATTTGCCGAACAGCACGCGATCCCCCGCCTTGACGTCCATCGGATGGAGCTTTCCATCTTCACCGCGGGCACCCGGACCGGCAGCGACCACCTCGCCCTCCATCGGCTTTTCCTTCGCCGTGTCGGGGATGATGATGCCGCCCGCCGTCTTCTCCTCGGACTCGACGCGCCGGATCAGCACGCGGTCGTGCAACGGACGGAATTTCATGAATACCTCCTCGAACGCAAACCAAAATGGGATTAGCACTCTCAGTTTGAGAGTGCTGCTGACATAATTGGGGTTTGTCGGGTTGTCAAGCTGCTATCGCAGAAAGCGCCGGCCTCGGGGACAGCCGGCCGGTCGGGAGCAGGGCGCATCAAAAGAGCTAAGCGCCGGCGGACTGTTTGTGGTTATGATATGAACAACCGCTACTGACGAGTGGCTAAGATGTCGCGAACCGTAGATTGGGAAATACCGGACGAGATTCAGCCGAAGCAGGAGGATTGCGCCTTCGATCTGGACCGCGCGCTGGGCGCCGTCCTCGGATTGCGCGCGACCGTCCCGGGGGAGGCCTTTACGGCCGGGACACTCGGCACCGAGCGCGCCGGCAGCGCTGTTCTGATCCGCGAGGATGGTCTCGTCCTGACGATCGGCTATCTGGTCACCGAAGCCGAGACGCTGTGGCTTACCTCGGCGGGTGGCGGCGCGGTGCAGGGGCATGTTCTCGCCTATGACCAGGAGACAGGCTTCGGTCTCGTGCAGGTGCTGGGGCGGCTGAAGGTGCCGCCGATCGATCTCGGCATCGGACTGCGGGTCGGCGCCGGCGACCGCGTCGTCATGGCTGCCGAAGGCGGCCGGCGCCACGCGCTGTCGGCGAGGGTCGTCGCCCGACAGGAGTTTGCCGGATATTGGGAATATCTGCTCGACCGCGCGATCTTTACGGCGCCCGCGCATCCGTTCTGGGGCGGCGCCGCGCTGATCGGCGCCGATGGCCGGCTCATCGGCATAGGTTCGTTGCACGTGCAGAACGCGAACGGTCGCGAGCTGCGCCGCGATGTGAACATGGTCGTCCCGATCGAGCTGTTGCCGCCGATTCTCGACGACATGCTGACCTATGGCCGGCCGAACCGTCCGGCCCGCCCATGGCTCGGGCTGTACGCTACCGAGGTCGAGGACGCGATCGTGGTCGCCTGGCTCGCCGAGAAGGGGCCGGCGAGCCGAGCCGGGCTGCGCCCCGGCGACCGCATCCTCGCTGTGCGCGATGATCCGGTCGCCAGCCTCGCCGGCCTCTGGCGGAAGGTTTGGGCGGGGGGGCCCGCCGGCAGCGAGGTTGTGCTGCAGGTGGTGCGCGACAACGAAACGCTGACCGTTCGCATCCTGTCCGCCGATCGGACTCGGTTTCTCAAGACACCAAAGCTGCATTGATAGCAGCCGCGAGCGGTGTTTGGATTGTGGTCGACGGCGATCGTTTGCGGCTAGAGCCTGGCGAGCGGCCCGAATTGCGTTGCGTCCGGTTCGCACCTTGGGGTGCTATCTGCTGACCGGCGAGATCGAACGGCGGCTGCCACGCCGTCCTACATTACCGCCGAGTTGCGCGACACCCGCCACGCCGAGCGACAGGGCCGGCTGATCGCCAACGGCGAGGACGCTGCAATGGAACGCAAGAAGCGCGAAGGTTATTTCTGATGTCTCGCCCGCATCTCGAGCCCTGCGCTCGGCCGGGCAAAGACCTGCTGCGTCTCCTTACCTGCGGGTCGGTCGACGACGGCAAATCGACATTGATTGGTCGGCTGCTCTACGAGTGTGGTTCGATCCTCGACGACCAGCTCGGCACACTGCAGCGCGAATCCCGGCGGTTCGGCACGACCGGCGCCGACCTCGATTTCTCGCTTCTGCTCGATGGGCTCGAGGACGAGCGGCAGCAGCGGATCACCATCGACGTCGCCTATCGGTTCTTTGCAACACCAGAGCGCGCTTTTATCGTCGCCGATACACCGGGGCACGAGCAGTACACGCGCAACATGGCGACCGGGGCTTCAACCTCCGAACTCGCCGTGATCCTGGTCGACGCGCGCAAAGGCGTGCTGCCGCAAACCAAGCGGCACGCCTTCATTTGCCGCCTGCTCGGCATCCGGCAGATTGTGCTCGCGGTCAACAAGATGGACCTCGTCGGGTTCGAGCGGCGCCGCTTCGACGATATCGCGGCGCGCTTTTTGGGCTTCGCGGCTGACCTCAGCGAAGTCTCCGTCACGGCAATTCCGCTATCGGCACGGTGCGGCGACAATGTAACAAAGATCTCGCCTCGGATGCCCTGGTATTGCGGCCCCAGCCTGATCGAGCATCTCCATTCGGTCGACGTTTCGGGTGACGGCGCCGCACGTCCGTTCCGCTTTCCGGTGCAATGGGTCAATCGCCCGAACGGCGATTTCCGCGGCTTCTCGGGCACGGTGGTGTCCGGCTCGATCGCACCGGGCGACGAAGTCTTAGTGGCGGGCTCGGGTCGATCCACAAGGCTCAAGGAGATCGTCACGTTCGAGGGTAATGCTGATCGCGCGCGGGAGAGTGACGCGGTCACCCTTACCTTCGAAACCGATATCGACATTGCGCGCGGCGATCTGCTGGCGGACCCTCGCGAGCCGCCCGAATGCGTCGACCAGTTCGCCGCCCATGTGATCTGGATGAGCGACCAGCCGCTCGTCCCCGGCCGCTCCTATCTGCTGAAGATCGGAACGCGAACCGTGCCGGCCACCGTTACCGCGCTCAAGTACCGCATCGATGTGGAGACGCTGGCGCATCTGGCGGACCGGACGCTCGGCCTGAACGCGATCGGGTTCTGCAATCTCTCGACCGCGGCCCCCGTCGCCTTCGATCCATACACCGTCTGCCGCGACACCGGCTCTTTCATTTTGATCGACCGCTTCACCAACGAAACCGCGGGCGCCGGAATGATTGCTTTCGGCCTGCGCCGGGCCAGCAATATTCATTGGCAGGCGCTGACCGTCGGCCGCGAACAACGCGCCGCGTTGAAGGATCAGCTGCCGGCGGTGCTGTGGCTGACCGGCTTGTCGGGCGCCGGGAAATCGACGATCGCCGACATCGTCGAGAAAAAGCTGCTCGCGCTCGGCCGGCACACGATGCTGCTCGACGGCGACAATGTTCGGCACGGTCTCAACCGTGACCTCGGCTTTACCGACGCCGACCGCGTCGAGAACATCAGACGGGTCGGCGAGGTCGCAAAGCTGATGGCCGAGGCCGGCCTCATCGTGATCTGCTCGTTTATCTCGCCGTTTCGCGCGGAACGCCGCATGGTCCGCGAATTGACCGCTCCGACCGCCTTTCTCGAGGTGTTTGTCGACACGCCTATCGAGGAATGCATGCGCAGAGACCCCAAGGGGCTTTATGCCAAGGCCAGGGCCGGGCGGCTCGAGCACTTCACCGGTCTCGACTCCCCCTACGAGCGGCCGGACGCCCCCGAGATCCGAATGACGACGATCGGCGTGACAGCCGAGACCGCTGCCGAGCAGATCCTCGAAGAATTGCGGGCGCGCAAGATCATCTGAGCGGCCGCCCGCTCAGCAAGGTTCCTCGATCAGCCGCTCGAGATAGCTGCCGTATCCGCTCTTGCTGAATTCCTTGGCAAGGTTCAGCAACTGGTCCACGTCGATATAGCCCGTGCGATAGGCGACCTCCTCGACGCAGGCGATCTTCAACCCTTGTCGCAGCTCTATCGTGCGGACGAACTCGGATGCCTCCAACAGCGAATCGTGAGTGCCGGTATCGAACCACGCGAAGCCGCGTCCAAAGCGCTCGACGTTGAGCATTCCCCGAGACAGGTAGACATTATTGAGGTCGGTGATCTCGAATTCCCCGCGGGCCGAGGGCTTCAAGGATGCCGCGATCTCCGGAGCCGAGTTGTCGTAAACGTAGAGACCGGTGACAGCCCAATGAGAGCGCGGCTGCCGCGGCTTTTCGACGATGGCGACGGGTGCGCCGTCGGCGCCGAATTCGACCACGCCATAGGCTTCGGGGTGACGTACCTGGTAGGCGAATATCGTGGCGCCCGAACGTGGGGCCGCCGCCTTCCGGAGCATCGAGGGAAGCCCGTCGCCGTAGAAGATATTGTCCCCCAGAACCAACGCAACGTGGTCGCCGGCAATAAAGCTTCGCCCGATCACGAGGGCCTGCGCGAGCCCCTCCGGCCGCGCCTGTTCCGCATACCCGATCGAGAGACCCCACTGCGCGCCGTCGCGCAACAAACTGGCGAAACGGGGCAGTTCGGCCGGCGTCGTGATGACCAGAATATCCCGGACACCCGCCAGCATCAGGGTCGTCAGTGGATAATACACCATCGGCTTGTCGTAGACGGGCAGCAGCTGCTTGCTGAGTGCCAAGGTCGCCGGGTAGAGGCGGGTGCCGTGGCCGCCGGCCAGAATGATCCCTTTCATCGGCCTTCTGCCCCAACCAGTTCCCGGATGACCGCGGGCAGGCTCGACCGCCACGGCTGCGGAGCGATCCCAAGGGTTTCGATCTTGCGGCAATCGAGCACCGAGTTCATCGGCCGCCGCGCCGCTGTCGGATATTGATCGGTGGTGATCGGCTCGACCCGCGGCCCCGATCCGCTCGGCCACGCGCCAAGCGCCTGTGTCAAAGCGACGATCTCCTCGGCAAATTCGTGCCAGCTGGTGCTGCCGGCGGCAGCGAAATGGAACGTGCCCCAGTCTGTCGCGCCGCGCTCGATCTGCCGGGCGATCGCGATCAGCGCGGCTGCGATGTCGGCGGCGGCAGTGGGGCAACCGCGTTGGTCCGCGACGACGCGCAATATCGGCCGCTCGGCCCCCAGCCGCAGCATGGTTTTCACGAAGTTCGCGCCATAGGCACCGTACACCCAGGCGGTGCGCAGAATGATATGACGAGGCGCCGCCGCCCGCACGGCGCGCTCGCCGGCCTCCTTGGTGAGCCCATAGATATTGAGCGGATTGACCGCATCCCCCTCGCGGTAGGGCTCGCTTTTGCACCCGTCGAACACGTAGTCGGTCGACAGGTGAACCAGCGGCGTCCCGTTCTCGCCGCAAGATGCTGCAATATGAGCAATTCCGGCACAATTGACCGCCCAAGCCGTTTCGGGCTCGCTTTCGGCGCGGTCGACGGCAGTGTAAGCTGCGAGATTGATGACCAGATCGGGCTTTTCCCGAGCGATCACCGCACTGACGGCTGCTGGCTTGGTTATGTCGGCCGCGCCGCGGTCGAGGAGAACCAGCTCGAACGATGCGGGCCACGCTGCGCGGCAAATCTCGCGGCCCACCTGCCCCCCGACCCCGAACACCAGGACCCTCAAAGGTGCCTCCTACGGGGACGCCCCGTGTTCGCGTCCCTTGCCGGCGTCGAGCAGCTTGTCGAAATAGTCGATCGTGCGCGCGAGGCCGTCTTTGAGGTCGGTCTTGGGATGCCAGCCGAGGATCTGCTTCGCTTCGGTGATATCGGGGCAGCGCTGCACCGGATCGTCGATGGGCAGCGGCCGGCGGGTAATCTTCGAGCGCGACCCGGTCATCGCGATGATCACGTCGGCGAGTTCGGCGACCGAGGTTTCGACCGGGTTGCCGAGGTTGATGGGGCCGGTGACCTCGTCGTCGGCGGCCATTAATTTCAAGAAGCCGTCGATCAGATCGTCGACATAGCAGAAGGCGCGGGTCTGAGTGCCGTCGCCGTAAAGCGTAATCGGCGCGCTCTGCAAAGCCTGGACGATGAAGTTGGAGACGACGCGCCCGTCATTGGGGTGCATGCGCGGCCCGTAGGTGTTGAAGACGCGGGCGACGCGGATCTTCAAATTGTGCTGGCGGAAATA
>Ga0209040_10003905_pt1 | contig 11357 bp, 11 predicted proteins | sample BogFormECP12_OM3_FD_188240 | JGI IMG/M metagenome (GOLD analysis project Ga0209040, IMG submission 188240) | Bog forest soil microbial communities from Calvert Island, British Columbia, Canada - ECP12_OM3 (SPAdes) (version 2) | ecosystem: Environmental > Aquatic > Freshwater > Wetlands > Bog ... | reverse complement strand
CGGGGCGGTCACGGCCCTCCTCGCCGGCCCGGGGCCGCCCGCCGCCGCGGGCACCACCACCGGCCCGACCCCGCTGACGAGGGCACAGCTCGAGGCCGGGGCCGACCACGCCTGCATCGTGGAGGGTGGGGGGTCACCCCGGATCGCCTGGGCCCAGACGACCAACCCGATCGTCGCCTACCCCGAGGCGGCGGCCAAGGACGAGGCCCTGATCTGGGCCGGCGGCCGCTGGCACATGCTGTTCAGCTACGTGACCGACGACCCGGGCGCGCCGGGCGGGGTGTCGTGGAACATCGCCACCGCCACCAGCCCGAACCTGGCCGACTGGTCGGCGCCGTCCCCCTGGCCCCGCCAGGCCGGGGTCGAAGGCGTCGCCTCGCCCGACGTGACCCGCAGCCCTTCAAGCGGGTTCGTGGTGACCTACCAGTCGGACCCCGGCGAGGCCGGCGGCCACCAGGACCGCCTCTACGACCGGACCTCGCCCGACCTGGTCCACTTCTCGGCCGCCCGCCCGCTCGCCCACGGCCTGGCCCGGGCGCCCGGCGACCGGATGATCGACGGTGCCCTGGCCTGGACCGGCCACGGCGTGATCCTCGGGTACAAGTCGGGCGTCGCCGACGGGTCCCAGGCCCTCGAGATCGCCTGGTCCCCGAGCGGCTCGCTGGACGGGCCCTGGACGGCGGTCGGCAGGCCGAACATCTCGGTCTACGACGACACGGTCGAGAACTACGAGTTCCTGACCGTCGGTGGCCACTGGGACCTCGTGGCGACCTCCAACCAGCTCGACCAGCCGTGGCTCTTCGAGCTGACCGGCGACCCCACCACGGCGACCGGGTGGCTCGAGTGGAGCGCCGGCACCCAGCTGACCGTCCCCGGTGCCCCGTGGGACACCGGGACCGGGATCTCGAGCGTCGGCTTCGAGCACGCCAACTCCGCCTTCCTCTGCGATGCCCACTCGTTCGACGGTTACTACTACCTCGTTTACGCCGGCAGTTCGGAGCTGAGCCGGTTCGGCGGGTGGGGCCATGCCGAGATCGGGGTCGTCCGGAGCACCGACCTGGTCCACTGGCAGCTGCCCGGGGCGGCACCGTGAGCCCGGATGGTATCGACGCGTCGGGCGGACGGGATGCCCAGGTGCTCACCCTGCCCGACGGCCGCCGCCTCGGCTTCGCCGAGTACGGCGACCCCGACGGCGTCCCGGTGATGAGCTTCCATGGTGGGTTGAGCTCCCGCCTGGACGCGGCGCCGGCCGACGTGGCCTGCGGGGAGCTGGGTATCCGGCTCGTGGCCCCGGACCGCCCCGGCATCGGGCTCTCGGACTTCCAGACCGGCCGGACCCTGCTCGACTGGCCCGCCGACGTGGTCGCCCTGGCCGACGCGCTGTTCGGGGTCGAGCGCTTCGGCGGCGTCGGCTGGTCGGCCGGCGGACCCTACGTGGCCGCCTGCGGCTACGCAGTCCCCGAGCGGCTCACGGCGGGGGCCATGGTGGCCTCGGCCGTCCCGCTCGAGATCTCCAGCCGCTCAGGGCTCAGCCTGGCCGACCGGACCCTGCTGTTCATGAGCGAGCGCATGCCGTGGGCCGCGTCCCAGGCCCTGCGGCTCTCGATCGGGCTCCCCTCGCCGACCAGGCTGGAGCGGTCGATCGCCCGGAGCCTGGTCGCCGTCGACATGGAGGCCATTCGGCGAGCCGGGCCGCCGGCCGAGTCGGTGGCCTTCATGAAGGAGTCGCTGCGCGGGGGGACCCGGGGGGTGATCGCCGACTACCGGGTGTTCGGCGAACCGTGGGGCTTCGCGCTCGAGGACGTGGCGATACCGATCCACGTGTGGCAGGGCTCCGAGGACACGCAGTGCCCACCCGAGGACCCGCTGCTGCTGGCCGAGCACCTGCCGGACGCGGAGCTGACGATCGTGGCGGGCGAAGGGCACATCTCGTTGTTGCGCAACCAAGCCCGGACGATTCTCGAGCCCTTCGTGGCGGTCGCCCGCTGACGACGCCCGCACCGGCCGCGAGCGCGGGATCCCGGCCCGTGGGTTCTCGATGTCGAGCCCGTCAGTTGTTGACGTCGAGGAGGCGCAGCGCCCGGACCACCGACTCGTCGATGTACTCCTCCGGTTGGATGTTCGACGACCAGGCGATGATCGCCGCGAACCAGACCTGCTGGATCATCTCGGCCTTGGCCCACTCGGGGTCCCCGGGCTCGCCCCCGGCCAACGCCCGGCCGATGAGCATGTGGATGGTGTCGTCGAAGGCCCGGAGCATCGGCACGACCGATTCCTGGCCACAGACCAGGGTGTGGACGAGGGCCCGGCTGCTGGCCGGCGATGCGGTCAAGGCCTCGGTGAGCGTCCCGATGAGGTTGAGCACCCTGCTGCGCGGGGTGCGGCCCTTGATCCGGCCACCGTCGAACAGCGGGCCGAGGGTGGCTCGGGCCCGTTCCGTGAAGGCGTGGAGTACCAGGAACTCCTTCGACGGGTAGTACTTGTACAGGGTGCGCGACGAGATGCCCGAGCGCTTGACGACGTCGCTGATCCGCCAGCCGTCGAAGCCATCGGTGGCGGTCAGGTCCAAGACGATGTCCTCGATCTGGCGGCGCTGCTCGGGGCTCAGCGCGTGTGCGGCCATGGATGCATCCCCTCCCTTGGCTGCCACGGTAGCCCGACCACGCAGGACGGTCACCGATGCCGGGCCGGCGGGGGAACGCCGGTTCAGGATCCGAGATCGTTGAGCGCCGCCTCCACCGCCCGGTGAAAGGTCGGATAGGCGTAGATCATCCGGCGCAGGGTCGCCGTCGGCACCTCGGCGTGCACGGCGAGGGCGAGCAGCCCCAGGACCTCACCGCCGACCGGCCCGGCCGAGGTGGCGCCCACGAGCACCCCGCGTCCGGTGTCCTCCACCAGCTTGATGAACCCCTCATTGCCGGCCTTGTGGATCCACCCCCGGGTGGACGTGGCGATGTCGGTGAACCCGGTACGGACCGACAGGCCGACCTTCCTGGCCGAGGCCTCGGACATGCCGACCGAACCGATCTCGGGGTCGGTGAAGGTCACCCGGGGTAGCGCGTGGTAGTCCGCCTCGGCGGTCGGGTGCCCCAGGATGTCGGACACCGCGATCGCTGACTGGTACATCGAGACATGGGTGAACGCCCCCTCACCGGTCACGTCGCCGATGGCCCAGACCCCTGGCGCCGCACGGAGCCGGCCGTCGACGCTGATCGACCTGGCCTTCTCGTCCAGTCCGATCGACCCGACGCCCAGGGCGGTCAGGTCGCTCCGCCGTCCGGTGGCCACCAACAACTGCTCGGCCGACACCCCGCCGTCCACCAGCTCCAGGGTGAACCCGTGGGCCCCGTGCCGGGCCCCGGTGATGTCGGCTTCGGTCACGACGGAAAGACCCTCCCGGGTGAGCACCGATTCGATGAGGACCGAGGACTCGGGTTCTTCGAGGGCGAGTAGCCGGTCGGCCGCCTCGACGATGGTCACCTCGGTGCCGAAACGGGCGAAGACCTGCCCGAGCTCGAGTCCGATGGCTCCTCCCCCGAGCACGAGGAGCGAGCCCGGGACCACCTCGGTCTCGATCGCCTGGTGGTTGGTCCAATAGGGGAGGCCGGCGAGCCCGGGGATGGGGGGAGCCCAGGGCTCGGTTCCGGGGTTGAGGAGGATCGCCCGGGTGGCCTCGACCACCTGGGCGCCGACCACCACCCGACCAGGCCCGTCGATGCGGCCCCAGCCGCGGATGAACCGCACCCCCTTGTCCTCCAACCGCTCCACCGCGACCTTGTCGTCCCAGTCGTCGGTGGCCTCCTGGCGGATCCGCCGGGCCACGACCGACCAGTCGGGCTCGACGGTGGACCGGCCGGCCATCCCCGGGACGCGCCGGGCCTCGGCCAACAAGTTGGCGGCGCGGATCATCATCTTCGACGGGACGCAGCCCCAGTAGGGGCACTCGCCGCCCACCAGCGCACCGTCGATCCCGACAACATCGAGGCCGGCCTGGGCCAGCCGGCCGGCGGCGTCCTCGCCGCCCGGCCCGAGCCCCACGACCACCACGTCTGCCTGCAGACCCGCCTCGGCCATGGTCCATGCCCTCCCAGCTCGATCCGTCGATCCGGTCGTCAGCGCACCGATCGCCCAGCGCGGCCGGCGGGGACCAACCGCACTCCCGACCGAGCGTAACGACACCACCCCGGGTGCGCGGCATTCCCACCCAGCGCATCCCGGCGCACCGCATTCCGGCGCACCACTCGACCGGCCGCTTGGCAGTCGCCCGCCACCGACCCGTCAGGGACCGGCGGGCCCTGTCAACGGGGCCGGGAGGATCCGACGGGGCGGCGAACACCCGGTGGGTGCGGGCCGGCGGCTGGGTTAGGGCGGGTCAGTGACCCTGGTGGTGTACGGGGAAAGCGCTGCGGGCCAGCCCGGCGGCCACACAGTCGAGCTCGTCGCCGGCGTCCCGCGTCAGTGCCCGGACCTTGGCGGCGTTGGCATCGCTGGCCGCAGCGACCGCGGCACGCTGCACGTCGATCGCCGCGTCGATCACGTCGGCCACCTGGCGACGCAGGTCCGAGGGGTCCGAGCCCTCCGGCGACTTCGGCGGCTCGACCCGGAGAATCCGGTCCACGTCGGAGGAGACCTCACGGATGCGCCGGCACAGGGTCGGGAGCTCGGCCACCGAGGCGCCGCCCTGATCGGCCACCCGGACGGCGGACTCGGCGGCGTCGACAGCCCGCCACATCTCCCGACGCGCACGCTGGGGGGTCCATGCATGCACGTCGTCCCAGGTGAAGTTCGAGGCCCAGGGGGAGCGACGGTTCTGGACCATCGACCAGGCGCCCACCAGGGTCCGCCCGGCGACGTGGTTGCGGACCTCGCGGTATTTGCGCCGCCCCCAGCGCCACAGCAAGAACCCGCCGACGGCCGCGGCCGACAGCATCAAGAAGATGAGGAACAGCAGCCCGAAGATCAGGGGGGTCAGGATGGAGGCGGCCACGGAGGCGAGTATACGGCGGCGACCTTCGCCGGACTCGTCCCCCACCCCTGGCCAGCCCGTTCGCCCGGCAGTCGTCCCTCCCCGGTCAGGGGGACCCGGGGGACCCGCCGGCCTCCCAGGCCCGCTCCCGGGCTTGGCGGTGAATCCGCTTGACCGCCTCGAGGTCCTCTGCGCCCGGGCCGCCGCTGGTGGGCGCCTCTCGGTCGGTGGTCTCCCCGAGCAGTGCGCCGAGCGACGCCTCCACCGAGTGCCGGAGTGCCCGCAGGTCGTAGCCGCCCTCCAAGAAGAGCACCACCCGTCCGGGCGACGGCGCGTACGCCGCCGCGGCGCGGGCCAGCCCGGCGAAGTCGCCGCTCGAGAGGGCCAGCTCGGCCATGGGGTCGTCACGGTGGGCGTCGAACCCGGCGGACACGAGCACCCAGGTCGGGGCGAATGCCTCCACCACCGGACTGACCAGCTCGCCAAGGGCACGCTGGACGACGTCACCGGTGGCCCCCGGAGGGAGCGGGATGTTGACGGTCGCGCCCGGCGCGCCTCTCCCGCCCACCTCCTCAGGATGGCCGGTCCCCGGGTACAGCGGCCACTGGTGGGTGGACACGTACAGGACGTCGGGGTCGTCCCAGAAAATCGCCTGGGTGCCGTTGCCGTGGTGGACGTCCCAATCGAGGATCAGGACGCGCTCGCCCCGCGCTGTCAGGGTCGCTGCCGCCACGGCGACGTTGTTCAACAGGCAGAACCCCATCGCCCGGTCGGCCAGCGCGTGGTGGCCCGGGGGGCGGCCGGCCACGAAGGCATACCCCTCGCCCGCCTCCTCCAACGCCTCGAGCGCCGCCAGACCAGCTCCGGCGGCCCGACGCGCGGCCCTCCACGAGTCGGCCGTCACGAAGGTGTCCGGGTCGGCCCGGCCGCCGCCCGACGCGCTCAGCTCGGCCAGCCCGTCGAGATAGGGCCGTGCGTGCACCCGCGCCAGGGACTCGACGTCGGCCAGCGCCGGATCGACGACCTGCAGCTCGTCGCCAAGGCCGAGGTCCCGCACCCCTTCCATGACCGCGGTGACCCGCGCCGGACGTTCGGGGTGGCCGCCGCCGTCGTGTTCGTGTTCCCCAGTGGGCCCGGCGACGATCAACACCCGCACACTCTCGCGCCGGCGGCGGCGCCGGTCCGCCTGGTGCGCCCCATGAGCCCGATGGGTCAGTGGCTCATCGTGCTCGGGTCCAGGCCGATCTCGGTCCGAACGCGGTCCTGGTACTCGCTGAAGGCCTGCCACAGCAACTGTCGGCCATTGCCGTCGGGACCTTCGAGGTCGTACCCCAGCAGGTAGGCGTGGTCGACCACCTCCAGCCAGGCTTCGCCATGGGGGTCCTCGGCGACCGTGCGGACGGTGTCGAGGCCCGGGGTCTGGTGCAGCAGGACATTCTCGGCGAAGGTGGCGATAATCTCGTCGGGGGTGACCCGCAACCCCTCCTCTCGTGCGCACTCGTGGAGGGCCTTGGCGACCCGACCGACGCCCACCGCGGGGATCCCGTGTGCCTCGGAGACCACGGCTCCGGAGCGGAGGATCTGGACATGGCAGCGGTGCGACCGCGGAGGAGCATTTGCGTCGCCCGTGACCCTGACCTCGATATTGTCGGCGAAGCACATGCCGACCGCACGACGACCGTGTCCGAGGTTGACCACCTCCACCGACTCGCGTTCGGCGTTGCCGGGCGCGAAGGAGCGCAGCGACCGGACAACGATCTTGATGACTGCGGGATAGCCCATGCCCTCCCTCTCGGATCACTGCCCACTCGGACCGGTCAGCCGGAGTCAGGACAATTCATAGTGCATCCGGCGGGCTTCAGCGCGCATCCAACAAGCCGGGTCGGGCCCTGTCGGACGTCGGGTCCCGCGCCACCGCCGATCGCCGACCCCGTCGGCGCCGCCCGGGTCGGTCAGCGGCGGGAGGTCCGCTTCATCTCCCCGGTCCAGAGCTCGTGCAGGGTGTACTCGTACCGCCAGTGGTCGAGCTCGTCCGAGACCCGTCCCCGCACGGCGCCGACCGTGGCGACCGCTCGACGCCAGCCCGCCCGGCGCGCCAGGATCGCCACGAAGACCAACGGCGCGAACAGGCTCAACGTGGCGGCAACCACCCCCACCTTGACTCCCCTGGCAATGGCCGACATGGCGCACGCTCCCTCTGTTGCCAGCCACCGTAGGCGAGTTCGACTGCCCGCCGGCACTGACGGCGGGCACCCGGGTCGGCCCGGTCCTCGGCCCTGACCTGGTCGGAGCCCCGGCCCGGCCCTGATCGCTTAGCGCCCGAGCGCGGCCCGGACCGCCGTTGGTTCGTTGCCGACGCTCGACCCGGCCGCCTTGGCCGACTCGGGCGACTCGGCCGACTCGGCCAAGGCCACCCAGACCTCGTCCCCGGGCCCCAGCTCGAGCTCGGCCGCACTGCCCCGGCTGAGCTGGGCCCAGACCAGGGCGCCGCTGGCCAGATGGAGGTCGACCCGGATCTCGAAACCGAGATGGGTGACCCGTTCGACCGTGGCCCGCTCCCCGTTGAGCTCAGGGTCGCGGTGGACCACCAAGTCGTGCGGGCGGACCCAACGGCCCTCCCAGAGGGTCGCCGGGCCCAGGAACTTGAGCACGAACTCGTTGACCGGGCGGTCGTACATGGCGGAGGGGGCACCGATCTGCTCGAGCCGGCCTTCGTTGATGATCACCAGGCGGTCCGCCACCTCCATGGCCTCCTCCTGGTCGTGGGTGACCAACACCGTGGTGACCGAAATCCTCTCGTGCAGCTCGCGCAGCCAGGCCCGAAGCTGCTGGCGCACCTGGGCGTCGAGGGCCCCGAAGGGCTCGTCGAGCAAGAGCACCCGCGGCTCGATCGCGAGGGCCCGGGCCAGTGCCATGCGCTGGCGCTGGCCGCCCGAGAGCTGGGAGGGGTAGCGGTCCGCGAGGTGGTCGATCCGCACCAACTCGAGCAATTCGTCGACCCGGGCCCGGACCTCCGCCTTCGGACGGCGTCGAACTTCGAGGCCGAATGCCACGTTGCGACGCACGGTCAGGTGGCGGAACGGCGCATAGTGCTGGAAGCAGAAACCGATCCCCCGGTCACGAACCGGCACGGCGGTCACATCCTCGCCGTCGATCTCGACGCTGCCGGTGTCGGGCACCTCCAGGCCGGCGATGATCCGCAAGAGGGTCGACTTGCCGCCACCGCTCGGGCCGAGCAGGGCGGTCAGCGACCCTTCCGGGACCTCGAGGCTCACATCGTCGAGCGCGATGGCGTCTCCGAACCGCTTGGAGACGTCTCGGATGCTGATGGCCATCTCCGCTTCCTCCTCTCGGGGTCCGACCCCAACACCAACAGCACCAGGAGTGCCAGCATCGCCAGGATCACGGCGCCGGCATAGGCGCCCGTGGGATTGAGATTCTCGATGCCGTCCTGGATGAAGAGGGTGAGGGTCTGGGTCCTCCCGGCGATCGCGCCCGACACGATGACCACGGCACCGAACTCACCGAGGACCCGGGCCGTTGTGAGGGTGACACCATAGGAGAGGCTACGCCGGATCGAAGGCAGCGTGATGCGGCGGAACGTGGTGAGGGGGCCCGCACCGAGCGTCGCCGCCGCCTGTTCCTGCTCGGTGCCGATCTCCTGGAGCACCGGGAGCACCTCGCGGACGACGTAGGGCAGGGCCACTGCGGCAGAGGCCATGACGATCCCGGGCAGCGAGAAGATCACCTGGATGCCGTGGGCGGCCAGCCAGTCCCCGAACCACCCGCTCCTGCCGTACACCAGGATGAGCGAGAGGCCGATGACCACCGGTGAGATGGCCAGGGGGATGTCGACCAGTGCGTCGAGCAGCCAGGAACCCGGGAACCGGTGACGGGCCAGGATGAGGGCCACCCCCACGCCGAACACCGTGTCGAGGGGCACGGCGATCAGCACCACCAGCATGGTGAGCCAGAGCGCGTGGAGCGCGTCAGGGGTGGTGACGGCGTCCCACGCGGCGGCAAACCCGTGCTCGAAGGCGCGGTAGAACACCGAGGCCACCGGGATCACCACCAGCAGCGCCAAGTACCCGAAGGCGGCGACGCGGATCGGCCAGCGCCAGCCGGAGGTCATAGCGCCTCGTCGATCTCGAATCGGCGCCGGAGCAGGCCGATGCCGACGAGAACGGCCAGCGCGATCACGATGAGCACCACCGAGACGGCCGCCGCGGCCGAGAGGTCGTCACTCTGCGAGAGGCTGTAGATCCACGACGACGCCACCTCGGTCTTGAACGGAAGATTGCCCGAGATCAGGACCACCGAACCGAACTCCCCGATCGCACGGGCGAAGGCGAGCCCCGCCCCGGCGAGCATCCCCGGGGCGATGCTGGGGAGGACGACGCGCCGCAGCACCGTGGTCGGCGAAGCACCGAGGGAAGCCGCCGCCTCCTCGGTCTCCCGGTCGAGCTCGGCCAGGACCGGCTGCACCGAGCGAACGCAGAACGGCAGGGTCACGAAGGCCAGGGCGAGCATGATGCCGGCCCTGGTCCCCGCCACGTTCACCCCGAACGGACTGTCGGGGCCGTACAGGGTGAGGAGCGTCAGCCCGGCCACCACGGTCGGGAGGGCAAAGGGGAGGTCGATGACCGCCCCCAGCACCCGCTTGCCCGGGAACTCGTCGCGCACCAGAACCCAGGCGATGACGAGGCCGGCCAGCGAGTTGAAGACGGCGACGGCGACCGAGCAGGCCAGGGTCAGCTTGAGCGCGGCGACCGCCTCGGGTTGGGAAACGGCCTGCCAGAACGCCGCGAACCCGCCGCTGAACGCCCGACTCAGGATCGCCGCGATGGGCAGGAGGACCAGTAGGCTCAGGTAGGTGATCGCCAACGACGGGCCGGCGACCCGGCCGGCCATCCGACCGAGGCGGCGGTAGCGATGCGAGGCCGCCGCCCGACGGGGGACCTGGGCACTGAGCCCGATGTCAGCCACTCGAAGTCGAGACCCCCAGGCCCTGCTCGATCTTGGCCACAACACCGGTACCCGGCGTGAAGAATATCTTGTTCACTTTGGTCCAGCCCCCCAGCGAGCTGATCGTGAAAAGCACCTTCGGCTTTGGGAAGTTGAACTGCGCCGCCACGCTCGGGAGGACCGGGCGGTAGCCCAGCTGGCCCCAGATCTTCTGGCCGGCAGGTTGCAGAAGGAAGGCGACGAAGGCCCGGGCCGCCGATGGGTTTGATGCGTTCGTGGTGACGGCAATCGGGTTCTGGATGAGGATGGTCTGGGGCGGCGTCACGACGGTCACCGGCTCCCCCTTGCTCTTCGCGTAGAGCGCATCGTCCTCGTAGTCGAGCAGGACGTCGCCCTGGCCCGAGAGGAACGTCTGCAGCGCACTGCTTGCGCTGCTCGGTTGGGCCACCGTGTGCTTGAGCAACGCGGACAGGTAGGCCGCCGCCTGGGCCTTTGTCTTGCCCTGGGCAAGCTGGGCACCGTAGGCGGCCATCAGGTTCCATTTCGCACTGCCGGAGCTGAACGGGTTGGGTGTGATCACCTGGACGCCCGACTTCACGAGATCCGACCACGAGGTGATGTGCTTCGGGTTGCCCGGCTGGACCACGAACGACACGATCGAGTTGGTCACGAAACCCTTGGTCGGCCCGGTGCTCCACTTGGACGAGACCAGCCCCGCCTTCACCAACTTCTGCATGTCGGGGCTGAGGGAGAAGTTCACGACATCGGCCGGCAAGCCCTGGGTCACCGCCGTGGCCTGGGTCCCCGAAGGGCCGTAGGACTGGCTGAAGGTGACTCCCGACCCGGCCGGGGTGGCGGTGAAGGCGGTGATGAGCTTGGTGAAGGCCGGCTTCGGCGTCGAATAAGCCACCAGGGAGACCGAGCCACCCGAACCGGCGGCGCCTGCCGACGCTGCAACGGTCGCCACGGCCAGGCCTGCCCCGAGCGACGACGCGGCGAGCGCGAGCAGCCGGCGGGTGATGCGACGTGTCATCCCAATATTCCTGACGTATTCCATTGTATTTGTCAAATCACGTGCTCAGGAAGGATAGGCTCCCCTTCCTGGCGGGGGCGTCGCACGGGGGCGCTCGACGCCTGCCTCCGGGACCATTTGACGCGTGGGCCTTGGTCTCGCGGAGGACCGGGAGAAACCCAATGGACCGCTCAGATCACGGGCCCCCGCTTGTGATCATTTCGTTGGCCCTCGGTGCCGGGACGATGCGTCCGAGTGATTCCTCCGTCATGGCGCGACTCGCTGATGGCCCCCAGCCGATCGGTGGCCATCCCGCAGGCGCTCGTCAGGGCAACATCCAGGGTAGGGACGCGGAGCCCCCGAGCTGGGCCCTTGCGTCAGGCGCTCGTCAGGGCAACATCCAGGGTAGGGACG
>Ga0209040_10003902_pt1 | contig 11363 bp, 9 predicted proteins | sample BogFormECP12_OM3_FD_188240 | JGI IMG/M metagenome (GOLD analysis project Ga0209040, IMG submission 188240) | Bog forest soil microbial communities from Calvert Island, British Columbia, Canada - ECP12_OM3 (SPAdes) (version 2) | ecosystem: Environmental > Aquatic > Freshwater > Wetlands > Bog ... | reverse complement strand
AGGCGGATTCGGCGTTGAACATGCCGTCGTGCGACACCAGGCATTTGAAGCGGTCGGTGTGGCCGAGGATCCAGTTGATCATGTATCCGCCGTAGCTGGCGCCCAGCGCGCACTCGCGGTCTTTATCGATGAACGGATAGGTCTGCTCGGCGTAGTCGAGCCCCTTCATCAGGTCTTCATACGGAGCGCCGCCCCAGTCGCCGTTGATGGCGTCGATAAACTTCTGCCCGTAGCCGGTCGAGCCGTGGAAGTTGATCATGATGACCACGTATCCTTGGCCTGATGAAGCTGGGCCTGACGAAGTTGGTGCAGCGAACAATTCGGGATTCCAGCGATAGCTCCAGTCGTCTCCCCAGGCCCCCTGCGGCCCGCCGTGGATGAGGAACTTCACGGGATATTTCTTGGTGGGGTCGAAGTTCGGCGGCTTGACCAGGAAGCCCTCGACTTTGTCGTTGTGAGCGCCGATGAACCAGAAGGATTCGAGCGGCTGCATGGAGACTTGGGAGAGGACGGAATCATTGAGGTCGACAACGATGTCGCCGAGAGATTCGGTCAGGCTGCAATCCGTGAAGTCGTTCAAGTTGCTTTTATCACCGCTGCACAGGCCATGAATGTCATGCATCGCCAAAACATTACCACTTTTTAGGAGCACCAGATGTTGGGACACAATGCGGCTTGGATACTCCAAAGACATTTGCGTTGACAGCAGGCGCTTGCCGTCCCCCGTGATGGCGAGGTCGTCATTGAAGCCGCGACTGATCTCACCTATCTTGATTTTGATATCGATATACGAGTGATGGACAATCACGTCGTCGCCAGGAGCGCCTCCAATTACCTCTTCCTTTCGCGCATCCGTCAGATCTATCAAGTAAATCGGGGCGTCCCCTTTGTCCTCGGACACGAAATAGAGATGAGACGAGTTCGGCGCCCAAACAAAGGTTCCGATCCAGTTCTCAAATGCGTCCTTGGTCAAATCGAATCGATGGCCCGTCTTGCGGTCATACAGCATCAGCCGGAAGCGGTCGCTCTCGTATCCCGGACGCTGCTGGGAGCGATAGGCGATGTAGCGGCCATCGGGGGAATAGAGCGGGGTCGAGTCGCTGGCGGGATTTTCGGCGGTGATGTTCTTGGCCTGTGCTGAGGGCTGGACAGCCCCTTCGGCTCCGCTCAGGGCAGGCTTAGCGGCTGTCCCCACATGTTCCATGCCTGCATTGACCGGGACGATCCACAAATCGTTGTTGGTTGAAGCGGCCGGGTTCTTGTCGTGATTCGAGGTGTAGCAAATCTCCTGCCCGTCCGGCGAGAAGGCGTAGTTGTCCTGCCCGCCGAGCGAGAACACGGGAGCATCGTAGTCGCCGGGTGTGAGGTCGCGGGCGAGACTCATGTGGGGACAGCCGCCCTCGGCTGTCCGGTCGAGCGAAGCTCGACTGCTTTTGTCCTCGGCACGAGCAACACCCTGCCCCGCTTCGCCGGGCTGGACAGCCGGGGCGGCTGTCCCCACGCAAGCGTCGACGGGGACGACAAATATGTGGCTACGCCTCCCCTCTTTGTACGCATCCCAGTGGCGATAGAGCAGGTGATCGAACATCAATGCTTTCACCTTCGACTGTTCAACTTCCTTCGCCCTTTTCGTATTGCACGCAGCTTCGGGCTCTGGTGTGCCGTCGCATTCTGGATAAACATTCGAAGTGAACAGAATGTTCTTTCCGTCCGGCGACCACAGCTCTCCGCTCGCCCCACTCGCGATCCATGTGAGTTGGTGCTTTTGCGTGACCGAGCCGCTCGCTCCGTCGATGTCCGCGATCCAGACCTGCGAGCCGCCCTCTTTCGTCGAAATAAATGCAAACCTCTTCCCATCGGGCGCCCAGCGCGGCCGATCGGCGTCCTGGTCCGAGATGAGTTCGCGTTCCCTGCTTCCCACGTCTCGCAAATTCGGCGAGACGTGGGGCACCCCACCTTTTTCTTCGCTTCCAGCCAGGGGCACGATCCAGATGTGCGGCGTTCTCGTGTTGGCCTCAAGGTCGACATCGACTACGCTGAAGATGACCCACTTGCCGTCGGGCGAGACCTGCGGCGCGCCCACGCGCTTGAGCTTCATCATGTCTTCGAAGGTAAAGGGATGCCTGGCCTGCGCAGATAAAGGAAGCCCGTACGCGAAAATAAGAACGAAGGCAGAAAAAATCAGTAAACAACGCCGCATAAGTAATCTCCCCGGCCAAAGCGATGAGTCTAGCAGGGGGGAGCGTGCAGCTTCTACCTCCTACCTGCGGTCCAATGCCCCCTCGCACCATCAACCCGCCATTTATTCGATAAAATAGGTTGCATGAGATTGCCGCCGCGCTATGTCTGGACCCTGGCCGTCCTGGCCTGCTTCGTTGTCGTTTCGCCCGTCGCCGCGCAAGAAGGCGCGCTCGAGAACACGCCCCCCAAGGGCATCACTCCGGAGGAGATCATCACGCGCTTTGCCGCCCGGGAAAAACTGTTCAAGGAGGCGCGCGAACATTACACCTACCGGCAGGACATCAAAGTGCAAACCCGCGACGGCGACACCGTGACCGGCGAGTATCACGAAGTGTTCGACGTGCTTTACGACGACAAGGGACATCGCATCGAAAACGTAGTGTTCGCGCCCCAGTCCTCGCTGGAGCAAGGCGGTTTGTCACTCGATCAGGGCGACGTGCAGGATTTTCGCAACCGCCTGCCTTTCGTGCTAACTACTGAAGAGGTTCCGGAATACAACATTCTCTATGTGGGCCAGCAGACCGAAGATCAGTTACACTGCTACGTTTTCGATATCGCGCCGAAAGCGATTGTGGGTAAGAAGCGTTACTTCCAGGGTCGCATCTGGGTGGACGATCAGGATCACCAGATCGTCAAGACCTACGGGCAAGCCGTGCCGGAAATTCGCGACACAAAGAAGAAGGGCAAAGAGGAACATCTTTACCCGAAGTTCACCACCTGGCGGCAGCAGATCGATAACCAGTACTGGTTTCCAACCTACACGCGGGCTGACGACACCCTGCACTTCAATACCGGCGACATTCACATTCGCGAGATCGTGAAGTACGAGGACTACAAGCGATTCGGAGCGAACGTAAAGATTCTGTATCAGGGGAAAGAGCTTCCCAAGGCGGATCAGAAGCCCGACGACAAGAAGCCGGATTCGGCGCCGAATCAGCAACCGCCGCAGAAGTAGCTGTCAGCTATCCGCGAAAACCGAGATCCCTCGCTTCGCTCGGGATGACAGGATTATTCTGGGCGTTTACCGAAAGCTGACGGCCAACGGCTGACAGCTCAATAAAAAAGATACTTCCGCCACTTGTCGTCGCTGCGTCCCATCAGCCGCATGATATGCCGGCTGGTGTGGAGGTTGAAGGCGCGGGGCTCGCGCATCAGCTTCATGCCGGCTTCGAGCGGAAACTGGTTGCCCTTACGGCGGTTGCAGGTATGGCAGCAGGCCACCAGATTCTCCCAGGTGGAGGAGCCTCCGCGAGAGCGGGGAATCACGTGGTCAAGCGTCAACTCGCTTGAAGAGAGCACCGTAGCGCAATACTGGCAGGTGTTGCGATCACGCAATAGGATATTTTTTCGAGATAACGCCCGGCTCTGGTGCGGGATGCGGCGGTACTCCAGCAGGCGAATCACCGAAGGCACGCGCATGGCAATGCGCGCCGCATGCAGGAAGTGTCCGTTCTCTTCCTCGGTCATGGCCACGCCCTTGAGCACGAGAACCAGGGCGCGGCGAGCGGCGCACACATTGATCGGCTCATAGGATGCGTTCAGCACCAGCACCGGAGCGTGTAGCGCGTTGCCGTTGCTGTCGCGGTGGACAGCCGCCGCCGCGAACAGGCCGGCGGCGTAGCGGCCCGGTGGTCCTGCCTCGGTTTCGATCCTTGCTGACATGATGGCTCGCGCTTCTCCTATCCGCCGGCTGCGCGGACCAGCGGAACTTGGCCCGTGAGTCCTGGCGCGCAGGATAATTCCTCCGTGCTGCCTGACCGTATATCCACTTCCTGCGCTGAGATTTTCAGCGTGCGCGCAACGGTTGCAACCCAAACCTTAGTGGCGCCAGCTTGGCGCAGAACGCGGGCGCATTCGGAAACCGTCGCTCCCGTGGTGTAAACATCGTCCACCAACAGGACCTCACGGCCCTTAACACCTTCGGGCTGGGCAACTGCGAAGGCGCCTCGTAAATTCAGGCGGCGCTGGTGCCGGGTGAGGCCAGTCTGCGACGGCGTCTCGCGCTTTCTTTCAAGAGCTCCCGCGCGCAAACGCAAACGGTTTGGCGCCGCATTGAGTTTCACAGCGGTGCGCGCAATCAGCTCCGCCTGGTTGAATCCGCGTTGACGGAGCTTCGTACGGTGCAGGGGCACGGGCACCACAGCCATATCTTCCGGTGATTCGGGTTGGAGCCCGGTGATTGCCTCAGCCAGCATTCGTCCCAGAACATTGGCCGCGGGACGCACGCCGCCGAATTTCAACAGATGAATCAGTTCGCGCAGCCCACCCTCATAACTGCCGTAAGCTACCGCCCGCGCAAAGGCGGGTTCGGTGCGGCGGCACAGGCCACAACGAGGCTCACCTTCAGGACCAGCGACCGCATGCGCCGAAAACAGGCGCTCACCGCAAATCGCGCAAACCACGCCCGCAATGCTGTGGATGGCATGAATACAATCCAGGCAAACCGGCAGCCGCGAAATATTTACCAGCGGTGCGCCGCAAACGAGGCAGTCGGAGGGAAACAAAACCGAGAACATACTCTCGGTCCAAGCTAGTGCAAGGGAGGATCGTTGAACCCAAGTTCGTTCCGGCGAAGATCGTTCCGGCGAAGATCGTTCCGGAGAAGCTTCTCCCGCCATGGGCTGGGCTGTCCGGGAAGCAATAGAAAGGCCTGCCACTGCAGCTTTGGCTTGGCTAGCCCGAGTTCTGTCCCCGCTACTGCTGAAGACGGCCTCCCTGATGCCCGCAGAAAACCTTTTCGGGACGGGCGACGGTTAATACCTTAACCGCAGTATAACGGGGTTTGGCTAGGCTAGGCAACGTTACGATTGGGTCGCGGTGCCGAGGTTGCCAGCTTCCGCTCCGGTTCCGGCTGACGATCTTTCAGGGGCATAAACAGCAGCCGATAATCCCGCCGGAAGCATTCTCCGCAACGCACCGGCTGCAGCAGAAAAACCGGCAGAAGGTAACGTTCTGAGAACGTCCGGCGCCGCGACCGGTAGCCCGTCTCGCTGCCGCAATCGTCGCAACGAAATTCCAAGAAGCGCTGGAACCAAAGCTGGTCTGAGGAAATGTTGCTTTTCACATTACACCTCCGAACGAGCACTCTGACGGGGCGGGACAGAACGATTACCAGGATTTTAACACCCAGGCAGGCAGCACACCAATCGCAAGGCCATCGATGAGCTCTTGTTTCTCGCACCGTAACCCGCGTCGCACTTGTAATCCAGCCGCCCAGCGTGCTAACGTGCGCCGTTCCATCGTTGGCAGAGTTGCGAGGCCAGAGTTGCGAAGCACGTTGATTTAATTCCACGTTCTAAGAGGATTACTACTTATGAGCAGTCCGGTCCCGGAACCAGGAGCGGGTGCCAAGAAACACGTTCCTTTCGTTCCAGAACACATGGAGATGAAGGAGTTTACCCTGCGCGCAGTGCTGCTGGGCCTTCTGATGACAATCGTGCTGGGAGCAGCCAATGCGTATCTCGGACTGCGCGCCGGCATCACGATCGCGGCAACCTACCCCGCCGCGGTAATTGCCATGGCGGCCATGCGGGCCTGGAAGGGATCGCTGCTCGAAGAAAACATTGCTCGGACCTCAGGGTCGATCGGAGAATCCGTCGCGGCGGGCGCAATCTTTACTCTTCCCGCATTTCTGCTGTCCAAAGCATGGCCTTCTTTCCGCTTTGCGGATGCGTATTGGAAATCCACGGCGCTCATCATGGTGGGAAGCATCCTGGGAGTATTGTTCATTTCTCTGGTGCGGCGCGGCATGGTCGAAGATCCGGAGTTGCCTTTCCCGGAATCGCTGGCCGCGTCTGAGATTCACAAAGCTGGGCAGAGAGGCGCGCAGGCCGCCAAATATCTTTTCTGGAACATCGGCATCGGCGGCGTGGTGTACATCCTCGGGAAGTTTGGCCTATTCGCGGCCGACACTGACTTTCACATTGGCGTCGGCAGTCTTGGGCACAGCCAGGTTCGTCTCGGCGCGGCCGGCAGCACGCATGTCCTACCCACCGGCGGGAATAGCGTCTTCGCGGCGCCGAGCGTGAGCCCTGCTTATCTCGGGGTTGGTTACATCATCGGTGTCAAGCTGGCCTCGATCCAGTTTGCCGGAAGTGTGCTGGCCTGGGGATTGATGGTTCCGTTGATGGTGTTTTTTCTGGGACCGCAGCTCAAGGACTATATTCCGGCGGACACTCCCGAAAATTGGGCGACCATGGCGGATGCGGTTTGGAGATACATCGTGCGCCCAATTGCAGTGGGCGGCATGCTGGTCGGGGCTGCCTACACCTTATTCAAAATGCGTGAAAGCCTGACTGCGGGGCTGGGCAAGGCGTTTGCCGACCTGCGGCAGACGGCCGATCAGCAAGCTAAGCTGGCGCGCACGGAACGCTACATGAGTTCGAAAACAGTTTTCACTTTAATCGCCGTGATGTTCGTGCTGATGTGTCTTCTCTACATCCGGATCTCGGGTCTGGTGTGGCCGGCGATTCTGGCGGCGGTGGTAATGCTTCTGGTGGGATTTTTCTTTGCCACGGTATCGGGCAATCTGGTGGGCTTCATCGGTTCGTCCAACAATCCAATCTCCGGCTTGACCCTGTCGACGCTTCTGATTGCCGCTCTCTTGATGGTCGCGCTGGGAGTGTCCGGAACTTCGGGAGTGGCTGCGGTTCTCGGTGTGGCGGCTGTGGTATGCGTTTCTTCCGCGGTCGCAGGCGAGCTCTTGCAGGACTTCAAGGTCGGTTACATTCTGGGAGGCACACCGCAGAAAATTCAGGCCGCTGAGCTGATTGCGGTGGTGGTGGCCAGCCTGGTGATGTATTTCCCTCTGATGCTGTTGCATGAAGGCAGCATCAAAGCCGGGGGCGTGGGCTTTGGCGGGGCCGAGCTGCCGGCGCCGCAGGCGGGTCTTATGGCTACGTTAGCCATGGGCATTGTTGCGCACGACATGCCATGGCCGCTCGTGGTGGTGGGAATTTTCTTCGGCATCGCCATGATCATGATGCAGGTGAAAAGTCCCATGCTGGTAGCGGTGGGGATGTATTTGCCATTCGGCACCACCTTCGCCATCTTTGTGGGCGGAGTTTTTCGCTTGCTCGGAGATTGGGTTGCCCAGCGCCGCGGTTTCAACAGCGCCCAGAAGGCTCGCGTGGAGAATGCCGGCGTCCTGGTGGCCTCCGGACTAATCGCGGGAGAAGCCTTATTGGGCCTTGTTTGGGCAGGTTTGCAGTTCGTTCCCCAGTGGGGCGCGCCCAACCACCCGCCGCAAATATTCAGCACCCCCTCTTATCTCGTAGGAGGAATGATCGTGCTGGCCGGTCTGGCCGGTTTGATGATCTTGGTGCCGGTCTCTGCCGCCGGTGATCCCAGCGAACCGGCACCTCCGACGGCCATGATGTAAATTTCTACCCACCGAGATACGAGATTGCAAGAGGGAGCGATTAAGAGTTCCTTCGCGTAAACTTCGCGCCCTTTATGGTTTAGTGTTTCCATGTCGATCCCACAAAATGTCGCCGCAGTGCGCGAGCGAATCGCGACTGCAGCTCAACGGGCTGGACGTGTACCGGAAGAGATTGCTCTGATGGCGGTCAGCAAAACTCAGCCGCCAGGGCGGGTCCGCGAGGCCCACGATGCTGGAATCAGACTATTCGGAGAAAACCGGGTTCAGGAATTCGCCGGCAAGGTCGATGCTCTTCGCGATTTGCGTGATGCCGAATGGCGCTTGATCGGGCACCTGCAGAGCAACAAGGCCGCCAAAGCCGTGCAGTTGTTTCGCGCGGTGGACTCGGTGGATTCGCTGAAGCTGGCGCAGAAGCTTGACGGCGCCGCCAGCGTACTCGGCAGGAAGTTGGCGATTCTGATCGAAGTTAACGTCGGTGGCGAGGCGGCAAAAAGCGGCACGGCGCCGGACTCTCCTGCCCTCGAGGAACTGCTGGTCGCAGCGCCGCGACTGGAGTGGCTGTCGTTCCGCGGACTGATGACCGTGCCGCCGTTCACTGACGATCCCGAGGACGCAAGGCTTTACTTCCGCAAGCTGCGCGAGTTGCGCGATGCAATTGCCGGGCGTAAATTGCCAGCCGTCGCCATGGATGAACTTTCCATGGGCATGTCCCACGATTTCGAAGTGGCCATTGAAGAAGGATCAACTTGCGTGCGCGTAGGGACCGCAATCTTTGGCGCGCGAACGAAACCTTAACCACCGCGGACACTCAGGAACACGCGAGGAACGGGTATGAAACTGCTCGACCGCCTTTGCGCCGGGGCCCTGTTCGTTCTGGCCATCGTCGACTGTTGGCTCGTGCCGAGAGGCTACACGGGCAGGATCTGGATCTTCGGGTCCGGACTGGCTTTATTGTTCGCCGCCATGCTGAATCTGCTGCGGATCCGCAACGGCCGCGGAGTCCCAGGTCTAAAACTGTTTTGCATTACGGCGAATGTAAACATGCTTGTGTTCGTGATCGCGCTGATGGCGAGCATCGGAAGAGTGCGCACCCAGCAGCATCCTCAGATGCCGCTAATCGGCGCCCTGCTGCTGCTGGAAACCGGGTTCTCGCTGGGGCGGAGCGCTTGATTCCCATACAGGAGTCGGACGGCAGCGTTGCGTTCGCAGTTAAGGTCCATCCCCGTGCAAAGAAAGATGGCATTACCGGCGAGTTCGGCGACGCTTTGAAAGTCTCCCTCACCGCGCCGCCCACCGATGGCAAAGCCAATGCAGCCTGCATCGACTTCTTCGCGAAACTTTTGAAGGTGTCGCGCTCTTCCGTTACCATTGCCTCCGGACAGACCAGCCGCAGAAAAGTGATTCGCGTCGCCGGTCTTACGGCCGAGGACGTCGAGAAGCGAATTGAAATCCTCGAAGGGGTCTGAGCTACTTATGCAAGCGGCCAAGATACGAAACGCGGGCGGGGACGCCCGTGCCACACGAGTTAACCGAGGGGGCTGCGCTTGACCTTTGCCGGTCGCTTGCAGGAAATCCGCACCGGGTTCGAACGGCCTTTCTGGATTGCGAATCTCAGCGAGCTCTTCGAACGGCTTTCCTACTATGCGGTTTTTGCGGTGCTCGCCCGCTACCTGCACGAGAGCTTGAAGTTTGACGTGCAGCGTGCCAGCAGCTTAACCGGAATGTTTGGCGGCTGGGTCTGGTTTCTGGCGGTATTTGGCGGCGCGCTCGCAGATCGTCTCGGCTTCCGGCGCGCTCTTTCGTTAGCGTACTTGATTCTGAGCGCCGCCTATTTCTTGCTGGGCTCGATCAGCGCCCCCTGGCTCGCTCCCCTGCGCAACGCGGTACCGCTGGTCACGCTGGTGGCGTTCATTCTCGTGTTGCCGGCGCTGGGTGTTGCGCTGGTCAAGCCATGCGTAGTCGGGACCACGGCTCGCGCTTCCAAAGAAAATGTCCGCTCCATCGGGTACTCCATCTACTACACGCTGGTGAACGTCGGCAGCACGGCAGGCCCGCTTCTAGCTTCCTGGGTGCTAACGCATGGGCGCGTGGAAAATGTCTTTCGGATCGCGGCCCTGAGCGTGTTCGCCATGCTCTTTGTAGTCTTGCTGCTGTTTAAGGAGCCGCGCCGCTCCGACGAGGCCGAAAAGACAAGTCTCGGCCAGGTGGCGAAAAACTTCCTCACCGTTCTCTCCAATCCCCGGTTCATGCTTTTTCTCCTCATTTTCACTGGATACTGGGTTGTCTTTTGGCAGGAGTTCATCGCGCTGCCGCTCTACATTTCCGCTTACATCAACCCGAAAGCGGATACCGCGAGGATTTTGGCGACCGACCCGGTGGTCGTAATATTGTTCACCATGCTCATCGGTTTTTTGACCAAGCGGATGCACGCTTTTCGCGCGATCGTGGTGGGGACGCTGATCACCAGCCTGGCGTGGATCCTGCTGATCGTGCATCCCTCGGTTTGGATGGCGGTAGCCACACTGGTTGTGGTTGCGATTGGCGAAATCATGCAACAGCCGCGCTATTACGACTACATCTCGCGTCTCGCGCCGCCCGGACAACAGGGAACCTACATGGGGTTTGCGTTCCTTCCCTTGGGCATCGGGTCGTTCGTTGCCGGCAAGTTCAGCGGATGGCTCATCCATCATTTTGGAGAAGAGATGCACCGTCCGGAATTGATCTGGTGGTGGGTGGTTGGGGTCGGCGTCGGGACGACACTTCTGCTGTGGATCTACGACAGGTATATCAGGCACGAGACCAGCACTGCAGCTTGACTTGAGATTCGGCCACGTGGTTTGCTCGGGCCCGCCGCGAAATTAGAAAAGAACACGGCCTCGATTTCCTGGTGCTGCGAACGGCCTGCGAGACGCTGCCAGAAGCAACGAAGAGAAAAATTCTCGCATAACCATTCGCCATTCGCTCAAATCTCCCCCATTGTTTACAATAGAGGTTTGCCCATGGAGCTGGCTGCCATCCAATCTGCGCTGCGCGAACGCAACATCGATGCGTGGCTGTTCTACGACCATCATCATCGCGACCCCATCGCCTATCGTGTCCTTGGTCTGCCGGCGGGCCTGATGGTCACCCGGCGCTGGTTTTACCTGATACCGGCGCAGGGCGAACCCGTCAAACTGGTCCACAAGATCGAGGCGGGACATCTCGATTCCCTCCCCGGCGGCAAGCGCCAATATTCCGGATGGCAGGAGTTGTTCGACGGCCTGAAGAGTCTGCTGTCTGCTTACCGCGACATCGCGATGCAATATTCGCCCAACAACATCGTGTTTACAATTTCGTTGGTCGATGCCGGCACAATCGAGTTGCTGCGTGGACTGGGAAAAAATATCGTCAGCTCGGCGGACCTGATCGCGCAGTTCGAAGCCACGTGGACTGAAGAACAGATCAAGACGCACTTTGCCGCGCGCGACAGCGTGGATTCGATCGTGGCGGCGGCCTTCAAGGAAGTCGGGCGGCGCGTCCGCAGTGGTGGAACCAGGGAGCATGATATTCAGCAGTGGTTTATGGAATCGTTTCGCCGCGAGAATCTGGTGACCGACGATCCGCCAATTGTGGCCGTCAACGCCAACGCCGGCAACCCGCACTACGAGCCCCACGCCGATCATCCCGTGCCCATTCGCGAAGGCGACTTCCTGCTGTTTGACGTGTGGGGTAAGAAGAATAATCCGGACGCGGTCTATTACGA
>Ga0209040_10003901_pt1 | contig 11363 bp, 2 predicted proteins | sample BogFormECP12_OM3_FD_188240 | JGI IMG/M metagenome (GOLD analysis project Ga0209040, IMG submission 188240) | Bog forest soil microbial communities from Calvert Island, British Columbia, Canada - ECP12_OM3 (SPAdes) (version 2) | ecosystem: Environmental > Aquatic > Freshwater > Wetlands > Bog ... | reverse complement strand
CGCGTCGACCATGCCGACCATCACCCTCTCGCCCAATCCACTGTCGATTAGTAACGCGGGCGGCGTATCCGGTACGCTCACACTGACTCTGTCGGTCACGGCCGGCGTCAATGGCCAGATCGTTCACCTTCTTAGCAACAACCCAACCATCGCCAGCGTTCCGGCCACGATTCTGGTCGGCGCCGGCGGTTCGAGCGCGTCGATTGCGGTAACGCCGGGCAATGTCGGGACCACTAGCATTACGGCAGCTGCTCAGGGCTTGGTGCCTGCGACCGCAACGGTCAACGTAAACACTCCGGCCATTGTGTTAGCGCTGGATTCACCCACTGTTGGTCTTTCGAAAACCATCAACGGCACAATCACCCTCAACGCGCCTGCTCCATTTCCCGGCGTGACGGTGAATTTAGGTTCCAGCCCGTCGGGCACCGTCGATGTAGAACCGCCGTCAGTGAAAGTGGCTACTGGAACTACCACCGGTTCGTTTACCGTTACCGGTCTGGCAGTCGGCGGAGCCACGATAACCGCGGGCTCGCCCGGGTACACCACCACTTCTATCGGAGTGAACGTGTCTAACCTGGGGCAAATCAATCTGCCTTCCAAGGCGACGGTCGGCACCAATCAGACCGTACCGCTGCAGCTGAGTCTCTCGACGCCCGCTGGCGCCGGCGGCGTCACAGTCATGCTGATGAGCAGCGACACAACTAAAGTCACGGTTCCCGCCTCCGTGACGATTGCGCAAGGCGCCACCGCCCCGGCCACCCAGCCCGTGGCAACTGGAGTCAATTTCGGATCGGCCACGATTACCGCCTCGGCCAACGGCTTGATCGGCGCCACGGAATCGATTACGGTCAGCGACACGCTTAGCTTCTCTCCAGCCACTCTGACCCTGGCCACGGGCGCCACCATGAATCTGAACCTGACCCTGTCGAGCCCGGCTCCGGCGGGTCTCGTGGTGAACCTCAGTTCCGATAACATCAATGTGGCCACGGTGCCCGCGAGCCTGAGTTTTCCCGCAAACGCGACCAGCCTCAATGTACCCGTTACTGCTGGGTCGACAGGCATGGCCACGATTCATGCGAGTTCGGCGAATCTGGCCGACACCACGGCCTCGGTAAACGTAGCCACCCAGGGCTCGCTGAACGTACCTTCCAGCTTGATGGCCGGGATCGGCCAATCGGTTGCGTTCCCGGTTAGCTTGCCGCAAGCCGCGCCCACCACCGTGACAGTAATGTTGATGAGCAACTCCGCCAACGCCACCGTCTCGCCGGCGATGGTGACCATTTCCGCCGGGCAAACCACGCCTTCCGTTCAGCCGCAGGTGACTGGAGTGAATTTCGGATCGGCAACGATTACGGCGAGTGCGTCCGGGTATGCCTCTGGCAGCGGTCAAGTGCAGGTAATCGGGTCGCTCAGTTTTGCCGTCCAGACATCCTCGGTTACGACGGGAGCGGTACAGAATCTGGTGCTCCTGATTAGTCCGGCCGCTCCAGCTACTGGCGTGGTGATTAATCTATCGTCCAGCAATACGGCGGCGGCAACCGTGCCAGCCACGGTGATGATCGCTGGTAACGCCTCCAGCGTGAACGTGCCGGTAACTGGCATTGCTCAAGGCTCCGCAACTATCCACGCCAGTTCTCTGCCTAATCTGCCGGACACCACCACCAGTGTGACGGTGACGCCCCCAATCGGCTCCATTGGAGTTCAATATGTGACTTTGGCGGCAGGTCAGTCCGCGCCTTTACCCATAACTCTCTCCACCCCGACGCCGGCCGACCTGACGGTAACGCTGCAAAGCGGAAACACCGCGGTCGCTACTATCTCGCCAGCGTCGATCGTCATTCCCGCCGGACAGACCACGCCAGGCACGCAGCCCCAGGTGACCGGTGTTTCCTTCGGCCCCGCTCTTATCACGGCTTCGGGCGCCGGGTTTACTCCAGGCAGTACAACCGTGCAAGTAACCGGCACGTTGGCCTTTAACCCGCCGATGTTAACTGTGAACGGAACCTCATCGCAGAACCTGACCCTGACCTTGTCAGGGCACGCGCCATTGGGTGGCGTGACCATCAATCTCAGCTCGAGCAACACCGGTGTGGCTACGGTCCCGTCCACGGTCAATGTTCCCGCTGGTGCTACCAGTGTCCAGGTCCCGGTAACCGGCGTGTCGAGCGGTACGGCCACCATCCACGCCAGTTCGCTTCCGAATCTGCCGGATACCACGGCAGCCGTGACGGTCACCATCACGCGCGACATCTTCCTGCCCGCCAACGTCATAGTCTCTCCGGGAACGTCTGTAGCGTATCCCGTAACTTCGGCGCAGCCGGCGCCGGCCGGCGGTATCTTCGTGACGTTGAGCGTTGCGAATTCGACCTTCGCCACCCTCAGCACGGCGAACGTATTTATCCCCGCGGGCGCGACCACTCCCTCTTCAGTGCTCAAGCTGAATGGAATTAATTTCGGAACAACCACGGTTACCGCGTCCGCGTTCGGCCTGATCGGCGACACGGAAACGGTGACTGTTGCCGACATCCTCAGCTACTTCCCGAACCCAATTGTTGTCAACGGTACGAACACCCTGAATGTCTCGCTGGGCCTCTCCGCGCCAGCTCCCGCTGGCGGTTTGACGGTGAACGTGAAGACGGACGATCCGACGGTCGCCACGGTCCCCGCGACTGTTCACTTCAACGCCAACGCTACCAGCGTCACTTTGCCGGTGACCGGTGTTAGTGGCGGCACAACTACCGTCCATGCGAGCAACCTGCCCAATGTCCCCGACGCCACGGCGCCGGTCACCGTCCTGCCACCGGGAATGGTGGTTCTGCCGAGCAACGTTACTTTGACCCTAGGTCAATCAACTAGTTTCCCGGTGATGCTGAGTTCTCCCGCGCCAGTGGGCGGCGTAACCGTTATGCTGATGAGCACCGACACGACGAAGGTGACCATTTCGCCCGCCAGCGTTACCGTGAGCGGCGGCCAAACTCAACCGACGAACCAGCCGTCGGTAACCGGATTAAATCTGGGCACCGTAACGATCAATGCGGTCGCCACGGGCTACGTGTCCGCTAATCAGCCGGTGAAAGTCGCCGCGACTATTAACTTCGTGCCGGCCAGCGCCAACATTATCGGGTCGGCGACGACTAACCTCGCCTTGAACCTGTCGGCGCCCGCTCCGGCCGGTCTGGTTATCAACCTGAGTTCCAGCCCAGCCGGGGTCGTGACGACTCCTGCTTCAGTAACCTTTGCCACCGGCGCCACCAGCGTCAACGTTCCGGTCACCGGCGCGGGTCCGGGCGAAACCACTGTAACGGCGAGCACGACGACCGCAAACGTCGCGTCCACCACAGCCAGCATCACCGTTGCGCCCGCAACTCCTGCCAGCATCACCATCAACGGCGGCGCGACGCAATCGGCGGCCGCCGGGGCCGCTTTCGGTACCCCATTGGCGGTGACCGTGAAGGACGGTAATTCGGCGCCAGTACCTGGCACTCCGGTGATTTTCACCGCCATAGCAGGCGGCAATGGCCAGAGCGGAACGTTCTCCAACGGTATGGGTACGATCACGGTAAACACCAATGCCAATGGTGTGGCTACTGCGGGCACATTTACCGCGAATGGCAAGCTCGGGTCATATACCGTGACTGTTGCCGCCAGCCCCGCACCGAACGCAACTTTCAACTTGACCAATAATCCGGGTGCGGCCACGCACTATTTGGTCACCGGGCCAGCCAACGCAACCGGCGGAATAGCATTCAACATCACCGTGACCGCGCAGGACTCCTTCAACAACACCGCGACCGGCTACGCCGGAACGGTACACTTTACCAGCAGTGACGGTCTGGCCGTCCTGCCGGGGAATTCGACCCTGTCGAGCGGCGTGGGGACGTTCCCAGTAACATTGAAGACCGCCGGCACCCAGTCGGTCACGGCAACCGATACGGGCACCAGCTCGATCAACGGCGCCATTTCAATTCCAGTGGTAACCAGCGCCACGCACTTCTCCGTTTCCGCGCCGGCTTCGCCCACGGCTGGGACCGCTTTCAACTTCACCGTAACCGCGCTCGACGGCAACAACGCAACCGCCGCTGGCTATAGCGGGACGGTTCACTTCACCAGTAGCGACGGGGCGGCCGTTTTGCCCGCCAACTCAACTTTGACGAACGGCGTTGGAAATTTCTCCGCCACGCTGAAGGGAGCCGGCGTTCAGAACATTATAGCCACCGATACGGTGACGCCTTCCATCACCGGCGTGACCTCTCCATTGACCGTTCAACCTGCGGCAGCCACGCATTTCGTAGTCGCGGCTCCCTCTTCCGTGGCGGTCGGCGCACCCTTCAATATCACGGTGACGGCCCAGGATCAGTTCAACAACACGGCCACCACCTACGGCGGGACCATCCACTTCACCAGCACCGACGGCAGCCCCTCGTTGCCCGGCAACGCGACGCTGGCTAGCGGCGTGGGAATCTTCTCAGTCACCTTGAATACGCCTCCCAGCCAGACGGTCACCGCTACCGACACCGCGAATGGTTCCATCACTGGCACGTCGAGTTCGATTTCCGTAGTACCGGGCGCAAACCACTTCTCGGTGTCGGCGCCCTCCAACGCAGTCGCCGGATCGCCGTTTAATTTCACGGTTACCGCGCTGAGTTCGGGTAACATGACGGTCGCCGCTTACTCCGGCACCGTGCACTTCACCAGCAGCGATGGCGCTGCTGTGTTGCCCGCCAATATGACGCTGACTAATGGCGTGGGAATGTTCTCCGCCACGCTGAAAACCGTCAACGCCAGTCAGACAATTACGGCCACCGATACAGTCACGGCGATTACCGGTACATCCGGAGCGATCAACGTCGGACCGGGCACGGCTACCAAATTCGCCATCACTGGCGCCCCTTCCATGACTAATTCGGGGGCGCCGTTTAACATCACGGTGACCGCGCAGGATGCGTACAATAACACGGCCACCACTTACGGCGGCACGGTGCGCTTCACCAGCACCGACGGAACGGCCAACCTGCCGTCCAACTCCACGCTGACCAATGGCGTGGGTATGTTCTCCGTTACCCTCAACGCGTTCGGGAATCAGACCGTGACCGCAACCGATACTTCGAATGGTTCCATCACCGGGACCAGCGGGACGATCACCGTTGCCAGGACGGCCACCCATTTCTCGGTCACCGCTCCGAGTAACGCGACGGCGGGACTCCCGATCAACTTCTCGGTAACGGCGCTGGACTCGAATAACATAACGGTGACCACTTACACGGGTACGGTGCACTTCTCTAGCAACGACCCGAATGGCGCGGGATTGCCTGCGAATACTACGCTGTCTAACGGCTCCGGAACCTTCCAGGCGACGCTCAAGAAGGCCGAATCCAACACCACCATAACGGCAACCGATACAGTCAATGCTTCCATCACCGGCACGTCTTCGAACATTAACGTTGCTGCCGGCAATGCCGCTGTCATCATGCCGTTCTCCGGAACGCCGCAACAAGCCCAGATCAACCAAGCCTACGCACAATCACTGGTGGCGCTCGTGACCGACGCCGGTGGTAATCCGCTTTCCGGCGTGACTGTGACGTTCACTGCCCCCATGCCTGGCTCGGGCGCCAGCGGCTTGTTCCTCAACAACTCCTATACCGTGGGTGTCATGACAGGTCCGCTTGGCACCGCAGCGGCCCCGCAGTTTACCGCCAACTCGACCAAGGGTTCCTTCACCGTAACCGCGGCGGCGGGCCTGATCACGCCTGTGGCCATGTTCAGTCTGAAGAACATCAGCCAGGTGGTGGTGGGCAGTACGACCGTCGGTGAGAATCTGGAGTCCTCGTTCCTGGTGACCATTCCGACGCAGTTCGCCAGCGCGGTTTGCGTGGTGCTTACCAGCAGCGATTCTTCCAGGTTGTTCTTATACGGCGGCGGCACTGCGCCGCCGGCAGGTACTTCATTTATCGTCATTAACGCCGGGAACACCCAGGGAATTGCCTTCGCGGAGGGTCAAGGCGGAGGGACGGGTAGCCCGACAGTGACGGGTACTCTCAACCTCACCTATACCCCAGGAGTCGGGTCGAACCCCGGAACGTGCACCAATCCCGCCACAACTTACGATCCCGGCATGAACACGATTAATGTGACCAATTCCGGTTTCGTCATATCGGAACAGAGCGGAAATGGAATTGGCGCCAGCTTCAACGCGACGCTGGGGATACCTGCCACGCTGGTGGTGAACTCGGCGATGTTGGATGCTTCCGGCAACTTCGTTGCGATTCAAGCGGTGCACCATAGCTTCACCAACAGTGGCGGAACCATAACTCAGAATCCAGTCATCGTGTCCTTGGGAAACACAAATCCAAACGCTGGCACGGTTCCAGCTTCCGTTACCTTTAATGGCGGAGACACGGCTCAGAATGCGACCTTTAATCCGGTCGCGGCGCCAATGAGCACCACCGTTTCAGCCAATAGTCCCGGCGGTGGTTTCACCACGACACCGATGATCGGCTGCCCATCGAGTTGCATGCCGGCCAACTCGCTGTTCATCAATGTTCCACAGCCGACCGCAAGCCTCCCGAACGTCAGCGTGGGCAACGGCCTGCAGGGGCCGGTGCAGGTCAACCTCGGCGGCGTTGTCCCCGGTAACCCCAACGATCCGAACTCAGGCATTAACATCACGGTGAGTACGACCAGTTCAAGCATCAGTCTCTCGACGATTGCTGGCGGGGCTGGCGCGTCCTCCATACAGGTCTTTGCTCATGCAGGCCAGGAATTCAGCAACGTGTTCTATGTGAACGGACTCGCCGCAACTGGTTCCGCTACCTTCACGGCAATGGCGCCGAACGGCTTTGGAAACGCCACAGCCACGGCGAACCTCACCGCCTCCTCCATTGTCATCGCGGGGCCGTCTCAACAGCAGGGCGCCGGAATTTTGACTACTCCGACCGGCGGCGCGCAAAACGTGTACCTATTCTCCGAGCAAGTGACCAGTGCCGGAGCTTTCATCGCTTACCAGCCGGTGGCTAACGCGCAGAGCGTGACCGTGGTTCAGACGGTCACTGGCACCTTCTCTTCACCCGTTATTATCGCGGCTGGAACTGGCGCCACCCAGACCACATTTACGCCGACGGCTGTTTCCAGCGGGTCGTTGACCGTTACCGAACCCGGTGGGTTTATCGCTCCCCAAGGGGGCCAGTCCATTCCGGTGCAGGTCATCACGCCCGGCATCTCTTGTTCGGGCTCAGCTAGCCTTGGGGGAGCTGTCACGGTCGGCTCGGCCCTTGAGGTTCAGGGTTCCTGCGGCCTCGGCGAGCCTCCGCCGCCCGGTGGCGTGATGCTCACGCTCCATTCCCAGCCAGGTCTCTTGATCTCTCTTGATCCCACTCAAGCGGGGTCGAGCACACTCAACACCGTCGTGGGAGCTGACGGTGTGACCACCAGCGTCATCTTCTATCTCCAGGCGGTGAACGGAGGGGTGGGCACCGCGGTCGGCGCCACGCCGAGCTACACGGCGACGGCGTCCGGCTTCAACAGCGGCGGCGGTTCCATCAGCGTCGCAAATGTGCTGCCTTATGTGGGAGGACCCAATGCCTTCAGCCAGGACGCCGGGTTCCAGATCAACGTGCCGAACGGGACCATGCAACTGCTGACCTTGTACATGGCCTTGGTCGATGGCACCGGCAAGCCGACCGGACACCAGGCGCTGGCCGGCGGCCTGACGCTGAACGTCAACGTGAACAATACTAACCCGACTGCCGGAAACGTAACCCCGGTCAATCCGGTGGCTGTCAATGTTGGTATCGATGGAACTCCGCTGGAGTTCAACGCCGCTGCGGGCGAGCAGGGTCAGGTCACTACGATTACGGCCCAGGGAGGCGTAAGCTCCACCTACGGGACCAACATCAAAGTGAATTGAAGGCTCAACGCAGTGATTGAGGGGAAGGCGCGGCCCACGCCTTCCCTAACCTTCTAACCAGTACGCCTGGGTCAGCGAATCCGTCCAATTGTCCCATTTCCCTTTTCCATCGCTTCGGCCAGTCTAAAGTCAATGCTCAAAGTTTCCATACCAGCCGTTTTTGTGCTCTCCATGATTGCCGCCTCGGCGGCGGGTAGCGCCAAGGAACTCAAGCTGGCCAACCTAAGCGTGGGAGCAAACCTGGAAACTTCGGCTACGGTCGCGCTGAGCGAAGCGGCGCCGATCGAGGGGCTGCCCGTGACGATTACCAGCAACGATCCCTCTAAGGTTCGCTTCTCGGCCACTCCGGAAGAAGCGGGTGCGGCCTCCATCACGGTGACGGCCCGCGGAAATTTTCACGCTACGACGGATTTTTATGTTCAGGGATTGAGCAACAACGGTTCGGTGACCTACACCGCAAGCGCGGCTGGGTTCGAGCGCGGCGCTGCAACGGTGACGCTGCTCCCTTCCGCCATCGTGATTAGCGGCCCGCATGGGGCCAAGTCCAGCTTTCAAGCCACGGCCGGTTCCCGCGCCGTTAAACTGAACGTCATCTCAGCGGCTGTCGGCGGTGCGGACAACTACACTCCGCAACTTGTGGCGGGAGGTATGTCCGCCGCCGTGGATCTGAGCGTTTCCGACACCGCGGTGGGTTCCCTCGCGACGCCCAAACTAACCATTGCGGGCGGATCCGGTAGTGCGGTGACGCTCTTTCAGCCCAGCGCTCCCGGACAAACCACTGTGACGGCGAGCGTTCCCGCCGGATTCAGCCCGGGCGCGAAATTCGCCGCGATCACGGCGCTCGTTGCTACTCCCGGCATTGGCCTCACGGAAAACGTGTTCATCGGCCAGAATCTCCAGATTGGAGGAGCGGTGAGCCTGGGGACATTCGCCGGTAAGGGCGGCGTCCAGGTGACTTTGACCAGCGATCATCCTGAAAAATTGCTCCTGTCGGCCTCGGAAACCGAGAAGGGTTCCGGTACGATTACCGTTACGGTTCCGGAAAATGCCGTCACGGTCAGATATTTTCTCCAGGCTTTGGACGGATCGGGAACCGTGACATACACGGGAACCGCGACCGGTTATCGGTCCCGTATGGCCACCGTCGCGCTCACGCCGTCCGGCGTGGTTATGGTAGGGCCTCTCACCTTGCCCGAGGGCCAGCTTTTCCGATCCCCTAAGCAAGGTGGAGCGAGGCAACAGGGATTTCTTACTACGGTGTCGGGAAAGCCGACCCGGCTCTTGATCCATACCGTTCAGCTCGATCCGGTCAGCCACCGGGCCGCGGATATTACGATCCAGGGCTTGCGGGCGGGAATGGATTTGGACGTGGACCTGAAGAACACCAATCCGGACGCGGGCTCAATCGACCCCCGAGTGACCATCCATGGCGGTACCGATCATGCCGTGACGCAGTTTGTTCCCAAGGGCGAGGGCTCGGTGGAACTTTCGGTCGTGACGCCGCCGGGGTTTACGCAGTCGAGTAACGACGCATTACTCAAGGTCACGGTATCGAAATAATTGAATTTTGTACCGTTAGTCCTGTACCTTGACGGACTTGCGGGAAGTATGGCAACAATCGAACTGACTAGTTGTAACGAGGACTCATGACACGAAGTACGCCATTGCCGGATGAGAGGAGGCTGCTGAAAAAGGCTGCCCATGAGCACAGGCTGAAGCCCGTGCCACCTTTCAGAGGCTTTAGCCTGTGCTTAGCAATTCTGATTTTGTCCGTCGCTTTGGCGCCCTTGGCCCACGCAGGTTTCATAGACCAGTATCCGCTCAGCGGCTTCACGCTGGTGAACATGCCCAACACGCAGCTTACCAACGGGTCTGCGGCCATGGTTGGGAACTCCATCGTGTTGACTGGAGGCAACAGCGGCAGCGGCGAGCCCGGAACCACGGACTTGACCACCACGGTCCTGACTTCGGCCGTGGTTGAGTTCATGTGGTCTTATTCTACCCTCGACAGCCGGAATGCGGACTATGCGGGATATCTCCTGAACGGCCTGTTATTCCCCTTGGCCGAGGCCAATGGCGCATCGGGGACGGTAATGTTCGATGTGTTGGCCGGCCAGACGTTTGGATTCGAAGTGGGTACCTCCGACAACCAATTCGAGCCTGGCATTCTGACGATCTCGTCGGTTCCCACGGTGGGGACGCCGGAGCCGGCGACCGGGTCGATTTTCGTCCTGGCGGTAGGCGTGCTTCTAGCGGCTGGTCTTTTGCCGCGCTTGCGGAATTCTAAAATGAAGAGGCGCGCGTGACCAAGCCGTATTTGCTTCTTGCGGGCGTTTGCCTCACGGGCGCTACCGGGCTGCTAGCGCAGACGCAACATTTCTACTCCGGCTTGAATGTGTCCGGCCAGGTGCTCCTGATCCGCAGCGTCAATCTTACCGCCCAAGCCCAGGCGGCGGCCCAGGCCCACGTGCGGACTGGCCGGGCGATCGAAGCGGGGCGTGACCTAAGTCTCCAAAGAGCGCGGGAGTTAGCGCTCGATCAGGAAGTGCATCGGACGCAACGGTATAAGACTCCTTTGCCGCTTTTTCGCAGCGCCTTTCCGTTGCTGCCGGACGCAATGCCTGCCCCTTCGGGCCCGAGTCTCACGGTCAATCCGTCGTCCAGCAGCTTCGGCTTTCCCGGCCTGACCCACTACGACCAGCGCAACGCCAACGGCGGGAACCAGTTGACCCTGGAACCACCTAACGTCGGAATCGCCTCCGGCGACGGCTTCGTATTACTGGGCATCAATAACGCCGTTCAGGTCTATAGCACTGCCGGCACGCCCCTGCTGCCCGTCGTGGTGTCGACCAATCAATTGTTCGGCGTCTCGCCCGCCATCAACCGAAGCAACAACAACGCTCGTGGCGTGTACCCCACCGACATGCGCGTATTCTACGATGTCAATATCGACCGTTGGTTTGTCTTGCAAAGGGTTCAAGCCAACGATGTGCTGGGCAACCCCTTGCCCATGTCCGAGTATCTTCTGGCCGTCAGCCAGACGAACGATCCGACACAGACTTATAACATCTATTCCTACGACACTACAAATTACTCTAGTTTTCAATGCCCTTGCGTAAACGATTACCCGCAAATTGGGGCCGATCAGTACGGCTTCTACATCAGCGCCAATGAATTTAACGCTAATACCTTCGATTTTGCTTATGCCGCCAGCATTCTGGCGATATCGAAGACGGCGCTGGCTGCCGGCTCGATGATGCCCACGGCGGTAAAATTCGAGGTTCCATTTACCACCGGCTACGAATTTACCATTCAGCCCGCGTCCACTCCGCCCGGCGCCAGTAATTTCCTCGCCGATGGCGGCGTGGAATATCTGGTAAGCAGCGTGATGGACATTGTCGGCGATAATCTCGCCCTCTGGGCGATCAATAACACCGCCTCGCTCGGTAGTCCGAATCCG
>Ga0209040_10003900_pt1 | contig 11364 bp, 9 predicted proteins | sample BogFormECP12_OM3_FD_188240 | JGI IMG/M metagenome (GOLD analysis project Ga0209040, IMG submission 188240) | Bog forest soil microbial communities from Calvert Island, British Columbia, Canada - ECP12_OM3 (SPAdes) (version 2) | ecosystem: Environmental > Aquatic > Freshwater > Wetlands > Bog ... | reverse complement strand
GAGGTCGCCTCTCGGCGAAAGGCACAACGCGGCTCCAGCCGAACGGTATTCCGCGAAGGCAGTAGGTGCGGCCCGGGGACACAGCCGCACCGGCTGATATCTACTAACGCCCGCGACGCCGCCTCTGTTCCCGACGCGTGGGCGGATCTGTTTCATAGGGGAAGGACGAGATGGCCTGCTGGCTCGCGGTGGCCTCCGGGTCCTGATCCGGCGGATACTGCCTACGACCGTCGCGGTAGGAAGGGTCCTGTCCGCCGTAGCCGAAGGTGCTGTACCCCTGGTCGGGGTAGGACTCCGCGTCGCCCTGGGCCTGCCCGGTATACCCGTACTCGCTGTACCCCTGATCCGGGTAAGCCGACGTGTCGGCCTCCTGGTAGCCCTGCTCCTGGTAGCGCTGGTCTGGGTAAGCCTGGTAGCCCTGGTCCCCGTATCCGGGTCCGGAGTACCCCGCGGCGCCCTGCGACCCCTGGCTGCCCGAACCTGAATAAGCGTATTCCTCGTACCCGTGCTCAGGGCGCCCGCCCTGTTCCGGATAGCGCTGTTCCGGATAGGCCTGCTCCTGGTAACGCTGGTCCTGGTAGCGCGGCTCCGGATAGGCCTGCTCCTGGTAATGCTGGTCCTGGTAACGCTGGTCCTGGTAGCGCGGCTCCGGATAGGCCTGCTCCTGGTAGCGCGGACCCTGGTAGCTGTCCCGGGTGTAGCCCTGCTGGTCCTGGCCCTGGTAAACCGGCCCGGCATACCCGCGGTCGTCGTGGGACCCGCTGTCATAGCCCTGGCCGGAACGGGAGCCCGCGCCGTAGCCCTGATAAGACCCGTTGTCATACTGCTGACTGGGATACGAGGAAGAAGTAGCAGCGTAACCGCGGCTGGCGCCGGCCGGCGGCGACCCCGCGTACCTCTGGTCGGCATAAGCCTGGTCCCCGTACCGCTGGTCGGCATAGCCCTGCCCGGTGTACCCCTGCTGCCCGGTGTACCCCTGCTGGGCGTAGCTCTGGTCCGCATAGCCGTATCCCGGCTCTGCGTAGCCCTGCTCGGCATACCCGCGGTTCCGGTATTCCTGCTGCTGGTCACCGTAACCACGGTCGGCGTACCCGGGCTGGGCGTAGCCCCGGTCGGCGTACTGGCCCTGCTCGGCGTACTGGCCCCGGTCGGCGTACTGGGCTTGTTCCGCGTACTGACCCCGGTCGGCGTACTGGGCTTGTTCCGCGTACTGGGCTTGCTCGGCGTACTGACCCCGGTCGGCGTACTGGACTTGCTCCGCGTACTGGGCCTGCTCCGCGTACTGGCCGCCGTAGGTGCGGGCCGCCTCGCCATAACCCTCGGCGGAGAGCCCGCGCCGGCCGGAACGCTGCTCCGGGTTGCGCTGCTGCTCGGGGTAATACTGCTCGGGGTAATACTGCTCGGAGTAGTCCTCGAGATAGTCCTGGGCGCTTTGCGGCGGCTGGGATACCTGGGATATCTGGGGCGACGTCGGGGCGGGAGGCAGCGCTAGCGGGGCTGGCGGTAGCGCCCGGGGTCCTTGGGCTATCTGGGGTCCTTGGGCTATCTGGGGTCCCTGGGACGACGCTGGGCTGAACACCGCTGCGGCGGCTGGCGCGTCGGGCCGCAGCGCACGGAAGTCCCCGGTCACCGGGCCGGTGAAGTCCGTCTCGCGGCCGCCGTATCCGCCGGGCAGCGCCGTCAGCCTCGGGTCGGTCGGCGCGCCGGGAAGCTGGCTCGCGTAAGCCCCGGAGCCGCGGGGATCTCTGGGGTCAGGGGCCTGGACGCCGCGCTGCAGGGCGTCGATCAGCCTCGGCAGTTCCTCCGTGGGCAGCCGGAACGTGCCGGTGCAGGTGCCTCCCTGCCAGATACTGAAGACGGAGGCCCCGGTGTCGGCGTACCAGCTCAGGCGCATGCTGCGGGAGCTGCCGCGAACGTCGAAGAAGACCTCGCCGAGCCGGGGCAGCGGCGCTGCGTCCGACGCTGACATGGTGCCCATCGTGGCCTTGCTCCCTTCCCTTTGTCCAGTTCGTCACGAACACTCTCAAGCAGGCTAGCTGGGGGCCGGAATTCAGGTAGGGAATTTCGCCACCCGCGTGCAAGACCGCTACCGCGGATGGCATCATTATCGACGGGCATGCAGCGGCCCGCGCGGTGGTTCTACAGGACGGGTGAACCGATGCGCTGGCGCCAGCCGTTTGGTATAGTAACCGTTTGCTTACGCGGTCGCCGTACCCGGGCACGGGAACACCACGTCGCGAAGACGCGTTGTATCTTGCAACGGAGGGTTCCGGACAGGACTGGTTGGCGTGTCACGAGCCTGACGATCTACTGTAACGCACTATTTGATGCATCTTGGTTGAGGTGATTGATCCATGTCTCAGGTACGTCGGCAGTCGGCTATGCTTCCCCGCCCGAATTGGGGGTGGCAAGATGCTGCCGCGTGCCGTGGCGAGGACCTGTTGCTCTTCTTCGGTCCGGACGGCGAGCGCCAGCCGGAGCGGGAGATCAGGGAGCGTAAGGCCAAGAGTGTCTGCGCTGCTTGCCCGGTACGGCTTGAATGCCTGAACTACGCCGTGTCGCGGCCCGAGAAGTACGGCACGTGGGGTGGCCTGAACGAGGATGAGCGTTCGGCCGAGCGCCGCCGCCGCATGCGCCGCGCCAACGCTGCCTAAGCGGGGTCTTCGGGTCTAAGTCGGGGTTCAAGCCAGCAGCGCCAGGACGTCGGCGTCGGTGAGCTGGCCGAAGGACCTGTACCACTGCCCCACGGACCGGAACCTGCGGGGCGTCGCCAAGATGACCACCTGGTCGGCTTCCGCGCGCATCTCTGCCGCGGCCGCCGGAGCCGCGACCGGGGCCGCCAGCACCAGGTAGGCCGCGTCCGCCGCACGCAACGATCGCAGCGCGGCCCGCGCTGTCGCGCCGGTCGCCAGGCCGTCATCCACCACGATCACGCACCATCCGGTCACCGGCGGCAGCGGGCGGCCGCCCCGGTAGACCTGTACTTGCCTGGCCAGTTCGGCCTGCTGGGCGGCAACCACCGGGGCCAGGTCGGCCGGGGAAAGCGACAGCCGACCGAGCAGGTCCGTGTCGTAGATGGCCGTTCCCAGGCCCTCGGCGATGGCGCCCACCCCGAGTTCGGGCTGGCGCGGGTAGCCGATCTTACGAGTCACGATGACGCTCAGCGGCACGCCAAGCACGATCGCGACTTGCTTCGCCACGGCCACTCCGCCCCTGGGCAGGGCAAGCACCACGGTTCGTTCGGCCCAATTATCGCCGATCGCGCTGCGGGTGAGCCGTTCCGCGAGCAGGGTCCCGGCGGTCCGCCGGTCCGGAAAGGGGAGCACGTACACGCCCTGGCTCATGTCCGGGATGTACCCGCGTAACGAGGTGCAATAGCCGAAGGCCAGACAAGCAATGCCGCACAATGGAGACATGATCTGCGTCCCGTGCCGGAAGCGGCACCACGAGGAGTGCCCGGGCGGCACCTGGTGCGACTGCCAGCACCAGCCGCCGACCGGGCATGGTGACGCTTCTGGGTATTCCGGGGCCGAGCCGCCGCTCACCTGGCTCCGCCAGGGCTAAACCCGGAACAACGTCCCGGAACCGGAACAACGTCCCGGGCTAGCCGGGAATAGCGGCCGGCGCGGGCATGTTGCCAGCGGTATGGCGCCGGATGTGACCCTTCGCACCGTCCACATTCCGGACGCTGCATGGACAGTTCGGTACGTTACATGTGATTCTGTTGTAATGAGCGTTACGGACCCTCTGCTCGTCGTGCGTCGCCACGTCGATCTCCTGCGCGTCCGCAGCGCCATCTGTCTACTCGCCCGATAATCGTCGGCCCGGATTTCTGCCCCCGGGCGCGCGCGCGATGCCGGGCGCTACCCCGCTAGACCTGCGGCTGAACCGCGTCTAAACGGGTGACTAGCGGAGCCCAGGTTCTCGCGTCATGTGCGCCCTCGAACCTGAAGGAACCCCCTGATATGCCAGTCGCATCCGGGACCGCCAAGGCCAAGCGCAAACGCGGCGAGGGCCAGTGGGCGCTCGGCTACCGGGAGCCGCTCAACAAGAACGAGGAAAACAAGCGGAACGACGACGGGCTCAACGTCCGGCAGCGGATCATCGACGTGTACTCCAAATACGGCTTCGATTCCATCGATCCCGCCGACCTGCGCGGCCGGTTCCGCTGGTACGGGCTGTACACCCAGCGCCGGCCCGGCATCGACGGCGGCAAGACCGCGGTACTCGAGCCGGAGGAGCTCGACGACCGCTACTTCATGCTGCGGATCCGCATCGACGGCGGCCAGCTGTCCCACGACCAGCTGCGGGTGATCGCCTATATCTCGCGCCGGTACGCGCGCGGCACCGCGGACGTGACCGACCGGCAGAACATCCAGCTGCACTGGGTGGAGATCGAGAATGTCCCCGACATCTGGGACGCGCTTGAGTCGGTGGGGCTGTCCACCACCGAGGCCTGCGGCGACACCCCGCGGGTTATCCTCGGCTGCCCGCTGGCCGGCATCGACGCGGACGAGATCATCGACGGCACGCCGCAGATCGCCGCTATCGGCGAGCGTTACATCGGCGACTCAGCCTTCTCCAACCTGCCGCGCAAGTTCAAGTCCTCGATCAGCGGCTGCGCGGCGCAGTGCGCCATCCACGAGATCAACGACGTCGCGTTCGTGGGCGTGGTGAACGAGAACGCCGAGCAAGGCTACGACCTGTGGGTCGGCGGCGGCCTGTCCACCAACCCGATGATCGGCAAGCGGCTCGGCACGTTCGTCCGGCCGGATCAGGTCGCCGAGGTCTGGGCGGGCGTGGCCGGCCTGTTCAGGGACTACGGCTACCGGCGCCTGCGGCACCGGGCCAGGATCAAGTTCCTGGTCGCGGACTGGGGCCCGGAGCGCTTCCGCGAGGTGCTGGAGAAGGAGTACCTCGGCTACGCGCTGCCCGACGGCCCCGCGCCAGCGGCCCCGCCGCACGGGATCCGCGACCACGTAGGCGTTCACCCGCAGCGCGACGGGAACTACTACGTGGGCTTCGCGCCCACCGTGGGCCGGGTGTCAGCCGACCTGCTGGACGTCATCGCCGGGCTGGCTGCCAAATACGGCAGCGGCCGGGTGCGCACCACCACCGAGCAGAAGATGGTCATCCTCGACGTGCCGCCGGAGCGCACCGACGAGCTGGTCAAAGAACTCGCCGCGGCCGGCCTGCCGGCCCGGCCTAGTACGTTCCGCAGGCACACGATGGCCTGCACCGGCATCGAGTTCTGCAAGCTGGCGATCGTCGAGACCAAGGCCCGGGCAGCCGACCTGATCAGCGAACTCGAGCGGCGCCTGCCCGACTTCGACGCACCGGTCACGATCAACGTGAACGGCTGCCCGAACTCCTGCGCCCGGATCCAGACGGCCGACATCGGCCTAAAGGGCTCGCTCGTCACCGGCCCGGACGGCCGGCAGGTCGAGGGCTTCCAGGTGCACCTCGGCGGCAGCCTGAACGGCGGCGACGGCACTGGCTCCGGGTTCGGCCGCAAGCTCCGCGGGCTCAAGACTACGGCCGAGGAGTTGCCGGACTATGTGGAGCGGGTGCTGCGCCGGTTCGACGCGGCCCGCGAGCCCGGGGAGAGCTTCGCCGTCTGGACGGCTCGGGCGAGTGAGGAGGAGCTGTCGTGAATACCAGGGCCGTTCCTTTCTACTGCCCGTACTGCGGCGAGGAGGACCTCGAACCGCAGGGTGCGGCCGACGGCGAATGGCACTGCCGCAGCTGCACCAGGACTTTCCAGCTACGCTTTGCCGGAATAGGAGTCACACTGTGAGTCCCGTCGTAGCGCCCGGCCTGGCGCAGATCAGCCTGGAGGACCCCGAGCACATGCGAACCCTCGCCGAGCAGGCCGCGGAGGACCTGGCCGATGCGTCGGCCGAAGAGGTGATTCGCTGGGCGGTGGATACGTTTGGTGACCGGATCTGCGTGACCTCCTCGATGACCGACGCCGTGATCATCCATCTCGCCTCGGCCGTCCATCCGGGCATCGACGTGGTCTTCCTCGACACGGGCTACCACTTCGCCGAGACCATCGGGACCAGGGACGCGGTCGAAGCGGTGTACCCGATCCGCCTGGTCAACGTCACCCCGTCACGCACGGTGGCCGAACAGGATGCCGAACTCGGGCCGAGGCTGTTCGGGCGCAACCCCGACCTGTGCTGCTACCTGCGCAAGGTCGAGCCGCTCGAGCGTGCCCTGACCAACTACGACGCCTGGATCACCGGCGTGCGCCGGGACGAGACGAACAACCGCCGCCAGTCCCAGGTCGTCGAGTGGGACGACCGCCGGGAGATGGTCAAGGTCAACCCGATCGTCAGCTGGACGCAGAAGCAGGTGGATGACTTCATCACCACCAACGGCGTGCTGGTGAACCCGCTGGTCTACGACGGTTACCCGTCGATCGGCTGCGCGACCTGCACGGCCCGCGTCGAGGCAGGCGCGGACCCGCGCAGCGGCCGGTGGGCGGGAACCGGCAAGACGGAGTGCGGCATCCATGCCTGAACCGTCCCGAGAAGTCCTCGTTGCCGTCGCGCACGGCAGCGCGGACCCGCGTGCCTCGGCCACCATCGCGGAACTGGCGGTGGTGGCCCGGGAGCGGTCGCCCGGGCTGGACCTGCGCACCGCTTTCCTGAGCCACGCCCCGCCGTCGCTGCCGCAGGTCCTGAGCTCGGTCGAGGCGGACCGCGAGGTGACCGTGCTGCCGCTGCTGCTGACCGCGGCCTACCACAGCAAAGCCGATATCCCCCACATGCTGGCCAGGTTGCCCCGGCCGCGGGTCAGCTACGGCGCCACCCTCGGACCGCATCCTCAGCTGCTGCGGGCTCTCGGGCGGCGGCTGGCCGAGGCGGACCCCAGCGCGCACGAGAACCCGCCCCGGACGGCGGTGGTACTCGCGGCGGCCGGCTCGAGCGACCCGGCGGCAAACGCCACGATCGCGCAGCTGGCGGCGCAGTGGCAGGCCAGGACCGGGTGGTTCGCGGTCCAGCCGGCCTACGCCTCGGCTGCCGAGCCCTCCCCCGCCGCGGCGGTGGCCGGCCTGCTGCGGGCCGGGGCACCGCGGGTGGTGGTGGCCACGTACCTCCTCGCCCCGGGCCTGTTCGCCGACCGGATCCGCCGGTCCACGCTGGCCGCGGGGGCGGCCGCAGTCTCCCCGGCGCTCGGCGCCAGCGCCGAGGTGGCGGACGTCTTGCTTGACCGATTCGCCCAAGCCGGATCACTTAGGCGCACCGCGGCGTAAATCGGGCGCGTAAATCTGGGTAAAACTCTGGATAACCCTCGAGAAACCCGAGGATCCGCGACCAAGAGGTCACGATCCGGTATCGTACGTCCCTCTGGGCTTACGCTTACTCGGTAGAGTCGGCCGCTGGCCGAACGCGACCGACCCGACTGGCCGCCAAAGGGGGCGATTGAGTATCTGGCCGGGAACGTCATACCCGCTAGGTGCGACGTGGGACGGATGGGGCACGAATTTCGCCCTATTCTCCGAGGTCGCGGAACGTGTAGAACTTTGCCTGTTCGACGCGGCCGACGGCGACGAAGGCGAGCTGACCGAGACCCGGGTCGAGCTAACCGAGGTCGATGGCTTCGTCTGGCATGGCTACCTGCCTGGCATCGCGCCGGGACAGCGTTACGGTTACCGCGTGCACGGGCAGTACGATTTCCGCCGCGGGCTGCGCTGCGAAGGCTCTAAGCTCCTGCTCGATCCCTACGGCAAGGCGGTCGAGGGTGACGTCCACTGGGACGAGTCGCTGTTCGACTACCAGTTCAGCAACCCCAGAAAGCGGAACAGGCAGGACAGCGCGGCGCACATGCCGAAGAACGTGGTGATCAACCCATTCTTCGACTGGGGCAACGACCGGGCCCCGCAGATCCCCTACCACGAGACGATCATCTATGAGGCGCACGTACGCGGGCTGACCCTGTGCCACTCTGAGGTCCCGGCCGCACAGCGCGGCACCTACGCCGGGCTCGCCCACCCGGCGGTGATCGCGCACCTGCAACGGCTCGGGGTCACGGCGGTCGAGCTGATGCCGGTGCACCAGTTCGTCGCCGAGCAGTCCCTCGTCGCCCGCGGCCTGACCAACTACTGGGGCTACAACACGATCGGGTTCCTGGCCCCGCACAACCGGTACTCCTCCGCGGGGCAGCGCGGCGGGCAGGTCGGCGAGTTCAAGACGATGGTCAAGGCGCTGCACGAGGCGGGCATCGAGGTCATCCTCGACGTGGTGTACAACCACACCGCCGAGGGCGACCACATGGGGCCCACGCTGTCCTTCCGCGGCATCGACAACGCCGCCTACTATCGGCTCGCGGACTCCGAACCCTGGCGCTACCTGGACTACACCGGCTGCGGTAACAGCCTCAACGCCCGGCATCCGCATTCGCTCCAGCTGGTCATGGACTCGCTGCGGTACTGGATCCTCGATATGCACGTCGACGGGTTCCGGTTCGACCTAGCCGCCGCGCTGGCCAGGGAACTGCACGACGTGGACCGGCTGTCCACCTTCTTCGACCTCGTCCAGCAGGATCCGGTGGTGTCCCAGGTGAAGCTGATCGCCGAGCCGTGGGACGTCGGCGAGGGCGGCTACCAGGTCGGCAACTTCCCGCCGTTGTGGACCGAATGGAATGGGAAGTACCGGGATACCGTCCGGGACTTCTGGCGCGGTCGCCCGTCGACCGTGCCGGAATTCGCGTACCGGCTCACCGGATCGAGCGATCTGTACGCGACCAGCGGGCGACGCCCCGTCGCGTCGATCAACTTCGTCACCTGTCACGACGGGTTCACCCTGCACGACCTGGTCAGCTACAACCACAAGCACAACGACGCGAACGGCGAGGACAACCGGGACGGCACCGACGACAACCGCTCGTGGAACTGCGGCGTGGAAGGCCCGATCGACGATCCCGCCATCAACGAGCTGCGCACCAGGCAGAAGCGGAACTTCCTGGTCACCTTGTTCCTGTCGCAGGGCGTCCCGATGCTGCTGGCCGGCGACGAGATGGGCCGCACTCAGGCCGGCAACAACAACGCCTACTGCCAGGACACCCCGCTGTCCTGGGTGGACTGGGGGCGGGCCGCCTCCGAGCAGGACCTGCTGCAGTTCACCGAGACGCTGGCCGGCCTGCGCCGTGACCATCCGGTGTTCCGAAGACGCCGGTTCTTCCACGGCCAAGGCCCGGGCAGCGAGAAGGGCGACATCGTCTGGCTCACCCCGGCCGGGGAGGTGATGACCGACGCGGACTGGGGCGCCAGCTACGCCAGGTCGCTCGCGGTGTTCCTCAACGGGGCGGCGATCAGCGAGCCCGACCCGCGCGGCGGGAAGATCACCGACGCCAAGTTCCTGCTGCTGTTCAACGCGCACAACAACCCCATCACGTTCACCCTGCCCGAAGCCAGCTACGCGGCCGGCTGGGAGGTCGTCATCGACACGGGGCTCGGCGTTTCCGGGGCCATCCACCCGCCAAAGAAGGAGATCGAGGTCCGCGACCACGCCGTCGTCGTGCTACGGTCCACCGAGTGAGCCTGCGCCAGCTGCTTCCCTCGTGCCAGGACAACCCGGATCTGGCCGCACTGTACGGCTACCCGGACGGCCTATGGCTGCGCGCCAACATGGTGTCGAGCGCGGACGGAGCCGCGAACCTGGACGGCGCCTCGGCGGCCCTGTCCTCGGACACCGACCGGCGGCTGTTCACGCTGCTGCGCGCGCTGTGCGACATCATCATCGTCGGAGCCGCGACGGTGCGGACCGAGCATTACAGGCCGGCCAGGATCGGTGACTCCTGGCGTCACCTGCGGGACGGCCGGACGCCTGGGCCGCCGATCGCGGTGATCACCGCGCGGCTCGACCTTGACCCGGACAGCCCTCTGGTCACCGCGGCCCCGGCGTACGCTCGCACGATCGTCATCACCACGGCCCAGGCGCCCGCCGACCGCCGCACCGAACTGGCCAGGCACGCGGACATCATCGTGGCCGGCGAGGAGACCGTCGATCTAGCGGCCGCCGTCAGCTTGCTGGCCGAACGCGGCCACCGCCGTATGCTCGCCGAGGGAGGCCCGCACCTGCTCGCCCAGCTGGTCGAGGCCCGGCTGATGAACGAGCTGTGCCTGACCATCGGCCCGCTGATGGCGGGCCCCGGCGCGAGCCGGATCGTGGCCGGCGCCCCGTGGTCAGGGAAGGAGCCCACCGCCCCGCCGCAACTGCTGACCCTGGCTCATGTCCTGGAAGACGACGGTTTCCTCTTCTGCCGTTACACCAGGAAAGACCATTAGGCCGAACGACCCGAGGCACGTGCCCCGCCAAGCTTTCACGCTAGCCCTCCCCCGCCGCGTCCGATTACCTCTCCCGTCCCATACACCTCACACGTAACGGGCTCGAATTATCGTGTGCAAACACCCCCGGGAAATGGGTGGTAAATGCACACGATATCGATTTAGGGAAGCTGACCCGGGTGGTTGACGATAGCGGCGCCGTAGTCAGGGGCGAGGCAGGAGGCCGCGCTCGAACCCGGTCGCTACGGCGGCGGCACGGTCATTGACGCCGAGCTTGGCATAGACGTGCAGCAGGTGGGTCTTGACCGTGGCCTCGCTGATGAACAGGCGGGCGGCGGCCTCCCGGTTGGAGCAGCCGCGGGCGATCAGGCCGAGGATGTCGAGTTCGCGCTGGCTGAGCGGTTCCCTGGCCGGCTGCCTGACCTGGCCGAGCAGCCGGGTGGCGACCGAGGGCGAGAGCACGGCCTCGCCACGCGCCGCAGCGCGGACACCACGCAGCAGTTCGTCGGGTGGGGAGTCCTTCAGCAGGTAGCCGGTGGCACCGGCCTCGATGGCGGGCACCACATCGGTGTCGGTGTCGAAGGTGGTGAGCACGAGCACCCGTGCGCTGACGCCCTTCTCCGCCAGCAGCCTGATCGCGCTGACCCCGTCCAGCACCGGCATGCGCAGGTCCATCAGCACCACGTCGGGACGCAGGGCCGCCGCCCGGTCCACCGCTTCCTGGCCGTTGGCGGCCTCCCCGGCCACCTCGAACTCACCGCTGGCCTCGAAGATGCCGCGCAGCCCATCGCGCACCACCGGATGGTCGTCGGCGATCAGCAGCCGGATGGTCGGGCTCAAGCGGATTCTCCTAGGGGGATGGCGGGCAGGCTGGCCGACACGGCCGTACCCGCCCCCGGTTCCGACTCGATTTCCAGCTGGCCGGCCAGCCGGCTGACCCGCTGCCGCATCGCGATCAGGCCGAAGCCACCATTGACCTTGCTCCCGTTGACCTTGCTCCCGTTGACCTTGCTCCCGTTGACCTTGCTCCCGTTGACCTTGCTCCCGTTGACCTTGCTCCCGTTGACCTT
>Ga0209040_10003899_pt1 | contig 11364 bp, 9 predicted proteins | sample BogFormECP12_OM3_FD_188240 | JGI IMG/M metagenome (GOLD analysis project Ga0209040, IMG submission 188240) | Bog forest soil microbial communities from Calvert Island, British Columbia, Canada - ECP12_OM3 (SPAdes) (version 2) | ecosystem: Environmental > Aquatic > Freshwater > Wetlands > Bog ... | reverse complement strand
ATCAGTTCGATCAGCGAGAAACCGCGATCGCGATTACGTCTGCGCATTTTGTTCACCTCGCTCGTCAGCTTGCAGCGCTCTCAACCGCAGAACACGGTTCAGATTCGGCATGGGAGTGAAAGCCGCAGTCCTGCGGGGAGGCTGATAAACAAAATTATTCTTCAGTGGGACACCAATGTCAAAGCTCGCCCGTGGGTTGGACGCGGCTAATCAAGAAAAGTCTTAGAAAACCCGTTACTCTTTCAGCAAACCAGCGAATCGCGGGTGATCTTCAGGCCGTTCAGATTTCCCAGTACCGTCACCGCGATCAACTGCGGCTGGAAGAATTCGGCTGCCGATTGCAACAGGTCTTCTACAGTCACAGCCTGGATCCGCTGGATGATCTCATCCATCCCAAAGAAGCGGTCGTAATACATCTCCTGCCGTGCCAGGTTCGACATGCGCGCCGTGCTCGATTCCAGGCTCAGCATCAGGCTTCCTTTCAACTGATCTTTGGCACGCTTTAGTTCCTCGTCCGAGATGGCGTTCTCTTTCAGTTGACGGAACTCGCTGACGATCGCCTGCACTACCTTGGGCGCTGACTCGCGCGAGGTCCCGGCATAAACCGAAAGTAGCCCCGTGTCGCGGAAAGGATTCAGCTCGGAAAAGATGGAATACACCAGCCCCTGCTTCTCGCGAATATTCTGGAACAGACGTGAACTCATGCCGCCCCCGAGCATGGTGTTCAGGATGTAGGAAGCGTAACGCTTCTCGTGGCTGATGCAGTAAGAAGGAACGCCCACGCAGATCTGCACCTGCTCCAGGGCTTTCTTGTTGCGCAAGATGATGCGCGAATGGACCTTCGGCGGGGTGTCGTGCCAGCCATTCGACCCGGCCGGCAACTGCCCGAACTGTTTTCGCAGAAGCTCAACCAGGTCGGCGTGGACCAGGTTGCCCGCCGCGGAGATGACCAGGTTGCCGGGAGCGAACTTGCTGCCGTAATAAGCCAGTACCGCATCCTGATCGAAACGGCGGACCGTCTCCTTGGTGCCGAGGATCGGCTTGCCCAGCGGGTGGTCCTTGAAAAAGGCCTGCGTGAAGATTTCATGGACCAGGTAGTCAGGGTTGTCCTCGTCCATCTTGATCTCTTCCAGGATTACCCCGCGCTCGCGCGTAATTTCCTGACCGTCGAACACCGGGTGCAGGACCATATCGCTCAAGACATCGACCGCTATCGGCAGATGCTCATCGAGGACCTTGATGTTGAAGCAGATCGTCTCTTTGCCGGTGAAAGCGTCCATGTTGCCGCCGATGGAGTCCACCTGCCGCGCGATGTCCTCGGCCGAGCGGCTGGTCGTGCCCTTGAAAACCATGTGCTCTACAAAATGCGAGATGCCGTTGACATTGGGATCTTCATGACGCGAGCCGGACTTCACCCATATCCCCATTGATACCGAGCGGATGTGGTCCATCTGTTCGGTCAGGATGGTGAGCCCATTGGGCAGCACCTCGCGTTGGATGTTTCGCAATTCTTCAACCATCTATGACTCCGCAAGGAAAGGAAAGCGTGGCCCGGTTGTTTCTCCGCGCCGGCGTGTTCTCGTGCCTGTTGGTCAGCCCGGTTGCGGGATTAAAATGGGCGCTTGCGGATAAATTCGCCCGCAGCGTCGTCGGGCGGCCAGGAATCTAACTCCCTAAGCCTATTGGATGCATGAACCAAGCGCAACATACCGAACTATTGGGCCTTTCTCTTCAACAACTTACGGAATTGGCTGAGGAGTTGGGCCAGGCTCCGTACCGCGCCCAGCAGTTATTGGACGGATTGTATCGGCAAAGGTGGTCAGGCCTTGAGCAGTTCACGACTTTGCCTCTGGCCTTCCGTGAGCAGTTGTCGGAGGGGCGTTACCGAGTTGGTCTGCCACTAATCGAGAAAAAGTTTGTCTCCACCGATGGCACTATTCGTTACCTGCTGGCGTTCTCTGACGGCCAGAGCGTCGAGACGGTGTGGATGCCCGAAGGCGATGGCGGCGAAGCCGGCGACGGCTCCGAAACGGGCGACGACGAGTTGCGCGAGCTAAATTCTCTTGATGTTGTCATCCCGAGTGACGGCGGCCTGGGTTTGGCCGCCAGAGTCGAGGCCTCTGCGGTTCATACGGGTGCCCCATCCTTTCGCCCGCCTTTGGCGAAAGGGTGGGATCGAAATGTCGGCAGGGGCAAAGATCACTGGGATCGCGCCACCATCTGCGTTTCCAGCCAGGTGGGCTGTGCGGTCGAGTGCGCCTTCTGCATGACCGCTCTGCTCGGACTGAAACGCAACCTGAGCGCAGGCGAGATCGTCGGACAAATCCTCGCTGTCCTCAACGACCGGCAGGTCGAGATGGACCACGACCGCGTCAACCTCGTCTTCATGGGCCAAGGTGAGCCGTTCTTGAACTACGACAGCTTCATGCAAGCCGTGCGTCTGTTGGTGGAGGCGGTCGGCATTCCCGAATCTCGCATGACAGTTTCCACCTCTGGGATCGTGCCCCGCATCGCCGACTTCGGAACCGAGCCTGTCCGTCCGAAGTTGGCCGTTTCCCTCAACGCGCCTAACGAGGCTCTGCGCACCGAGGTCATGCCAATCACGAAGAAATGGACGATCGAGAAGCTAATGGCCGCGCTGCGCGAGTTCCCGCTGCGCAATCGCGAGCGGCTCACCCTTGAATATGTCCTGCTCGCCGGAGTGAACGACGGGGTGCAGCATGCGCGCGAGATGGTGGATCTAATTCGCGGCCTCCGCGCCAAGGTGAACTTGATCGCTCTCAACCCCGGGCCGGAGATTCCCTTCTCCATGCCGAGCCAGGAGCGCGTGCTGGCCTTTCAAAGCGTGCTGAATAGAGCCGGGATTCCAGCATTCATCCGGCGGCCGCGCGGCCGCGATATCTATGCCGCCTGCGGCCAGCTCAAGCACACCACTGAGCTGGTGCAGTTGGGGCGGTAAGGACGAGAGCTTGGGTGGGGCGCCCGCAGGTGTGTGCCGATTCGCGCGCAAAAGCGCATAATGGAGGTTCGGAGGTCGTATGCCGGCCTGGCTGCCGTTAATTCTGTTTGTCGCTGTCTACGTGTTGTTGACGCAGTGGCTGCTGCCCAAGCTCGGCGTTCCCACCTGACGCACGTCCGCGCGGCCCGGCGGGTCTCGGCAAAAACAAACCGGGTGCGATCTACCACCGGCCCCGGACAATCCGCAGGAAAAGCTCCGCTGAATTTGCGGGAACTGTAATAAGCTCCCTTTTCAATTTCGGAGTCAAGCAATCATGGATGAAAGTTCTGCGAGTGCTTTCCCTTCGATGGACAGTGAGGGTCTTCTGCGCGCGCTCGAGATGTTCGCCAAGAACTGGCTGGCGCATGACGGCTGCTGGTTCCTGGCGGCTGAAGAGCGCCTGGGCATGGACACGGCAATCGACTTGGACACGCGCGCTTGGGAGCGATTCGCCGCGGCCGAGGCGCACCGCATCGTGACCACGTTTCAGCTTCCTCAGCAGGGCGGTCTTGAGGCATTGGAGAAAGCCCTGGGTCTGCGCATGTACAGCCTCATCAATGCGCAACGTGTGGAATGGTCAGAGGACGGAAAGCGCTTGCGCTTTTTCATGGATATCTGCCGCGTCCAGGAGACCCGACGGCGCAAAGGCCTGCCGGATTTTCCCTGCAAGAGGGTGGGGACGGTGGAGTTCGAGACCTTCGCGCGTACCGTTGATTCGCGTATTCGCACCACGTGCCTGCATTGTCCTCCGGAGACGCCTGAAGGCAAGTATTGCGGCTGGGAGTTCAGCATGGCAGAAGACGACGCGCAGGGCGCAACCAAACCATGACCCATCGCGTCTGTCCTTGTTAGAGAAGGGCTGAAGACGATGAAGCTTGACGCAGAGGAAAGAGCGATTCTGAAATCTGTCGAGCGCGGTGAGTGGCGACCGGCGAAGGGATCTAAGCGAAACTTGGGCCAGTATGCTCGCTATGCCAAGCAACGTTGCGCAAGGACGGCCGCCTCAGCCGCGCTACTCGTTCGGCAGCGTGAACTTGACGTTAATCTGGGTATCCGCTTCGACGGGCTCCCCGTTGAGCTGATAGGGCTTATAGCGCCAGCGTCTTACAGCGTCCACGGCCGCTGGGACCAGCAGGGTAGGGCCGCTTAACGCTTTCAGGCTTTGTACGTATCCATCCTTGCCAATCACCGCCTGTAACACCACTGTCCCCTGAACGCGCGTCTGCCGGGCAAGCTGCGGATATTGCGGCGCGACTTGGTGCAGCAGCAGACCCTGTGCGACTCCTGACGAAACCCTGACCTTCTGTGGTTGTTCGGAGGTCCTGGGCGGTGGCGCGCTAGGCGGAGGCTGTAGTGCAGCGGTGGTGGTTGGCTGTGGTGCGGGGGTAGTGGCCTGCGGTACAGCGGGCTGCTGTGCGGCAGCCCCCGGCCGGTCGGTGGTCGTGGACACAGCCACCGGAATGTTCTGGACGATACTGTTCCCGCCGTTCGCAGCGCCACTGGTCAACGGAGGCGCTGCCGGGGGTGCTGCCTGTTCCTTCTTCGCCGTAGCGGTATTGCTTGGGGCCGCGGAAGGTGGGTTCAACGCCGCACTGTCGCTGCCTTGTTTAATCTTCGCCAGCGTCTTGGCAAACGAGCTCAGCTCCTGCGGCTTGGGAGCGGCGTTCTGGTCCTTTGGCTTGGGAGTGGCGCTCTGCTCCTGCGGCTTGGGAGCGGCAATCTGACCCTGCGGCTTGGACGGGTCCGCAGTCGCAGTAAGCGGAGTGGTAGCTTGCAGCGGCTCGGTGGACATTACGGGTTGAACAATCCCGTTCCCCACTGGACTGCTCAACGGCTGGTCAGGAGCCTTGCTCTCGACGGCTTTAACAGTAGTAATACCGGTGTGGCTCCGGCGTGCTGCCCACAGCATGACTCCCAATATGGCCAGCAGCAGCAGCAGCGCAGTAGAACCCATACCCGCAGGACTGGATAGCCAACCCAACCCTCTCGGCTCCACGTGGGCCGTGACATCTGCGGCGGTCTCCGGTGCGGCGGCAGCCTCGCTGGGGCTGTCCGCAATTCTGCTCTCTGCTGGGCGGGAACTGTCAACTGGCGGGGGCGGCGGCGGGGCCTCAACCGGCGGACGGGCTGGCCGCCTCGATTCGACCGGCGGCGCGTGCTCCTCGGCCCGCGTGGGTTGGACCTCTTCTTCGGCCGGCGAGGTCGGCTGTGGACGCTTGCGCCGAAGCCTGTCGACGAGGTTCGAAAATCCCGGGTCCTCGCGCCCGCCGTCGGACTTGGCTGCTTCCAATGCAGGCTGCACCGGAGCGGACGACACCCGAGGTTCGTCCGGCGTTTTTTCCACCAGCCGGGGCCCTGGCGGTGTCTTAGCGGCGGGTTTCTCCGGTTCCGGCGGGACCTCTGGCGCTGGTGGTTTTGCAGCCACCCACATGTTGGGTTCTAAGTTGGCAACAAAGTCATCGAGGTGCGGAAATCCATCGCGAAGGGTCTGCAGAGACTCGGTATCTTGAGGCTCCTCCAGGCGGCACGCCCACGCGATCCATTGGTCGGCGGGTGGGCCGGGCAGAGTTTGTATTGCCCCCTCCGACCCGGCTTCAGACCGTAATTCGTCGATCGCGTTCGCTCGCAGCCGGTTCAGCTCGCTCACGCGGTTTGCACGGCGGTGCACGATGCTGCCGCTCTCCAACTCTGTCGCCAGAGCCAGCAAGCGGGAGCGCAGTTGCTCTCGGGCCCTGGCTTCTACAATCTGCTGGATCTCGGCGATGAGTGCGTCGAGCCCTCTGCGGTCCTCCCATGCGGCCTCGGGCAGCTCCGCCCATACCAGCTCACGCACGATGCGAGCATATTCTGAGGCCCGCTTAAGCTGCACGATGGCTTCTGTAACATCCACCGGTCTGGCGGCGCCCAGCTCGACCAGGCTCTCCTGCAGCAGAGCCAAAGAATGGTCCAGCGACCCCAGGGCACTTTTCAGGTTCGGGGCGTCATAGCGCACCGCCGGTGTTTCGAACCGTGCGGCCGCCGCTGGCTGCGATTGCTTGACTGCCGGCCTCTCGCTCACTCTCGGGTCAAGGACTTTTACGTAGCGCGGGTCGAAACCATCCTTACCACCGCGGCTGGGTCCTGACGGCGCGGCAGGTTCCTCCAACATTTTTCTTTCCAGCAGGGGTCGTCCCGGTGGCGTGGTACCGGCAGGCTTGTCCGTTCCTAGCAGCACCCCCACGGCCGGTAATTCCCCACCCACCCACAGGTTGGGCTCCAAGTTGGCAATAAAGTCATCGAGGCGCGGAAATCCATTGCGAAGGGTCTGTAGATATTCAGCATCTTCAGGCTCCTTCAAGTCACACGCCCACGAGATCCATTGGTAGGCTCCCGGGCCAGGCAGAGTTGGCAGTGCTCCCTTCAGCCCGGCGCGGGACCGTAATTCCGTGACCGCCTCGTCACGCAGTTGATTCAGTTCATTTACGCGGTGGGCCCGGCGATGCACGATACTGCCGCGATCCAGTTCTGTCGCCAGATCCAGCAGACGGGCGCGCAGTTGCTCCAAGGCTCTCGCATCCAGGATCTTCTGGATTTCCCCAACCAGCGTGTCAAGTTCTACCCGGCTCTCCCATGAGGCCTCGGGCAGCTCTGACAACACCAACTCGCGCACGATGCCGGAAGAGTTTACCGCCCTCCTCAACTGCTCGGTCACTTCGGTGATGTTGACCGCTTTGGCGGCCCTGAGTTGTCCCAGGCTATCGCGCAGACCAGCCAGGGACCTGTCGAGCGAAGCAAGGTCGGAAGTGCAAAATGAACTCATAGATTCCTCCGCCGGACCCCGGCGTTGGCTCCCAAGCCCCACACTATACGCCACTTCGGCGTTTTGGCAAAGGGGCGCGAGCAGGCCAGACGAGAAGGCGGGAACCAAGAAAGTAATCAGGGAAGTAGAACTCGGCGCTATGCTGGATCGTGGCTGGAATAGTACAGACAGATGGAGGGGCTCTCCCTTGACAAGATGCCGCGCGGTGAATGACGCTGTTACCCATGTTTTTGCGCTTCTTCGGATTCCTCCTAATAGCGGCGCTGAGCTTCGCTCAAAAAGCGCCTGACTTCGCCGGAGAATATGCCGGGATGCTCGGGCCGATGCACGTCAGGCTTCATTTGAGTGCCGGTAACAACGGTACCCCCAGCGGAACCGTTGACAGTCCTGATCAAAATCTGTACGGGTTACCATGCACGGATTTTCAGGTCAACGGTCAAGCCCTCAGCTTCAGGGTGCCCATGGTAAACGGGCAGTGGAGCGGCTTCATAAGCGCAGACGGCAAATCGCTGGCCGGCACGTGGAACCAGGGTAGTCCAGTGCCGTTAAACCTAACTCGCGTCGCCGCGGCAAATGTGGCAGGTACTGCGACCGGCAGCGCCCCCGCTACACCATCTGGCCCCTCCGAAGTTAAATGGGACGATTACACATTTAAGTTCAACCAGACTGGCACCATGGCCCAAGTCTTTGAGGGTGGCAAGGTAGTAGGCACCATTCTGACCATGAATGGCGAACAGCAGGTTGTTCCGATTCCCGGATCTGATGCGGACAAGCTCAAGAAGTCATTCGAGGACTACAAAGCCTTTACTGCCCGCAGTCACTCGGGAAGCGGTTCGGCAGCGGTTGCGGCGACAACGCCATCGCCGGGACAGCAACCCGCGCTCCTCCCGGGAACAACGCCTACTGCGGCGCCCGGCAACGCCAGCGGAACAACGGCTGCGGAAATTCACTTTGATGATGCGACTCATACCATCACAGTTCCGCGGCCGGACGGTGTCATGGTTACCTTCGTCGGCGAAGATGTAAAGATAGCCCACTTTCGTAAGCTGAATTACATCTTGCGGCATCAGAAAGGCAGTCCAGGAAGATTCTTTGAGCATACCTTGGGACATTCCGACGCAGCGGGAGGCAGTTTGTCAGGCGGGGGAGTGGAGTTTCTGCGCGAAGGAGGCGGAATCATCTACGATTCGGGGATGGGCACTAACCGCGATATGCAGGTCAACAGCCCGGTCCTGATGGCCAAGCAGCTCTCGCAAGTAGCGGTCGACGCTGTGGCAGATGTTCGCCGGGTTCCTGGCCATGAGAACTTCACGCCGCCCGGATATAACACCTTGAAGGAAATCTCCCAATACCGCCTGCGCTCGGACGGCTCCCGGTAAAATCCAGCCCTCGAGATGGGGAAATCTAACATGAAACGGACAGCAGATCAGCAGGTGTTGCATCATCGCGGAAACTATCTGGTTCGGCGGCAGCGGCTGGCGCCGGGTGAGGCGACGCCTTGGCATCGCGATCCCTTTCATCGCGTGACTGTCGTCTTGAGCGGGGACCTGATCCATATCGAGTTCCGCGACGGCGGCGAAACCATTCCGTGGAATGTCACCGTCGGCGAAGTGGATTGGGTCGAGCCCAGCGATCGCGTCCACCGCGCCGTGAACGTCGGGAAGGAACTGTTTGAGGAGGTTGTAACTTTTTTTCTGGATCGTCCTGACGCCGAGCCGCAGCCCGAAGAAGAACCTCAGTAGGACGGTGGCCCGCTGATATCGCTGGCTGCCCCACCCAAGCCGGTTTTGCTTGGGTGGGAAGGCTTCGCACGGGCCGCTATGGAATTGTCATCACGAGCCCGCTTTAGCGGGCGAGGGACCTGCTTTTGTCGTGAGTTGGCAGGAAAGCAGATTCCTCGCGCCCAAAAGCGGGCGCTCGTAATGACAATCTGAAAAGCTGTGCCGCATGACGCTTTCGTGGCGCGATGACTTGCGGCCTCGCTAATCCTACTCGCCGCCCGGCCCCTGCTGCATCAGGCTGGCCGGTGGAGGCGGAATCGTGATGTCCACCTTCTGCACCGGTCCCAGCGTGCTGAGCGGCTTGCCGAATTCCGTGTCATTGCCCAGCACCATCACTGCCATGCGCTCCTTGTGAACGTACTTGCGCGCCACGCGCGTGACGTCATCGGCCGTGACCTTCTCCACCTCGGCGCGGTAGCGTTCCAGAAAGTCGAGCGGGTAGTGGTAGAACTCGTAGTTCATTTTTTCGCGCAACACTTTCTCGGGCGTGTCGAACCGGAAAATGAACGAGTTCAGGATGTTGTCCTTGGCGCGCTTTAACTCCTCGGGCGTCGTGGCATTCTTCTGCAAGTCGTCAATTTCATTATTGAGCGCCTGGATGCCATCCACCGTAGTAGCGCTCTTGGTTTGCATCTCGATGTTGGTTAACCCCGGGTGGTCCCATCCGTAACCGACGCCGCCTCCCACGTTGTAAGCCAGACCGAGCTTGGAGCGAATGTTGTTGAACAGCCGCGACGAAAATCCGCCGCCAAAAACTTCGTTCATCACGCTCACCGCGAAGTAGTCGGGATTGCTGCGCTCAATGCCGAGATCGAGCATGGCGATGCTGCTCTGGTTCACGTCGCTCTTGCTGATGAAGTACACCCCCGGCTTGGGCTCGGTGAACTTGATGTCCGGCTGCTTGGCGTCGGGGCCCTTCTGCCACGAGCCGAAGGCCTGCTCCAGCTTGGCTTGCATCGCCTTGGGGTCGAAGTCTCCGGTGATGCCGAAGATGATGTTGTTGGGATGGACGTATTGCTGGTGCCAGTCCAGCAGGTCCTCACGCTTGACCGATGCGACCGTGGAGTACTCGGCAACCCGCGCGTAAGGATTGTCTTTGCCATACGCAATAATGCGGCTTTCGCGATGGACGATCCCATCCACCTCATCGTTGCGGCGCGAGATCTCCGTGTACATCTGGTCTTTGGCCAGCTCCAGCTTGTCGGCGCGGACCTCGGGATTGTGCAGCAGATCGAGAAACATCTCGAACACGGCATCGAAGTCGCCCTTGAGGCAGTTGAGGGAGATCGTTGTCGAGTCCGACTCGCCGTCGGTCTCAATCTTGGCGGCGCGCGCTTCCAGGAAGTCGTCCATCTGGTCGCCAGTTTTCGTCTTGGTGCCGCCGGTGCGCCAGACTTCGCCGTAAAGGGCCATCATCCCAGCTTTGTTTGCCGGAGCATAGATAGAGCCGCCGCGAATGCGTGCCGTCGCTTCGATCAGCGGCAGCTCATGGTCTGGCTGAAGGAAAATCACCATGCCATTCGGCAACTGCACGCGCACCGGCTGCTGCGGTTTGAACGCCGGCAAGGGTGGAGCTTGAATCTGGTTCCAGGGCTTGACTTGCGCGGGAGCCAAAGCGGTGAGTAAGAGGACGAAGCAGAACACAGCCACAAAACCGCGTGCCCGGGTAGGGCGGGCCTTAAGGCCCGCGTTAGCCGATCTTTCTAGGACCAGGGGCTTTAGCCCCCGCTCGTATGGCGGGCAAATGGGCCGCCGGGCTGAAGCCCGGCTCCCATCGGAGGGTTCGGCAGGGATGCGGCGCGGAAGCGCCGCTCCACCCGTACCCAAGCTCTCGAACGCGCGCCTTGTCATTCTGCTCCTTTGCTCGCCGGAGCGCCCGGCTGGCTGCTGGCGGTTTGGGTTTGAATCACGCCGACGGTGCGATTAGTTGCCGCGAACGCCTGGTTCGAGACGCGCCGGATATCGGCCTTGGTCACCTTGTCCACACGATCGAGATAACGAAAAAGCTCACGCCAATCGCCGTAGTGCGTCTGGTAGGTCGCGAGCTGTTGCGCCAGTCCTTCATTGCTGGCGAGGCCGCGAATCAGGTCTGCCTTGGTGCGCGTCTTGAACATTTGCAATTCTTCGTCGGTCACGTCCTGCGTCTTCAACTTTTCGATCTCCTCGTGGATCGCCTTCTGCATTTCTTCGTTGGTGTGGCCCGGCAGCGGAACGGCGTAAAACGCGAACAGGTGGCCGTACTTCACGCCCGGAAATCCGGAAAAGCCGGCGGCAACGGCGGCAATTTTCTTGTCGCGTACCATCGACCGGTACAGGCGCGAGGTGCGTCCGTTGGAAAGGATGTCGCTGATTGCGTCGTACACCGCATCGTCCGGCGCGAGATAACTGGGCCGATGATAGCCCTCGAGGTAGAACGGCTGCGCCGGGTCGTGCAACGTAACTTCACGCACCGAATTCTGCGACGGCTCCTCGGTGAACAGTTGTTGCGGCTTGGGAGTTGTGGTCAGGCGGCCAAAATATCGCTCGATGATGGGAAAGACCTTCTCCGGATTGAGGTCGCCCACCAGGCCGATGACCATGTTGCTCGGCACATAATGCTCCTTGAAGAATCCGGCCGCGTCGGTCGCTGAGAAGCTCTGCAGGTCGGACGCGTATCCGATGGTGGGGCGGTGATACGGGTTCGCCATGAATGCTGTGCCGAGGAACTGCTCAACCAACCGGCCGGTCGGATTGCTGTCGGTGCGCATGCGGCGTTCTTCCATCACCACGCTGCGCTCCTTGTAGAA
>Ga0209040_10003898_pt1 | contig 11366 bp, 8 predicted proteins | sample BogFormECP12_OM3_FD_188240 | JGI IMG/M metagenome (GOLD analysis project Ga0209040, IMG submission 188240) | Bog forest soil microbial communities from Calvert Island, British Columbia, Canada - ECP12_OM3 (SPAdes) (version 2) | ecosystem: Environmental > Aquatic > Freshwater > Wetlands > Bog ... | reverse complement strand
AAGTTTTGAGGTTTCGGTATGCGTTGCGTCAGCGTATACCGGTAGTTTTAGGGGACGCAATCAAAAATCACGCAACACGCCCGTTTTGGCGTGCTGGAGTGGAGCCCCCAAACGCTCCCCCAAAATGGAGGAAGTTCTCATGAACAGCCGTATATTCGTTACTTTGCCTTTGGCCGCTATGCTGGCTTTTCCGGCCTTTGCGCAAACTTCATCTTCGTCTACCCAAGATCAATCCAACGCGCCTGCGGCGTCGCAGACCACACAGTCCACCGACAGCATGACCGGCACGGGCAAGCAGCCGCTGCAAGCTCCAGCCCGCGAAGGTTTTTGGGGCCGCGTGAATCCGTTTGCGCGCAAGAGCTATGTGAAGCGCCAGACCGATCCCATCCGCGACCGCGTCAACGAGCTTGATGATCTGACAGCGGCCAACAGCAAAGCGATCAAAGACGTTGACTCACGGGCACAGGCTGGCATAAAGCTGGCGTCCGACAAAGCAAACGAAGCCGACCAGCACGCCATCGATGCCGGGAACAAAGCGACCATGGCGCAGCAGAGTGCGCAGCAGGCTACTACCCGCATTCAGACCGTCGAAACCGTGGTGGGCAACATCGACCAGTACAAGGCTTCCAATCAGACTGAGATCCGCTTCCGGCCCGGCCAAACGGTACTCAGCAAGAACGCCAAGGATGCTCTCGACGAGATGGCCAACGGTGTGAAGGGGCAGCGTGGTTATATCATCGAAGTGCAAGGCTTCTCCTCAGGCAAGGGCCAGACTGCAATCACCAATTCGCAGAAGATGGCCGAGTCAGTCGTGCGCTACATGGTCCTGAACAACGAGATTCCGGTTTACCGGATTTACCTTGTGGGCATGGGAAACGCCCCCGTGGCCAACGCCGATGACAATGGCAAGACGAAGCACATGAGCGGCGGGCGCGTGGAAATCAGCCTGCTGAAGAATGACCTGGAGCAGCTCTCCAGCAATTCTCCGGCACCCGGCGCCACCCCTGACCAGCAACAGCAGCCAAAGTAGTTTTGCTCCAGTAGTGGGACCGCGAGCGCCTCAGCTCAAGTCCCTCCCCCAACGAAAAGCCCTTCGCGTGAGCGGAGGGCTTTCGTCTATTGGGGGCAAATCGGAATCGAAACCGCGGACCCCTTTCCGTGGCTTTACCCAGGATGACGATGGAAGTGAAGCAACAACATGTGGGCCACAAACCCTGCGACAAACCAGGGCGCTGCTTCCACAATTCGCTTAAATCGAGGCGTCATCAAGAAAGAATACGCCTCAAGCTCATCCAGTGCTATTGTCCGGCCGCCATTTACGCCCGATAGGCCCTAGGGTCGATTCCCAGATGGATCAACTTCGATTGCAGCGTGGTGCGCTTCAAACCAAGGCGCGCCGCAGCTCCGTCGGGGCCGCCGAGCTGTCCTCTGCATTCGCGCAGGGTGCGAATAATGCGCTCGCGGTCCTTGTCGCGAAGCGTATCGCTGTTGCGCTCGTCCAAGGGTGCGATTAATTCGCTCAGCGGTACTTGTAGAACCGACCCGGGAGTCAGAATCACCGATCGCTCCGCGAAGTTTTCTAGCTCGCGGATATTTCCCGGCCACGTCCACTGCACCAGCGTCTCCATGGTCCGCGCGGGGATGCGAGTGATCGACTTGTTCATCCGGGCGGAGCACTTCCGGACAAAATGCTCGATCAGAAGTGGAATGTCCTCGCGCCGATCGCGTAGCGGAGGGATTCGAACCGGAAACACATTGAGCCGGTAGTACAGGTCGCTGCGAAATTCCTGCCGTTTTACATTTTCAGGCAAGTCCCGGTTTGTCGCGGCCAGCAGGCGAAAGTTCACCTTCAAAGTCTGCGTGCCGCCCAGTCGCTCGAACTCCAGATCCTGCAGCACGCGCAACAGCTTGGGCTGCAGCTCCAGCGGGATTTCGCCGATTTCATCGAGAAATAACGTTCCATGATCGGCCAATTCCAGGCGGCCCAACTTCTTGGTGACCGCACCCGTGAAGGCACCCTTCTCGTGTCCAAACAATTCGCTTTCGAGTAAACCGGACGGTATGGCGGCGCAGTTCAGCTTGATAAAGCTATTATCCTTGCGCTTACTCATTCTGTGGATGGCGCGCGCCACCAATTCCTTGCCGGTCCCGGTTTCTCCCAGCAGCAGCACGGTGGCATCGCTGGGCGCAACCTTGGCCACCTTCGACATGACATCCTTCAGGGCGCTGCTGCGCCCAATGATTTCTCCAAACCCCAGCTCAGTGTCGATGGCATGTTCCAGATAAAGCTTCTCTTCGGAGAGTTTCTCCTTCGCTTCACGAAGTTCCTCGGTCACCTGGCGCAGGTGAGTGACGTCTACGCAGGCGCAGTTTACGCCGACCACCGCCCCCGCTGCGTCCTTTAGTGGCTCGACGGTTATGTCGCAATAATGGGTTCGTCCCCGCGCGGTAAGCGCGAACTCTTGGCGTGCCCCCCGGCCGCTTTCCAATACCGGCCGTTTCAGCGCCGTCATTCGCGCCGCAGTTTCAGGGTCAAAGATTTCTTCGTCGGTTTTGCCAAGATAATCCTGTTCGCTCCATCCTTCTTGCGGGTTGAATACCCAGGTGTAGCGCAGGTTACGATCCTGGTTGAAAACTTTGATAGGAGAACCGTCGAGCGCAACGCGGAAGCGCTGTTCGCTCTGGCGCAGAGCTTCTTCTGCTTCTTTACGCTCGGTGATATCGCGGAGGATGCCCTGCAGGTCCCCGTCCGGCAGTTGTCTTCCGACGACTTCTCCAGGGAAGAAGGAACCGTCCTTGCGCTGAAACTTCCACTCCGTACGGACAACGCTTCCGCCGGCAAAGCGGGCTACTTCATCAGGAATTCGCGGCACTTCTTCTGCGGCCACGATGTCGGCGATGGAGAGCCGAAGAATTTCGGTCCGCGAGTACCCGAGCATCTCCGCGCCCGCGGAGTTTACATCGATATATCTTCCCTGGGCATCGGCGAGAAAAATCCCATCGGAGGCTTGCTCCACCAAAAGCCGGAAATGCGATTCGCTCTCGCGTAACGCCTCCTCCGCCTTTCGATGCGACTCTTCCAATTTCACTTTTTCGGTAACATCGCGCTGGATGCCCCAGGTCCGCACCAGCTTCCCGTTTTCCACTATGCCGATCAGACTGTTAAGAAAAACTTTAGAATTACCGTGTATATCGACCTCGTGCGATTCCCGGTCCAATATGCGAAAGCGGGAACGAATGTAGTCTCGTGTCAGCTGGATGTTGTGCGGATCCTCTGGCGGCAGCATTTCAGTCATGCGCTTGCCCACGAATTCGTGCACCGAATTCAAGCCGTACATCTTGACGATGGCCTCGTTGCACTCTGCCAGGTAAGAGTCATGCAGGATGTGATGAACCAACTCGTCTTCAGGCAAATCAATGGGAACGGGTTTATCCAGGTCTTGCCGGAAAATCCCTTCCGAAGTTTGGGAGACAAACATCCGGTAATTCTCCTCGCTACGCCGCAAGGCAAGCTGCGCGCGCTTCTTCTCGGTGACGTCCCGCAGGATCGCAGCGATTCGCTCTACGCCAGAGGGGCCTTCAATGGGAAAATAAGTTATCAACAAATCCCTCTCGCCCAGGTGGGGATACGTATATTTCATCTCGTATTCGACGATCTGGCCTTGAAAACACGCATCCAGCTTTTGTTTGACTGCCTCGAGAGCTTCTCTGTTGACCACTTCGTGAATGTGGTGCCCGACTACCTGATCCCTCTCCGCCCCTCGATAATCCAGAAAAGCACGATTCGCGATGACGTAGCGGTAATCCCGGTTCACCACCACGATCATCTCCTCCAGCCCCTCGACCAGCCTCTCGTACTCCCGCAGTCTTGCCTCAGCCTTCTTGCTCTCCGTCAGATCGCGACAGATGACGATGACGTAATCACGTTCCAGCCGCACCCATCGCATGCTGATTTCTACTGGGAATGTTGATCCGTCCTTTCTCCGGTGATGGGTCTCCATGACCAATACTCCCGATTTCTGCAACTCCTCTCTGACCTTCGTAACGGAAGACTCCGTAACCATGGGATTAATGTCGAAAACTCGCAGCGACAGAAGCTCTTCCCGGCCATAACCCAGAACCGAGCAGGCTTTCTCATTGACATCCAGAAAGCGGAGTGTATCTGGATCGACCACTTCAACGGCATCGTTGCATTGCTCCACCAGGGTTCGGAACAACTTCAGATCTATGATGGTGTGTTCCCGCTCGCGCACCTGAGTCAGCAAATCCTCGCCAGCCTCACGCAGCAATTTCTCTGTACGCTTTTGCTCAGTGACATCATGGGCGATGCCGCGCACAATCGGCGAAGCGACGCCCTCAGTACGTAACGCATTGTGATATTGCCAGATTCGCCGTTCCCCGGACCGCGTCATCACGGCAAGATAGCCACGGGCCTCTCGAGCCCGCCCGATTTCGGCTAGATAGGCATCAAATTGTGAACGGTATTCGGGAGCGACAATCTCCCGCATCGGGATCTTCAAAAGCTCTTCTACGCTATAACCTAAGGTGCGTGCGGGTGCAGGATTTACCGACAGAAGTCGGCCTGTAAGGTCGTGGATGCACAGCAAATCATCGCTGTGCTGGACCAGATCCTGATACCAGTCTTCGCTATCCTGTCGGGAGCGAGGGGCTGAATCCAACTCGCACCGCTTCTCTTCAGGAACGTGGCGCTGCTCTTGCCCAGGGTGCAAACTCATGGCTACTCCCTGCGGGCCGGGTAAGCTCTGCTGCCGCGTGCTTATCGACCTGCGATTACTTGCGGGAGTGATAGAAGCACGCTCAGGGGGCCCGTGGGGCTAACCAAGCTCGATTGCCGCGAATTGTATCAGAATCACCACTAGACTACTAATGTCCCTGGCAGTGAAGTACGTGTCCAATCCTGATGGTTTGACCCTTTCCTCTCGCGCGGCTAAACTCGCTTCTCAATGGGGTTTTGCCATGAAACGCGTCTTGTGCCTTCTGTTCCTTTCCACTTTGTTCTTGTTTGCTGGTTTGGCCAGTACAGCCGTTGTCGACGGCGATCAAAACCACCCTCACCATGAAGATTTAACGACCGCGCAGCTGGGCACAGTCGACTTCCCGGTTTCCTGCGCGCCCGATGTGCAAAGGTCCTTCCAGCGTGGAGTGGCGCTGCTGCACTCCTTCTGGTACGAAGAGGCGGAGAAAGAGTTTACGCAGATTGCCGTGGACGATCCCCATTGCGTCATGGCGCATTGGGGTGTGGCCATGAGCCTGTGGCACCAGCTTTGGAATAACCCCGACGCAAAAGTAATCCAGCGTGGCCTCGACGAAGTCCACGAAGCCAAAACCACCGATGGCCCGACCACTCCGCGTGAGCAGGCCTATCTCTCGGCCATCGCGGCTTTCTACAGCAACTCCAAGAAACTGAATCACGAAGCTCGCGCCAAAGCCTATTCAGACGCGATGAAGAAGGTGTACGGCTCCTACCCGGATGATCACGAGGCTGCTGTGTTCTACGCACTCTCCCTGCTTGCCTCCGAACCGCACGACGACACAACGTTCGCCAATCGCAAACAGGCCGCTGCTGTTCTCGAACAACTGTTTGCCATCGAGCCCGACCATCCCGGGGTCGCCCACTATTTGATTCACGCCTATGACAAGCCGCAACTGGCACAACTCGGCTTGCCCGCCGCGCGTCGCTATGCGGAGATCGCGCCTGCGGCCCCGCATGCTTTGCACATGCCTTCGCACATCTTCGCCCGCGTAGGCCTGTGGCAGGATGACATCAACTCCAATCTCGCATCGATCGCCGCCACGCGCAAAACTGCCGCCATGCAAATGGGTGGCGAAGGCCATCAGTTTCACGCCATGGATTTTTTGATCTACGCCTATCTGCAAAGCGGGCGGGAAGCCGATGCAGCCAAGGTGATCGATGAAGTCAGAACCATGCCGAAGATGAAGTCGATGTATGGCTCTGATTTCGATCCGGAAACCAACGCCCTCACCAAGTTCCCCGCGATCTACGATCTCGAACTTCGACACTGGTCCGATGCTGCGGCCTTGCAGGTCGTGCCCGGCTCACTCCGAGGAGATCAATCCATCACCTACTGGGCGCGCACCATTGGCGCGGCCCGCAGCGGAAATCTCGCGCAGGCGCACAAAGATCTGGAACAGATTGAGACGATCCGCAAGGAGTTCGTAGCCGAAAAGAAAACCGAATACGCCGAGGCCGTTGGGGAGGACTATCAGGAAGCCGCAGCCTGGGTCGCGCACGCCGAGGAGAAGAACGACGACGCCGTCGCCAGCCTGCGCGCCCTCGCCGATAAGACCGATAACCTTGGCGATGAACCGGAAGGTATCCCCGCGCGCGAACAGTTGGCCGACATGCTGCTCGAGGCCAAGCGTCCTCAGCAAGCTTTGGCGGAATATCGAACCGACCTGAAACTCAATCCTAACCGCTTCAACGGCCTCTACGGCGCGGCACGCGCCGCCGAAGCTGCCGGCAAGCAGAGCGACGCGACAGAGTACTACGCGCTATTGCTGAAAATCTGCGATGGATCAAACTCCACCCGGCCCGAGCTGAGCCGCGCGCGGGAATTGATCGCGGAGAAATAGCGTTGCCTTAGCAAACTGTATGCAAGTACTAAACGTCGACTTAGATCTCGCCCTTGCATTCGTGGTCGAGCGCATCAGCGAAGAAGCAGAGCGCTCAGCCGCACCGCTCGATGACGACGAGAAGGATTTCTTAAATCATCTGCCAACCGAGCCGACGAACCCAATGGCATCGTCGGGATTCGACACGGCTTACGAGGGCTCTTGGCCGATACCCGTTCTTCGGGACTTCGGATTCGAGAGACTTTGTAACTTGGCAAGGGACGCACACTTGCACGATCTTCAAACCCGCCCGGACGCCACGCGTGAATGGAAGTTTGCCGCCGCTGTGCTAGAACTCCATCACCATCCCATGTCATGGCTACTTGGGTGGGCAGGCGTCCGGACCAGTAGGCGGCCAGCCCGGTGGGATCGTTTGTTTCTGTTGGCCACAGCTGTTTTCGTTGTGGTTCTCCTTCTCTTCGGCGCGTTCGTTCTGTCGTTCCTAACCGACGGTCAGGGGAGAGTCTGGCAGTGGACCTTGTGGATAGTCGGCGCATGTATATACGGCAGCCTTATCACGGTTCTTTACTTCGCCGTGCGCGGGCTTGAAGCACGGCAGCGAGAGCGATACATTGAGACATGCCGATGTTATCTTCCGGTGCGCGGTTCCACAGGCACATTGCTAAAGCAACGCTAGCTTCACCATCAACGCTGCCATCATCCCTAGCGCTCCCAGCAGCGCGTTGTATTCGCGATGCTTTAGATATAGATCAATTGAAAATCCTGCCGAGCCTTCCTCGTCACTTGAATGCGGCGTCAGGCGCGGCAACATCCTCGGCACTCGCCGCGCATATTCCTCAAAGTCAGGGAATGTCTTGCGCAGAAAGGCCTCCTCGTCTCGGATCACTGGAACATAGATCGCGACGAACATCACTACGAGCGCCACCCCCACCCACCAACTGCGCGCCGCCACCGCGAATCCCACGCCGATCAATAGTGATCCTAAGTACAGCGGATTACGCGTATAAGCATAGGGACCCGAAATCGCCAGCGATTCGTTCTTGCGGACATGCCCCGAAGCCAGTGCGCGAATCAGAAGCCCAGGCACAATCACAATCGCACACAGCGCCATGGATCGCCACGAAGGTCGCGCCAGCCAGAAATAAAGTACGGCAAACAAGAATCCCAGTGGCACTCGGATCCGCCGCGCGACTTGTGACCACTCAGCCATGTGGAAGAGCAGCGCTTTGGCGCCGCGAAAACCCTGCAGAATCGACTCGGGCTTTAGCCCGTGAGAGTGCTGTCCAGCAGCTTGTTCACAGCTGCCACTACTTCCTCGCTTCTGATTGCCAACAATCCGTCGTCCGCAGCCGCCCGTCGCGCGTGCGAAGTCATGCTCCCCGGACTGCGCAGCACGACGCTCCGCGTTCCATAAGGCCCGTTGCGCGCAGGGTCCGTTGGTCCATAGATCGCCACCACCGGAATGCTTAACGCTGCCGCCAGGTGAAGCGGCCCAGTGTCGCCTCCAATAAACAACCGTGCACGTCGGGTCAATGCGATCAATTCTGTGATGGTGCAACTCATCCCTTTAGCAGTTCCGCCGCTCGTAGTCTCCGCAACGCGCATCAACTCCTCTTCGCCCGGGCCATAATTGAGGATCGAACGTAAGCCCCGACCTGCAAGCGCACGGGCAACCTCGCCGTATCGCTCGGCAGGCCATCGCTTTGCGCCCCATCCTGCGCCCGGATTCAGAATGGCAAAGTCGCCGATCCCACTTCCCGCAAGTCGCTTCTCAACTCGCATCTCGGACTCAGGATCGCAAGGAAGTTGGCGAGAAATGCCTGTCGTTGATAGATTCGCTCTATCCTCAGTGATCGCCTTGGCGACGGAAAGATTCTGCTCGATAATATGCCGGCCAGCTGCAACCGCCTTTCGCGTGTACCACAGGCTGGCAGGGGTTTCGCGTGGCTCCGCAGCGCCGTATACCCTACGCGCACCCGACCACCGCGCCAGCAACGCTGACCGCATCGCGCCTTGCAGATCGATGGCAACGTCATAGTGCGCGCCACGCATATCGTTCCAAACTGTGGCGATGCGCTGCGCCGTCGAAATCGAAAATAACGATCTTCCCCAAGCCTTTAAATTCACCGTGTGAACTTCATCCACCAACGGCCGCTGCGGCGAGAGCGGACCTCGTCTCGAGGATCCCGGCGCGCATAGCAACTCAGCCCACCGCTCCTCGATAAGCCAGCCGATGTAAGCTTGCGGAAAGGCTTGCCGTAGTACATAAACGGCGGGCAGCGTATGGATCACGTCTCCCATGGCGCTCAGGCGCACCACCAGCAGCCGTTCAAATTTTTCTTGCGGCAGGGATGGACTCACGGCTTCCCCGGCGTCATCCGCGAGCGAATAATCTCGCTGGTGGAATGATCCTTTGCATCTCCCACGATTGCCACGCGCCCACCATGCTCAGCCACCGTATCGCGCTCGGGAACGGTGTCCTCAGTGTAGTCGGTGCCCTTAGCCTGAATATCCGGACGAATCTCCCGAATGAGCGCGCGCACATCGAGCTCGGGAAAAATCACAACCGCATCCACATCGGTCAACGCTGCAACGATCTCGGCGCGCTCCTCTGCTGGCATGACGGGACGGCCCTCGCCCTTGAGCGCCCGCACGGATTCGTCTGAATTGATGGCCACTACCAGTTTGCCGCCCAACTCCTTCGCGCCTCGCAGATACCGCACATGGCCGACATGCAGCAGATCGAAGTTGCCATTAGCCAGAACGATGCGTTCTCCTGCGCGCCGCCATAGCTCAACTTGCTCTCGCAGTTCGTGACGTTCCAGGAGTTTGTTGTTTTCCATCGTGGCTATTTCAAATCAATGCCGTCTTGTTGAGGGTGGCGCCTGGTCCACTGCGCGCAGCAGTTCTTCTCGGGAAACGGTGGCTGTGCCGCGCTTCATCACGACAATTCCCCCCGCATAGTTAGCTAATTGGGCGGCTTCCTCGGTTGTGGCTCCCGCTGCCAGTGCTGCGCTGAACGCGGCAATCACGGTATCGCCCGCGCCCGTTACATCGGCAACTTCGTCGGAACCGAAAATCGGAATATCGACCGGCTCGCGCCCCTGATCGAAGGCGACCATGCCGTCGCGCCCTCGCGTGATTAAAAGTGACTGCAGCTTCATCCGCTCCATAATCTGGCGCCCGGCCGCATCCAGTTTTTCCCAGTTCTGGCCAATCTGAACCCCTAGCGCAGCTTCCACCTCGGGCTCGTTCGGAGTGGCGGCAGTAGCGCCTGAATACTCCAGCAGGCGATATCGCGAGTCTAGGATTAAAGGCACCAGCACGACTCTCCGCCGTCCTGCCTGCCGCAACGCGTTCACAATCGCCGGACTCGCGGATCCGTATCCATAGTCGGAAACCAGTAGAGCGTCCGAGGCTCGCAAGTATTCTCGCGCGGCCAGGAACAATTCCCGCGTCAAGTGCTGATTGGGGGGCTTCTCCGGTTCTCGATCTACTCGCACCACTTGTTGCCGCGTGTTGTGCGTCATGCCCGCCAGAATGCGCGTCTTCGTGACCGTCGTATAGCTCTTGTCCTTCAGAACGCCACTGATCGGAATGCGCTTGTGGCGAAAGAATTTCAACAGCATTCGCCCCAGTTCATCGTCCCCAATCGCACCTACTGGCAGGACATTTACTCCCAGGTCCGCCAGGTTGTTAACCGCGTTTGCGCCGCCCCCTGGCACCACCGTGCGTTCGCGGTGCTTCAGAATAAGCACCGGAGCCTCTCGTGACACGCGCGAGATTTCCCCATACACAAATTCGTCCGCGACCAGATCCCCCAACACCGTAATGGTGACTTTGGGGAACGCTTCGATAATCTGGTGTAGTCGCTCGGCTTCTTTCAAATGCTTCGTCATGCGATCTTTTTCAGGCTCCGCTGGTTGCTCGTGTGCGCATTTTCTCACGAGCGGGAGCGGCGCTCCTCGATTACCCGCAGCATAGTATCCATAACGTTAGCGGCGTCGGCCAGTTCCATCCTTACGGGGACCACGGCCAGCGGCTTCAGCGCGTCAAGATAACCTCCCAGGTTCACTGCATCTTTTTCCGTAGTGACGAAGCCACCAGCCTCACTCCGTTGCCTCAGTTCTATTAAATCTCGAATGTCTTCTTCCGTATAGGCATGATGATCGTGAAAAAATGCCTCCGCGATAGCATCAACCCCAGCGGTCCGCAACTGCAAAACAAAATTCTGCGGCCGCGCAATACCGCAGAACACCACTGGCCGCAGAGGAACATTTTCAGCAACAATTCCACGTCGCACACGCCACACCGTCTTGCCCAGGAGCGGAAACAATTCCGCCGAGGCGCCACCGCTCAGCACCACCGCGTCCGCTCGGTCTAGCGAACGCAAAGGCTCGCGAAGCTTGCCCGCGGGAAGCAAGCGATCGCGCGCATCTTCCGGTGTTACCAGGACAACATCGAAATCGCGCGCTAAGCCACGATGTTGAAACCCATCATCCAGCAAATGGATCTGGGCGCCGAACCGCTCCTCGGCGAAGCGCCCCGCCTCTAAGCGATCTTCCCCCACTACCACAGGAACCTGCAATCGCCTGGCAATCAGCAGCGGCTCGTCGCCGAAATTCCGCGGCAGGCCGCCCGGACCTACCAGCAGCACCCCGCGAGTCTTGCGACCATAACCGCGCGAAAGCACGTCAAAGCGAATTCCGCGTGCCTTGAGCAACTCGCCCAACAAAATAACGAACGGAGTT
>Ga0209040_10003895_pt1 | contig 11369 bp, 12 predicted proteins | sample BogFormECP12_OM3_FD_188240 | JGI IMG/M metagenome (GOLD analysis project Ga0209040, IMG submission 188240) | Bog forest soil microbial communities from Calvert Island, British Columbia, Canada - ECP12_OM3 (SPAdes) (version 2) | ecosystem: Environmental > Aquatic > Freshwater > Wetlands > Bog ... | reverse complement strand
GGGTCACGTTCCACCCGTTCGAACGTCCCGACTTCTTCGTGGTCGAGACGGGCGAGACGAACACGACCGCGGATGTCGTCACGTTCGGCACCGACGGCAAGTGCTACGCCTGATGAACGCCATGTGTTTCTCTCTTTTCTCGGGCGCGCCTGCCTCACAAATGGAGAATGCGACGACGAAATACGGCCACGAAGCCCGGCAGCGTGACCACTCCGGAAAAGGGCGAAGAAATTACAAGGCATTTATCGCGGTGCTGTGTTCGTGGCTCTGGGTGACCCGCACCGACGTCCTGGCCGATGTTCGATCATCAGCCGTGATGCGCCGGAGTGGCGAACGGAGCCCAATTCGGGTAAACCTCGCGCATGAGGTGCATGTCACGGCGGGCGTTCGGGCGGCTCGCGGCGGGGTTGGGCGTCGTCGGTGCGGGCGGAGCGGCCTGCGGTCGGCCGCAGGCCGGCTCGCGGTCAACACCCGCGGCCCCGCCACCGGCGCCGTCCGGTCCCGGCATCGGATATGTGCTGGGGCACGAGCAATTCACCACGGCCCAGTTGCTCGACCAGGCCCAAGCGGCCGAACGCGCCGGGTTCAAGTACGCGTGGGCCAGCGACCACCTCCAGCCGTGGCAGGACAACGAGGGGCACTCGATGTTCCCGTGGCACACCTTGGCCCTGCTCAGCCAGCGAACCAACCAGATCATCTTCGGCAGCGGCGTCACGTGCCCGATATATCGTTACCATCCCGCGATAGTCGCGCAGGCGTTCGCGTCGCTGGCGCTCCTGGCGCCCGGGCGGGTCTTCCTGGGCGTTGGCACCGGTGAACGACTCAACGAGCAGGCAGCCACCACGCAGTTCGGTCCCTACCAGGAGCGCCACAACCGGCTGGTCGAGGCCATTGCGCTGATCCGGCAACTGTGGAGCGGTCAGCGGATCTCGTTTCAAGGACACTACTATCCGACGAACCAGTTCAAGCTCTACGACCTGCCGCCGTCACCCCCGCCGATATTCGTGGCCGCCAGCGGACCGAAAAGCGCCCGGCTGGCCGGGCAATACGGCGACGGCTGGATCACCGAGGCCCCGGCGCTGAAGAACCCGACACTGGTCGCCGCGTTCAACGCCGGTGCGCAGGCCTCCGGCCGGGACCCGAAAACCCTGGGCAAACGGGTGGAACTGTTCGCCGTCGTCGGCGATCAACGCGAGGTCGACTACGGCGCCCAGCTGTGGCGCTTCGTCGGCACCGGATCCAACGTCGACCAACCCAATCCGATCGACATCCAGCGCGCGGCTCAGGTAGCCCCGCTCGACAAGGTCATCGCGGGCTGGACGACCGGCACCGACCCGGCCACCCACATCGGCGCGATCCAAGCCATCCTCGACGCGGGCGCGACGCCGTTTGTGCGCTTCGCTCAGCACGACCCCACCACAGCGATCGAGTTCTACCGTACAAACGTCCTGCCCCAGCTGCATTGAATGGGAGGCGTAATCACCGCGGAGCGCAGCTGGAGACTGATGTCATTGTTTCCGCGCACCAGGCAGGCATAGGGCCTGAAGTCCTCACGGCCCACCAACCATCCGCCCCAGCGCGTAGATCTGCAAACTGGGGGGTCGTAGCTACGCGTACGAGGAGCTGCGATCTGCGCGTTTGCGCTGATGTTTTGCCGCACGTGGTGGCTGCATGCTGGTTAGCATGAGCGAGATCGATCCGCGTGCGGATGCGCCGCTGGTAATTGACGACGGCTCCCAGCTCCCGGGGGCCGCCTCACCCGCGTGTTGACAACGGCGCTTCCCCCCAATTTGGAATCGCCACAACTCTTTCCGCGTACGGTCAGACCTCGAAAACGGTGGCGAGGACGTCGTTTGCTTGCCGCAGCTGCACTTTCCGCACGAACTTGGCGATATCTGGGACCGCATATGGGATCGTCAGTTCCACCAGGTTCCCTGGACCGTCCACGCTTGCGCCGCCACTCATCGAATGGATATTTCTCCAAGGAGGTGAACACGTCAGGACCCCGGTTCGGCACAGTTGGCACGTGGGCGCTCCCGGTGTTGTAAGGAGCCAGTTGTGCCTCTGTGCCATAGACTTCCAGCAAAGCCGCCGTGTCAACATGCATCACGGTGTGGCGGTGGACCTCCCCCGAAACCGTGGAGGCATGCACTATGAGGAATAGGTATGCCAGAGACACGGAGGAAGTTCGATCCCGAGTTCCGGGAGGGAGCGGTCCGCATTGTTCGGGACACCGGCAAGCCGATCGCCCAAGTGGCTCGGGACCTGGGTATCAACCAGGGCACCCTGGGCAACTGGGTCGCGAAAGATCGCGCCGAGCGCGAAGGCACGCAGGGGCTTTCCACCGGCGATGTGGCCGAGTTGAAGCGGCTACGTACGGAGGTGGCCGAGCTGCGGATGGAGCGTGATGTCCTCAAGCGATCCGTGGTCCTGTGGGTGAAGGAGGCGACGAAGTGAGCGTGGCCCGCTTCATCGCCGACCAGAGGACCTTCTACCAGGTGCCACACGCGGCGTGCTGCGCCATTCTGGGCGTGAGCATCTCCTGGTTCTACAAGTGGCTGCACCGCGAACCCACCAATCGGGAGTGTCGCCGCGCGGAGCTGGACACGCGGGTGGCCGAGCTGTTCGCGGCCTCCAAGTGCAGCTACGGTTCGCCGCGCATCCACGCCGACCTGCTCGACGAGGGCTGGAAGGTCAGTGTGAACACCGTCGCCGAGTCCATGCGCCGGCAGGGTCTTCAGGGTCGAAAGCCCAGGCGGAGCAGGGGCTTGACCCGACAGGAGAAGAAGGCGGCGAAATTTCCTGACCTGTTGAAACGTGACTTCACTGCGGCGGCGCCGAACCTGAAGTGGTGCGGTGACATCACCGATATCCCCACCGACGAGGGCAAGCTCTACCTGGCCTCGGTGTTGGATCTGTGCGGACGACGGCTGCTGGCCTGCCCGATGTCGGAGCACCCGGACGCCGAGTTAGCCAGCGACGCGATGAAGATGGCCGCTGCGGTACGCAGCGGGCGCGTCGTGATCGATGGCGTGATCTTCCATAGCGACCGCGGATCTACTTACACTGCAAATGATTTCATGAGGCTATGTCGCCGGCTCGGGGTACGGCAGTCGATGGGACGCGTCGGGTCGTGCTTCGACAACGCCGCCTCCGAGGCGTTTTTCTCCACCCTCGAACACGAGGTGTTGTCCCGACACCACTTCGCCACCAAGGCACAGGCCCGCGAGGTCATCACCGCCTGGTGCTACGACTTCTACAACACACGACGTCGGCACAGCTCGGCCGGGTTGCTACCACCCGTCGACTACGAGAAGATCGCGACCATCCGACCGGAGGCCGCATAAAGGGAGCCTTCACGTTTTCAGGGGAAGCCCAACGCGATGCATCCGGGCGTGCGGCGACAATCACTCAGCGGGCTGACACCGACGAGAAAACCGGCGAGGTGGCGGCAGCCGCGGTGTTGCAGCATTCCCAACGACTGAGTTCAGGCGTTCCCTCACAGTCAACGATCACGTCGCCTACCGATTTCGCCTCGAGGTGACCAACGACGTGCAACTGGGTTCTGGGTTCAGGAGCAGCGGCGCTGTCGGTGCATTGTTAGAACATGTACGCGCGGTACCGGCGGCCGAATGCTTAACGACGGTGACCGCGACCCCTGCGCCCACCTGCGTCGCCCGGCTGACCACGAGAACTAGAGGAAGCACTCATGGCACATCAACGGAAGCACCACGGCAGTGGTATTGCGTCTTTCGTTTTCGGTGTATTTCTTACGTCCTACTTGCAGAGACGCCGACCCAAGCCGGTTGGGCGGAACTCGCCCCTGCGCGGTCTGGACGCGCGTCAGGCGATGATTGCGGTGTCGTTCGGGCGCATCCTCGGGCTCATCGCGATGGCGGTGTTCTTCGCGTTCTACGCCTACACCCTGTGGCACATCTGAGGCAGGAATTCTCTGATGGCGTGGAACCGCTGGTGCATTGGACGACTGCACAAGCGTCCGAGAAACCTCTACGCGCTATGACAGCGAGCACTGTGCCTCACCGGAGCGATTGCCGACTCGTCACTGTCGGCGTCGACCTCGCTTCACGGCCGGAGAACACCGCCGTCTGCCTCATCGACTGGAGTGACCGGAGCGCCGATGTCCGCGCTCTCGCTCGCGGCACTTTCGGGGGCCGCAAACTCGACGACAACACCCTTCTGAGCATCCTGGAAAAAGCCGATAAAGCAGCAATCGACGCGCCGTTCGGCTGGCCCGAACCATTCATCCGAGCCCTCAACTCAAAACCCGGGGAATGGCCTTTCGCCCTAGATGAACCCCGCGCCCCACTTGAACGCCGGACCAGCGACGTCCTGGTCTACCGCCGCACCGGCAAGCCGCCGTTATCGGTCACGACCGACAGGATCGCGTACTGCGCTATGCGCTGCGCCACAATCCTTGGCTCGCTCAATAGCGCAAGGGATGGCTCCGGAGCGGTCGTCGAGGCCTATCCCGATGCCGCATTGCGCTGCTGGCTACCGACGCTTTTCAGCGGCATCCGCCAGTCCTACAAGACCAAAAACAACGTCGACGCGCGCCAACGCCGCGAAGCACTTCTGGCCGCGTTGCTCGACGAACTTGGCGATGCCTTCAGAATCACAGACCATCAGCGATTCGATATTGCCTACTCCGACGACTGCCTGGATGCCCTGGCATGCGTTTTAGTCGCGTGTGCGGCGGCGAAGAATTACACCGTACTTCCCTGAGACAGACGAACACCGTCATCTCGCCCGTGTCGAAGGCTGGATTCATTTGCCACAACCGGACAGTCTTCGTCATCTCACTTCGCTCCAGAGCCCAAGTGGTTGAACGGGATCCGCAGTTGGGCCGCTGCTCCGCGTCCCCTTCACGGTGGAGTTGCCGGGAACCGAACCCGCCTCTCTGCCAGGCAATATGCCTTCTGAGGTGCAGGTTCACTTCGTCTCGTTCCGATTCAGTCCCGCTCGTTACCTGCGGTTTTGTTTTCGGGTCTTGACGGCGTCAAGAGCGGCCACCCACTTCCCCGAGCTGCCGGTTTCATAGCCAGGCGGCTGCGACTGCACGGTTGATGCTCGGCGGCAGCGGCTCTTGTTCATTGCCCCGATGGCCGTGCTTGTGGCTAGTTGCCGAGTCGGTCAGCCCTCGACCGAGTTGGGGTCGAGACGGTCAGTCGGCACCCCATTGATGTACGTGGCTTGGCCGTTGCCCATGGAAAAGTCCGGCGGGTCAACGGTCATGAGGTTGAAGAAGACGTCCTCCCGCCGCACCTGCAGCTTCTCGTGCATCTGGTCTACAACGGCTTTGTAGAACGCGGCCTTCTGTTCAGGGCTCGCAACGTTGAGAAAAATCAACTGGATGAAGATGCAGTTTTCAGACCGTTGGAGACTCAGATAATCGGCGTCGAAGAAGAAGTTCTCCGCCTTGTGTTCGGTGATGGTCTGGAAACGATCCTCGGGCACTCCCAGACACTCGATCATCTTGTCGTACACGACGTCCGCGATGGTTCGGCGGTATTCCGCCGACTTGCCTTCGATGAGGTCAATTCGTGCGAGTGGCATGATGCATGTCCTTTCTTCGAGTTGAACGGAAACTGGACTACGACGGGCTAATCGCCTTGGAGCGACCATGGCAGAACACTTTTCAATCCGCACACCCGCGCTCTCGCTAGGCAAACCGAGAGATGTTGATGAAAAAGAAAACTGGCCAGTACTTGTGGTTCTAGCCAGTGGTTCCTTGGTGGAACCGGAACCCAGGCCCAACTCGAACCCACCGACACGCCGATCGAGACCTGGGAAACCGTCGAACCCTCCCAACGCGGCATCGACGGCATCGACGGCATGCGACTCATCCGCGACGACATCGCCGCCCACGTCAACAACCTGGCCGCCCGCCTCACCGACCACCCAGACCGACCGCACCACAAGACACAGCCCTACAGATAAAACCGTTCCCCACGGTCTAACCACCCCGAAACCCACCGTGGGACACAGTCGGAAACACGTCAGACCGGCCTACAGATAACCCTACGAGAGCATGGCCGACGCCGTCGAATGGTTCGACAACTCGTTGCTCAGCCACAACGACCGCGCAAAGATCGGCCGGGAAAACGCTCAACGCGTCTTCAACCTCTAAGCATCCGCCCTGCGAGTGCGCTTCTCGCCGCTGCCGAGGGGGGGATTGCTGCACTGTCTCGTCCTGCCGGCTTGCACGAGTTTCACCGACGGCAGCACTGCCGACCAGTGCAGTGATGAGGGTGCGCGCCGAGGCGCCCTCGGCGGTCGGCAGCAACGGATACACGTGCTGGGCACCGGGTTGCTCGTGGTAGTCGACGGATACCCCCGCGTCTCTCGCGCGGGCCGCGAAGTCGCAGGCATCGGGGTTGTGGATGTCGTGCGTGCCGCTGAAGACCAGCATGGGGGCAAGCCCGCTCAGGTCCGCGTAGAGCGGACTGACCAGCGGATCCTTGCTTTCCAGTTTACCGATGTAGAGCTGCGTGCTGGCCGTGCTGCCCGCGACGCTGAGCACTCGGTCATACGGCGCGACCGAGGCGATCGCCGGATTGGACTTGGACGCGTCCAGCCCCGGGCTGATAAGCACGAGTTGCCGGGGCTGGGGCAAGCCACGGCGACGCAGCGTTTGGGCGATACCGAGGACGATATTGCCACCGGCCGAATCACCGATCAGCGTGACGTTCTGCGCGCCGTTGCGGGCGATCAGGTCGGCGGCGATGTCGGTGGCGACCGGCACGGTCTGAGACGCCGTGCTGTGCGGGGCCAGCGGGTAGATCGGCACGGTGACCTCGGCGGGGCCCTTGTTCGCCAGCTTCGCGATCAACGACCAGTGCGCCGAGATGATTTCGCCGATGTGACCGCCGCCATGCACGTAGAGCACCTGTTGGGTGGGTGTCGGGGAGTTGCGCGGAACGACCGTGTAGCAGGTCCAGCCGTGTCGGGTGTCCACCGAAAAGGCCACCTTGCGGTCCAGTCGTCGTGGCGGGGCGTAGGGCGCGGGCCGCACAGTGTGCTCGCGCACGTACCGCTCGACTTTGGACGGGCTGTCCAGCCGATGCCGGTAGCGAGTCACGATCAGCAGACCGGTCACCAGCTGACTGGACAAGCTGGGCATGGGCGCTTCCCCCTCCGTTGTTCCCGAACTATCTCGTTCGCCAAACCAGGACACTACTCCCGAACTGAACAGTTCGGCAAGTTACGATCGGTCACATGCGAGCGGCGGGACAGGCAACCAGGGAACGCATCCTCGCGGCGGCCAAGGAGGAGTTCGCCCGGTACGGGATAGCCGGGGCGCGGGTCGACCGCATCGCGACGGCAGCGCGGGCGAGCAAGGAACGCCTGTACGCCTACTTCGGGAGCAAAGAGGAACTGTTCGCGATGGTCACCCAGCGATGGATGGCGGAAACCACCGACGAGACCGCCTTATCCGCCGAGGACATCCCCGGTTACGTCGGCAGGCTGTTCGATCACTACCTGCGGCGCCCCGAGGACGCCCGGCTCCAGACATGGGCCGAGCTGGAACAGGTCTACAGCGAATCAGCGGGTGAAGCGATACGGGCGATGCTCGCACCCAAGCTCGCGGAGATCCAGCGCGGCCAGCGCGCAAAGATCATCGCCACGGAATGGGATCCGGCCGACCTTCTGGTGATTCTCACCGAAATCGCGCGCTCAGCCGCGGTCCACGCGTCCTACGCACGCGAAGCCGATAGCCGCGAAGACGTGACGGGCGCAAGGCGCAAAGCGGCGGTGCTGGCGGCACGCCGCCTCGTCCTACCACACGCGACCGAGTGAACGCCTCTGGGCACGCGTCACGTCAGCCATGGCCGGCCGAGGTCGTGCAGCACCGCTGCGTGAGAAGGGGATGTGCAATTTAGTTAGGGGTGTTAACGCTGATCCCCGACCATCACATCTGCGTGGTGTTCACCGACCAGATCGTCAACACAGTGCCGCAAGCCTTCGCCGCGCTGAACCCGTTACGACCATTGACCTTCATCTCGGGACCCAGCGCGACGAGCGACATCGAACTCAACCGCGTCGAGGGAGTCCACGGATCCCGGACTCTTGATGTGCTGGTCGTGGAGTGACGGAGTTTGATGGGACTGGCGCGGGATGGTTCGGGTCAGGACCGGAGTGCATCCACGAGGTCGTGGACGAAGCGTGGGTAGCCGGTGACTGCGGAGGACGTGTTGTCCGGTGGTTGCGGGTTGGACTCCTCGACGCGGGGGCCGGTGGTCACGGCGACGACGGCGCGGAGCCCGGGCAGGATCGTCAGGAAGTTGCCTCCCATCCCATTGGCCGAGTAGGTCCCGGCTGGGATTCCGGCGGCGGTCAGGTCCTGTTCTGGTCCGGCGATCCACCAGAGGTATCCGTAGCCGCCGAACAATGTGTCGCTCGCATCGGTAGTGGAGACCAGGCGGGTGCTGCGCGTGATCCACTCCTCGGATAGCAACCTCGTGCCGGCTCGGAGGCCCCGATTGACGAACAGGTCGCCGAAGCGGGCCAGGTCGCGTGCGGAGAGGAAGAAGGTGTAATTCGGGTAGCGCAGGTTACCGCCCAGTGGATCGGCCCGGTACTCGTAGGAAGAATGCGTGTACAGCTGCCAGTCGGTGAAGCCCAGCGGCCGGGCCAAGTGGTGATGGAAGGCGATGTAGAGGCTCTTGTGGGTCAGCCTTTCGTAGATGTTGCCTAGCACGTTGAAGTCCCAGTTGTTGTACACCCAGTGGGTGCCCGGTGCGTACGCGCCGCGGGGCGGGAGGAACGATGGGCTGGCTTCGGGGGGCGGAAGGTAGACGCCCGAGCGAGCGGTGAGTAAGTCCTCGATGGTCGCGGACTTCTCCTGGTCGGTGAGTTGGGGTGTGTCGTCGATGCCCACCTCGCCCAGGGTGGCGCCGAGGTCTAGGATTCCCTGGTCATACGCGACGCCATACAGGGCGCTGATCAGTGATTTTCGTACCGAGTGGACGCGTACCGGTCTGGCGGTGTCACCGACATCGAGCAGTGTGTGCCCGTCGACCAGCACATGCACCGCGGTCGCATCGAGGGCGCGCGCCTGTTGCTCCAATGAGGCGATCGTTTCGCGATTCATGCGTGGTGGTCCTTCGTGGTGTCGTGTCAGCGTAAGTAGAGGCCGTCGAGTCACCCGCGCGCTAGGACGGGGCCGCGGGCTGCCGCGAGGACAGCCCGGGGCCTTGCCGTGCCCAGGCCCGCCCGCCCGACGGCCGACGTGATGGGAGTGGCTAGAGCGAACAGTTGGAAGACGTACCGGTGCACGCCGTGTCCCTTGATCGGCTCCGGCCCCCGATAGCCGCGGCCCATTCCGGACCGCAGCACCTGTACGCCCAGGATGCTCCCGGCAGCGTTCAACGCTCCGGGGGGCAACATGTCCAGCTCGGGTTCGATCAGGGAGACGCAGTGCACGAACGGGCTGCGGGTCGGGGAATCGACATCCTCGACGACCAGCAGGAGCTGCGCGGTCTCGTCGGGCGTGCCGTGCCATACCAGTGTTGGCGAGAGGTTCTCACCGCCGACGCGCCGCCCGGCGTGGGCTGCGGGGATCGTGCCGTTGTGTTCGACATCGCTGCTGCGCAGGTCGAGGGTCTCCGGCCCAGCAAGAGCCGGAGAATTCCAGGCCAGTTTCGCTTCGCCGGCCCGCTTGTTCTTCAGCAGGGTTCCCAGAATTGCCATGGCGCCGTCCTTATTTGTTGCAGATCAATAGCGGTCGGAGTCAGGCCGCGAGCGCCGCGACGAGTTCGTCGGTGGTCGCGATCTCCCCGAGCCAGGCGAGCTTGACACGGACCACGGGTAAGCCGTGGGCTGGAAAGGCTGCAGCTTGATCTGGTCGGTCGGGACGGCAGTTGGTCCTCCGAGGATGCCTTGCTGCAGGTCGATGAGAACCAACGCGGGCTTGTCATCAAGGTTGACAGCGGACATGGGTACCCCTTTCTCCTTGCTGGTGTGCTCACGTGGGCGTCCACGCCGGGCACCGGGCGATCCGAACTCGTCGTCGGCGCGGCCCGCGTTGAGGGAGAGCGACGGGTCGTCCAACCTGATTGTATACAGATTAGTGTACACTCTGTATCCATGGGTGCCCTGCGACGGCAACGTCAATGAGTGAGGCGAGGTCGACCGGATGAGCGAGCGGGTGAGTCAGAGTCAACGCGCTTACGAGCAACTGCGAGATGAGATCGTAGCGTGGGAACTGCCGCCGGGTACCCACCTCAACGAGGTCCCGTTGGCGGAACGCCTGAGCGTGTCGCGGACTCCGCTGCGTCAGGCGGTGCAACGCCTGGCGCGTGATGGACTGGTCACGATCATTCCGGGCCGCGGTGCGCTCGTCGCCCAGCTCGCGCTGCAAGACGTCGTGCATCTGTTCCAGATGCGCGAGGCACTGGAGCCCTACGCCGCGCGTCTGTGCGCGCGCAACTCCGATCGTCGTGAATTCGACAAGCTCCGTGCGGCATTCGAAGATCAAAGGGACGTGTTCGAGAAGGGATTGTCGCCGCAGGGCGACCATGCCGAGTACTACGCCTTGATCAAGCGCATGGACACCGCGATCGATGAGGGAAGCGGCAACCCCTACCTGCGCGAGTCCCTGGAACGGCTACGCACACAACTGCAGCGACTGCGCCAGATCGCCAAACGCCGACCACCGCGCATACAGCAGACCGTCTTAGAGCATCTGGCCATCTGCGCCGCTATCCACGACGGCGATGAAACCGCCGCTGTGCAGGCCACTGCCCTGCACATCAACAACAGTCTGCACAACATCCTCGCCGCGATGACCGATGACGTGATCGGCCATACCACCGTCGCCACCCCGACCACTGCCGACTGACGAACAGGACACGCATCATGAGACCCTCTGACCGAAGCAAGACAGTCAGCGGCCCGGCCCGTTCGGCGGGTGCGCGCCTGCGCGACTTGTTCACCACCGACGACGGACTACTGCTGCCTGGCGTACCCAATGCGCTCACCACGCTCATCGCACAGGACCTCGGGTTCGACGCCGTCTACCTCACCGGCGCGGGACTCACCAACACCTACCTCGGTCTCCCGGACATCGGCCTGATTTCACTACCGGAAGTCGCGGCGAACACCGCCGCTGTGGCGGACGCCGTCGACCTGCCTCTTGTCGTCGACGCGGACACCGGCTTCGGCAATGCCATCGCGGTCGCACGCACGGTACGTGTCCTTGAACGTGCCGGGGCCGCCGGTATCCAACTGGAGGACCAAGTCGCCCCGAAGCGCTGCGGGCATTTCGACGGTCAGGAAGTGATCAGCGCGGCCGAAATGGTGCAAAAGATCCACGCCGCGGTCGACGCCCGCAGCGACGAGAACACCGT
>Ga0209040_10003894_pt1 | contig 11370 bp, 7 predicted proteins | sample BogFormECP12_OM3_FD_188240 | JGI IMG/M metagenome (GOLD analysis project Ga0209040, IMG submission 188240) | Bog forest soil microbial communities from Calvert Island, British Columbia, Canada - ECP12_OM3 (SPAdes) (version 2) | ecosystem: Environmental > Aquatic > Freshwater > Wetlands > Bog ... | reverse complement strand
ACGGGCTAAGACTTGTGTAGATCCGCGGGCATCCTCGGGATAACTCACATCCCAATAGCGTTTCGTATCTTTCCGTTTATCCGTCCATAACAGCTGTTCGCCCGGCGCGATCTTGGTTATACCTTCAAATGCTGTCTTCGGTGATGGCACTACGTTATAAGAAAAGTAATCCTTAATCGCAGACAGATTGACCTTTTTCGGTATGCGGCGGCTAGAAAAGATTGCTCCCGGATGGGTGGCGAAGATGATTTCCGATTCACACTCCGCATAGAACAGCCGTTTGACTCCGATTCGGTCCACCGCCAACATCAGTGTCCTGGTTCGATGGTCCCAGATAGACACCGAAAATAATCCCCGCACCTTCTCCAGAAAAGAATGCCCATGCGACAGATACAAACCGGCGATCTGTTCAGCAACATTCCCGGCACTCTCACTGTTATAGAGTTCAGCGTCGCAAGCGACTATTAGATTGTCGGAGAAAAAGAAGCTCCCTGGAGATGTCGGCGCCACCGACCCGATGCCCACATGCAACGCCCATTTAGACTCGCTCTCACCTTTGCTGGCGCTGAGACTAGACTGCATCGCCATTAACTCGTGCGCCTGTACAGGCCGACCCCCGGCCCCCACCGCAATGCCGCAAAATGCCATGCATTTTACCTTAGCGATGTCACATTACAGTTTTGTAAACGACTTCGCTGACCTGAACCCGTACCAGACCGATGTTGAAAGGTCTTCTGCCATTGTCGAAACATGAATACGCCCCACAGGATTGCCGAATGATCTTGGAGCTGTTGCTGGTGCCGATCCCAGAGCCGTCGCAAGTGCGTGAGATTGAGCAGGCCGTCAGGCTCAAACAAGATCTCCTGTGCCCACTCTCGCAGGTCTCCGCGGAACCATTCGGCCACCGGAACGCCAAATCCCTGTTTGGGCCGGTCCAAAAATCCTTGCGGAAACATGGCCTGAATTGCCTTCTTCAAAATGTACTTTCCCGACCCATTTCTAAGCTTAAGGTTCGACGGGATATGGGCTGCCAGTTCCATGAATTCAGAATCCAACAGCGGAGCTCGAACTTCCAGCGAGACTGCCATGCTCGCCCGGTCTACCTTTACGCAAATGTCATCCGTTAGGTAAGTCTTGATGTCCAGATATTGAATACGCGACAGTAGGTCCTCAGTGTCGGCACGATGGTAGTGCTCACGGAATTGTTCCAGCGGATCGTATCCGTGCAGCTGGTTCTTCAGGTCGTCCGATAAAAGCGATTCGCGAATTAGCTCTGGAACCGTAATCCTCGCCAAATACCCTTCCAGGGGATCCTGTCCGAGCCTTTGTAGAAAAGACTTGCCTCGAAACACCCGGGGCGCTCCTTCCAGCGCCGGATACCACTCTCCGAGCGGCCCGAGAACATTGTGTCGAAACAGGAGCAGGAATCTGGATCGCAGGCGATTGTCATCGACGTCATGGATATAGCGCTTATAGCCGGCAAAACTCTCGTCTCCACCGTCGCCCGAAAGGGCCACTGTCACCTGCTCTCGGGCGGCTTTCGATACGTAGTAAGTCGGGATGGCAGAAGAATCAGCGAAGGGTTCATCGTAGTGCCAAGCCAGTCGTTCCACAACCTCTGTTGCTTGTGGTCGAACAATAGTCTGGTAGTAACTGGCGCCAAAATGGTGCGCGATGGTTCGTGCATGCTGAACCTCGCTGTAACGTTCCTCGTCAAATCCCACCGCACAGGTGGCCACAGGTCGATCCTGCAGCTGAGCCATGCAGGCTACCACGGCGGATGAATCCACCCCGCCACTCAGAAAACTCCCGAGGGGAACCTCGCTCATAAGCCGAATCCGCACCGCCTCCAGTAGCGACTGCCGGATGACTTCACACCAATCCTCTTCTCTCTTCTGCTCCACCTGCCCAAAATGCAGATCCCAATACGCTTGCTTTCGGGCGCCTTGTTCGGAAAAGACGATGTAGTGCGCCGGTGGAACTTTCTGCACTTCTTGATAAATACTCTTGGGTGCTGGAATGTATAGAAAAGTGAAGTAATCGGCGAGCGCGGTCAGGTCCAACTTATCGATTGCAGAATTGCCGGCCGTAACCGCCTTCAGTTCCGAACCAAAGATCAACCGCGACTTATCGTAATAATAAAAAAGGGGCTTCTTCCCGATCCGGTCGCGGGCTAAGAGGATCTGTCTGCGCGGGCGATCCCACAGCGCAATTGCGAACATACCGCGAAGTCGCGCGAAGCAATTCGCGCCAACTTCCTCGTACAAATGCACGATGACTTCTGTGTCTGACTTAGTGCGAAAACGATGTCCTTTGGATTCCAGTTCAGAACGCAGGTCAAGATAGTTGTAGATTTCGCCGTTGAAGATTACCCATACGCTCTCGTCTTCGTTAGTCAACGGCTGTTGCCCGGTATTTAGGTCAATGATGCTGAGACGGCGGTGTCCAAGGCCAATGCCAGGCTCGAAGTGATATCCGGCATCGTCGGGACCGCGATGCCAAAGCGTATCGGCCATCCGCTGAACCGTTTCCGGCCGGACCGTCCCACCGCCTAGGTCGAAAATACCGCAGATGCCGCACATAAGATTCCTTCAGGCGTGGCTGAACGCAGGCTCACTCACACGTGGTTTCACCAGTTGGCAATACATCTCTTCATATCGTTGCAACATGCGCTCGACACTAAATCGAGCAACCACACGTTCACGAGCATTCCTGCCTAGCTCCCGACGCCGGGCTTCCGCCGTAGCAAGCTGTACTAAATGATCGCAAATCTTCTCTGCGTCCCTGGGCTGCACCAGCAGGCCAGAATATCCATCCTCGACAACTTCGCAATTCCCGCCGACGGCGCTTGCGATTGGGGTCACACCCACAGACATCGCTTCCAGAAGAGTATTGGACATTCCCTCCGACAGCGAAGGCAGCACAAAAACGTCGAAGGCGTTCAGCCAATCGGCGACGTTTCGTACTTCTCCGGCGAGCAGTGTCCGGGGGGCAAGATCGTGGCGGCTTGCCAAATCTCTCTCCAGTACCGTTCGCTGCGGACCGTCGCCCACAATCACGAGCTGCAAATCGATCCCTCTTTGCAATGTCATCTCTGCCGCCCGCAGAAGCGTGCCATGATCCTTGACCGGGTCAAGCCGGCTCACGGTCCCGACGACCAGAGTGTTGGACCCAGCGCCCAATTTGCCGCGCATATCCATTCGAGCCTGTGGGCTGGGACGGAAATCCTCGACGTCCACTCCGTTGGGAATCACCTCCACAGAGTTCGCGGCCAAACCAAGTTCGTTGCAATAACATTGTTTCAGTTCCTGCGATACACAGAACACCTTGTCCGCCCACGCGTAGGAAGCCTTTCGGAGGAGCCGTCTTCTGAGAGGCTGGCGTCCCATGGTCTGGAGATCGCGACCATGTTCACTGTGTACAACCGCACCAACGCGGGCGAGTCTGGCCGCCGATACGGCTTCGATCGTTGCCCAGTTCCTTGAGTGAACGATATCGGGCCGCTCCCGCATAAAAATGCGCGTCAACTGCGGAACCAGAAACGCCGCTTTGTCGGTAGACTGATCCAGGCAAACCGTGCCTGCAGGATGTAGCCCGGGCGCCGGTACCAGGGTACACACGCTCTGCTCGAACCTGTCCGGATCCAGAGCCGAGAGTAGTCTCCGGACTACACTCTCCATTCCGCCCGTGGCCAGGGTGCGAATGACGTGCATCACCCGAATGGGTTTCACAGTGCGACAGCCTCCTCAGCCCTTCTCATCCCGGTTGTCCCCAACCAGCGCTTACGAAGCTCTCTTCTTTCAACGCCACTCCGTTGTTCAGCATCAGACGATCGAGTTGCGACTGTAGATCGAGATTCTCGTAGTGTCTCTTCAACGCTCCGCGAAGCTCGACGGATGAGATATCTGAACCATGTCGTAATATCCGGCTTACTCCGGCCGCAAACTCCCGCGGCGTATCCGCCACCACCAGCAACGAACGCAAATTCTCGGGCAGCGCCGATGCCGCCGCCGTCGAGCTAACCACAGGGATACCACCCGCCAAGGCTTCAAGGACTTTGTTCTGTACGCCACGGGCAATGCGCATGGGGACGACGGCCGCCGCAGCCCCACAAATATATGGCTTGATATCCGGCACACTGCCGGTAATCTGGACCGCGGGGTCGGAGCCCAGCTCTGCGATAGAGCGATGAGGGTTCCTGCCTGCGATCACAAAACGCGTTCCTGGCAGCTCGCTTCGAATTAACGGGAGCACTTCACGACAGAAGTATCTCGCCGCATCTACGTTCGGAAAGTAATCCATGGATCCAGAGAAAATCACGTAGGGCTGCCAAGATCGAATCTGATCGGAAAGAGAAATTTTCCTGGGGTCATATTGATCCACATCGAGGAAGTTCTCCAAAACCTGGATCTCGCCGACCGGGGCTTTCGACCTGAGCAACTCCGCCTCCGCATCAGTGCAAACCACCGTCGTTGAGAAGCCTCGAACAAGGCGCGATTCGTAAGCGGCCAGACTGCGAGCTTCGCGACGCCATACCCACGACAAAGGCCATCGACTCCGGTTTGCATATTGCTCCCATTTGTCGGAATCGACGTCCACCATATCCAACAGCTTAGGAATATTGTTGGTGGCCTCAACATACTGCGCCATGGAAGAGCTAAACACTAAGACCTTGTCGTACGTTCGCAGATCCATCGCAGACTTGATGTTTCGGGCCATTGTGCGCGAACAGAAAAATGCGGTGCTGAACGATTTGCCGAGCAGCAAAGCGGAAATCGCCCGAGCCCGGCTCCAGAAATAGGACAACTTCTCCAGGTAATAATGTCGGCAATACTGGTTCAGTTCATGGGCGTACTCTTTGTCCTTCGGATCGTCGTAGAAACAAATCAAATCCACCTCATGCCGCTTTGCAAGGGCTTGCAGTTCCCAAAACGCACGCATCTTCTCTCCCTTGTTCGGAGGGTATGGAGTGCGATGAACGATGAAGAGAATACGCATGGTGCCCTCGCGACGTCGCTGCTTTTCGGTCTTATCGCTTTGCGGCATGGGGCTACCCATTTCTCCTGGCGACGCCATTATGGAAACAACCGAACCAACGCCGGCCCTATCTTCTGTGTTAGTTCGAAAGGCATCGCCTTCCATAAAGCTATCGAGAGCTTGAATTTCGGGTTAGCCGGCGAAAAGTTCGGCATGCTGTTTCTCCGCACAAGAAAGAACTGGTATGGCAAAGGACGCTCCCGCATGTTCCATTGAGTCTTGAACTCATACGACCCGGACCCAAGCTTACTGCGGCCGAAATCGAAGTAGCGCACGCCTTTCTCCACTGCCCGTTTCATGACCTCCCAATACATGAAATTATTGGCGGCGAGCGGCCGGCTTTCGACAAGCGAGCCGCCAAAATACGGCAGAATCCAATCCCGGTAACGGAAACTCAGCACAGCAGCGAGAGCCTTCGTCCCCTGCCACACCGTCGTCAGTTCGCATTGCTCTCCAAACTCCTCCAAAATGATTTCGAACAATCGCTTGGAAAAAATCGGCGTGCCCAGATGGTGAAAGCTGCGAGAATAGATCTGGTAAAACGTCTCAAAATGCTGGGGATCCACCACGGCCCGCAGATCGTTCTTCTGAGCCTTGCGAATCATGTACCTGGTATCGCGCGGAAATCCTCGTAACAGCTGGTCAACACTGTGGGGGAGTTCGAGATCGAACGTGACATAAAGCTTCTTGGTTTGGAATCCTGAGTGCGAGATGGACCATTGCTCGCGCAGTTCCAGATATTGCACACCTTCGTTTTCTGCCATCCGGCAAGCAGCAGCACGCAACTCATTCGCCGTTTGTTCATTGTCCGCGCAAGGGCCTCCATAAACAGCGAAGGGAGTGGAAATCAGAGTCTTCCCTTGCAGGATGTTCGAAATCAAAAACAGCGGGAGTACACCACGAATGGCGCCATCTTGTTCAATGAATAAGTGGCGTGCTTTAAACCTGAAAGCCCTCTCGATCACACGTTGCCATGCCGTGAGATGGAATGGCGTGCCCGCCATGTGACGGTTGACATACTCGTCCCACGCGGCCTGATAACGTGGTTCGTAGGAACAGATAGTGGATGCAGTCCGGAGGATTGGATTCGCTGTCGCCATGATTGTCTTTCAAAAGCTCGCCCCTGCCGGTGCAACATAGTATAAGCGCCGCATGCCACAGAGTGGTTAACTCAATTAATGTTGTTACGTCCCGATGAGATGGTGTGCTAAGTGGTCCGTGCTCCCTTATTTGCTTTTCTTATTCCCGTAGTAAGAGTTATAGGTCGAGCTTTTACCAAGCTGGGCATCGTTGACGATGACGCCCAACAGCTTATCTTTCAAACGCCGGGTAGCGATATCCAGCGCTTCGCGAGTTGTTTTGCGGAGACGCACTACGAGCAAAACCGCATCACAGCCGGCTAACACCAATTCCAAGTCGGCGATCGGGGCCGATACTGGAACCGAATCGACGACGATCATGTCGAACTCCTGCTTCGCCCTTTCCAAGAAGTCGCGCCAACGGAGGCCTTCCAAAACTGCGTGCAGCGACTCCACGGAGACATTCCCGGCCGGTGTAACGTACAAATGGGGCAAAGTCGTTGCTCTGATACAGGACTCGAACGGCTCACGCTCCTCTAGGAAATCAAAGAGACCTTTATCCTCAGGCAGTCCTAGAAGTTCACTGATACCTCTGATGCGAAGGTCAGCATCGACCAGCAGAATCCGATCTTTCCGCAGTTGGGCCAGACTTATTGCCAGATTCAGGCAGGTGAAACTCTTACCGTCTTCTTTTTGGGGACTGGAAAGCAAGACCGACCGAAAGCCTGACTGCGCGCGTACAGTCAGCAATCGCGTCCGGAGAACTCCGAAATGCTCTGCTGCTTCCTTCTGCTGGGGGTCGACGAGCAGAGGGTAGGCAGGATCGGCACGTAAGACTACCGGTTCGCCATTTTGCGAACTGAAAATGCGCTCCTCGCCTGCTTTGCCAGAGATCTGTGGCTTGAGCGGTAGTTCGCGAATCGATGCCATTCTCAATTCCTTCTTCCCAGCCTGTTGACTCGCCGTCCAGCGCTCACCGCAGGGCGGCCGCGAGGAACCGGATGTACCCCAGTGCCAAAATTAAATTTCCGCTGACGGCGAGCGCTGCCCAAATACGCTGCCGTTTCTTTCTCGAATCGGTCATAAACCAGGGAATCTCCGCAAAAACAGGCGAGCTGAGCCGATCGTTGAGCTCCCGTTTTGTTTTCACGGTGCCATCAAGAATTTCCAACCCCACTGCCAACAGCAAGCCGACAATAAGACCAGCACCTAACCCTACTATATCCAACAGGGGCCGGTTGGGCTGAAATGGGTGCTCTGGGGGTTGCGCTGGTTCCAAGATCTGAAACTGCTCCCCCTTCTGTCTCGTTTCAACGGCGGAGGACATGTCCGCACCGAACTTGCGATCTTCGAGGTGCTTATAGCGGCCCTCAGCATCGTTATAATCGTTGGCCGCGGCCGCCAATTCTTGTGCCACTTGTGGAGCTTGCTCAAGAGACCTCTGGTAGTAGGCCATTTGCGACTTGATTTCGTTCTGGGCCGCCTCGCGCTTCTTAATCTCTTCGCTGAGTTGAGCAATTTGACCTTCGACGACTGGATTATGACGCTTGAGAGCCGTGGCCCTGGTGGATTTCGCTGCCGGGCTCGCCTTTTCCAGTTCTTGAATCTGTTGCTCGACTTTTTGAATCTCTGCTGCCTTGCTCTGCACATCCGGATAACTTGGTCCGTATTCGGAACGGAGCTGATCCATCTCCGTCTGCAGACGCTCCAACTGCATCTGCAGCGTAGCGGTATCGGCACTATGGGCGTTACTGTCCAGATTTACCACTGCGGGATCTTCCACCAAGAGATTTTCCAGGTATAGCTTTTGCTGCGCCGCCCGCCCGACTGCGTCAATCTCCGAACGCAATTCCAATTGTGCCAAAGTAAGTTTCTGCAGGTTCAAGTTCTGCGCTTCCGGGAGCAGGGTCGCGTACTTCGACCGCAGCTGCGCGACCTTGTCGGCTTTTGCGTCCAGTTCCTGTTTGGCTTTCACCAATTCGGCCTCGAAGAACTCGGTCGTTCCCAACACCTCCTGTGACCGCAGCTTCAAGTTTTCCTCGATGAAAAGCGACGCCAGCCGGTTGCTAACTCTGGCAGCAAGTTTCGGACTCTTCGAGGTGAAGGAGACCTTGAAGGCTTGCAGTTCCTTCACCCGGCTGCCTCCGTTGCTAATGGGCTCAATCTTTATGCTCTTATTCATCTCAGCCACAATTTCTTCTTGAGTCTTGGAATTCTTCAACTCACGATACAGACCCAATTCATCAATAACCTGGCCGAGCCTTGTAGTAGATAAAATCTCCTGTTGCAACATAGCCAGCCGCTGGTTCGCATCGATGGTGGCGGTTGACATTACGAAACTCTGCGGCACCTGTCCAGGGATTACTATGATTACCGCACCTGCCTCGTACAGGTTTGGGTAAAAATAGGCGGCCGTGGATACCAGCAGAGCGATTGTCAGCGCCGCTGTAACGATCATCCATTTGCGACGGGAAACGAGGTTTTTGTAGTCCTTAAGCCCGTAGTACTCAAGCCCGGCAAGCCCTACATCGCCGCTGGTCCTCTTGTCCCGCCTCGGAGTGTCATTCGAGCTCATAGCAGATATTCTCCCGACAAAGCGTTAAACCACGAAATGCGTCGCGGACTTAGGATTAATTCTTTAGCGAAACAAGCATCTTTTTGGCGTCTTCGGCCACGGCAGAACTCGGCCCCACCCGAAGGGAGGCCTCCAAATGCTCCTTTGCTTTGGTCGAATCCCCTGCACGTGAATAAGCAACCCCCAGATGGTAGTTGTACTCAGGACTTGTTGGTACCAGCGCTACACTCTTCTTAAGCGCCTGAATCGCATCACCCACCGTGTTCTTCTTAATGTAGATCCAGCCCAGAGTGTCGCAAATCTCCGGATCGTCCGGTCGGGCTTGGTTCGCCTCCTGGGCTAAGCGGAGCGCCACGTCGATGTTGCCGTCGTGTTCGGCATAATTCCACGCGAGGTTATTCTTGGCCTGGGCATTGTCCGGTTCCAACTCGAGCGACTTCTGATATGCGCTCTGTGCCTGGAGCCAGTCGCCGCGCTTTTCCTTTAACCGGGCGACCTGGAAATATGCCTTCCCCGATTTCGGAGAGAGCTGGATCACTTTGTTAAAGGCGTCAATTGCCGGATCGATTTTCGACTCCATGCTGAGAACGAGCCCCAATCCTTGCCAGGCGGCTGCTAGCTGTGGATTGATCGAGACTGCCTTATTAAAATAAGTTTCCGCCTGTGCATGGCGCTTGGCCATGGCCGCGATTTGTCCCCCGATTGTGTATCCCTCTGCCCACTGCGGTTTGTCTTTGAGGCGGCTCTGGAGGAACGACAGAGCAAAATCAGGCTTGTTCTCCGCCAGGTAAGTCAGACCGTACAAATAGAGCGTCTCCGTGGAGTCGGGTAGGGCTTGCTCAGATTGCTGCAGGAATCGTCGCGCTGCATCATATTTTTTCTGGTTATACATGGCCCACGCCAACGCCCGGTAGGTTACACCCCGGTCCTTGGTCTGGGGAAACTGGTCGAGCAATGGCAAAAGGTCTTTTTCCGCACGCACTGCTTCGCCATTCTGTGATTGCAGAGTGGCGCGGGCTATGTATGGTTCGAGGGTAGCTGGTTTGTCAGCCACAGCTCTGTCCAAGTCCGACATTCCAGCCTGCAGCGCTCCAGCGCCTACCTTGAGTCCAGCCAACAGGACACGTGCCTGCACAAATTCCGGCTGTAACTCCAGAGCCTTCTGCAAATCCGCCTGGGCTAGTTTCGGTTGTTTCTCTTGAAGTTCTGCCAGCGCGAGATAGTAATAGGCTTGCGTCAAACGAGGGTCTGCCCGCGTGGCATGCTGCAAATCAGCGATCCCCTCATCCGGCCGCGTTTGTGAAAGACGCAACCGCCCTTGCAAAAGCAAAGCATCCGCGTCGTCCGGTTTGGACTTGAGAATCGAATCCAGAAGTTTGTCAGCTTCCGCCAGCCGATCCGTTGACAGATAGAGTGTCGCTAGTGCGCGACGGCTCACCGAGTCGTCCGGGTACTTGTTCATCAGTTGAAGGTATTCTTTCTCCGCTAAGCCGGGCTGGTTCGTCGAGACGTAGAACTCGGCCAGCGCGGCTCGTTGCCTGGAGTCGGATTGCCCCATTTCGGCGATTTTCTTGAACACAGGTTCGGCGTCGGTAAGGCGTTGTTGCCTGACGAGGAAAGCCGCCTCGAGATATCTGGCCGCAATGCTGTTGGGGTTTTTTGCCACGCTGTCACGAATGACGCCCTCGGCATCTGCGATGCGGTTTTCTTGCAGAAGGAGAATGACGAAAGCCGCGCTAGCCGCCAGTTGCGTCGGGTCATACTGAATTGACTGGCGAAAACTGTGCTCGCTGGCAACGTAATCTTTGTCTTCAAATTGCAGGCCTGCCAACAACAACCAGGCGGATGCATTCTCGGGTTGAATCTGCAATACCTGGTTCACAGCCGTTTTTGCCTCGTCACGCATCCCCAACCCACGAACGCTTCTGGCGAAGGTGAGCAACCCTGCGGGATCGCCAGGTCGCTGAGCTAGCACGGCATCCGCCTGCTCTTTGGCTGCCTTGAAATCCCTAGCTACAAGGAGAATGTCTGCGAACGCTAACCGGGCTTGAACATTGGAAGGGTCGAGTTGGATTGCCACGTTCAACTGCCGCGCCGCAGTGACGTAATCTTGCGTCGCGACGTAGAGCTTACCTAACTCATAATGGTACGCCGCATTTCTAGAGTCGCTCTGGAGCGCGCGCCGGTATTCAATGATCGCCTCATTAGTTTTTCCATGCGCCGCATCTTCTTTGGCCTTCGCCGCCTGCTTCGCTGCCCGCTGCACCGGCGTGGCTTGATGGCAAGCCACCAAGAGAACGCTCAGCGGCACCAGCAAGGCGACCACGACCTGCCTCTTGAATCGAGAGGAATTCATAACGGCACCCGCAGCGAGCATCGATCTGACCGAAACACAAATTCCAGAACGCTCAAACATTTTGCCCTTTCACAATCTATCGGGCTCCCATGACCAGCGGAACCCGACAGTGACAGTCTTTTCCGAGGCGGTTTGCGCGCTTCCATGAATCTTCATGTAACGAGCTTGCCCGAAAAATGACAAGTTGCGGCTCAAGAAATGGCTGACTAGAACAGAGGCTTGTTCGCCGGTTGTGCTGGGACCGCTCGACACCTGCTGCTGAAGATAGCTGGCTCTGCCTGAACAGGTCCACCGCGCGCCAAAGCTCCGATTCAGCGTCAGAT
>Ga0209040_10003893_pt1 | contig 11373 bp, 9 predicted proteins | sample BogFormECP12_OM3_FD_188240 | JGI IMG/M metagenome (GOLD analysis project Ga0209040, IMG submission 188240) | Bog forest soil microbial communities from Calvert Island, British Columbia, Canada - ECP12_OM3 (SPAdes) (version 2) | ecosystem: Environmental > Aquatic > Freshwater > Wetlands > Bog ... | reverse complement strand
GAATTGCCCTTGTTGATCGAAGCGTCGGTCTGCAGGAAATCGTCGTACGGGCCGCTGTCGATGTTGCGGTTGCGGGCGGAGATGATTCCGGCCGTCACCGTTTCGCCGAGGCCGAACGGGTTGCCGACCGCCATCACGCCGTCGCCGACCCGCATCTTGTCGCTGTCGCCGAACTTGACGGTCTTCAGCGGTTTGTCGCTCTCCACCTTCAGCACGGCGACGTCTACTTTCGAATCCTTGCCGAGAACCTTGGCCTTGAGCTTTCGGCCGTCAGTGAAGATGACGACGATGTCGTTGGCGTCGCCGACCACGTGATTGTTGGTGATGACGATCCCGCTTGCGTCAATGACGAAGCCCGAGCCGAGCGACTGCGCCTGGCGCGCGCGGGGACGGGGGTTGATGCCATGGTTCTTGAAAAACTCCTCGAACATTTCGTCGAACGGCGTCCCCTTGGGCAGATCAGGCGCAGCCCCGCCTTTTTCTTCGATCGTTTGCGTCGCGGAAATATTGACCACCGCGTCACCGACCGAATCCACGAGATCGGCGAGGTTGGTCGGGCGCGCCTGGGCGAAGGCCGGGCCTGCAGGCGCGAGCGTCATCGGCGCGCCTATGAGCGTTGAAGCGATCGCCGCCGCAAACGCCGGGCGGACGCGTCGCAGCGTCGGGATTTGAGCGGCTTCAAACATGCGGTTCTCCTCGCATTCGTCATCGACAGATTCGGCGGCGCCGAGGCGCCCGCCCCAAAAGAGCACGCTAGAGCAACGAGCGTGACGCCCAGACGATCGCGATGCCCAAGAGCGCGGCGCCCAGTCCCACCCCACGCAACTTGTTCGGATCCTCGCGCGCGGCGGCCGCCATGCGCTTGCGCATCGATTCGGTGAAACCCGCCATCAGCAACCCTTCGATGGCGAAAACGAGGCCGACCGCGACGCTGAAGTCCCGCATGGGTTCAATCCGCCTTGGCCGCCGGCTGAGGCGCGGTCGCGGTTTCGGGCGCAGGAGTGGGGGTCGAAAAGTAACGGAAGAAGTCCGACTTCGGGCTGATCAACGCCCTCGATTGCCCGGCGCCGAAACTGTTCTGGTAGGCCTGCATCGAGCGGTAGAACGAGAAGAACTCCGGATCGGCGCCATAGGCCTCGGCGAAGATGCGGTTGCGCTCGCCGTCCCCTTCGCCGCGGGTCTGCTCGGACTGCTGCTGGGCCTGTGCGGTGATAACCGTGACCTTGCGGTCCGCCTCGGCCTTGATCTGCTGGCTCTGCTGCGACCCTTGCGCGCGGTAGGAGGCGGCGCGCTGCTGGCGCTCGGTCTGCATGCGCCGGAACACCGCCTCCGAGTTCTCGGCCGGCAGGTCGGCGCGCTTGATGCGGACGTCGACGACGGCGAGGCCGAAGCGTTTGGCGCCGGCGATCATCTGGTCGCGGATGTCGGCCATCAGCGCATCGCGCTTGTCGCGGACGATGTCGGTGATCGAGGCCTCCGAAAGCGTGCGCCGAAGCGCGGAGTTCAGCATGCCGCCGAGCTGGGCGTTGGCCCCGCGGGTGTTGAAAACGGATTGGTAGAAGAGCAGCGGATCGTCGATGTGGTAGCGGACGAACGCGTCGACCTCGAGCCGCTGGTTGTCAGACACCAGGACTTCCTGGCGCTCGTCGTCGAGCGCCAGGATGCGCTTGTCGATATAGACGACCGTGTCGACGAACGGCCACTTGAAGTAGAGCCCCGGGGCGCCGATGAGGTCGCGAACCGGTTGTCCGAAGCGCAGCACCAGCGCCTGCTCGGTGGGGTCGACGACGAACAACGACATCGACGCCAGGACGATCACGACGACTGCGATGACGGCGACCCCGACGCCGCTGAAAGACCGTTTCATTTGCCGCTCCCCGTCGACTTCTGCAGCGGCTCGAGCGCGATATAGGGCACCGGCGCGCTGGCCCCGTTCGTGTCGACGACCGTCTTGTCCATGGGCCCGAGAACGCGCTCCATCGTCTCGAGATACATGCGCTCGCGGGTGACCCCCGGCGCCTTCTTGTACTGCTCGTAGATTTGATTGTAGCGGGCGGTCTGGCCTTTGGCGTCCAGGATCGTCTGCTCGCGATAGGCCTTGGCCTCGGCGACGATGCGCGCCGCGCCGCCCTCGGCCTCCGGCACCACCTTGTTGGCGTAGGTTTCGGCCTCGTTGACGGCGCGTTGCTGGTCCTGCTGCGCCGCGGTGACGTCGCGATAGGCGGAAATAACCTGGCTCGGCGCGTCGACCGACTGCAGCTGAACCTGCTTGACGAGCACTCCGGCGTGGTAATTGTCGAGCACGTTCTGGATGCGCTTCTGCGCGTCCGTCTCGACTGACTTGCGGTCGGTCGTCAGGATGCCGTCGATGGTCTTGAGGCCCACGACCTCGCGCATGATGCTTTCGGCCACCGCCTTGACCGTTTCGCGCGGGCTCAGGATGTTGAATACGTAGTCCTCAGGCTTGGCCGGATCGATCTGCCAGTTCACCCGGAAGTGGACGTCGACGATGTTCTTGTCGCCCGTCAGCATCTGGCTTTCCTCGGGGATGTCGGCGTTGTCGCCGACGCTGCGATAGCCCACCTCGGTGATCTGCTGATCCCAGACCGGGACCTTGATCACCGAGCCGATCGGCCAGGGCCAGTTGGTGTTGAGGCCCGCCGCCGTCTTGCCGGTGTAGCGGCCGAGCACGAGATTGATGCCCACTTCATTGGGTTGCACCGTGTAGAACGTGCCCAAACCGAACCAGACCAGGACGGCCGCCAGGACGAGGAACAGAAGGGTGCGGAGGCTGAAGCCGCCGCCGGCTGAGCCTCCGCCCCCCGATCCCCCCGGGGTCAGCCTGCCCAGCGCCTCCTGCACGCGGCGAATGATCTCTTCGAGATCGCCGGTCGGCGGGCCCGACGGCCCTTGCCCCCACGGCCCCCGCCCGGGCGAGCGCCACGGTCCGCCGCCTTGATTGTTCCAGGACATCCAAACCTCTCGCTTACCGCCCGCCCCGCGGCGCTGGCGCTTATATAGGCAAGTGTTGCAGCACGGCAACGACCTAGCGCAACGGTCGAGACCGGCGCTTGGCGTCGAGGCCGACGCAGCTGATCGCGTCCCTGTCGTCTCCATCAATCATGGGCCGTCGTCTCGCCTTCCTGGGCGCTCGCCTTGGTTTTGGCCTCGCGCGGGGCGAGCGGCGCGATCCTGAGCGCCGCAATCCGGTTGCGCTGCTTGCGCAGCACCTCGAAGCGGAAGCCGTGGAAGGAGAAGGTCTGCCGCGGCTCGGGTATGGCGCGAGCCTCGTGGATCACGAGGCCCGCGACGGTCGCCGCCGCTTCGTCGGGCAGGTTCCAGCCCATCGTCCGATTGAGGTCGCGGATGGTCACCGAGCCGTCGACGACGACCGAGCCGTCGCGCTGCTTGCGGACCCCGACCACCGCCTCGTCGTGCTCGTCGCGAATGTCGCCGACGATTTCCTCGATGATGTCTTCGAGCGTCACCAGCCCTTGCACGACTCCGTATTCGTCGACGACCAAAGCCGAATGCGTCTTGCGGCGCAGAAAAGCCTGCAGCTGATCACGCAGGCTCGTCGACTCCGGGATGAACCAGGGCGGGAGCGCCAGATCGGCGATATTGACCTTGCTCGCGTCGCTGCCCGCGGCGACATAGGCTCGCAACAGATCCTTGGCGTGCAGGACGCCGATGATGTTGTCCGGCTCGCCGCGAAACAGCGGCATGCGGGTATAAGGCGACTCGATCGCTTCGCGGACCAGTTCGTCTGGCGGCAGGTCGGCGTCGATGAGATGCATCTTGGTGCGATGCACCATGATGTCCGACACCGGAATCTCGGCAAGTTCCAGCAAGCCGCCGAACATGTCGCGTTCCTCGCGCTCGACGCCGCCCTCGCGATGCAGGATGTCGACGGCGCCCATCAGCTCTTCGTGGCCGGTGACCCCGGGATCCTTTTCAATCAAGGATACGCCGCAAAGACGAAGAAGGCCGCGCACCACCATCTCGACTGCGCTGACGATCGGGCCGAAAATGGTGACGAAGAACAGCACCAGCGGAGCAATCAACAGCGAGACCCGGTCGGGATAGGCGATGGCGATGGTCTTGGGCATCACCTCGCCGAAAACGACAATCAGCGCGGTCATGATCGCAGTGGCGGCAAACACGCCGTGTTCGCCGTAGAAGTCGAGCAAAACGCTGGTTGCGATGGCGGACGAGCCGATGGTGACGAACTGGCCGCCGAGCAGCATGGCGCTGATGAGGCGCCCGCGCATGCCGATGAGGCGCGTCACCAGCTTCGCGCGGCTGTCGCCCGCTGTCTCGAGCGCGTGCATGCGCGCCCGCGAGGCGGCCGTCAGCGCCGTCTCGGCGCCGGCGAAGAAGGCTGCCGCGACGACGCTGACGACAATGATGAGGACGTCGAGACTGATCGGCATGGGGCTTTTCTAGCGGGTCATGTATAGCATGTTCCCCCAGCCCGCGGGGATGGGCGCCGGTCAATCCGGCGGAAGCGCGAGTTCGCTTTTCAGGAACGCGAGAACGCTCGATTCCTCGACGTCGCGCGCGATGAAGCTTTGGCCGATTCCCCTGGCGAGAATGAACGTCAGCCGACCGCGCTCGACTTTCTTGTCCTGCCGCATGGCCGCAAGAATGTCGCGGGCGTCGACCTCGAGGCCGGGAATGTCGCGCATGCGGGTCGCCAGGCCGACGGCCTTCAGGTGCGCCCCGACCCGAGCGGCGTCCTGACCCGAACAGAACCCGAGCTGGCGCGAGAAGCGGAACGCCGAGGCCAATCCGATTGCGACGCCCTCGCCGTGAACGAGGCGCGCCGAATCGTAGTGGGTCAGGCTCTCGAGGGCGTGGCCGAAGGTATGGCCGAGATTGAGCAGCGCGCGCTCGCCCCGCTCGGTCTCGTCGGCGACGACGACGCGCGCCTTGGCGGCGCAACTTGTGGCGATCGCATCGGCCCGCGCCGGACCGCCGGAAAAGACTTGGCGCCAGCGGCCCTCCAGGAATTCAAAGAAAGACCGATCCCCGATCAGGCCGTACTTGACCACTTCCGCATAGCCTGCGCGGAACTCCCGCTCGCTCAGCGTGTCGAGGCTGCCGGAATCGGCGAGAACGAGGGACGGCTGATGGAACGCCCCGACGAGATTTTTTCCGTGCGGCGAGTTGATGCCGGTTTTGCCGCCGACGCTCGAATCGACTTGCGACAGGAGCGTGGTCGGGATCTGGACGAACCGCACGCCGCGTCGCAGCGAGGCTGCGCAGAAGCCGGTCAGATCGCCAATGACCCCGCCGCCGAGCGCGATCACGATGTCGCGTCGTTCGATGCGCGCCGCGATCAGCGCGTCGGAGACGCGCGCGAATTCGGCATAGGACTTCGTCGCCTCGCCGGGAGGGCAGACGATCGATGTCGAGGAGAGCCCGGCTTTGGCGAGGCTTGCCTCCACCCGGCCGAGATAAAGCGGCGCGACATGAGCGTCGGTGACGATCGCACATTTGGCCCCGGGCGCGATGCTTGCGATTTCCAACCCAGCCTCGTCGATCACGCCGCGGCCGATGATAATCGTGTAGGCGCGCGCGCCGAGCGGCACCTCGACCTTTCGCCGTTCCGCCCGGGAGCCGCGCAGCTTCTCGGCGAGGCGGCGCAGCGTCATGTCGACCACCGACTCGTGCGGCCCGTCGCGCCCTTCGACGGTGATGTCGGCGAGCGCATAGATTGGCGAGCGTTCCTCCAGCAGCTGGCGCAAGGTCCGCTCAGGGTCGGTGGTCTGCAGAAGGGGGCGGTTCGATTTCTTGCGCACGCGCGCCAGCAGCACTTCGATGTCCGGCTTCAGCCAAATCGAGACGCCGTGCGCGGCGATATTGTCGCGCGTCGCCTTGTTCATGAAGGCGCCGCCCCCGGTCGCCAGCACCTGTGGTCCCGAATTCAACAGGCGCGCGATCACCTTCCGCTCCCCGTCGCGGAAATAGGCTTCGCCGAACCGCTCGAAGATTTCGGCGATCGTCAACTGCGCGCCCGCCTCGATCTCGGCGTCGGCGTCGACGAACGGCAACCCGAGCTTCGCGGCGAGCCGCTTGCCGACCGACGTCTTGCCGGCGCCCATCATGCCCACGAGCACGATCGAGCGGCCCCCAAGCGCGGCCGCAACACGCCGGACGTCGACGGGCGGACCCTGAACCATCAACCGCGAACCTCGCCATTTCCGTTGGAGCGCCGTCCCTTACAGGAAAGTCAAGGCGTTTGCGACAGGGAGCAGGCGCGTTGCGCGCATTCGACTGTCTTGCGCGGCGCCTCGGTTCTTGCGACCATGCCGGGAACACGACCGACGTGCGACCGGCGCGCGTCAAGGACATCTTTGGAGGTCGCCAGGCCTCGGCTGCGTCCGGATTGAGCGGGCGCGCTGCCCAGACCGGCCAATGCTTGAGGAGCTCAATCTTGACTGCAGCCAATCACGAGCACCGGATCCCCGGTCCGCGCCTCATCGCCATCGTCGGGCCGTTCCAGAGCGGAAAGACCAGCCTTCTCGAGGGAATATTGGCGCGCGGCGGAGGTCTTCCGCGGCAGGGGTCGGTGCGCGAGGGCACCAGCGTCGGCGACTCGAGCCCCGAGGCGCGCGGCCACGCCATGAGCGTCGAGCCCAACGTCGCCAGCATCGACTATATGGGCGATCGCCTAACCTTCTTCGACTGCCCGGGCTCGATCGAATTCATCCACGACATGCGCCACGCCCTGCCGGTGTCCGACGCCGCCGTCGTCGTCTGCGAAGCCGACCCCCGGAAAATCCCGGCGCTGCAGGTGATCTTGCGCGAGCTCGAGGAGCTCGGCGTGCCGCGCATCCTCTTCCTCAACAAGATCGATCAGGCGACCGGGGGGTTGCGCGAGACTTTGGAGATGCTTCAGCCCGCATCGCGCACACCGCTCCTTCTGCGCCAGATCCCGGTATGGGAAAACGGCGTTGCGACGGGCTTTGTCGATCTCGCGCTCGAGCGGGCCTTCCTCTATCGCGAATCGGCGACCTCGGCCGTCATCGATATGCCGGCAGGCGTCATTCCGGAAGAGAAGCAGGCGCGCTACTCGATGCTCGAAAAGCTCGCCGACTACGACGACGCGCTGATGGAGCAGCTCATCAGCGACATGGACCCGCCGAGGGACCTCGTGTTCGACGATCTCGCGCGCGAGTTGCGCGAGGGTCATGTCGTGCCGGTGCTGATGGGCTCGGCGACCGAAGGCCATGGCGTGACCCGGCTCCTGAAAGCCGTCCGGCACGAGGCTCCCGCCATCGCCCACACCCGCAAGCGCCTCGAGATCGACGACAAGGGCCCGGCGCTGGCCCAGGTCATCCGCACCATCCACACCGCGCACGGCGGCAAACTTTCGCTGTCGCGCGTGCTGCGCGTCGCCTTCGCCGACGGCGCCACCGTCGTCAATTCGCACGGACAGGAGGAGCGTATCGGCGGCCTGGCGCGTCTCATGGGGGCGACCTCTTCCAAAGTTACGCGCGCGGAGGAGGGCGACACGATCGCCTTCGCCCGGCTCGAAGGCCTCGCCACCGGCGACCGTTTCGCCGACGGCAAGGTCGCCCCGGCGGCGGCCGACATCCCCCCGCCCCCGCCGCCGACCCAGGCTTTTGCGATCCATGTCAAGGACCGCAAGGACGAGGTTCGACTCGCCGCGGCGCTCGCCAAGCTGTGCGAGGAGGATCGGGCGCTTGCCTTCGTCCAGGACGCCGAAATGTCGGAGATGAAGCTCTACGGGCAGGGCGAGATGCATCTGCGCGTGACGACCGAGCGTCTCGCCGACCGGTTCGGGGTGACGATCCACACCCGCAAGCCGACGGTCGCCTATCGCGAGACGATCCGCGACGCGGTCAGCGTGCGCGGGCGGCACAAGAAACAGTCCGGCGGACACGGCCAGTTCGGCGACGTGGTGGTCGAGGTCTCGCCGCGCGGGCGCGGCGAGGGGTTCGCCTTCGCCGAGCGGGTGCACGGCGGCTCGGTGCCGAGGCAATATTTCTCGTCGGTCGAAGCGGGGGCGAAGGATGCGATGGCGCGCGGGCCGTTCGGCTTTCCGGTGGTCGACGTGTCGGTCACGCTGATCGACGGCTCGTACCACACGGTCGATTCGTCCGATATGGCGTTCCGCGCCGCGGCGCGAATCGCGCTCGACGAAGCGCTGGCCAAGGCGCGTCCCGTCCTCCTGGAGCCGATCCTGTCGGTGACGATCTACGTGCCGTCCGACGCGCTCGCCCGGGCGAGCGCCCTCGTCAGCGCGCGGCGCGGGCAGATTCTCGGCTTCGAGGCGCGCGAAGGCTGGAAGGGCTGGGAGGCGCTTCGGGCGCTCATTCCCGAGGCGGAAATCGGCGATCTCATAATAGAGCTCCGCTCGGCGACTTCCGGCGTCGGCGCGTTCGAAACCAAGTTCGACCATCTCGCCGAGCTTGCCGGAAGGGCGGCCGAACAGGTCATCGCGGCCCGGCAGCGCGCGAACGCCTGACCGCCTCAGTCCAATAATTAAGTCCTTCCGCGGCTGTACAGAGGCGCGTCCATCGCATAAACGACGGCGGACATCCGCCCCGCCTGGAGACCCATTCGATGGCCGACGCCACCTTCGAACAAAGCCGCTTGGCGACTGTGTTCGGCGGATCTGGATTCCTCGGGCGCCACGTCGTCCGCGCGCTCGCGCGCAGAGGGTGGCGGGTGCGCGTGGCCGTGCGCCGGCCTGATCTCGCCGATTTCCTGCGGCCGATCGGCGTCGTGGGCCAGATTCAGCCTGTTCAGGCGAACCTCCGCTATCCGGCCTCGATCGCCGCCACGCTCGAAGGCGCGGAAATGGTGGTGAACGCCACCGGCGTGCGGGCGGAAAGCGGCGCGCAAACCTACAAAGCCGTGCATGTCGACGGCGCGGCGCTGCTCGCGCGCGCCGCTGCGGCCGCCGGCATCGAAACCTATGCTCATATTTCGGGCATCGGCGCCGATCCCAAGTCCGCGTCGGCCTATATCGCCAGCAAGGGTCTCGGCGAAACCGCGACGCTCGACTTTTTCCCGCGTGCGACAATCCTGCGCCCGTCCGTCGTGTTCGGACCGGAGGACGACTTCTTCAACCGGTTTGGCGCGCTCGCGCGCGTCATGCCGGTCATTCCGCTGTTCGCCGGCGGAAAGACGCGCCTGCAACCTGTCTATTGCGGCGACGTCGCGCGTGCGGCGGCCGCTGCGCTCGCAGGCGAAGCGAGCCCGGGAACGATTTACGAACTCGGCGGACCGGAGGTGACGACGCTGCGTGAAGCGGCCGAACTCGTCCTCAGAACGGTGGAGCGCCGCCGGCTTCTCGTCGGCCTGCCGCTCATGCCTTCCCGCGCGATCGCGTCGATGACCGCCTTCGCGAGCAAGGCGACTTTCGGCCGGTTTCCGAAGCTTCTGACGACGACTCGCGATCAGGTCGAACTGCTCGCCTTCGACAATGTCGTATCGGCCAAGGCCGAGGCCGAGGGACGGGTTCTGCGCGGTCTCGGCATAGCCCCGCAGGCGGCCGAAGCGATCATCCCCTCCTATCTTGTGCGCTTCCGCAAGACGGGCCAGTATGAGGCTCAGCGGTCGGCGTGAGGCGCTCTTCGTGAGCGCTCGGGCGGGGTCGACCGTGTTCGTTCAATGACGTTTTCGTATTGATCTTAAATGAAGATTTGGGCATGAAGGGCCGGCAAGGAAGCTCCGGGCCAATTCGAGTTGGGGATGTTCAGTGATCAAGTCTGAACTTGTGCAACGCATGGCCGCCCGCAATCCGCACCTCTACCAGCGCGACATTGAGAACATCATCGATGCGATTCTCGGCGAGATCACGGAGGCGCTCGCGCGTGGCGAGCGGGTGGAGTTGCGTGGCTTCGGCGCCTTCTCGACCAAGCAGCGGCAGGCGCGCACCGGCCGCAACCCGCGCACGGGCGACAAGGTGCCGGTGACCGAGAAATTGGCGCCGTTCTTCAAGACCGGCAAGGAATTGCGCGAGCGTCTCAATCGCGCGCCGGTCGAGCAGACCTAGGGTGGAGCGTCGACCGGCGGACCGGGCCAGAGCGATGGAGCGAACGGGGCAATCATGATTCGCTTCATAAGGCTTGCCGTCCTGATCGTGGTCGCGGCCATTCTTCTGCTGTTCGCCTTCGCCAACCGACAAATCGTGACGGTGTCCTTTGACCCGTTCAGCTCCGCCGACAACGCCGCCTTCGCGACGACGGCCCCGCTGTTTATTGTCGTGATCGTGTCAGCGATGCTCGGCGTGATCGCCGGCGCCGCGGCAACCTGGCTGTCGCAGGGACGCCACCGGCGCGCGGCGCGGCGGCATCTCGCCGAGGCGAACAAGTGGCGCACGGAGGCCGAGGCCATGAAGGCGCACGAGCCTCCCGCCCTGCCGCGTTCGTAAAGCGAAAGCCATGCGGGTCTTCTCGGCGGCCGACGTCGACGCGAGCCTCGATTTTCCCATGCTCGTCGACGAACTCAGCCGGGCGATGCGCGGCGGCTTCATTGCGCCGCCTCGTCATCACCACGCGATCGAGCGCGCGGGCGAGCCGGCGGCGACGCATCTCCTGATGCCCGCCTGGACCGAGAGCGCCTCGAGCGCCGGCCTTTATCTGGGCGTCAAAATCGTCAACTTCTTTCCCGGCAATTCTTCGCGCGGCCTGCCCGCGGTCACCGGCCTCTACGTGCTGCAGTCCGGCCGCAGCGGCGAAACGCTCGCGGCGATCGACGGAACGCGACTCACCCTCTGGCGAACAGCCGCCGCTTCGGCGCTGGCGGCGCGCCATCTCGCACGGTCCGACGCGCAGCGCCTGCTTGTCGTAGGGGCCGGCGCGCTCGCGCCATTTCTGGCGCGCGCTCACGCGAGCGTGCGCCTAATGAATGCGATCACCATCTGGAATCGCCGCCCCGAGGGGGCGCAACGGGTCGCCTCCGCGCTCAGCGCGACAGGTCTGCCAGCGCGGGCCACCGAGGATCTCGAAGCCGCAGTCGCCGAAGCCGACATCGTCTCCTGCGCGACTCTGGCGACGGCGCCGCTGGTCGAGGGCCGATGGCTGAAGGCCGGACAGCATCTCGATCTTGTCGGCGCCTTCGCCATGTCCATGCGCGAAGCCGACGACGAGGCGTTGAGGCGCGCCCGGATCTTCGTTGACACGGACGCCGCCTGTTCGGAAGGCGGCGATGTGGCGATCGGCCTCGCCAATGGCGTCATCTCCCGGGCCGAGATCGTCGCCGACCTTCCCGCGCTCTGCCGCGGCGCGCAGGGGCGCCGGACAGGCGATGAGATCACTCTGTTCAAGTCGGTCGGCGCGGCGGTCGAGGATCTCGCGGCGGCGATGCTCGTCTGGCGCAAGGCGGGTGGAGCGG
>Ga0209040_10003892_pt1 | contig 11373 bp, 11 predicted proteins | sample BogFormECP12_OM3_FD_188240 | JGI IMG/M metagenome (GOLD analysis project Ga0209040, IMG submission 188240) | Bog forest soil microbial communities from Calvert Island, British Columbia, Canada - ECP12_OM3 (SPAdes) (version 2) | ecosystem: Environmental > Aquatic > Freshwater > Wetlands > Bog ... | reverse complement strand
CTCTTCGGTGATGACCTGGCCGCCGGTGAGGATGGCCATGTCCTGGAGCATCGCCTTGCGGCGCTCGCCGAAGCCCGGGGCCTTGACCGAGACGCTGCGGAAGGTGCCGCGGATCTTGTTGACCACCAGGGTGGCGAGGGCCTCGCCCTCGACGTCCTCGGCCACGATCACGAGCGGCTTGCCCCCCTGCATCACCTTTTCGAGGATCGGGAGGAGGTCCCGCACGGCGGTGATCTTGGAGGACACCAGCAGGACGTAGGGGTCCTCGAGCACCGCCTCCATCCGCTCGGGGTCGGTCACGAAGTACGGGGAGATGTAGCCCTTGTCGAAGCGCATCCCCTCCACCAGGTCCATGTCCATGCCGAAGGTCTGGGACTCCTCGACGGTGATCACGCCGTCCTTGCCCACCTTGTCGATGGCCTCGGCGATCATCTCGCCGATCTCGGTGTCGGCGGCCGAGATGGAGGCCACCTGGGCGATCTGGTCCTTGGACTCGGTCTCCTTGGAGATGGCGTGGATGGCGGCGACCGCCTCTTCGACGCCGGTCTCGATGCCCTTCTTGAGCGACATCGGGTTGGCCCCGGCGGCCACGTTGCGCAGGCCCTCGTGGACCATGGCCCAGGCGAGCACGGTGGCCGTGGTGGTCCCGTCACCGGCGACGTCGTCGGTCTTCTTGGCCACCTCCTTCACCAGTTCGGCCCCGATCCTCTCGAAGGGGTCCTCGAGCTCGATCTCCTTGGCGATGGAGACCCCGTCGTTGGTGATCGTGGGGGCGCCCCACTTCTTGTCGAGCACGACGTTGCGGCCCTTGGGGCCCAGGGTGACCCGGACCGCGTCGGCCAGCTTGTTCATGCCGGTCTCGAGGGATCGCCGGGCCTCTTCGTCGTAGGTGATCAGCTTGGCCATGTGGGTGGTTTCCTCCTGCTCAGCCGGTCGCAAAGGCCGGCTCGGTCCTGTGGGACAGCCTAGCTCGGCCGTTAGCACTCTCGTTCATCGAGTGCCAATAGCAAACCACGCCCGGGCCCGGCGCGCAACCGCGGGCGTCCCGGCGCCCGCGGGCGGCGGTGGCCCCCGCTCAGCCGCCGGCCACCGCCGGGACGATGGAGATGGTCTGGCCGTCGGCCACCGGGGAGGCCAGGCCGTCGAGGAAGCGGACGTCCTCGTCGGCCAGGAAGACGTTGACGAAGCGCCGGAGCCCGCCCCCGTCGTCGAAGAGGCGTCCGGCGAAGCCCGGATGGGCGGCGTCGAGGGCCTTGAGCGCCTCGCCCACCGTGGCGCCCTCGACGCAGACCTCGCCGGCCCCGCCGGTCAGGGTCCGGAGCTGGGTGGGGATGCGGACGGTCACGCTCATCGGGGGTGCCCCCGGGTCGGGCGCTGGGCTCGGCGCCCGACCGTCGCGGGACCGGGGCCCGGGCCGGACCGGGACCGGGGGGCGGGCGGGACCGGGATCACGCGGCGCCCGGGGGGTCGAGGTCGACCGCCCTGTCGAAGGCCTCGAGGGTCGGCTCGATCGTCACCGTGGGGCCGACGGTGTCCGAGAGGGCCTCGACCGTCTTGAGCCCGTGCCCGGTGACCAGGGCCACCACCCGCTCGTCTTGGCGCACGACGCCCTGGGCGGCCAGCTTGGCCAGGGTGGCGATGGTCACCCCGCCGGCGGTCTCGGCGAAGATCCCCTCGGTGCGGGCCAGGAGGCGGATGCCCTCGATGATCTCGTCGTCGGTGACCGAGGCGCACGCCCCCCCCGAGTCCCGGATGGCCGCCAGGGCGTACCAGCCGTCGGCCGGGTTGCCGATCGACAGGGACTTGGCGATGGTCGACGGCTTGACCGGCCGGATGGTGTCGGAGCCTTCGGCGTAGGCCGTGGCCACCGGTGAGCAGCCCTCGGCTTGGGCGCCCGAGATCCGCACCTCGGGCACCGCCTCGAGCAGGCCCACCCGGCCGAGCTCGGCGAAGCCCTTGGCCACCTTGGTCAGCTGGCTGCCCGAGGCGATGGGGACCACCACGTGGTCCGGGGCCTCCCAGCCCAGCTGCTCGGCCACCTCGAAGGCCAGGGTCTTGGAGCCCTCGGCGTAGTAGGTGCGCAGGTTGACGTTGACAAAGGCCCAGCTCGGGTGCTCGCTGGTCAGCTCGGCGCAGAGGCGGTTGACGTCGTCGTAGGAGCCCCGGACCGAGACCACGGTCCCGCCGTAGACGGCGGTCATGGTCACCTTGGCCCCCTCGAGGTCGTGGGGGATGAGGACGACCGAGGCCATCCCGGCCCGCGCCGCGTGGGCGGCCAACGAGTTGGCCAGGTTGCCCGTCGAGGCGCAGGCCGCCACCTTGAAGCCGAGCTGGCGGGCCTTGGTCAGGGCCACCGAGACGACCCGGTCCTTGAACGAGCCGGTCGGGTTGGCCGTGTCGTCCTTGATCCACAGCTCCCCGAGGCCCAGCTCGGCCGCCAGGCGGTCGGCCCGGACCAGGGGGGTGAACCCGGCCCCGAGGTCGACCGGCGCCGGGTCGTCGACCGGCAGCAGCTCCCGGTAGCGCCAGATGGTGCGGGGTCCCCCGGCGATCCCGGCCCGGGTGACCGAGGCGGCGATCCGCTCGTAGTCGTAGGCGACCTCGAGGGGCCCGAAGCAGTAGTCGCAGACGTGCAGCGCCTCGGCGGGGAATTCGCGGCCGCACTCCCGACAGCGCAGCCCAGTGACGTGGTCCACGATGGTCCTCCTCATCGGTCGGGCATTGGCACCTGTTGCAGCGCCCTGGCGGACCGCAGGCACGGTCCGACCGGGTTGCACTGGTTGCCGCGGCGTCGCAGGGCCCGTCCCTCAGCCGCTCTGGATGATGGCCACCATGCTTGTCGATCCGGCCTCTCCCGTCAATGCAGCCCCGGAGGGGGCCTCGAGACCCCGGCGGGGCGCCGGACCGGGCACGGGGGCCGGCGGGTCGGGCGGGGGCCGGCGATGGGGGATGATCGGGCCATGGGCGAGGGCGTGAGGACGTTCGACCGCTCGGCGTTCCCCGTCGACCGGCTCCTGGCGGCCAAGGGGCCGCGCACGGTCTCGGTGTGCGTCCCGGCCCGCAACGAGGCGGCGACGGTGGGTGCCGTGGTGGCGGCCGTGGTCCGGCCCCACCTGGCCGTCGCCGGCGGGTCCGGCCTGGTGGACGAGGTGCTGGTGGTCGACGACGGCTCCGAGGACGACACGGGCTCTCGGGCTGCGGCGGCCGGGGCCCGGGTCCTCCGACGTGCGGCGGACCCTGGCAAGGGCCAGGCCATGCGGGCCGCCCTCGAGGCCGCCACCGCGGACCTGGTGGTGTTCTTGGACGCCGACGTCGTCGACACCACCGAGTCGTTCGTGACCGGCCTGCTCGGTCCCCTGCTCGTGCACGAGGACGTCGCCCTGGTGAAGGGCTGCTACGAGCGGCCGTTGGAGGGCCAGCCGGCGGGCGGGGGGCGGGTGACCGAGCTGGTGGCCCGGCCCCTGCTCGAGCTGTGCTTCCCCGAGCTGGCCGGCGTGCGCCAGCCCCTGGCCGGCGAGACCGCCGCCCCCCGCTGGGCCCTCGAGAAGGTCGGCCTGTCCGACGGGTACGGCGTTGAGCTCGGGCTCCTCATCGACGTGGCCGCCCGCTTCGGGACCGGGTCGATCGCCCAGGTCGACCTCGGAACCCGCACCCACCGGAACCGGCCGCTCGACGAACTCCGCCCCCAGGCGGTTGAGGTCCTGCGGGCCGGGCTGGCCCGGGCCGGGATCCGGACCGGGCCGGGCGGGCCGGGCGCCTCCCGCCCGCCTGTGCTCCCCGGCAACTAGCGTCCCTGGCGTGGCCGGCCTCGTCGTCGTCTCGAACCGGGGTCCCCTGTCCTTCCGTCTCGACGACGACGGAGAGCCGGTGCTGGCCGGGACGGGGGGCGGGCTCGCCGGGACCCTCCACCCGATGCTGGCCGGTTCGGGGGCCACCTGGGTGGCCGCCTCGTTGAACGAGGCCGACCGGCTGGCCGGTACCCAGGGCCTCATGACCGAGGACGGCCTGCGGATCGTGATGCTCGCGCCCGACGCCAACGAGTACCGGATGGCCTACGACGTCATCTCCAACGCCTCGCTGTGGTTCTGCCACCACCACCTCTTCGACCTGCCCCGCCGGCCCCGGTTCGACCGTCACTGGGGGGAGGCCTGGGACGCCTACCGCGCCTTCAACCGGTCCTTCGCCGAGGCGGTGGCGGCCAACGCCGAAGAGGAGGCGATCGTCTTGGTGCAGGACTACCACCTGTCCCTGACCGGGGCCATGCTGGCCAAGTCCCGCCCCGACCTGCGCACCGTCCACTTCAGCCACACGCCGTTCGCCGACCCCAACGTGCTGCGAACCCTGCCCTCCTACGCGGCGGGGGAGCTGCTCAGCGGCATGGCCGGGTTCGGGGCCTGCGGCTTCCACAGCGCGCGGTGGGAGGGCGGCTTCCGTTCCGCCTACGCCGACTTCGAGCTGGCCACCTTCGCCGGCACCGACCAGCCGCCCGCCACCTTCGTCGCCCCGCTCGGGCCCGACCCCGACGCCATCATCGAGGAGGCGGCCTCGCCCAGCTGCGTGCGCGCCGGCGAGGAGCTCGACCGCCTGGTCGGCGGGCGCAAGCTGATCGTCCGGGTGGACCGGGTGGAGCTCTCCAAGAACATCCTGCGGGGCTTCTGGGCCTACGAGGAGCTGCTCGAGACCCAGCCCCGGTGGCGGGGCCGGGTGGTGCTCCTGGCCCTGGCCTACCCCTCGAGGGAGGGGCTGGCCGAGTACCTGGCCTATCGGACCGAGGTCGAGCACACCGTCGAGCGGATCAACGGGACCTGGGGGACCCCGGACTGGACCCCGGTCCTCCTCGACGTGGCCGACGACCGGGACCGCTCGGTGGCCGCCCTCAGCCGCTACGACGTGCTGCTGGTGAACCCGGTGCGCGACGGGCTGAACCTGGTGGCCAAGGAGGGCCCGCTGGTCAACCAGACCGACGGCGTGGTCGTGCTCTCCCGGGAGGCGGGGGCCTGGGAGGAGCTGTCCCCGGCGGCGGTCGGGGTGAACCCCTTCGACGTGACCGGCACCGCCCACGCTCTCGACCTCGGCCTCGGCATGGAGGCCGACGAGCGGGCGTCCAGGTCGGCCACCCTGCGGCGGATCGTGCTGGACCGCACCGCGTCGGACTGGCTCGCCGACCAGTTGGCGGCCGCCCCGGCCCCGGGCCGTCTCGGCCCCTGAGCGCCCGGGGCCTCCGGGGCACCGGCCACCAGGCCGGTCAGCGGGCGGTCGCGAGCTGGTCCAGCAGCTCGAGGGCGCCCGTCGGGCCGTCGACCAGCACGTCGGCCGCCGCCGCCACCTCCTTTGGGCTCTCGGAGTCGATGACGGCCACCCTGGCCACGGCGACCCCGGCCGCCTGGAGCTCGCCCAGGGCGGCGAAGGCGGCGAGGTCGCCGAGGTCGTCGCCGAAGGCCGCCACGGCCTCGTGACCCTGCCCCAGCCTGCGGACCACCGTCCCCTTGTCGGTGGCGATCGGCGGCCGCAGCTCGAGCGCCATCCGGCCGGGCTGGGCGACCAGGCCGTCGTCGGCCAGGGCCCGGGCGGCCACGGCGCGGGCCCAGCCCTCGGCCGCCGGGTTCTGCCGCCAGTGCAGGGTCACGGTCAGGCCCTTGGGCTCCACCTCGGCCCCCGGGGGCACCCCGGCCTGGGCCGACTCGGTGACCCGGGCCACCACCGGGCGCCAGCGTTCGACCCCGGGGTCGGTCACGACCTCTCCCGAGCCCGACGCCTCCTCCATGCCGTAGAGACCGACCAGGCGAAGTCCGGGGACCGTCCCGAAGGCGTCGAGGAGGAAGGCGACCGGTCGGCCCGACACCACCGCCACCACCGCCAGCCGCCCCGCCAGGCGGGCCAGCACGTCACGGGCGCCCGGGAGGGGGCGGGCGGCGGCCGGGTCGGCCACGATCGGTGCCAGGGTCCCGTCGAAGTCGACGAACAGGGCGGAGCGCTCGGGGCGCTCGCTCAGCGGCCGCAGCGCCGGGGGTAGGCCTGCCACGGAGCGCTCAGGTGGTGGACGAGGTGGTGGTGACCTGTCCGGAGAGGTCGGCCCCGACCACCACCACCACGTCGACGCCGGTCGTGCCCTGCACCGGGACCGACGTCGTGAGCGGCTGGACGGCCGACGACTTGAGCCCCAGGGCGGAGGCGATGGACTCGGCCGCCGCCTGCTGGCCGGTCGCGTAGTACACGGTGGAGGTCGCGACCTTGCTGGTGGCGTCGACCGCCGGCAGGGTCTGCCACCCCGAGCCGCTGACCTTCTGGGAGAAGAAACCCGCCGCGTTGTTCGTGGTGGAGGCGTTGGCCACGAGGACCTTCACGGTGGCCTTGTCCACCGGTGCCGTCGTGGTGGTGGTGCCCGGTGCCTTCGTCGTGGTCGGGGTCGAGGGCGCCGACGCGGTGAGGCCCGCCGGCCCCCGGCTCCCGACCTGCAAGAGCACCACCCCGACCACCACGGCGACCACCAGGAGGACCAGCGCCTTGCCGATGGACACCCGGTCCCCCCCGCCGCCCGGCGGATCGCCCGGTGCCCCGGCCTGGGGCAACGGCGGTTCGGGCCCGGTCACCCGCTCAGCCTGCCCTCGGGGCCGGCCCCGCGCAAGCACCGTCCCGACGCCCCGGTGACCGACGCCGTTCACGCCCGTCACCCAACGGTCACCGGCGGCCACCCCGGGGACGGGACGAGCCGCCGGTAGCCTGGCGCCACGCCGGTGTGGCGCAGCAGGAAGCGCAGGCGATTTGTAATCGTCAGGTCGTGGGTTCGAGTCCCACCACCGGCTCGTGGGATCGGTGGACCCGACCCGGAAGATCACGCCCAGCCACCCAGTGATCGGGGCACGGTGATCAGGGCACGGTGATCAGGGCACGGTGAACGGGGGCGGGCAGCCGTCGCCCGGGAAGCAGTAGCCCGCAACGTGGAGGTCGCTGACCAGCTTGGCCGCCAGGGCGGTCACGTTGGCCGAGATCGACGGCCAGGCCGCGGTGAACCCCGGGTCGGTGCCGGCCACGGCCTGGCTGCAGGCTTGCTCGACCTGGGAGAACCCGGCCAGCAGGCCCAGCCAGTCCTGGTGGATGACGGCCAGCGGCGCCGCCGGTGCCGTCCCGGCGGTGGCGAGGTCTTGCTGCAGGATCGTGCACGCACCGCTCAGGGTGAACTCGTAGGGGACGTCATCGGGCACGTCGGGGGGGGCGTTCTCGCTGGGATCGGTCGTCGGGGCCGGGACGGTCGTCGTCGTGGCGTTCGGGTCCGTGGTCGTGGTCGTCGTGGTGGTCGTGGCCGTCGTCGTTGTCGTGGTTGTGGTGCTCAGGACCTGGACGACCGAGCCCAGGGCACCGAGGTCGTTCGCGAGCTGCCTGTTCGTCGGGTTGACGGCGTAGACCCATGCCTCCATCCTCGACGGAGACATCGTGTTGGCGCTGGCGTTGGCGTTGGCGGTCGGAGGGGACTGGGCGCCCGAAGGCTTGCCGGAGGGCCCGCCCGAGCCGGGCGACGGTCCCCCGTGGGTCCCCGACGATCCCCGCCCCGACGCCCCGGAGGACGCGGCGTGCGTCCGGGCCGGCGGCGTGACGTGCCCGGATTGCGGCGACCCGCCCGTCGGCCGCTTCAGGGTGGTGGCGGCTCGGTGCGACGATCCCGTCGTGGTGCCCGGCGACAGCGCGAGCACGGTGGCTCCCAACGCGAGCAGTACGATGATCGCCCCGACCAGGACCGGGGTCAAGGGGTGCAAGCCACCCGACTCGGCGGGGTCCGCGGTGACCGACCCGGTGGGGTCCGCGGCGGCCCCGTCGGACCCGGCAGCGCTTCCCGCCGCCCCGGAACGGTCGTCCTGTCCCTCGCGGTCCTCGTCCTGCACCGCCCAGCCTCCCTTTCCCCGGCGACAGAGTAGAGCACCGTGGGGCCCCCAATCCGGTCGGCCACAGCGGCCGGAAACGGTCCCGCGACGTGCTCTTCTCGAAGTCCCTGAGGGGGTCAGCCGTCGACCAGGCGCTGGCGGGCCACCTCGAAACAGGCCACGGCGCCGGCCACGCCCACGTTGAGCGACGGCAGGGCGCCCTGCTGGGGGATGGCCACCACCTCGTCGCAGCGGCGGCGGACCAGCGGGGCCAGGCCCTTGTCCTCGCTCCCGACCACCAGGGCCACCGCCATGCCGGCCAGGGAGAGCTCGTAGAGGGAGCGCTCGGCCTCGCCGGCCAGCCCGATCACCCAGACGTCGAGCGCCCGCAACCGGTCGAGGGCCGTCGGGATCCCGCCGACCACCGCGAACTCCAGGTGCTCGAGGGCCCCCGCCGCCACCTTGGCCACGGTCGGCGAGAGGTGGGCGGCCCGGTGGCGCGCCAGCACCACCCCGGTGACCCCGGCGCACTCGGCACTACGCAGAAGGGCGCCGAGGTTCCGGGGGTCGGTCAGCCCCGAGGCCACGAGCAGGAAGGGTCGGGCGCCGGCCCGTCCGCTGGCACACAGGTCGTCGAGCGGAACCGGCTCGATCGCAGCGGCCACCGCCAGCACCCCCTGGGGGGCGTCGGTCCGGGCCTCGGACTCCAGCCGGGCCCGTGACACCACCTCCACCCGCACCCGGCGCTTGGCCGCCAGGGCCTCGATCTCGTCGAGCTGGGGCGAGGGGTCGAGGCCCTGGGCCAGCCAGAGGCACCGGACCGGGCGGCGCCCGACCGCCAGCAGCTCGCGGACGGCGCGGCGCCCCTCCACCTGGTCACCCCCCAGCTCGCCCGCCCCTGGCTTGCGCCAGGGCCGGGGCTCGCGGCCCTGGCCGGTGGCCCCGGCCCGGGTCCCCCGTCCCGCCGGGTTGCGCCCGGCCGGCTTGCGCCCGGTCGTGGCCCGCCCGCGCCCGGTCGTGGCCCGCCCGCGCCCGGCGGCGCCACCTTTCTCAGCTGCGGGCGGCCTGCGGGCCGCCCTCCCCCGGTTGGGCGGCGTCACCGGGCGTCCAGCAGCACGACGGCCAGGCAGGCGATGCCCTCGGCCCGGCCCAGCGCGCCGAGACCCTCGGCCCGGGTGGCCTTCACCGACACCGGGGCCCCGACGGTGGCCGACAGGCGGTGGGACATCTCGGGCAGGTGGTCGGCCAGCCGCGGCCGCTCGGCAAGCACCGTGCAGTCGCCGTTCACCACCGCCAGGCCCTCGGCCCCGACCATGGCCACGACCGATGCCAGCAGGGTGAGGCTGTCGGCGCCGGCCCACGCCGGGTCGGCGTCGGGGAAGTGCCGGCCGAGATCGCCCAGCCCGGCCGCGCCGAGCAGGGCGTCGGCCAGGGCGTGGGCCACGGCGTCGGCGTCGCTGTGGCCGGCCAGCCCGCGCTCGCCGGGGACCTCCACCCCGCCCAGCACCAGGGGGCGCCCGGCCGCGGTGGCGAACGGGTGGATGTCGAAGCCCTGCCCGACCCGCATCCTCAGGCCCCCAGCAGCAGCTCGGCCAGCGCCAGGTCCTCGGGCGTGGTCAGCTTGAGGTTCAACGGGTCGCCCGGCACCACCACGACGGTGGCGCCGAGGGCCTCCACCAGGGCGGCGTCGTCGGTGGCGTCGGTGTCGTCGGCGTGGGCCCGGCGCAGGGTGGCGGCCACGAACGCCTGGGGGGTCTGCACGGCCACCAGCCCGTCCCGGTCCACGGTCTGGGCCACCACGCCGGTGGCGGGGTCGATCCGCTTCAAGGTGTCGGACACCGGGACGGCGCAGATCGCGCCGTGGGCCGTGCCGTCGGCCAGGGCGGAAAGGGCGGCGGCGAACAGGGCCGGTCGGGCCAGCGGGCGGGCCGCGTCATGGACGATGACGACCGCGGCGTCGGTCGGCACCGCCTCGAGGCCCCGGCGAACCGAGAACGAGCGGGTCGCCCCCCCGGCCACCACCCGGTCCGCCCCGTAGGACTGGTCGGTCGAACCCTCGGGGAGCACCAGCACCACCCCGTCGGCGACGCTGCGGCAGGCGGCGACGGCGTGCTCGACCACGGGGCGCCCGCCCAGGCGGGCGAACTGCTTGGGCCGCCCGAAGCGCCGGCCCCCTCCGGCGGCCACCACCACCGCCCAGACGGGCTGCACGCCGGCGCCCTACGGCAGCGCGTCGTTGAGGCGCTGCTCGGCCGTCTCCTCGTCCACCCCGAGGGCGAAGGTCAGCTCGGAGACGAGGATCTGGCGGGCCCGGCTCAGCATGCGCTTCTCGCCGGCCGACAGGCCCTTGTCCTTGTCCCGGATCGAGAGGTTCCGGACCACCTCGGCCACCTGGTAGATGTCACCGGAGCGCAGCTTCTCGGAATGGTTCTTGTAGCGCCGCGACCAGTTGGTCGGCATGCGGGCCTCCTTCTTGCGAAGGACGGCGAAGACCTCCTCGACCTCCTCGTCGTTGATCACCTCGCGCAGGCCGACGCCTTCGGTGTTGTCGGCCGGGACCATCAGGGTCAGGTCCCCGTAGGCGAGGCGCAGCACCAGGTACTCGCGCTTCTGGCCGAAGGCCACCTTGGTCTCCCGGCGCTCCACCACCGCCGCGCCGTGGTGGGGATAGACGACTTTGTCACCGACCTTGAACACCGGACTCCCTCGATCGCACGTATGGGGGGCATGGACGCCGACGCGCGGTCACCCCGACCGTTTTGGCAGCACCACCGCAGGAAGCCGGTGCCCCCGACCGGCCTGCATGATGGCATCTGATTCTACCCGACCGGCGCCCGGACCGTTCCTTGCCGGCCGGCCACCGCTCACTCGTAGCGCTCGAGGATGCTCGCCTCCACCATGCGGGCCAGGCCGTCCTTGACCGAGCGGGCCTTGGCCCCGCCGACCCCTCCGACCGTCTCGAGGTCGCCCAGGGACGCCTGCAGGATCCGGGGCAGGGTCAGGAACTGGTGCACGATGCGCTCGATGATCACGTCGGACACCCGGGGGAGGCGGCTGAGCAGCCGGTAGCCGCGGGACTCCACCCCGGCGTCGAGCGACAGCGGGTCCGAACCCAGGCCCAGGGTGGCGGCCACCCTGGCCGGGTCCAGCAGGGCCTCGGCCGACAGCGCGTGGAGGGCGGCCAGCGCCCGCTCGGCGCCGGCCGTCGGCCCCGCCGCGCGGGTGGGCTCCTTGGTCCCGGACTCCTTGGTCCCGGGCTCCTTGGTCCCGGGCCGGGCCCGCCTGCCCCGGCCGTCGCCGTCGCCAGGGGGCGGCCCGTGGTCGACCACGTAGTCGCGCACGGCCAGGGCCAAGGTCTCCTCCACCCCGCTGCCCAGCTCCTCGAGCTGGAGGCCGATCATGCGGCCGTCCTCGCCCAGCTCGACCAGGTACCCCTCGATCTCGTGGCCGAACCGCACCACCATCTCGCCGGGCTGGAGGACGGCCACGACGTCGCGCACCGAGACCGTGTCCTCCA
>Ga0209040_10003891_pt1 | contig 11373 bp, 9 predicted proteins | sample BogFormECP12_OM3_FD_188240 | JGI IMG/M metagenome (GOLD analysis project Ga0209040, IMG submission 188240) | Bog forest soil microbial communities from Calvert Island, British Columbia, Canada - ECP12_OM3 (SPAdes) (version 2) | ecosystem: Environmental > Aquatic > Freshwater > Wetlands > Bog ... | reverse complement strand
TCGGGCGCCTGCAGTTCGAACGGAGCTTTATCCACCTGATCGAGGTCGGGCAGCCCCATCACCGCCAACGAGCGATCGATTTCCGGAAATTTACGCGCAGACGGGAAAACGCGGCTTTCGATGGAACGCAGCATCTCGTTATATGCGTTTACGGTACCGCCGAGTTTCTTGCCCATTTCCTGCATGTGCGCCGTCATAGTACATAGCCGCTTGTAGAGGTCTCGCCCGGCTGCGCTGATGTTACGTGCGCTGTCGGCGAGATTCTTCTGGTTCCATCCGTACGCAATGGTCTTGAGCATCGCAATCAGCGTGATCGGCGAAGCCAGGATGACTTTCTCGCTGCCATATTCAAGCAGCGAAGGATCGGCGATGAATGCGGCGCGGAAGAATGCTTCCCCAGGGATGAAAAGCACTACGAATTCAGGTGTCGGTCTGAATTGTTCCCAGTAAGACTTCGCGGCCAGCAACTCGATATGTTGGCGGACTTGCCGGGCATGTTTCTCGAGGCAAACATGCCGCTCCTCTTCATCCTTGGCTTCCAAGGAGTTCAGGTACCAGGAAAGAGGTGCCTTAGAGTCAACGACCACGTGCTTTCCGCCAGGAAGTTGCACGATGACGTCGGGACGATACCGGCGATCCTCGTCACTGGCCGTGACCTGTTCCTGAAAATCGCAGTACTCGAGCATTCCCGAAAGTTCCAGAACCTTGTGAAGTTGCAATTCACCCCAGCGTCCTCTGGTCTGCGGGTCTCGTAGCGCTCTGACCAAATTCTCCGTTTCACGCTGAAGGGCACGCTGGGTTTCTGTGAGATCTCCGACTTGGGTTGTGAGAACTCCGTAAGCCTTGTTTCGCTCCTTCTCCAGCGCCTGGATTTGATCATTCATCCTGGCCAGGGATGTGGCAATGGGATCAACCATGTTCTTAACAGCCTGTTCCTTTAAGTCCAGCTCGCCCTTGGCTTGTGCCTGGTACAAGGAAAACGACTGCTTCGCCAGTTCCACAAAGCTGGCGTTGTTATTTTGCAGGGCAGATGCCGCAAGTGCTTGAAACTGCGCCTTCATAATCTCGCCAGCCTCGGTCAGTCGGCGCAGGTTATCTTCCGCGTTGCGGCGTTCGGATACGAGGGTCGCGTCCAATGTCGCTTTGGCCTCGCCCAGAGCCTTGTTTTCGGCAGCTTGACGCTCTGCAGTAGCTCTCGCTACCGCCAGTTCGCGATCCAGCGCGCTAGTGCGCTCCATGAGCGCTGCGGCCTTTGTTCCAGCAGCGAGCGCGGTGAACACCGCCCCTGCTACAGCAGCAACTACCGTAAGAAGAATGACGACGGGAATGGACATGATCGGAGCCAGAGGAGCGATGATGTATTGTATGTTGGCCGCGCCTCGAACGAAAGGCCGGAGTACGGTGTCTAATGCTTAACAAGATGCGCTCTCACAAAACGCTCGCTATTGTTCGCAGCTTGATCCTTCCGCTGCTCTTTCTGTCGCTGCTGCGGTCCGTGTCGTTTGCGCAGGAGCAGTTCGACTTCACGGGCGAGAAGCAGTTGGTCGAGCTGATGAACCAGGAGCGCGTTCATGAGGGCCTGCCGCCGTTGGCGGTGGATGAGCGCCTGACCGAGGCTGCACGCAGGCACACCGAGCTGATGGTGCAACACAACGGCCTCTCGCACCAGTTTGATGGCGAGCCGTCGTTGCAGGTCCGGGTTGCCGACGAGAACCTGCGCTCTGATCGGCAGGCGGAAAACGTTGGGCTGGAGATGGACGTGGCCGGCGCCCATGCCATCCTGATGAACTCGCCACCGCATCGCGCGAACATCCTCAGTCCCAACTATAACGCGATCGGAGTGGGAGTGATGCACAGTGGGGACCGGCTTTACGTCACCGAGGATTTCGCGCATCGCCTGCCCGACTATTCCGAGCCTGAGGCCGATGCGGTGCTGCAAGAATCGATTACGAAGTATGCGAGGTCACTGGGACTCGCCGTGCCGGCCCGCAAGCCCCAACCTGCGATACGTCAGATGGCCTGTGACATGGCCCTGATCGACGCCCTGGACACCGGTACTCCCAAGAGCATCGCCGGCGTTCATCGGGTGGTGGCCTGGACGGCGACCGATCTCGAGCAGCTTCCCGATAACGTTAAGGGGTTGCTCGCGCAGCCCTTGAGTGCCGGGTATTCGCTGGGAGTGTGCTTTGCAGCCACCGTGAGCCATCCCGGAGGAATGTATTGGATTGTGATGGTCGTCTACTAGGCGAGGAAGCCGGTGCGGGCCCGTCGCGGCTCTATGCTAACCTCGCTTCGGAGATGACAGAAGCCAAGATTTACGTCGGTACGGCGGGCTGGTCGTACAAAGACTGGGAAGGCGTTGTCTACCCCGCGCAGCTCAAGAAGTCGCAGCATCCGGTGGAGTACCTAGCGCGCTACATTGATGTGCTGGAGATCAATACCTCGTTCTACGGCCACATCAAGCCGGAGTGGGGCAAGCTGTGGTGCCGCAAGGCGCGCGCCGTGAATCCGGAGTTCCTGTTCACCGCCAAGCTCAACCGGGCTTTCACCCATTCGCCGATCGCGGTGGTCGAGAGCACGTCGGCCGAGACGATTCGCGCCCATCCGGAGGATGAGCTCATGGCGAAAGAAGGCCTGGCATCCATCGCCGGCGAAGACATGCTGGGAGCGGTGCTGGCCCAGTTCCCCATTTCCTTCAAGAACACCAATGCGAACCGCGATTATCTCGATGGGGTGATCGAGAAGTTCAAACAATTTCCGCTGGTGGTGGAGGTGCGGCACAACAGTTGGACCAACGAAGGCACGCTGCGCTATTTCGTCGAGAAGGGTGTGGCCTTCTGCAACATCGACCAGCCGCGACTGGGCAAGGCGGTCGGTCCCACGGAACATGTCACCGCACCGCTGGCTTATGTGCGGCTGCACGGCCGCAATTACGATCAGTGGTTCGACAGCGACTCGCGCAACGATCGCTACAACTACCTGTACACGGCGCCTGAGCTGGAAGGCTGGAAGACGCGCATTGATGCCATCGCCGCGAAGGCGCAGAAGACGTTCGTCGTGGCCAACAATCACTTCGAGGGCAAGGCAGCGGTCAACGCGCTGCAGTTGAAGCATCTGCTGACAGGGCGGGCCGTGCCGGTGCCCGATACCCTGCTGAAACGATATTGGGAGCTGGGCCAGATCGCGGAAAAAGCGACGGAATAGATCGGAGTCTGCCAGCAAACGTACGTTGTGACCTCGAAAGGCTTTTATGCGGAGATCCCTGAATCTGCCTGACGCTCCAATTGCCAAAGACGGCTTTTTCGTCACGCACTTCTTGACAGTGGCGGACCAAGCGAAATCGAAGGAGTTTTACGTTGGAATTCTTGGAGGAAAAGTAGTAAAGCCTGAGAATCCCTGTTACATCAAGCTGGCCAACTCGTGGATCGTTCTCAACTCAGGAGGGGGCCCCACGCCTGATAAGCCCGAAGTGTTCCTTGAGATCCCTCGGGACCTGAACACCGTGAGCAGCTTTCTGAACCTGCGCGTTGCCGACATTTGGGCCTGCTATACCGAATGGAAGGCTAAGGGAGCCCGGTTCCTGACCGAACCGCTCGATAATCACGGCCATGAGCTGCGATGTTACATGCGAGATCCCGATGGGTATCTCATCGAAGTTGGGCAGTATAGTCAGCAGTCGATGGACCATTTCAGGGAGTACATCGCTGGAACTGGAAGGCAGTCATAAGTGATGTATCGAAGGCCAAGGTAAAAAACGCGCCATAGGCGCGATCGGCCGCAGGTCTTATTCGATTGGTTCGACCGCGATGGTTGGTTCGCTGCGGCCTTTGCGCTCGGGCCGCTGGATCAAGATCGTAGCTGCTAAGACAACAACGATTCCCACCACCTGCATCGGCGAAACCAGTTCGCCCAGGATGATGGCGGTCAGCAGAATCGCCCACACCGGTTCGAGGCAGGCGGTCACGATGGCGCGCGTGGGATCGAGATGCTGCAGTCCCGTGAAGTACAGCGAGAACGGGACGAGCATGGAGGTAATCGCAAACACCGCCATGAACAGCCACTGTCCGCTGCTGTAGTGCTGGGCAGCAATCTTCCACGGCGGATTCACCGTCAGCCAGAAGACGGCCGCGCCTAGCAGTGCGTACATCAGCACTGTCCAGCGATTGTAGATTTGCACCAAGTGCTGGCCGTACACGTTATAGAAGGCGAACGAAATCGCTGCCATCTCCGCGGCTATCACTCCCAGCGTGTTAAATTGCGGGCCGGAAATCGCCAGCCACGGAAAGCCGCGCTGCGCAGCGATTCCGCCAACTGCCAGGCCGCAACCGACCACGGCTAAAACCACACCGCTGATGCGTCGCACCGTCGGCCGCTGCAGACGGCGCGCCAGCATGTACAGCAGTACCCACACAGGTGCGACATACTGCAGAACAATCGCCGTCGCGACGGTCGTCTTCTCGATGGCGAAGTAGTAGAAGAAGTTCGACGCTGCCACTCCAAGGACTCCCAGAAGAAAGAACTGCAGCAAATGGTTACCGCGCACCCGCAGCGATGAACGGTTCCTAAGCAGAAGAATGGGCGCCAACACGAGCAGCGAGATTGTGGTTCGGCACTGCGCTAGAATGACGGGATCGATGGGCCGCAGCGCCTGCACACCTCCCAACAGCCTACCGGTAAAAACTGCCCGGCCCATTGCGGCTGAGAGTCCCCAGAAGAAGGTCGCCGCGGCGATGAAGATGTAGCCACGAACCGGATGAGGCTTGTGCGCCGAGAAGCTACCCGGAGCCATGTGATTGGACACGCTGTTCAGCCTTCGCTATTCGCTTTGCAACCGCACTGTCGCCGAGCGAACGCCGGCCAAAAGATAAGGTGCTAGTACAGAATACCGAAAGAAGTCCGCCGAAAAATTGGCGGCCTTCACTCATTGTAAGGAGCGAACAGCGAAAGGCGAAGAGCGTCGCTTTACTCCGAGTGCGTGGAACGTTCCCGCTCTTCCGCACGCAGCACCCGTTCGAGGGCATAGGGCGCGCGCCGTGGGTCATGGTGGTATCGCACTTGCATTTCACCCAGCAAGCCAATGGCGAGTAACTGAACTCCAGCGAGGATAAGCACAGCAGCAAAGACCAGCAGCGGCCCGTGCTCCTCCATGACATCCCAACCCGGGTTCAAGAGCTTCTCGATCGCCAGCCAGAGGCCCAAGCCTCCGCCCGACATCATCGCAAGCGCGCCTATGCCGCCGAAGAAGTGCAGCGGACGGGACATGTATTTCAGCAGGAAACGGATAGTAATGAGGTCGAAGACCACTCGGAACGTACGCGAGATTCCGTAGTGCGACTCGCCGCGCTCGCGGTTCACGTTGCGGATGGGGACTTCGCAGATGGTCGCGCCATAAGCGGACGCCAGCGCAGGAATGAATCGGTGCAGCTCACCGTAAAGGGGCACTTCCTGCACGACCTCGCGTCGATAGGCTTTGAAGGTAGTACCGAAGTCGTGCAGCTCCACGCCACTCAACTTGGCCATCAGCCAGTTGGCGATCTTGGAAGGAATCCGCCGCATGACAAAGTTGTCGATGCGCTGTTTGCGCCAGCCGCTGACGATGTCGTACCCTTCCCGTAACTTTTGCAGGAACACGGGAATGTCGTAGGGATCGTGCTGCAGGTCGCCGTCCATGGCGATCACGTACTGACCCTCAGCGTGATCGAAACCGGCGGCCAGCGCGGAGGTCTGTCCGAAGTTGCGGCGGAGTTTCACCACTACCACGCGGCGGTCCACCGAGGCGATCTGCTGCAGCATCCAGAACGTATTGTCGGCGCTGCCGTCGTCCACGAAGACCAGCTCGAACGACTCATTGCTGGCTTCCATCACCACTTTGAGGCGGTCATACAGCTCGGTTACGTTTTCTTCTTCGTTGTGAAACGGAACGACGATGGAGTACTTGAGCACGATTTGTAATTATACCGCCCGGCCGTCCCGCATGGGAAAAGGGGCTGAAACAGTTCTACTGGGCTTCTATTTGGATACGGTCAGCCGCTTGAGGTCGCAATGAATTGCAGCATGCGGCTGATTCCATCCCGAGAAGTCTGCGATTCCGTGATCAGGCTGAGCACCAGATGGCCGTCGGCGGGGAAATCGTAGAAATGTCCGGGCTGGACGAGCACCCCCGTCTGCTCAAGCAACCGGATGGCCAGGTCTTCGTCCGAACCGGTCACCGGGACCCGCAACACGGCATACCAGCCGCCTTCGATCGCCAGCCGGTGACACAGCTTCTGTGCCGCCAGTTGCGCATCCAGTTCCGCCAGGTTCTCGCGGATGCGGTACATCAGCTGCCGATGGATTCCGTGCCGCTCTTTCAGCAGCACCGGAATTGCCCACTGCACCGGAGCGTTCATCGAAAGATACGTATCGGCGATGATCTCCAAGCGCCGCAAGGACTCTGCTTTCGAGGCTTCAGGACCGCTGGCCGCCACCCATGCTACCTTCATTTGTGGCAAGCCGGAGATCTTGGACAGCCCGCTCAACGTGAAGGTCAGCGCGTCGCGATTCGAAGAAAAAGTCAGCGGCTCGGCCCCGAGTGCATAGTCCAGGAAAACTTCATCCGCAATGATCGCCAAGCCATTACCTGTACAGATGCGATTTAACTGCACCGCCTCTTGCGACTTTACGTAGGAGCCGGTGGGGTTGTTGGGATGCACCACCAGCACCGCGCGGCATGTCGTACCGGCCGCGCGCGCTTCCTCCATCGCGGTACGCAACGATCGAAAGTCGATCTGCCAACCGTGGTCGTACACCAGCTCGTATGGCAAGAGCTTCACGTCGTGAAGATCGGCAAGAAAGCCCAACAGCGGGTAGCTCGGTGCCGGCGCTAACACCGCGTCCCCTGGATCGCAGAGCAGCTGAAAAACAAACGAATACGCCTCGCTCGTACTGGTGGTAAGAATGAGGTCGTCGGGTGAGAGAGCGCTTCCACGGCCGGCATAGTAGGCGGCAAGAGCCTCGCGCGCGGACAGCAGCCCCTTCGGCTGCGGTTCGTAGATCAGTGCCTCCCGATGTCCCAAGGCGCGCAGCAATTCCTCTTCGCGATAATGCAATCCAATGGTCGTGGGATTTGAAGCGGTCAGGTCAAGCACTTCCTTACCCGCTTTACGGTGCGCAACCAGCGCCTCCGTGTAGCGGTTGGTGGTTACATTCCAGGAAGTCCGTCGCGACAGCTCGCCGTTGCGCTGCGATGGCCGTGACTTCTCCTGCCACGTGCGCGCCAGTTCTTCACGAATCGTCGAGAGCCGCAATCCGCGCTCATGCAGAATTTCGGCCGCGAAGCATTTCTCTTCCCGCAAGAGTCCCAACAACAAGTGCTCAGTGCCGATGTGCTTGTGCGCGAGCCGCTCGGCTTCCTCGGCAGCATAGGCCAGCACGCGCTTGCCCTCGTTGCTCAAGGGCAGGTCCACGGAAGTGGAGACCTTCTCACCGACGGTCGTGTGACCTTCAATCTGTTTCCGGATGGATTCGACCGAAGCATGGGACCGAAGGAACCGATTGGTGAGCGCCTTGTCCTCGCGCAAGAGACCGAGCAGAATATGCTCCGTCTCGATGTACGGAGAACCAAACTGGCTGGCTTCGTAGCGCGCGAAGAAGATTACTCGCCGGGCTTTTTCCGTGTACCGTTCAAACATTGAGCCTCTCCAGGAACCCTTGCGCGAGAGGAGGGATTATACAGGGTGCGCGTGGTCTGAGTTCGAGACCTCGTGGAGCGAGCGCTCGCGCAAACCGCGCGAACAACTCGATAAGATTTAATGTCCTTTCTTTGCGCCTTGACCTTACAATTGACGTTCTAAACCTCATGGCCGTTACAGAAGCTTCGACGCCCGTACCCCATGCCTGTCACAAGACAGCGTTGCTCATCGGCGCCGACTCGGAAGTCGAGTCCGGCCTCTGCAGCATTCTCAACCCCGAGGGCTGGCGCTTGCAGAAGGCATCGGGCAATGATGAGGCTTTTTTGCTGGCCAAGTCGTCCATCTTCGATCTCGTCATCACGGGCAGGCACACCTCCGGCCGCGAAGACGTGGCGTTCCTGCGCAGAATACGCAGCGTCCGTCCGCACACGCGCATGATCATTCTCGCCGACGAGGGCACACCGGCGGATGCCATTGCCTCCATGCGCGAACATGCTTTTGGATATCTTTCCAAGTCATTCTCCATGGACTCGTTGGGCGAGATCGTGCAGATGGCGTTGGATTCGCCCGCATGGGACGACGGCATCGAGGTCGTGTCGGCGACACCGCAGTGGATCAAGCTGCACGTGCGCTGCGCGATACTGGCTGCCGACCGGCTGCTCTCCTTCATGGGCGAAATCGCCGACCTCGATTTACCCGATGATGAGCGGAGAGATGTCGGCATCGCCTTCCGCGAGATGCTGCTCAACGCCATGGAGCACGGCGGCCAGTTTGACCCGACGCAGTACGTGGAGATCTCCTACATTCGCACCAGCCACGTAGTGATGTGCCGCATCAAAGACCCCGGACAGGGTTTTACGCTGGAGGAAATACGCCACGCGGCGATCGGGAATCCTCCCGAAGACCCCACCGCGCATATCTCCATCCGCAACGAGCAAGGCATGCGTCCCGGCGGCTATGGCGTGATGCTAGCCAAACACCTGGTGGACGACCTCGTCTACAGCGAGAAGGGTAACGAGGTCCTTCTTGTGAAGTACCTCAATTCGCCATCTCCCACGAACACCTGACAATTGAGCGTTTGTCCTCTGTTCGCGTCTACGCGCAGCTTTGACGGGGGGGCGGTTTCCCGCCGAGAAACGCGCCCCAGTCGAACTCCGGTATAATTCGTGACCGCAAATCAAACCGACGGAGGATTGCTCATGAAGAAGCTGTTTGTTGCTGGATTGCTGATGTGGTTGCTGCTGCCGATGCTGGCGGTGGCGCAAAACCCTTTCGATGGAACATGGAAGCTCGATATGAGCACGGTTCAATTCCCCAAAAAGCCTGATGCTTACGTGCTTCAGAATGGCATGTATGAGTGTTCCAGTTGCGCGCCGCCAATCAGTGCCAAAGCTGATGGCACGTTCCAGAAGGTAACCGGGCATCCTTACTTCGACATGATCAGCATTAAGGCCATCGACGACCACAACGTGGAAACTGCGATCCAGAGGGATGGCAAGGTTGTGGGTAGGGAAAAGGATTCGGTCTCGGCTGACGGGAACACCTTGACCGTCAATTGGACTGACAGCGGTCAGCCAGCCGGAGGAACACAAACCGGGAGTTACACCGCCAAGCGCGTCGAAAAAGGCCCAGCGGGGGCGAACATGATCTCCGGTAAGTGGCGCACCGAAAAACAGGACAATCCCGCCGCCGTCCTCACCTGGACTTTTAAAGTGAACGGTGACGAACTCACCATGACCAATCCGACCGGCCAATCCTACATGGCTAAGCTGGACGGCACCGACGCTCCTTATAAGGGCGATCCGGGCACCACCAGCGTCTCGGTGAAAATGCACGGCAAGAACATGCTGGAAGAAACCGACAAGCGTGACGGCAAGGTCATCGCAGTAATCAAGATGACGGTTGAGCCGGACGGCAAAACCATGAAAACTGTCTATGAAGACAAGCTTCACGGAACTACTACCAAGGGCGACGCGCAGAAACAGTAAGCTGCTGCGGCCAAAGCGAAGGCCCAGCCGGCGCCGGGCCTTTCTTTCAGCGCGCGTGTACCTGCCCCTACTGCGTCACCGTCTTTACTGCGTCTCCGACCTTGAAGTCCGAGCCGGAAACTGGCGTTCCGACAGCGGATATGGCGTCTACGTCGGTCAGGCGAATCACGCCCACCGGCGACGTCAGGCGGCGAATCACCTGGCCGGTTGTCGGGTCTTTGATCTCCTTGGTCACGCGTTGCACAGTCAACTGGTCGCCCACCTTCAAGCCCGCCTTCCCGCCGACATTGAGGACAATCTGGCCGCCGTCAACGGCTGCAACAACACCTTCCACCACAACGGTGCGGGCTTCTAGTTTACCGGCGTCAGCCACCAGCTCAGTGCTCATCTGGGTCACCGCAGCGTTCACGGCTTCTCCGATGATGGTCTGTTGGAAGTCGCTGCTCCCGAAGTCCACGGCCCCGTTGCCAAATCCGTGCCAGTTGCCTCCGCCGCCGAGCAGCGAAGTGCTCTCGCGCGAGGACTCGCCTTTGCCGTCGGCCACACCCATGATTTCGGCGGTGTCAATATTTACGATGCGGGCGTCCACCACGCAAATGGCTTTGCTCTTCTTGTGGCTGAAGCCACCAAGGCCATATCCGCCCCAGCCGCCGCCACTGCCGCCGACCTTGGTGTTCTGGTTCTCGTTGCCGAATTGGGTGACGCTACCCACAATGATGGCGTCCACTCCGAGGATTTTCCCCAGTTTTGCAGCGGAGTTCGGATTGGCTCGATCGCTGTTGGAGAAGTTCTGCTCGGCCAGGATCTTGTCCATCGCTTTGCGTTCGATCACCGAATAAGTGCCGTCCTGGACCAGGTGCCTGACCAGCAGGTCTGCGATACCTTTTCCGACGTCCACATTGGTGCCGAAAACCGCGGCAGAGTTGCTCTGCACAGTTGCAAAGTCGAAATCAAATACGGCGACGCGCTTCTTACGCCCCTGTGTCTGCGGGGCAGACGATGGCGTCTGCGCCGCCGCGGATGGCGCCGTCGCAGTTGTCTGTGCTTCCGCTCCTGTCACAAGAAACGATGCCAGAATCAAAGTGGCCCAGATAATCTTGCTCATGTTGCTTCTCTCCATCCTGATATTGGAAGAGTTAACCGGCCTGACCGTTGTGGCCAGAATCGGGTCTATCCAAGGCTTGTTCGAGGGTCTTTATCGCCGACACGGATTGTACTGTGAAAAAGGGTCTTACGGCGCGTCTTTTTGACGGGCCGCTGGCCGGTTGGTGTGAAGGTTGCGCCGGATTAGTTGTAGCACTTCTGCTGAATCCTGCCTGTTGCGAGCGTCACGTGCTTGTGTGACCCCGGAAGTCCAAGCGCCTGCACCTTGCGCCGTGCGGATTCCTCACTGTTTCGGCGGCGTCGCCTGGGTCGCCACCGGACTAACGCTGACCGCAGGAACATATCCGATGCGCCGCGCTTCTGCGGCGAGTTCCTTGATCTCGGTCAGATCGCGCTGCATTTCGCTCCAGCCGTACCAGAGCGCGTAGTCCGGACTGGCGTGGTATGTGCCTTGGAAGGTGCGCATGCGGTGCTCCAGAAACATTACGAACAGCTTTTGCTCAACCACCGTCGGAGCGTCATGAAACGTCAGCAGGTCAGGAAACGGATAGGCGTAGTTCTTCGGCTTGGGCAGCACTCCGTCCTTGTAGAGATCGGCGACGATGCGAATC